>Ga0209886_1000005_pt1 | contig 78859 bp, 86 predicted proteins | sample GWRWN2_40_50_FD_187229 | JGI IMG/M metagenome (GOLD analysis project Ga0209886, IMG submission 187229) | Riverbed sediment microbial communities from areas with no vegetation in Columbia River, Washington, USA - GW-RW N2_40_50 (SPAdes)... | ecosystem: Environmental > Aquatic > Freshwater > River... | reverse complement strand
TATTCAAAGATAGAAGGTCCAATAGACCCTGAATTCAAAACAAAACGTCAGGTAACAGGAATGTATCAAGGAATAAAGGTGTGGGGTCCTGTTGATCCTCCAGGACAACTTGGCATTTGGGGAACGGAGGTTACAGTAGATTTTGATATTTGTATTGCTGATGGCGCATGCATTGAGGCTTGTCCCGTAAATGTATTCGAATGGCTAGATACACCAGGACATCCTGCCTCAGAGAAAAAACCATTCATGATGAGAGAAAAAGACTGCATTTTCTGCATGGCATGTGAAAATGTTTGTCCTCCACAGTGCGTAAAGATATTCCAAAAAAATCAATAGTACAATAACAATATCAACAATTTAGAAAATTGAAAGTTAATGTTTGATACCGTGGCTACCGGCGGCACATTTGACATATTGCATAAAGGACATTATAGACTTCTTTCAAAAGCATTTGAAGTAGGGAAAAAAGTCATAATCGGTGTAAGTAGTGACCATTATGCAACTCTCAAAGAGAAAAAGATTACTAATGACTATTCCGTTCGAATAAGAAATTTGAAAAAGTTTATAGAAGAAGAATTCAACAAATTCAACTATTCTATTTATGAGCTAAATGACTTTTATGGTCCCACGGTATTGACTAGAGATGTACAGGCCATAGTTTCTACGGACGTGACTAAAGGAAATTGCATCAAGATTAATGAATTAAGGAGATCAAAAGGTATGCCTCTATTAGAAATAATTGTTGTTCCCTTGGTTGAGGATCAACAAGGGAAAGTGATATCGTCAACAAGAATACGAGAGGGTGAAATAGATATAAACGGAAAAAAATTAACTTCATGATAGTTGGAATATCGTCAAAATTGTCCATCACATCATGATTGTGTTCTTCTTACGTTCTTACTATATTTTTACGCAATCAAATTAAACTGATCGAGATTGATTAATATTTATGATGTTTTATGAATAACATTCAAAATATTTTCTTGACCAAAGGTCTTAATAACAACCATGGGGCCAAATATTAATTCTCCTACAAATTCCTTCAATTTTACTGCATTTGTGTTATCTTTCATGAGAACTGCATGACATGATTTATCTTTTAGCATTAAAACAATTTCATTATCCACGATTTTTATCACTTCAATAACAAAATGTACACTATCTTTATCTGGTAACAACATGCTACCTAATTTTTCAGTTTCGTATGAATCAAGACACTCAAATTTTGTTACCTGATCCAAATACTCAACTATCCTCACTATACATAAAATCAGAAACCAAGTCTTTAGCTTTTTCTCTCCGTTCCTGAAACATCGAAATAAATGTAGTTGAATGATTCGATAGATCATGTTTACATTCTCCACACAATAAGTTGCCGCTTCTACATTTTAGTTCCCTTTCATTCGATTCCACCGGGGTATCAAACAGAAACTTGAGATACGAAAAAACAGAACATATTGCGGGATTTGCACCTAATTTTTTCTGAAGCGAAATTGTTGGCTGTCCACCCGTGAATGCATTTGAAATTTTTTCTTCTATTAATTTTGGCGGATCAGTAGTGAATAGTGCAGTTTCAGGTTTTGACGACGACATCTTTCCTATTGTTTGCAAACTCGGTAAAAATTTACTATGTATTTGTGCTGGCTTGTAAAATCCCATTTTTTCTGCAATGTCACGCGTCAATCTCCAATACGGATCCTGATCAATTGCTGCAGGTATCAATACCGGTGTAGGCTTTCCTTCAATTATTGAAGGGAGAAAACAAGGAACTCCTTGTAGAGGAGGAAAACCAATCATTCCTATATTTGTAGAATTAGTAAAACCAAAGATGCTTTTAGCAGTTGAATAAGTGATCCTTTTCGCTATTTCCAACGAGTTCGAATAAAGATGTTTTATGTGTCTTGAATTTACTATTATTTTGGTCCTACTCTTTTTGAAACCAATAGCGATAATGTCAAGGATATTTTCATTTACATTTTTCTTGATTTCGTCCATTGTGCTGTTTCCATACAAGAATTTTTCATCATCAGTTATCTGGAATAATAGATTAGAATCAAATTTATCTTGCAAATGTTTAGTTAGAAACCACGGCATAAGGTGGCCTAGGTGGACCATTCCGGATGGTCCTCTTCCAGTATACAAATAAAATTTTTCATTACTTTCATATTTCTTTAGTATCCAGTCAAGATCTCTATGCGAAAAAAAGAATTTGTTTGCAAGTAACGGGTGCAATTCACCTGTAAACGATTCAATTTTTTTAAGAATTTCATTAGTTATTTCCTGAGTCCCAAATTTTTTTATTAATCGAGCGTAATCTACTGAACCCTCCACATTCCATGGAGTCACTTCAAAATCATCAGAATAATTTTCTTTGGATGAATTACTCATTTTTATTATATATACATGATTCGAGAGCTTTAAACGTTTAAAAAGTATTCCATCAATGTCTGATCCGTATTTAAATGACTGTGTTAAACTTGCATAAAATAGAGAAAAAAATTCTTCTAACACTTATAAAAAACGATAATTTGGATATTGAGAAATTGGCTGCCAGTACTAGCCTTTCATTAGATAATGTAAGACGTGGAATTGAATGGCTAAAGTTTAAAGGACTAGTGACAGTATCGATTCAAAAAGAATCAATAATACAACCACTTTCAGAAGAGCCAACGGTTACACCTTCAGAGGATAAAATACAAGCTATAGATCGGTTAACATTACCAGAAAGAAGAATACTCAATGAGATAAAGAAAACAGGTCAAAAAAAAATAAAGATTAACGAACTTGTCAAACGATGTCACATGTCAAATATTGAATTTAGTGCCGGAGTACAAAATGCAGTTATGAATGGTTGGTTGATTAAAGAAGCAGATAGTTTAAACTTAACTAAAAGCTCCGACAGGCTTTCGATAGAAGAAACAGTTTTAGAAAAAATCCTTAAATTAAAAAAGATCAAACTTTCAGAATTATCAGATAAAGAGTTACAAGCATTTAATCGATTAAAAAAACGCCCAGGATATCTCAAAGAAAGCATTGAAAAATCCTTCCTCATTTCTCTTACACGAGAAGGTAAAAAAGTAACATCAAGCATAAAGAGTGACCATGAAGATGGGATAGGAACAATTACATCTGAAATTCTTAATACTGGAAAATGGAAGAATGAAAGATTTACGGAAATAGATGTAACTTCTCCTGTTCGCACTTACAATATGGGAAGGACGCATCCTTTAAGGGATGTAATTAACGAAATTAGAGAAATTTTCATATCAATGGGATTTTCTGAAATAGAAGGATCAATAATCCAAACTTGTTTTTGGAATTTTGATGTACTATTCACTCCACAAGACCATCCTGCGAGGGATATGCAAGATACATTTTATCTATCAAATTTTATAGACGAAGAAGTAGATCCTATTATTAGTAATAAAGTATCGAACTTTCACAAATCAGAATGGAATTATGATTGGAATTTGGAAAAATCAAAGAAAACGGTTCTCCGTACTCATACTACTCCAGTTACCATAAAATATCTTTCAGAAAATAAGTTGAAATATGGCAGAGTTTTTTCAATAGGAAGAGTTTTTAGAAATGAAAAAATGTCGTACAAACATTTAATGGAATTTCATCAAATCGAAGGAATTGTAATAGGTGAATCAATAAATTTAAGAGATTTAATGGGACTTCAAAAACAATTTTATTCAAAACTTGGAATAAAAAAGGTAAAGTTTTGGCCTACATATTTCCCTTATACCGAACCGTCAATACAGTCAATGGTGTATATAGATAAATTGGAAAAGTGGGTTGAATTGTTCGGTATGGGAATGTTCAGACCGGAGGTAACTCAATCTGTAGGCATATTGAATAATGTACTTGCATGGGGCGGTGGTCTTGAACGTATTGCTATGATTAGATATGGATTGGACGATGTTCGTGAACTGTATGATAATAAGCTATCATGGTTAAGGATGCAACCAATATGCCCGTTGTAGAATTTCCCCTAGAAGATATCAGTAAATTATTTCCTGATTATGAATTAGAATACATTATAGACATGCTACCATTTATAGGACTAGATCTCGAATATAGGGATGACAAATGCATTAGATTAGAATATAGTCCAAATCGTCCTGATTTTTCTACTTTTTATGGTATCTCGAGATCATTAAACGGACTACTTGGAAAAGAAATAGGCATACCAAAATTTCAAGTAGTTGAAAATAAGAAAAATTTGATTAATGTGGATAAATCGGTATCAAACGTACGACCATTTATTGCAGCCATAGTCGCTAAAGGTCATAAATTGAATAACAAAACAATAAAGCAAGTTGTTTCAATGCAAGAAGATCTGCATAATGGAATAGGAAGAAGAAGATCAAAGGCATCTATAGGATTTCACAATTTAAACAGTGTTGAGTTTCCATTAGAGTATACCACAACATCAGATAATCTGAGTTTTATTCCTCTTGATCATACTTCTACATTGACATTGAGACAAATATTGGATAAAACTGAATCAGGGATAAAATTTGGAGAGCTCTTAAAAAGATCTATTTATCCTATTTTAAAGGACTCTAGAAAAAACGTAATATCTTTTCCTCCAATCATAAATGGTGAATCTACTCGAATTAACGATGGGATTGATAATTTATTTGTCGAAGTTACAGGTATTGACAAGAAAATAGTTGACAACGTTCTGGCAAATTTAATTGCAACTCTAGCTGAGATCGGATTTGAGTTAGAAAATGTCTCTATAAAGTACGATAGTAATAGCAGTCTTTCTTTCAATTCAGACACAAATACTATTTTAGAGAACGTGAAAATTGACTATATCAACAAGACACTGGGTCTAGAATTATCAGACGAAGAAATAATCGATTGCTTACGAAAAAGCAGACTGGATGCAAACGTCATTGATGTAGGTAGAATTAATTGTATGATTCCAAGTTATAGAATTGATATTTTTAGTCCAATCGATGTTGTAGAAGAAGTAGCAATAGGTTACGGACTTTATAATTTACAGCCATCTCTACCAGAATATACACTTAATGGTAATAAGAGTAAACAAAATTATTTTTTTGACAAGATTCGCCAGTCCTTAGTGGGAATGGGATTGACTGAAAATATTAATTTCATTCTTAGTAACAAAGATATCCACTACAATAAAATGAAAATTGATAGATTTGATTTCTTTACTATCAATAATTCAAAAAGCGACGAACATAATGTATTAAGGAAATCACTTTTACCATCTTTACTATTCTCATTGTCCAAGAATATACATGAAGAGTATCCTCAAAAATTGTTTGAAATAGGAGAGGTTTTTGTACCTGAAAAAGATAAATTTGAAAGATGGAATTTGTGTTGTGCTATTGCTTTTAATGGAGTTACGTATAGTGAGATAAAAAGTGTACTTCAAACTCTAATGGAAATTTGTTTTGCGACTAAATTTGAAACAAGACCATCAAAAAATTCATCATTCATTAGAGGAAGATGTGCAGATATAGTCCATAAAGAAAAATCTATTGGAGCAATAGGAGAAATTTCCCCTATCATAATTGATTCTTTTAAAATAAAGATGCCAGTTGCCGCCTTTGAACTGGATCTTACAGAATTATTACGAATTTAACCAGAATATTTATAATGAATTAGGATGCTTTTCTTTATTACTTGGTCAATGAATAAATTGACTGAGTAGCCCCGGAAGAGAGTGCGCTAGGAGATGTACATTTGAATGTATGGCTATCAATGACTAGTTGTGGGTCAGAAACGGGGTACACCTATCTATTCAATGTAACTATGGATTTCTAGTTTGTAACCAGACATGATAACCAAAAGCTATTATCATCTACTTATTTTTCATTTCACTAAAGAATTTCAAAATCAATATTTTTGCATTATCAGAGGCATTAAATTGATCCAATATTTTTTTAGGATTTTTGAAGAATTCAATTCTAAATTCAGGATCAGAGTGAGCTAAATGAACTATGTGATTTATTATTTTCACATCACTATTAGTATATTCCAAAGTGTGTAGTTAGTACTATTTTCGGATATTTTTAATTTTAGAAAAATTGATATTGATACGAAATTATTCAGATTTACTATGGAATTTGAACCAATATTGCTCAGAAGCCAGAAGAAATTGAAAGGTATCGTATCATCAAGAGTAAGATCTGTAGAAGAAACTCTTAGGACCATTCTTCCGGTTTCTAGTGCTATTGGAATTACAAGACTTGCAGATATTACAGATATGGACGTTCTTAGAATCCCAAATTTTTCTGCAGTTTTGCCCGGAACTGAAGATTATATTTGGGTATATAGTGGGAAGGGACCTACAAGATTGGACGCAAAGGCAAGCGCATTGATGGAGAGTATTGAAAGGTATTGTTCTTTGCCTTCTGGCAATCAAAAAAAGATGATTCAAGGATCTTACAATGATGTTTCAAAAGTGTCAAAGACATTACATCCTTCTAATGTTGTTGAACCAATGTTATTTGAATACGATGAAGAAATGATTACGGATTTCCTCCCCGGCTATGATTTACTAAATGAGGAACAGATCATGGTTCCGACAACATTAGCATTATTCAGATATTCTCCCAAACCGCCCGCAGTAAATCCATTTGCATATCATCATACTAACGGTCTAGCATCAGGCAACGTGCTGGAGGAAGCAATATGCCACTCACTATGTGAAGTTATTGAAAGGGATGCTACAAGCTTGGCAGAGTTGAATGCAAGCGCGCTACCTTACAATCTTCTCAAAACAATGACAAAATATCTTTCACACAATGGATTAGAAATAGATCCTATAGATAGTACAGAATTCGTAGATGATGATTCAAAATTTCCTGATGTTGATATTTCAAATATTGATTTTAAACCTGTTTCAAATTTGGTAAAAAAATTCAATGATGCTAAAATACCACTTATAATTAAAGACATTACATCCCAAATTGGAATCCCAACATTTAATGCGAGCAGCATTGAATGGATAACTGAAGATTACGGATATCTTGCGGAAGGTCATGGAACTCATCCAGATGCTAGAATAGCTTTATTGCGCGCAATCACCGAAGTTTCGCAAACTCGTGCTGCAAATATTCAGGGTGCAAGAGACGATCTCAGAAAAATCTCATATGGGCGTACTAATAGCGCTGAAAAAAAGACATGGCAATTTATGAAATCAAAAAATTCTATCCATTTCTCAGAAGTAAAATCATATATACATGATGATATTTTGGATGACATCAAACTTATTCTGTCAAGATTAAAATCAAACGGATTGAAACAGGTCATAATAATAGATCTTACAAACCCTCAAATAATGATACCTGTGGTAAGAACAATCGTGCCAGGCCTAGAAACATTTAAGATAACAAAAGCAGTTATAGGAAAAAGAGGAAGAGAATGCTTTAAAATATGAACAAACCGATAGTATATCTTGGACCCACATTAAGTAGGGAGGAAGCAAGTAAGATTTTAGACGCAGACTACAGAGACCCTGCAAAGAAAGGTGATTTTTTAAGATTATCACATGCTTCAGATGAAAAAAAATGCGTTGGATTTATAGACGGAGTATTCCTGCATGACTATCCTCCTTCACCAATTGAAGTATATCATCTTGTGATAAGAAAAAACATTGAATTAATAGGTGCATCCAGTCTGGGTGCATTAAGAGCGGTTGAACTAGAAAAATTTGGAATGAAAGGAATTGGGAAGATTTTTCAATTATACAAAAATGGTATCATAAATGCTGATGATGAAGTAGCAGTCACATTCGTTCAGGATAAAAACATACTTCAATCTGAGGCTATGATTGACATTAGGTTCAATTTGTTCTTGGCCTATAAGAAAGGAATAATTAGTAAACAGACTAAAAAAAGATGTGTCAAGATTGCAAAAAACATTTACTTTCCATTTAGAAACTACGAAGATGTCATAATGTTGACTCAAAAACAGTTTCCATCCATTCATGACGAACTTGAAAATTTTAGATCATACATATCGAAAAATAGAGATAGTCTAAAGGCGCGTGACGCCATAAAACTTTTGAAATATCTCAAAAATATATCTGAATAATCTCTGCTATCATGCCATAAATAAAAATTTTTGACTATTCTGCTGAGAGATCCCAGAAATTTGCATCTTTAAATTCTTCGATAGGTTTTCCCATTTTTTTCCATTCTTTAAATGATCTAGAATATAATCTAATTTTTTTCACACCACCCATTCTCAGAGCATAGTATGCTAGTCCTGACAGTGTTCCTACACTACCACAATATGTGATGATCTCAGCATCTGTGGATATCCCCCTATTTTCCATGAATCTCTTAATTTCATGAGGTTCTCTTAATATCAAATCAGCTGTTCCTAACATGGTATACGGTAGATTAGTAGCACCAGGGATATGTTCACTTAGAAAATTAAGGCGTTCTCTTGAATCCACTAGGATTTTATTTTGCTCACTTTTTGCCTTCTCTACCTCGTCATAATTGGCATAAATTTCAGTATTTAATTTGAGAGAATGTCTTGCATGTGGAAATGCGTTAACCTTTTTTTCTATTTCAAATCCATAACTCTTCCATTTGGAAAAGGTTATTTCAAGCAATGATGTATTGGAATGTCCAACGTATTGGAATGTCCACGCAACTCTCGCTGCAAGCGCGCCAAAGGTATCGTCATATACTACTACAGGAGTCTTATCGGAAATTCCGGATTGTTGTAGCAATTGGATTATCCTCTCTGGAGAATCATTTTCAAGTACTGTAGCAAGTGGAATTGATATTGCAGTTTTGATATGTTCTTTTTTATAGTCTTCCTCTTTCCTAACGTCTACAACCCTTACTGAATTTCTCCTGATCAAAGTTCTAAGAATGTCAGCACTTGTAATGATATGATGTGAATTGCCGAGGGTATGATTTTTTGATAAAATGTTTTTAGTTTTTTTTTCCTTTGCAGTATATTTCAAGCTGCACATTCCCCTCTTGCTGTCTTTGCACTGAATTGAACGTCGTTACCATAATCCATATATGATTCTGGATCGTCCTTTGGACTTGGTAGTGAAACGGTCTGTATCAAAACTGTTTTTATATCATCCAAATTCTTTATTTCTCCATTCCCATTACCTACTCCATTAATTATTTTCTCTATCCACATTGCAAATGATTCGTTTGTACTTCGTTCTTGTTTGTATATCTCGATTATTTTTATTAAAGTAGCTATGACTCTTTTTGCTGGCACGCGCATTACAGATTTACCAAGCATCCCATCTTCTCCATCCCTTCCTCCAAACATCATCGAATATGTTGGAGTCATAGTCCCATCTATTCTTGAAGCTCCACCGTAAAATCCAATTGTTGCTATCTCATGTTGTCCACACGAATTGGGACACCCGCTGATTTTAATTGTCGAGTCTCTAAGATCATCTTCAGTATCCAATCCAAGTTCTATGAATTTCATTTGTATCTCTTTTGCCAGTCTGTGAGAATTGGTAATTGCTAGATTACATGAAGTTGTTCCAGAACATCCTACTGCAGAGGACATAGTTAAAGCTCCAGGATTTGCTAGTCCAGTATTGGCAAGATCGTTGTAAAACTCTGGTAAATCTCTGGCTTTAACGAACCTTATTGCAAAATTCTGATTTGGGGTATTTCTTGCACAACCTTCACCTGAATAATTACGAATAGTCTTTGCAAGGGACCGAAGCTGGTTAGATGTTATATCACCAGCGCCGAGTGTAACAAAAACGACAAAGTAACCATCTTGCTTCTGTGATACCACATTGGAATGAAGCCATCTTGTATATGGGTCGCTATCAACATTTACTTTTTCATTAATTAGTGGTAGTTTCTTACCATTAGACAATTGCCTAATATTGGGGGTCTCCAGGTCCACCATGTATCTATTTAGCGTCTCAAGTGAAATAGTCATTTCTACACCCGATCTTTCCTTAATGACTAATTTCTGGAATTTTTCCCATCCCATCTCATTTACCAGATATCTCATTCTATTCCTAGCCATATTTTCACGATTACCAAGTCTATCAAACAACCTCACTACAGCCATGCATGTAGATACTACTCTATCTTGAGGAGTGAATTCTTCCAACTGGTGTCCTATGAATGAAGCAGCACCAAGTCCTCCACCCAAATATATCTTGAATCCATTAATTCCCTCTTTTTTCATGGGAATTAAACCGATATCCGCAATCCTAACCAAACCATGATGTGAGCAACATGCGAAATTAATCTTGAATTTTCTTGGCAAGTTTTGGCATACAGGATTTCGAAGAAAGAAACGTGCAATTGCCTTGGCGTAAGGGGTAGAATCAAACTCTTCATCCGGACATACACCAGCAAAGTGACTACACATTACATTTCTGATTGTATTGCCACAAGCCTCTCTTGTTGTAAGTCCTACTTCAACTAGACCCCTCATAATCTCACTTACATCTTCAAGTTGAACCCAGTGCAGTTGTATGTTTTGACGAGTTGAAACGTGGGCTGAACCAATAGAAAAAGCCTCAGACAACGTTCCAATCTTTTCAATCTGTTCTGGTGTTATCTCACCGCTGGGAATCTTAATTCTGACCATACTATAATTCTGCTGAAGACGGGATCCATAAGCTCCGTGTTGAAGTCGAAAACGACGAAAATCATCTTCGCTTATCTTTCCTTTTCTAAAAAGTTTCACGTTCTGACCAAAAATTTCAGTTTCCTCCTCTTTTCCCCACTTCGGGTTGGTTTTTGGAGAAAAATGCTTTTTATCAGGATAATTTAGAACTTCTCTTTTCAATACTATTCTAATCTCTTTTTCAAAACCATATATTTTTTGTGGAAATATCTATTTTTGACATTTTAATTAGGTTAAGAAGGTAAATTACTCCATTTCATCCTGTACAAAGGAAATATAATATTTGTTAATATCAAATGGAAGCAATTTGTATCAATAAACATTCAAAAGGAAATTTAATAATTTGAATGAAAAGAGAATTATTCATCGGACAATCTTCTTTTCAGTGTCGAATACTATTTCAAAATTATAGTAATAATTCATCTAATAATCAAAATGGATGGGGAGAGATTTGAACTCTCGACCACCTGTGTGTGAGACAGGTATCATAACCAGTCTAGACCACCCATCCTAACTTTCATTAATATTTTCCCAATTAATATCTTAACAAATTTAGTACGTATACAAATTAATTCGTGAATTAGTAGAAAAATAAAATAAAACACATTTAAGATTTTTAAAATAGATTTAATTTGTGAATCGAGATACTGCCTAAAATGCCTTACTAGTAGGAGGATTTCTCACTTAAATTTTATTTTATACTATCTCTTTCACATAGGTCATTCAATCATTCAATTCCTTTGATTTTGATGAGCCCGTCGGGATACGACTGAATATTCATACGGAATACCATTAGAGTTTCTAAATCTGACCTATTGCTAGTAATAAGATGTTGGTTTTTAGGCGACATATATTTTATTTTAATACTGTCATCGGTCTCTTCTACTGTTCCATTTGAAGATTTGTCTAGTCCATGTCACCTCGAAATATCTTAGAAATTATCAGACCATGATCATGACACCCAATAGATGTAGAAATCATCTGATTGGCTTCCATAATATCAGTTTTTTTACCAATAGTTACTTTTTAATAAAATTGCACAAGGAGTGTCAAACTCGAAATGTTATGAACTCCCTGTCTTGAATAAGTGTATTATTGTAATTTGATTATCTCATCCCATGTTCCAGTTGCTGAAAGCATATAGTATTTCATATGATGCGCAGATTCTAAATGTATGATATCCCCGGTTGTAATTTGAATTTGAAATAATCTGTTTAAAAATTGCAGGAAACTAGGCCCTGCGACTATGCTCTTGGCTTCCTTTTCAAGTGGTTTATTGTAGTACTTTTGCAGGGTATCAATTAGTCCTAAACTACCGAGTTCTTCAACTAAGTCGGACAAGTCTATAAACTTCGAATTCCTTTTGTAGACGTGAAGTGTTGCCATGATGAAATGCCTTCGTTCCTTGTATGATACAATGTACAATATATCATTTCCCTGTTTGCATTGCTACTCTATATAGTTGGAATTACGATACGGAGTTGACGAAATAGTGTTAATAACATTTTTTGAAGAATGCAATATGATTGTACTATGATACTTCAAACTTTCGTAATCTCCAGAAGTATACCTGAAATGACCAAGCGTTGCATTGATATGACAAATGCGCGAAGTATCTAAGCATTGCTGTGGGGTGGTTATCGGTGCAGTAAAGTTTGTGGATCTATAACGCGCAGAATCTTGAAGATAGATAACCATTAATTTCTGTAAAAGCTCATATAAGTAGTGCATAAATCAGTAAAGTGTATTCAACAAGAGCATGATTCGTGTGAAGGAGATATAATAGAAATTATCACTAATTCAAGAACAACAAGAATTTGTGAATGTCAATGTCATGACAATATGTATAAACTAGTCAGTAGGATGCAGGCTGCAAATAATCAGTAATAATAATGAACCCACAATATCAATCTAATATACCAAAGTAAACCTCATTGACAGCTATTGAATTTGATACTCCACCTGTAGAAACATCTGGTATGACATGACTTTTTTTATACTAACTTAAACATTTGTGTAATTTTGCGCTGATTGCATGCGACGATCTAGTTTATGCCAACTCCACTAAAGAAGGTAACAGAGCGTGATCTTCAATCCTTTTCGATACTGGCAGTAAATATTTTGATATTCCATGGATATCTAGATGACGAACTTGGTAAACTAAATGAAATCAGAAAAGTCCTAAGATTCCCGTATTTTCAAATAAAAAGTCGGGGGGAAGATCTTTTTCAAAATAATTTTTGGAAATATTCGGAAGCGGCGATAATATCTGATTGGTGACGCCGTAAGCTAATCCTATCGGAGCTATTCCATACAATGGACCTTTAGTCAACTCATATAGGTTTGATGGCATCCCATCCTTGTCTACGGTAGTCATTGTTGCAATAACTTGCTGTGCCATACCTATTACTCCTCCGCTGCTCGGATCTATAATAGGCGAACCGCTGGAACCTCCCATGGCAACGATATCCGTTTGTATTCCCCATGGGTTCTTACTGTCATCATCAGGCATTAATCCCGCAATACGTCCAAATTGAATTATGGGGCGCAAATTGATTCCCATTCTATCTTCATGATTATTTCTATACAGAACCAACGATACTCTTCCACTCGGATAACCACATATTACAATCTCATCGTAAAGTTTCAATTGGGCAGGTTCCTTGATATGTAAGAAATTATCTGAATGACGATCTAGCTTTCCTATCCCTATATCTAGGTCTATTGACCCTGTAAATCCCATAACTTCTTTAACAGGGGGCAGTCTGATCGCCTTTGTTATGTGATAAGTGTTACGCTCTAACTGATCTCCTTTTGTGGTAATGTTGAATGCGGAATATATTCCTTCCATACTCTTATTCTTTTCCTTATACTGAGCATTATACTTAATACATTGACTAAAAATATGTGCCGAGCTGACAATGTACTCTCCGCCTATGAAAAAACCTGTACCAAAACTACTTATGACATCTTTTGTATCCTTGTTGGCAAGACCTATCGCCACTGTTGCATCCTTAACTGCATTGAACTTATCAGCTTCGATCATCAAACAGCATACTGTTACGCAATTTAATAACCTTATAGTCCAGACTTTATATTTTGAGCACGCTTTTGAAGATTTTTTTCACATTAAATACTAATCTGGCAAAATAATTAAATTCTTTTTTCCTCATATTTTTGGTAATGAGTATTTGGGAATTGAACCATCTGATTGGTTTACTAGTTCATGCGTTAGGAATTAAGAGAAATTAATAAAGGTTATGAAGACAAACTGTATTGCCTCTTATAGTTCTAATGCTTAGAACTTACATTATGTTATTCTGTAAGATAGTGTTCTATTTTATTCCCTGTTCAGGGCTACGAAGACAGGAACGATAACTAGTATGGTTATTTTGCTATATTACTTAGAATATTTTTTTCCTAAACCTAAATACATGCATACGTCTTACAATTAAATTTATGGCTAAATAAGAGAAACATGAGGCTATAATAGATGCTATTGTTGCAGCTTGTACTGGCGGATATTCTATTCTCAACAATTCAAGTAGAATGAAGAACCTTGATACATTATTGATAATATCAAATATAGCATCAGCAAATATCATCTTTGTTACTATTTGTTTTAGAATATCAAAGTTCAATTTGCCAGTAAGTTTTATTGTATATTTCTTCTTATTATCAAGATGAAAAAGAATGACAAAAATTACTTTAGAGGAGATGAATCCGGCTATTACAGTTAATGCAGAAGTTACAAAATCATCATTGGAATACTTCGCAGATACATATGCAACGATAAGACTAACAATAAAACCAACCGAACCTGAAAGTAGTAGATTCTTGTTGAGAGATATGGTGCTGGTATACTTCATATAAAATTTTGTAAGGTAATTTGTTATTTTATTACCAGGTTTTCCTTCCATTTAATAGTCTATACGGCAAACAATCATTTATGAGTACTTATATAAAATGACTTATTTCGAAGAATTTTGTTATTAGTGGATGTCAATCTTGCTTAAAATAGTCCATTTTTAATTAATTCCCCTTGCCAGACAAGTGTCACAATACTTTTCCACAAGCGTGGCATCAACCATATTATAACTTGCTATTTGAGTTGCTATATCACCACACACAGAACAGTAACCGCCTGCTTTCTCAACCATAAATCTTTTTTTTATATCCCGAGATGTTCTAGGGTTTAAAACGAGGTCTCGAAAATTTTTGAGTTGCTCTTTTGATATATTTATTGGTCGCAATGTTGGGGTTGGTCTAGGTTTATTACTACGATGGTTATTTCCGTAAAAAAACTTATGCATGTTTATGATACACGCTAATCGTATATCTATCTATGTGTTTAGTGTCACAGACATTTATTTGGCCCTAATGTAGTTTTTCTAATATTTGGAAACAAAAAATTAATTCTGTATGTATCAATATAACGAGTATTTTTCTTAGGAAACATACATAACTAATAGCTTAATCCATTTTGCTTAATAGGTGGTCAAGTGAGCCTAATTTTTTCTACTTATTTTTGTTAATAAGGTTAAGTTTCCTAGTAAAGGGGAACATTGCACCTTTTACTATGTGTTGGAAAAAGACATTAACCCAAATAATCTTGGTGGTTGGAGACATGTTTATATGTTACGAAATCATAGTAATTATATGTCAAATGATCTAAATGAGTTAATTGCAAGGAAAGATAAGCTAGAGGGAGAACTCCATCATGAATTATCAGCTGATTATAATGAGTTGATGAAAAAGGTGAGTGAAAGTTTTCGCGATATGCATGAGAATTCAGTGCAATATTATAAGCAAAAGGCAAATGAAGAGCTGGATAAAATGGAAAAAAACATACAATCAGGTAATAAATTGAGCGCTATTAACGAAAAGCTATTGGCAGACACATACTTATCCTTCGCTACAACCATTTAATTTTTTTATCGATCATACAATTATTTCCTTTAAGACTAACTTATAATCAAAATTCTTATTATCGAATGTTTGTTAAGTTTGATTTACATAGAACCGTCGGTGCCCACGACGCTATCGGTTCTAAAACGAGCTTCTGATATAGAAATGCACTGCTAAGCTTTAAGTTTTTCTTTCAATACAAGGGACCGGGCAAAAATGCGACAAGTGGTTTGTGCGTCCATCAGAGCCCCTCACACGAAATCCTTCAATAGGGATTCCTAGTTCTCTTACATCGCGAATCGATCTTGATGTGTGGCGATATTTGTATAGATTCTGTAATTCGTCAGACGTAATCTGCCCATGTTTCATTATATGGTCTATTACTGTTTTTGCCCTTTTGGCAGTAACAGAGTTGGCTAGGCTAAAAAGCTCCTCCGTCGAGCCTTCTGGTAGTTTGCTCAATTACATTTGAAGTATAAGACATTATTATAAAATTAGTCATCAGCAACGAACAAATTGTTATTTTTTCGTGTCACCCTAATTCACTACTCAATGACCCCTCTTTCTACAGCGACCCTTTTCACCCTAAATTTCACCAGTGTCTCTTTTTTAGTTCTGGTAACTTGTCGGACGTTTTGGCAAGGTGGTAACCTAGCAGTTTGGATGTCCAACAGATGGAGTTATAAATCCAGTGATTCTAAGCACCCATATTGAAAATCAAAGAATTTTTCAAATATACTGCGTGAAAATTTCTACTTTCGTTTCATTATTTAGAAACTGAATAATGTGTAAGGCGCGCCGGATTATGTTGTCAAATTAGAATCATTCAAGGGTAAAATGATTGCCAATTTTTATCAAAGCATGATTTAATTAATCTGATGAGTCTTTCCTTAACAAATTCCTCGGTTATTTGTTCCTTATTATAATATTCTGGCATCATATCTTGTCTGACTTCACCTTTAGCCATCAACCGTTCTTCCTGAATTGATATTTTTTTGCCGGATGATGAGAATTTAATATTGGGATATCTCGATTCATGTGTCAATTTGAAATGTAAACTGAATTCAATACTAGGATTTTTTCCAGCTACAATTTGCGATTGGATATTGACACTTGAGTTCACATCTTTACTCTTCAGATAACTCTCGAATTTTCTCATCATGGGTTCAATAACATCCTTCGACAATTGATTAAATTCCTTTTTGAAATCTTCATCCTCTCTTAATGAATCAAGCTTCTTTTCTCTGGCATCCTTCACTAGGTTTTGAAAATTTTCGATTAAAGGCCCTAATTCTTTTTCCAGGTCTTCCACAAATCTAATTGAATTTAATTCAAATTAAACTTAGCTTTGAGACTAATATTTTACCTATATATCGTAACCTTTCAAACTCAGTCTGAAACCGTCTAGACTCTCATCATAACTAGTTTGTTCTTTGTCTAATGGATATTCTTTTGCTATGGCTCTTAGAGATGTAATTATTTTTCAAAATGGTATCAACCGAGCGTCATTAGGCGTATTTATACTTCTTCACTATATGATACCTAACAAACTGTAAAATCATTATATCGTTTCGACATGATATTCAAACTTATACTAATATTAGTAACAAGTTTCGATATTCTTTTTTAAATGATAATTATAATGGTAATGGCAATTAATAAGTACAAATGTACTAATCATGCAATAACTACTCAGCAAATTGGAAGATGAACTGTATACCACACCTAAGCTGTTTACCCGATAGGAGATAAACATATTGTCTAGAATTCTGACTACATTTTATGTAGTAATCACATTCACAAGAATTGTACTGGTCAGACCTCGACTGTTGCTTTAGCAAACCTGTCTGCTACTTCAGTAACCTTTACCCGGATCTTGTTCCCAACTTTTCCATTTTCTATAAATACTATAAATCCTTGAACCCTAGCGATACCGTCGCCTTTTCTACTAATTTCCGTAATGTCCACCTGATATTTCTTGCCTACCTCAACGGGTTTTGTAGTTGGATTACCTCTGTTGAAACTCTTACTAGCATCGCCACCATAACTCCTTCCCCTACCACGGCCATAACTGCTATCTCTACTGTAACTCATTTGTAAATATTGGATGGTGATTGACCTAATATATAGATAGAATGCGCATATCATTTTTGAAACTTCATAATATATTAGATAATTATGAATAAACTGTTCAATTGGATAAAAAAGATTAGATCTGCCAAATGTATTGCGTTTCTCACATTTGAGTCTTTTAGAGTCCAAGTAAATCTTTTATTTTTTCATGTTTCTCTAGAAAAAATAACTTGTCCATTTTGCAGCATCATTAAAATTGATTACACAGAGTTTGGCACTAGCGATTCTTGGTAAGATAGTTTTTGCAGCAAACATCTGAGCAGAAGAATAAAAGTCCAATGCTCGTGCTTAGATACCGAACTCCTTGGGTTAGTTCATCAAAGTCTTTGGAGCAAGAATTGCAAGGTCTGTACATTTAGATAATAGATAAACATTGGTCAGTATAAAGCTATTTGTTGACGCTCCTTATTTATCATCCAGAATCCCATGAAAGAACTAATTTTATCGCGGGCCCCTCGGGATCGGGATTGTTAACAATTCGGATCCATTATCCATTTTACAATTTAGATTTGTGTTAAAAGTCCACTTTAGTTTAATTTAATTTTGAATCGAAATAATTCGACATCCTTGAATATGTGTTTACATTCTCTTTATATTTGTCGACTACAGTTTCATAACACGAATGCGCAAGATAAACGAGAAGAGAACCCATGCTTACAGTGCAAGGAGAGCAGAAAGCAAAAAATACGCTAAAATCAGGAGGCGAAAGCGAACAAAACCGAGGGCGTGAAAAATCTAAAAGTCTAAAGACTTATATCGCAAAAACACCTCTCTTCATAGCGTTCCTTACACAAATATCTAATATGGTCTGGATGTAATTCACTCGTGGATTCATAAAATATAATTTTTTTCCTCTACACCTACTACACTATCCTATTTTACCAACTTCTGTATCATTTGACATGTTTATGATCTTTTCATGGCTTGATTATATGAAAGGTTTACTTATTGATGCCTTTGCCCATTAGTCATTTTCTTATGATGCTAGAATCCAATTAGAGAACTAATTTTATTACGGGCCCGTCGGGATTAGTGCCCTTCATGTAGTAGGGTTCTACTAACTTGGTATTTAGCTTTTTGTTATCATAACAAATGGTTAATTTAATACTATTAATTTACCTTTAAAGTCATGACCGTAAGCCTGGAACTCGAATATATTATACTCATCATACTTGGTTTTTTATCAGAAATTCTAGGGACGATGGCTGGCTTTGGCTCATCAACTATCTTTCTGCCATTAGCATCGTATTTGGTGGAGTTTAAGACGGCATTGGTCTTGGTCGCGATATTTCACCTGTTTGGAAACGTTAGTAGAATCACATTTTTCAGGCATGGTCTTGACTGGAATGTTTTACTGATGTTTGGTATACCAAGTTTTGTTCTCAGTCTAATTGGTGCCACATTGGTAGGCAATCTATCACAAACTTTTCTCAAGCTCATGTTAGGAATATTTCTAATAGTTCTTTCAATCTTATTCCTTCTCAAGCCCAAGCTTACTTTTCCGGCCAACAACAAATCTCTAGTTTTAGGTGGCGGAATTTCAGGTTTTATAGTGGGCCTGATAGGAACTGGCGGCGCATTAAGGGCATCATTTCTTACAGGATTGAAGATGGATAAAGAAAAATACATCGCTACCTCAGCTGTTGTAGCTCTCGGCACTGACGCAACTAGAATCCCTTATTACATTTCCTCCGGATTCCTACCTGAACAATATGACTACTTGATTCCATTTCTATTTGCAAGCGCTTTTCTGGGGTCTTATGTTGGCAGGAAGATAGTAACTAGAATAGACCAGGAGAAATTCAAAAAGCTGGTCTTGATAGCCATCATTCTTGTAAGCATCAAATTCATATTGGATGGTATTGCAGCGAATTTATCGGGTGAGAAATTTCTTATCTAGGGCAAAGAATTGAAATCATATGACCGATATTTGGGATAAGGTTTATTCGAGTGACGAGTCATTTTTTGGAGAAAATACGGCTTATGATTATAAAGATACATCACCTGAAACAATGGAGATTCTACCAGTTAATTTTGGTACAGAACATAAACAAATCTTATCTGATTTGTACATGATGATAAACAAGGGCTATTTAGCAACCAGAAAAATATGATAAACTTATTGTATCACTAAGAACTGTACAAGCCAAAGAATATTCACTTGATAAAGAACAAACTAGTTATTCAGATAGTTTAGATGCATTAAGGTTAAGTCTAAAAGGGTATAATATTAGATAGAAAATGTCTACAGATAATAATAACAACGACAAACAAGAACAAGAACAATTGAAGTTAGATGTATTAGATAAAATATTTGGATGGATAGAAGACAAAGAAACCAAGGCCGTAATGATCAATAAATATTATAATAATAAAGAACATAGAGCGGCATTAAAAGCATTTTTAGATGACATGGTTAAGGCACTTGATGAAAGTACAGCAGAAACTAACAGCAAAGAAGAAATTAAAAGACAATTATCCTATATCACATAACAAACAACTTAAAGTAAATTATGATTAAATGAATGAATGAGACCAAGTAAGAAACCTGTCATAATATTAGTTACAATAATTTATTCGTCATTACATGATTTGTCGCCACTTGGCTAAGTGAACTTTTGAAATGTCCTGATTGTTGCATACTAATATCGATTGAGTAAAAAGTTATATGGTATCACTGGATTTAGCAGTTAATGGCAGACGATGATCTAAATACGGGGTGTTCCCGCTGTTGGGGTGCTGTAGATTCGGAAACAAAAAATTGTAAAAGTTGTAACGGTCCACAGGAAACCTGCGAATGTAAAATCGTACCACACTAAGACAAACATAAGCAAGTATAATTAAGAAAAAAATAGCATTATTCGTGTTATCCGTTTCCCAGAAGTTTGTCAATACTTCAGAGTTATGAGATTTAAATTCACAAAGAATAATAGTCGTTATAATGGTTTGATTTGTTTAAGGCTTTCATCTCTTTTGACCTATTTCTAATTAAAGATTTCTAATAAAGTTCCGATTGAATATTCAGTCAAATTCCCTGGATCTTTATATTTTAATTTTTATAGTTCTCGAAATCGCCTTCTTCGCCGTTAGCCATTCTTGGCGTCAGCATCAAATTTAGCCTTACCTTCTTTGTATATGCATTTCAAACACCACCACCTGCCAATTCTAGTTGGGTCGTTTAGAGGAACCAAATGATCGACCGAATCTCCACAGTTATCACATATTTTTCCTTCATGATTAATCATTAAATCGACCATGTGGTATGTTAATATTTAAAGATACTTTCCTGAGTGACTCTAAGGGGGATATTAGTGTTATACTGTGGCCAAGGGCAAGTGCCATTTCTTGATCCGATAGTTCATCCAAATTGCTAACAATATGGCTCCCGATGAATCCGAAATTGTTCCGATTGAATATTCAGTCATATGCCCTTTGGGTCCAAACCAAGGTTGTCTCGCCTTACCGCAATGGATTATATACGCTAGTGTATTGCATCCCACCGAACCCGAATAAAATTTACATGTTTTCAACATACTTCTTGCAAATATTATTAAATTATATTATGTGATTATCGTTACTATAATGAATATTCTGTTCTTTTATTACAATTAGGTATTTCGCAAGTCATTTTTATATCCGCTCTTTAAGTCCCTCACAATTATGATAAACATAATAACGACAGCCACATTTTGGACATTCTTGTTCTTTCATTTATTTATCCTGCAATCTCCTCAGTACACCCGCAATTTTTACTTTGTATTAGTATTCCGTCTAGTGCTATTGTCATTGTTTCTAAATCTTCACTGCCACATTCATTACTATTACCTATGTCCCTATGCTAAATCCGGTCAGATAGGTCTCTTGGTCTTCTGTAAGAGTATCTATATTAATATCCATTGATTCTAATTTGGCTCTTGCAATTTCTTGATCCTGCGATCTTTCAATTTCATATACTGCAGGCAAAAGTGATCCCTTTGATTGGATCAGTTTTATAGATGAAAGTAGCTGATTGGCAAAGCTCATATCCATTACCTCTGAGGGATGACCTTCAGCAGCGACGAGATTCACTAATCTTCCTTCTCCAATGAGATATAGTTTATTTCCTCTCTTAAGTTCATATTCTGTCGTATTCTCATTAATTTGTTTTACCAATCGTGAGTTTGATTTAAGTGCATCAACAGAAATCTCCACATTGAAATGTCCTGCGTTGGCCAAAATGCTGCCATCTTTCATTTGCAAAAAATGTTCCTCTCTGATTACATTCTTACATCCAGTTGTAGTGATAAATAGGTCACCTGTCATAGCCGCAGATGCCATAGGTAAAACAGAGAAACCATCCAATTTTGCTTTTAATGCTGCAATGGGATCAATTTCGGTTATTGTGACATTCGCTCCAAGTCCAGCCGCTCTTCTTGCAATTCCTTTTCCCACATGTCCATATCCTGACACGACAACATTTTTTCCCGAAATCAGTATGTTGGTAGCCCTAATTATACCGTCCAAAGCTGACTGACCTGTACCATAAAAATTATCAAAATCATGTTTAGTTTCAGCATCGTTCACCGCCATTATGGCATATTTGAGTTGCCCATTTTTTTCCATCGCGCGCAATCTGATGACTCCAGTAGTAGTCTCTTCTGTTCCACCATAAACTTCTGTTAGATTTCCAGTGGAACTATGCATTTCAACAGTCAGATCTGCTCCATCATCAATTGTAACATTGGGCTTTATTCTCATTGTTGAACGAATATCATCATAGTATTGTTCATTTGAAACTCCCCTACTTGCAAAAATTGAGGTTCCTTCATCAACGAGTGCCGCAGCAACATCGTCTTGTGTACTAAGAGGGTTACAACCACACCAACTTAAATCTGCACCTAAATCATGTAATGTACGAATTAATACTCCAGTTTCTTTTGTAACATGCAGACAACCAGCAATTTTAACACCCTTTAAGGGGCTATTCTCTTTGAATTTTTTTTTTAAATTAAATAGTACTGGCATATGAACTTGTGCCCAATCAATTTTTTTCTTTCCCTCTTCAGCTAAATTGGGATCTTTTATTCTATAATTCATTCAACTCTGTGATCTATATGAGACATATTATTCTTCACCTCGAACCAAAAATCCAGCTGAGCTTAGTTCGAATTTACATAGACTACATGGTAAATAATGCCAGTACACTTATAGCATTTAAGATTGGTGAACTACTACATTATAATCAAATAGACCATACACCAAGCTAATATATAAAAAATATATGAAATAATTTATCGAGAAAATCATGAAAAGACTTCAAATTGCGGTCATAGGATACAATCAAGATAAGTCTAATGAAAAGACAAACAAGATAGCATATCAAGTTGGAACTGAAATAGCGAAAGCAGATGCTATTCTAATTTGTGGTGGTCTTGGAGGTGTCATGGAAAATGCTTGTAAAGGAGCAAAAGACCATGGCGGTCTTACGGTTGGAATCATTCCTCAGGAGGAGGTTTACTTTGCAAATAAATTTTGTGATGTGGTAATTGCAACCGGAATAGGCTATGCCAGAGACTTTATTGTGGCAACATCTGCAGATGGAATCATAGCCGTTGGTGGAGGCGTAGGAACTTTGATAGAGCTCTGTGTTGGGTATATGTTAAAAAAAATATTAGTTACAATACCTAGCAGTGGAGGCACTGCCAAAAATTATGGTGGAAGATATCTTGATGACAGAAAGAGAGTATTCATTCAAACCTCGCAAAGCGCGTCTTCTGCAGTCAAAGTAATATTAGATTATTTTGGTTCAAAGCAATAGCTATGGATATTAAAAATGGAAATCAGATTGAATTATTTTGATATAGATTTTAAGTAAGGGTCAGGCGCGTAAAACGATCCGTTTCTTTCTTTCAAGTGATTCAAGGTATTTATTATTTTTTCAAAACCAAACTCTCTTCCAATCTCGAATAGTTCCTTTTTAATACCCATTCCAAGTTTTAAAGCTAATTCGACATCTTCCTTCGTACATACATTATTGGAAATAAGCCAAGCAGCATTATTTATCGCGACTGATAGAATCCTAATTGGATCATATTGTTTGGCTTCTTCCTCAGACAGTGGAATCCTCTCATAATTCTTGTCTCCGTATGAATAGAAGCCTTCTCCTGATTTTTTACCGTATTTTCCAGATGAAAATAAATGTTCTATTTTAGTATGAGGATTTACTACGGTTTTGTCACGAGAGTACATTTCAACAGTTGCTTTGTGAATAACATCAAGACCAGTATAATCTGCCAATTCAAATATACCCATTGGTAGAAACATTTTGAATTTTACAGATGAGTCAATTTGTGTCATACTTTTACCATCACTCTCTAGGCAATAAGCCGCCTCGTGCACTAACGGTATGAATATTCTATTTACAATAAATCCAGGAACATCCTTGTTACACAATACAGGATCCTTTCCTAGCGATTTTACAAAATTGATTCCAAGGTCAACAATTGATTTGTCAGTGCGTACTCCTGGTATTACTTCCACTAATTTCATTAATTGTGGCGGATTAAAGAAATGCAGTCCGATGAATTTGTCAGGCCTGCTGGACAATTGAGATATTTCACTAATTGGTAAAGTACTTGTATTTGATGAATAAATTGTCTTTTCTTGAGAAAATTGATCTACCTCAGAATAAACTTTTTTCTTGAGATTGAGATCTTCAGGGACTGCTTCAATAAGCAAGTCAGTGTCAATTAATGCTTCTCTGAGGTCGACAACAGGTTTTATTTTGCCATAAATTTTATCTGATTGCTGTTTGTCTATCTTATTTTTTTCAACTAGTTTATCTAAGGACCATCTTATTTTATTCATTGCATTATCTAAGAATTTTTCTTCTACATCGCGTAACGTTACATCATATGCATTCATCGCTGAAATCTGTGCTATGCCATGACCCATTATTCCAGAACCTAAAACTGTGATTTTATTTATCTTTGGCAATAGTAATATTCCAGAATTCATGATTTTTAACGTTACGATTCTCATTCAAAAATAATATTAGCTAAGAGTATGATTGAAGGCAATCCTCGAAACCGTTTTATTGATAGTCGTTATCATGAATAAATTATAGTTGATACGAGCATTCGCCCTCATGTTAAATCAGGACGATCCAAAAAAATGCACTGCATTGAAATTGATCAAATTGGGCACAATTAAACCTACTAAAACCATACAGCATAGTATGCTAGTTTTGAATCCATTTGCAAGCGAAGTTGTTTGCAAAACTGATCTAATTTTGGCAAATTCGATATGCGTTATAGACTGTTCTTGGAATAAGGCAAACGGAGTCTTAACAAATCACAAATATATGAGGAGAGGAATTGCTAGAAGAATCCCGGCTTTATTGGCGGGAAATCCAGTAAACTATGCAAGGCTTGGTAGATTATCAAGCGTTGAATCCCTGTCAGCGTGTTATTATGTACTTGGAGAAAAAAAATTTGCAATCAGTTTGCTAAATAAATTCAAGTGGGGTCATACATTTTTAGAACTAAATCATGATGCATTAGAGGATTACTCAGATGCAGATAATAGCAATGAAGTACTAAAAATAGAATTAGAATATTTTGGCAACAGAATTTTGGGCAACAAAAGTTGATCACAAATAATCTTATTGTGTGTTAATCTGAAATCAGTATTTGTCATAAGCTATTGTTTCCATTTATGGTATACTTTAGGGTTTGAAATCTAAAAAATATAATATCAATTTGGATGTAAAATTAAGCTGGTATCCTATCTGCTCGAAACCAGCCATTCTATTATTCTATCTAAATTATCACTAGTAATTGTGACTCGTATAGGCCCAAGAGGTGATTCTTCATTGTGTTCAGCCAATGATATCACACCACTGTAGGCAGCTTGCTTATTCAATAAGAACCATGTGAGATTGCCTTTTCTATTCCATTCCAAAAGTTTTCTCAAAACAGCAGAAGAGGATTTTGATCTTACACCAACTCGTATATGATGTAATGAAAGAATTCCTGTACAAGTAGCTACCAAACATCCATTTTTTATTACAGGGTAACATCCATTAGCAACGTTTAGTAGACATTTTTTTACTTTTTCTGGATCTTCAGATGGCTTAACAACAGTTTCTACCTTTAATTCAATATTCTCATCTTGAAGATCATCAATCTTTCTGGACAATTATCAACACACTATTTTCACTTTATTCCAATTTCTTGAATCCACTTTTGTACTGTAACGAAACTGCGTTCGCATAGTTCGGATATTGAAATATCATTGTTTGAAATACTTTCATCAGCTAACGCTATGGCATTACTTATTCCAACCTCCATCTCAATTTTATCACGTTTGTCAAATTCATCGATAGTGGAGGGTACGTCAGAACGTCTTCTTTCTTTAACATGGGTATATCTGGTCAGTGTTGAACCATGAATAGCTAATAATTTGACAGTTCCTATCGATCTAAGAACTTGGACTTCTGCCATGCTTCTAATCCCATCTACTATCACAACACTCAATTTCTTATCTTTTTTTTTCATTAACTTGATTTTGTCCACAATCAAGTGTGCGATAGCCTCGGGCCCGTTCTTCTTTCTAAGTCTTAACATCAGTTTCGCAAGCTTGTCACTTGTGGGTTCCAATCCATCAATCTCTGCAACCTCTCTAACTACATCTCCCATGATTAAAAGTGGAATTCCTTTCTGGGATAGGTATCTAGCAACTGTAGTCTTACCAGCTCCGGGCATACCAGTTAGAGCGACAATCAGAATATCCTTTGACATGATAAAATCAAGTGGCTATGATATTTTTTAATAACTAATGTATTAAGTTTAGCAAATTTTTTGCAGCCAGCTGTATATCTTCTGCTTTGATTGTTTTTCTTCCAGCATGAATACTTAAATCAACGGCCTGATCAGAAATCTTAGTCGCGATTTCTTCTAGTATCCTTCTTAGTTGGTCCGCTGCTTCCTCACTAACTCTTTCCCCTCCTGATTTCTTTATGATTCTGTACATACCAGCAAGACCAAGTTCTGGACCATCTGTCATTTTTAATCAAGTATTGGTAGTTTGCCTTAAAGTATTATGTCAAAAAAATGAGAGTTCAAAATAAATTATGTTACAAAGTTTGCTAAAAAAACTTAACAAGAGTGCATATTTTGAAATAAGTTAGAATAACAACATCATCAATTCATATAAAGCTTGAAAAAGGTCGTAAAGATTGGAATAATTATTGCGATTGTCTCTTGCAATTGTAGCGGGAATTTATACTCTTTCCCCACTTTTTACAAGTAAAACTGTAGATGAACCTCTGCCGGGCCTGAATAGCGAGATCAAAGAAAATATGGGACTTTACTAAATTCATGAATTTAACTGAAGATGAAAGAACAAGTATCGCAAAAAATATGACTTCACAGCAGATTGATAATATAATGGTGATAGCTGCGAAATACAATAGTGCAGTAACGGAAGATATGACCGGAATGGATTCCAGTAGGATAAACAACACATTAACAGGAAGTTTTGCAGGCGTTGGGGATGGACTTCATGATGTTAGTGGTATGGTCAAAATTTTTACATTTGCTGATGGAAAATCAATATTAAGACTAGAAGATTTTAAATTTACCAACGGTCCTGACCTTTATGTATATCTCAACAGATAAAAAAGCATCCGATTCAGTGAATGTTGGAAGATTAAAAGGCAATATTGGTCATCATAACTATGAAATACATCAACACGTCGATTTATCCAAGTACAATATGGTTTTGATCTGGTGCAAAGCATTTTCAGTACTTTTTGGAAGTGCAGAACTTTAATTTTGATAAAAACTTAGTTGTATGAAAATTGAATAGCTCCTACAATCAGTTAGATTTTATTATCTCAATTTCACCAAACAGGTTCACGCTATATCAGGTTATATGTGGTAGTATCACATTAGAAAATTATTATCAATCATAAATGACTTGCGAATATTTCAAACAAGACATTTTTATTATGTATTTTCATCTATTATTAGTCACCAGGATGCTCATAAACAAGTTTATCGTAAAATCTAACTGATTTTACATTCACAAATTCCAGCATACCATATCTTGATAATTCTCTTCCAAACCCACTATGCTTGATACCGCCAAAAGGAACCCTTGGATCGGAAGCAACCATGTTGTTGACAGTAACTATTCCACATTCAATTTCCATTGATAATTTCTGCGCCTTAAGTAAATCCCGCGTCCAGATACTTCCACCAAGACCAAATTCAGAATTGTTTGCTACATTTATGGCTTCAACTTCATCTTCAACTATCGTTATTGGGGCAACGGGTCCAAAAGTTTCTTCTTTTGACACCCGCATATTTGGATTGATATTTTTTATCACTGTAGGTCTGTAGAATGCACCAAGACTGCCAATTCTTTCCCCTCCAGTTAATAGCTCTCCACCATGACTTATCGCATCCTTTACCAGTGAATCGATATTATCTAAACTCTTTATACTTGATAGTGGTCCTATGTCAGTATTGTCAGACAGTGGATCTCCGACTCTTAATTTCTCTGTTTTTTGAACGAAGGATTCTATAAATTCATTTGAGATTTTCTTTGAGACAATGAATCTTTTTGAAGCGACACAACTTTGACCACAATTTAGAAATCTCCCTTTAATGGCTCCTGACGTGGATTTGTCAATATCTGCATCATCCAGAACAATGAATGGATCGCTCCCTCCAAGTTCTAGGACACATTTTTTAAGCCGTGAGGTGGCCCGTTGCGCTACTTTGGCTCCGATTTCAATACTTCCAGTAAAAGTAACTCCATCTATCTTGGAATCAATTAACATCTCTGCAATTTTTGAGTTACCAATGATAGTGTTAAACACCCCATCTGGAGCACCGCTTTTTTGTATGATTTTTTCTATCTCTATACCACATTGCATTGTCGCGCTAGCAGGTTTCAAAACAATTGTATTTCCAGCCATTAACGAAGGTGCTGCAAATCGTAATGCCTGCCAGTATGGAAAATTCCACGGCATAATACTTGCGATTACTCCCAAAGGTTGGAAAGTTATCATGGTCTTATTGGCGTCACTGTTTAGTGATTCATTGTTGAGGAGTATGTCACCGTTGTATGAGTAAAATTCAACGGCCCAGGCACATTTTTCTATCTCTGAACGAGATTCCTTAATCGGTTTTCCCATCTCTTGAGATGCAATTCTAGCGAGGCGTTCCTTATCTTTTCTTAATTGCTCAGATAATTGAAGCAATATGATCGATCTGGTGCGAACATCACCTTTCCATCCTCTAAATGCTTCTCTTGATTTATCGACAATTTTGGTAACTTCATCATTTGTCATATTTTTATACTCAGAAATAATCTGCTCATTGGCAGGATTGACGGTTACAACATTGCTATTCATTATTTACACCGTAATTATTCAAAGAAGCAATTAATATTCATATGCGCCATGTTAAATAACAAACATGTAATATCTAAGATCATTCAGAAATAACCACATTCAGAATAACCTCAAATTTAGTTAGAAAAAATCGCGCATTCTTACCGCTAATATTTAATAATACATATAATAATTGATTTATTCGTTACTGAATATGAGATTATAAGATCTTGTCTTATTCTAATTAAATAAAAATCAAACATTGGACTAGCTAAGGGCGGTTTGTACCTTCACCGATTTTGAAAAATCTTAAATTTCTACAGTTAAGATACTATTTTATGAAGATTGGAATTATTGGAAACGGATTGATGGGATCTGCAATAGCTCATAGATTCTTAAAAAGAGGATTTGAAGTTTATTTGTATAACCGAACCAAAGAAAGATCAAATGAACTAGTAAAAGAGGGTGCAATTAGAATGGAACACCCTATGATGTTAGGAAAGAACTGTAATTTTATAATTATTAGTGTTACGGACGGTCGTGCAGTAAAAGAAATTTTGTTTGGTGATAACGGATTGGTTCAGTGCAATAACAATCAACTCACTGTCGTAGACACTAGTACAGTATTACCAGAAGATTCCATCTATTGTGCCGACCGGATGAAAAAAGGAGGATATAGTATTATTCAGGCTCCAATAATGGGAGGTCCAGACGCAACGATGAAAGGAGATGTAATATCTATTGTTTCTGGTAATAAGAAAACATCTGAAAAATGTAGAAAGATCTTACTCAATTTTAGCAAGAAAATATTTTATGTAGGTAATCAAGATGGTGCCGCCAACTACATGAAGCTTGGACTTAATCTTAACATTGCGTTAATAGCGATCTCATTGTCGGAATCAATAGTATTTGTAAAGAAATCAAAAGCAGATCCAAAGATCTTTCTTGAAATTCTAAATTCAACTTATTTTAAAACAGGTCTAAGTGAAATAAAAGGTCCAAAGATGCTAAAAAATAATTTTGAACCAAAATTCTTTCTAAAAAATATGCTCAAGGACATACAATTACTTAATGATTGCACAAAAAAGAATGGAGCTTCTCTTTCGTTTTCATCATTGGCCGAACAATATTATCGTATAGCAGCAAATAGAGGTTACTCAGAATTAGACTATACTGCAATATTGAAACTATTCTGCGAATTTAACAACTTGGTTTCCAGTCATTAATTATATTATTTAAGGGAACTGATTATTGTCAAATTATTATATGGTAATGAGAAAATCTGTCAATGTAATAACTTGATTTGTTAGGAAAATACGAGCTAATGTTATTGAAACAAAACATATTGGAATAATATGAATAATAAATAATTAACATTCTAATAAATTCTATACACGTATGCAAGATCACTAGGTTTTTATTTTGCTTAAAAGGACTTTTAACGGAGGTTTTTAAATTAGGAAAAAGAAAAGTATTGAGTGAATCTGATCTAAAGGAGTTAGTAATGCCTCAACAAGGGGAATTACTTGGCCGTGTGATAAAATTAGTTGGCGGGGATAACATTATCGTAAGATGTACAGATGGTAAAGTCAGAACATGTAGAATTAGAGGAAAGATAAAAAGACGTATGTGGATAAGAGAACATGATCTGGTTCTTATCGCACCATGGGACTTTCAACCAGACAAGGCAGACATTGTCTGGAGGTATATTTCTGCTCATGCTGAAAAGCTTCAAAAAGACGGTTTCCTTGAGGGAATATAGAATAAGATTAGTTCTTGTTTGTCCTACTCTTTAGGATACTTTCCTATTATCTTACCATTAAAATCAAGTAATATGATTTTTATCTGTAATTCAGACGGAGAATATTTACTTAGATGCTTATAGACCTCTTCACACAGAACGTCATAGAATATATTTATTCCAAATTGATCAACTAATTCTCCGACATGTCTTGCGGTATTTGCTAACTTTATTTTTTTTATATGTTCATTGCTAGCTCCACACCTGCTTGCCAGATCCGCAAGAAAGTTCATATCAACATGAGAGCCCTTTACATGCGTTTGTTTTATCCCCATTGCCATTTTAGTTAATTTACCAATAAAACCGATAACATACGCTTTCTTAATTTTCTTAATTGCACATTGTTTAATGCTGAACCCGATAAAGTCGCCTATTTGAATATAAGCATGGTCCGCAATTGAGTTTCCAAAAATACCACGTGCAAAATCTTCGCTTCTACCTCCCGTAGTCAATATAACAGAATCAGAGCCCATTGCTTTTGAAACATCGATACTTTGACGAATAGATGCAGCAAACGATGCGGTAGAATATGGGATTACTATCCCAGTTGTTCCTAAAATTGATATCCCACCAATTATTCCCAATCTTGGATTATCAGTTCTCTTGGAAATTTCTTCTCCTTTAGGCACGGATATTGTTACCGACAATCCGTATCTATTGTTTTGTTGTCCTATAATTTCATCAATAGCTTGCTTTATCATCTTTAGTGGGGTAGGATTGATTGCTGCTTTACCTATTTCAAGTCCCAAACCAGGTTTAGTCACTCTTCCAACCCCAATACCACCATCAATAATGATCTTATTTACAGTTGCCAAAAAAGATACTGTTACACAAATTTCAGCACCGTTAGTGACATCGGGATCGTCACCTGCATCCTTAATTACAGCTGCAGTAACAGAGTTTTCATTTTCATACTTTATCCAAGCAATATCTATTATTATGTTTTTATCCTTTGGAAGAGAAACATTTACCCTTGCTAATTTTTCTCCATTTACCAGTGTAGACAATGCGGCTTTTGTGGCTGCTGCTGCACAAGTACCTGTTGTATATCCGGTTCTGAGAGATCTTTTTTTACCCTCAGGTAGATCTCTTTCCTCTTTGATACCATCGATGCTTTGGAACATAAACCTTCACTTTTAAATGATTACTTTACCCCCATCAATAATAATAGTATTTCCAGTTGAGAAAGAAAAATTTCCCCCTGCAAGACAAACAATAGTTTTAGCAACTTCTTCCGGTCGCCCCAATCTTTTCATAGTATTTTCATTTTTAGCCTTGACTATTTCACTTTTTGAAAGAGATCTACGCATTGCATCTGTATGGATATCTCCCAATGCAACAGAATACGATCTGATGTTATATCTTCCATATTCTAAAGCAATGTGTTTGGTTAAACTAATCAACCCTGCCTTTGCTATGGAGTATGGCGAACCGCAAATATGTCCAGATATTGCAGGAGTTGAAGTAATGTTAATGATTACTCCATTTCTTCTTTTGATCATTAGCTTCAATATTTCTTTGGTTATTCGAAAAGAGCCGATTAAATCAACTTCAAGGATATTCATTAATTCTCTTTCGGAAATATCATGAATGTTTTTAAACCAAATTTTCCTTACAAAAGGAAAACCAGCATTATTTATCAGTATATCAACATTGTTAAATTGTTTTGAAATATTTTTGATAAATCCGATTAGACTCTTCTTTTTGGAAACATCCAATTGAAATCCATAACAATCTTTATCAATTAAATTACAAACTTCTTTCAATTTAGATTTTTTCCTAGATGTTACAATAACGGTTGCTCCATTTCTTGCTAATTCTCTTGCAATCTCTAACCCAAGTCCCCTAGTAGCACCTGTGACAATACCTATTTTTCCATCAAGAGACAACGATTCTAACTTTGTTATTTGGACATTTTAATTGTTATCTGTAGGTTAACAGAATAACCTTTTAATCTAATATTGTGAGTAGATGCTTTCAGTTGTCTTCTTTTTCAAAGGCAGGACATCTTGTTTCATTGTTGAATAAAAGTGATTTTAAAATATTAAAGGTATTTGCATCTTCATTAAAAAATCGTCAAATTTTAAATCTTTCTACTCTGAGTCAATATTCAAATTTAGGTCAAAGTTTGGTTGAACATCATTTACAACGACTTGTTAAATTTGGATTGATAGGTAAGAGCAACATAGGATATACACTATTGGTAACTGGTCTGGATATATACGTGCTAAAAATTCTTTCTAATAGGAACATTATTAATGCAATTGGACCACAAATTGGTATCGGTAAAGAAGCAGAAATTTATCTAGCTCATGATTCGCTAGAACAAGACAAGATCTTAAAGATGTTTAGACTCGGAAGATCTAGTTTCAAACAGATTAAGAGGAAACGCGATATAATCTTAGGTACTAGTAATTGGTTACTATTGAATATTGAAACAGCAAAAAAAGAATATGACATATTGAACTATCTTGGAAATTCTAGTATTTCAATTCCAAATCCCTTGTACAGGTCTTTTCACTGTATTGTTATGGAACCCATTTATGGCAGTAGATTATCAGAAGTTGAAAATCTTGATGATCCACAATCTGTTCTGGAAAAGATAATAAGCAACATAAGCATCGCTTATCACAAAGGATACATTAACGGTGATCTGAATGAATATAACATTCTAGTTAACAATGACAGTATTTTTATTCTAGATTGGCCTCAAGCTGTTAAAGTTGATGCTATTAATGCGGACGCAGTGCTAATGAGAGATGTAAAAAATATTCTCAAGTTCTTCTCAAGGAAATACAATATTGGAAGAGATATTCGAAATACGATTAACATCATTAAAGGAAACTGAATCTAATAATTCAGTTAGTCTAAATTTTACGAAGTTTTAGACCTTAAATAAATCTGATTTGTCGGTTCTCTCCCAGGTAAAGCTGGGTTCATTCCTACCAAAATGTCCATATGCAGCAGTTTTCTTATATATAGGTCTCTTTAGGTTTAACGTTTCTATTATTCCAACTGGTCGAGTATCAAAAATTTCTCTAACTTGGGTTTCAATTTTTTCTTCGCTAATTTTTCCTGTATTAAATGTATCAACCATGATTGAAACAGGATCTGCAACCCCTATTGCATAAGCCAATTGTACTTCACATTTTGAAGCTAATCCTGATGCAACAATATTTTTTGCAATATATCTTGCCATGTAACATGCTGATCTATCAACTTTAGAAGGATCCTTGCCTGAAAACGCACCACCTCCGTGCCTACCCATACCACCATATGTGTCAGCTATTATCTTTCTTCCCGTTAATCCGGTATCACCTACAGGACCACCTATTACAAATCTGCCAGTTGGATTTACTAGAAATTTAGTAGAATTATTAATCAATCCATCACAAATAGGTTTTATAACCTTTGAGATTATCTCTTCTCTCACCTGAGATATCGAGATATCTTCCATATGTTGAGTCGAAACTACAACCGTATCAATATTCTTTGGAATAGAATCTTCATAGATAACAGAAACCTGAGACTTTCCATCAGGACCAATCCAATCCAAAGTTTTTTCTTTTCTAACCGCAGCCAATTTCATAGTCAATTTGTGCGCCAAAGTTATAGGCAACGGCATAAGCTCAGCAGTTTCACTTGTTGCATATCCAAACATTAAGCCTTGATCACCAGCACCTTGTACTCCGTTTTCATTTTTAGAAACACCCATAGAAATATCAGGGCTTTGTTCATGAATAGAAGTTAAAACAGCACAGCTGTTTCCATCAAATCCATATTTTAGGCCATTATATCCTATATCCTTCAGTGTGTTTCTAACAACCTCCTGAGAATCAATTTTTGCTTTAGAAGTTACTTCTCCTGCCACAATTACAATACCGGTAGTAGTCATAGCTTCTATTGCTACTCTGGAATCTGGATCCTGAGAAATTAACTCATCAAGTATCGAATCAGAAACCTGATCACATATCTTATCTGGATGCCCTTCAGTTACACTTTCTGAAGTAAAAAGATGCCGCCTTCCCATTTTTGTTTACGTCAATTCCCAAGAGTATCTCTTTTTTTAGAGATCTTTTTCTATTCTGATGAATAACACATTGTTTCCTCTAATAACTACTTTCCCATAATTTGCAACGGGATTTGCGCCATTAAATTCTTCTGCATCCAACAGTATTAAATTCATATATGAATCTACATTATTCATCCTTCCTCTGTACTCCAACTCATTTTTAAGTCTGACAGATACTTTCATATTTAATGAGCGCTGTAAAATTGTTAACGGTCTTTTTGGTTGCTGCGGAGATGATGACATATTAGGTTATCACTTTTGTTTTCAAAAAATAAGATCGACAATAAAAAGTTTCTCCCAAGATCTAGGACATTGTATATAAATAATTATAGAGTATAGTTTTATGCGCATAATCACAACAGGATCTCCTTCAATTGATGAGCTACTAGGTGGGGGAATCAGAACAGGCTTAATTACGAATATCTTGTCTGACTCGAGAGAAGCTAGATCTAGTTTTTGCTATTCATTATGCGTCAATGCTGCACGACATTACAAAGATTCATCTGTAATATTTGGTGATACACAGGGTTTATTCCGGCCCGAAAAAATTTTTTCATACATTAAAGATAAACAAGATTCAGATTCGATACTTCGTAGAATAAGAAGATTGAGGATATTATCGACAAATGTTCAGATGGTTCTTGTCAATTATGCCGTACATTTACATCCGATTCTAGTAACTATTGATAATTTCAGTTACTTATTTTTAAACGAAAATAAAAAATCAATATCAATACAAATTCGTCTCAGAAAGCACTTGCACGACCTTGCTTTAAGTGCAATTGACAATGACATGGCAATTGTTATTACTAGTTCGACCTCTTCAAAAAGAGAAAATAAAGATTCAGAAACTGATGTATTTGAAAAAAAAGTTCTTCCATATAACGAACTATTGAATAAAACAATATCCAACCTTGCTCATGCGACTTTGGAACTGAAGGGAGTTAAAGTTGATGAATCAAAATTCTCTGCTAAATCAACAAAACCATTAGCAGCTGGTAAATCATACTTCACAATCCTACCAGATGGGCTTCATGATTATCGATGATATTTCTAGTTTAATGGTTGGATATAATCCTCAAAGTCATTAATATTTAGATAATTGTTCTTACATCTTTGAAAATAAGTAAAATCGAACTTAATAAGAATTATATTGAGACATTTAATTATTACACCAAAAAATAAGCAATTATGTAAATTACAAGGAGATTATTTATATTTCATATTATATTTACAACAGTAGAAACATTTATTAGTATTTTTTCTACGATATACAATAAAAAGATGCTAATGGAGAACTTCCATATCTAGATCTTTCAAATCGATAGGAAGCACGACTCCATTCCATCTTCATGGAAGGTTAAAATCTATATTAAAGAATTATTATGATTTGTAAGTGGATAAACTGGAAAAATTAATCGAGATGCAGAGGGATCTAGCGTCTGTTTTAGCATCTCCAAGATATCCTTCAAAGGCTGAAGAGAGAATTTCATTACTATGCACTGCAATAATACATGAAACAATAGAACTTCAGAGATTAACAAATTGGAAATGGTGGAAAAATCCCACCGACTTTAATATTGAAGATGCAAAAGAGGAATTGATAGATATCTGGCATTTTGTCCTTCAGGCTACGATTGAATTGAATATGACACCTGAAGATATTCTAAAGTACTATTCAAAAAAGAACAACCTAAACAAAGAAAGAAAAAAAATGAATTATTAACCTAATCTATCCAAATATGACTTTATAGAATTTAGATTTGTCTCTTCAATCAGATTATGAATGGTAATGCGATTTCTAAACGATTGCTCTTCCTCATAGGTTGACATTATATGAGGACTGGGGCTCTTTGACATGATGATTTTACCTTCCTTTGTAACCCCATTATTAGATAGTGCAATTAGTGCATCGCCAGCTCTATGACCACGAGCATCTTTGCCACACACTATAAGATGCACAAGTTCCTTATTTGTAAGACAATATTTTATGATTTTATCAATTCCTTTATTTTCAGACAGTAATCTTCCTACAATGGCGATGTTATTCATCACTTTAGTATCATTTGAAATTTCTATCAATAATTTGATGCTAGACAACGTACATATTGCAATTCTACTTCCATTGCCCAGGTAATATTCGTGTTTAATTGGGATTAAGTATTTACATAATTCTCCAATAGAATTTTCAATTTTCTTGTAAATCATTATCAGATTCTGACCTACCCAATTCTCATCTTAAATTCCCCAACTAACCTTACTTTTGGGAATTACCATTACGAATGGTGCCTCACCTTGTTTCCATGGATCCTCCCTCACCCATTCAAATCTGTCATAAAAGAGATCATACAAATTTTCAAATTTTTTTCCGCTATGAATGAATTTGGTGATTCCCATCGTAACTATGGCGATATTCTTATTATTTTGTACAGTGTCAACGACTAGTGATATTCTGTTATTCTTTTTCAAATTAGCGTATTTTACTGTATTGTAGTCAGTTGCGAAATAAAATTTACTTCCATTGTAAATATATGAAACGGGAGTCACATGTGGTAAGTTGTTTTTGCAGGTTGCAACTCTACATATTTCATTTGAACTAAGAAATTGGATTTCATTTCTACTAAATGACACAGCTTTCATAATTAAGAGTTATAATGAATGGAATTTATGATTTTTTAGACAACTAAAGGAAGTATGTCAATAGTTTTTCGATAGAAATACAATTAGAGCTTCACAAAAGATGCCCAATCAATATAGTATATTGATTAATTGAATAAAATCTAAGTAACCCATGATATAAAATGTGATTGCGGTAATTATAGTTGGACAAAGAAAATGATACAAATGATGGCATTGTCATAGTATACACTGGTAATGGAAAAGGTAAAACAACGGCATCATTGGGAGTTGCGCTGAGAGCCATTGGACATGGACTCAAAGTTTGCATGGTTCAATTCATCAAAGGTGAATGGCATTATGGAGAACTGAATAGTTTAAAGAAACTAGAACCAGATCTTGAATTAATAGTGGCAGGAAAAGGATTTATCGGAATAATTGATGATGACCATGATTTTGAGGAACATGTAAGAGCAGCAAAAACTGCGCTGGATATAGTAGAACAAAAGATATCGCTTGATAAGTATGATATCATTATTTTAGACGAAATTAATTATGCTGTACATCTTGGATTGTTACAATTAGGCGATGTCATGACAATAATTCAAAATCGTCCAAAACGTCTGTCACTAATTCTCACAGGAAATCATGCTCGCGAAGAAATCATCTTGTTGGCAGATCTGGTTACTGAAATGAAAGAGATAAAACATCCTTACAAAAAGGGATTTAAGGCCAAAAGGGGGATAGATTTTTAAAAAATAATCAGATTTTAAGCAAACTTAATGCCTATTTAAGTGTGTATTTATAGTTATCAGTATATAAAGAAAGGGATGTCGACGGCTCAAATTGTGTTGGAAGGCGATGCATATTACAATTTTATAAATTCACTGCAGACAGAGGCAACAAAAGAGGGATACAGACATGCGCTTGTTAGATTCATGAAGTATTTTCAAATAAAGGACACCGATACCCTGGTAAAATTACCAAGGCAGGATATTGAATCCTACCTGATAAAGTATTTTGAGCAACAACGACAAAGCAACAGATCTAAAAGCTCTATGGAAGTTGTAATGTTTGCAGTTCAACACTTTTGTGTTATGAATGATATTCTTATTAATATCAAAAAAATATCAAAATTCAAGAGGTCTTTGAAGAATAAAAATACAGATTTTGCCTATTCCCACGCTGAAATTCTGAAGCTTACAAGTGTAATGCCTTTGCGTATCAAAGTATGCGTAATGATATTTGCATCAACAGGAATAAGAAAAGGTGCGTTACCACCTTTGAGGTTAAGGAATTTAAAAAAGATTGATAACTTGTAGCACTCTAATAATCAAAGTTGCTAAAAGAATATGTAACCACATTCAGCCACAAAAAATTTATTTATTTAATGTTGGTTCTGATTGTTGCGTTAGGAATTGACAACGGGATTCTCAAGATTAATGATCTGGTTAGTAACACCTTTATTCCTGAAGGAGGGAAGCTATTATTATTTGCAGTAAATAGTTCTTTGTGCTTACTCCTTGTATTCATAATACTAACCTATTTAGAAGCCTCTTTTAAAAAGAATCCACTAAATAAAAAATTTAACGTTGAACTCTTGTATAGATTCTCCTTAAATTCGTTATTTGTAATAGCAACTTTAATGGCGCTGTTGGAATTTCAGCAATATAATAATAGTTATTATAATATATCAATATCGATTTTCATCATATCTATAAGTTACGGGACAGCAACTGGCTTTTTGATAAAATTAATTTTACTGTTTATTTCTTGGTGGAGATCAAATCCTAATTTTATACTTTCTTTGTTTATTACGTCTATGATATTGATAACATTTAATTTGGCTATAACAGCTATTGTTACCGTTATCAAACTAGGTGACCGACCGGATGAAACTCGACCATTTCTCGGAGGGTCAGTCGATATTTCTGCTGGAAAATATGTATTTCTGAATAATATTTATACAGTAACTACCCTTACATCATTTGTTAGTTTCTGGATTACCACCACTATATTAATAAATTATTACAGGGAAAGGTCCCTCAGTAGTTTAACTTACTGGATCCTATTGGGACTCCCTCTATTCTATTTTTTATTAAATTACATTTATCCTTTTATATTAACTACTTTGCTTAGCGGTTCTCTGGCGCTTGATCCTATTAGTGTCACTCTTTACCTGACAACGTTTCTTACATTAAGTAAACCAATTGGAGGATTGACCTTTGCTATTGCATTCTGGAAGATTTCTAATAACCTAGGTTATGAGAAAAATATTAAGACATATATGATAGCATGTGGTTGGGGTATTTTTTTAATATTTACTGCAAATCAAGCTGGGTTGCAGACACTTGCCCCATACCCACCGTTTGGTCTTGCAACTACGTCGGCTTTAATTCTTGGATCATTTATGATGTTGCTGGGAGTATATAATTCGGCGATACTTGTGGGGAATAACAATAAGTTACGTAATTCAATACGCCAATATGCCTTAGAATCATCATTATTGGGAGTAGTAGGAACCTCCCAAATGCAGAAAGAAATTGAAAAAACTGTCAAAAAAATTACTCGACTTAAATACCAGTTGGAGACAGACGAACAACTACCAATCGATTTTGATGAAAATGGATTAAAAGAGTATTTAGGCCATCTAGTAACGGAAGTGAAAAAGCATAAAGAAACAGAAAAGTAAATGGATAATAAGATCCCTTTGGCACCGGTGGAAGTAAAGTGAATGAATGAATAAGATGTCCAAATTAAGAAAACTAATATATATTTTGATAGCAGTAGGCGGAGTATATTTCATATTAACATTCGCTGCTAGTTTTACGCAATATTTGTCAAATAAATAAATGAAAGATATAGAACAACAAACCAGAAATCTTAATTTCAATAAATGACTAACATAGGAGCACGTCCATTCAAGGAGTGAAATCTATAATATTGATTGACGTAGTGGCAAATCAAAAGTATCTCAAGTGTTACTATTGCAGTTTTTCTACTGATACTGATTTAGAGGATCTCTATTTGTATTTGCATAAACCAACTAAATGGGTGAACCTAAAAAATCGTCAAATCAGATCTAAGGCAGCACTTCTAAGTGCCCTATCATACTTGGCAGATCGTATGTGCAGTAATAGGTAAAACCACCGACCGTATCAGCCTTGAAAGTAAATGTTGTATTCTCCCCACCAGCCAGATCATGATTCATCTCGTATGGTGATTGCATGGTGAATGTGTGTCTATCGCTCGCCTCCTCTCCAGTATTGTAGAAGTGAATTGTAACATTGTCCCCCTTATGGACTATAATGTTTGTTATTGTAAACACCGCAACCGGCACACCAAGTTTGGTTTCATTAGCATTTAGTTCTTGGGTAAAGATATAATATTCATTTGCCTTTTCTCCTGGTGGGCTAACCTCTTCTACCGATGACTGGGCGGAGGCCATTATGACCGTTGGCACTAGAAGCGTGAATCCTGAAATAACTATCAAGGCTATGGCAGCGACTTTGATTGCTCTTTTTACGTCTAAATGCTTTGTAAACATCATTCTATATGTCTATATGCAGACATTCTAATAAACATAGGTTTTGTGCGTGAATATTGCCGATTATTGAATAATCTTTTTAACAATTTATAAAAATTGTTGAATCGTGGTTAAATACTTGCAAATTCTTATTTCGATAGCCGCATAAGTAGTTAGTTCTAACACATGTCAAACAAAAACATCCATCACGACCAGTCTATCTAACCATAAGGCAGATCCAAGAATTGGGATTAAAACCACAGGATAAAATCTGGGAATCTCTGGGAGTGGAATGAATCGGGTTGAATGAATTTTCAACTATTCAATAATATCGCGAGAGAACTTGCCACTGCCACTTAGCGTTTAACCTTTTCAACAAAGTTCGAACATGGACATTGTATATCAACAGAGATGAAGGCAAGACATTGATTGAGGATATTTTGCTCTATTCCCAAGACATGCATGTGAATGCCTTTTTCATGCCCGCATTCACATATCTTGTCGCTATCGTCTACGTGTTCAATATCCTTTTTCGTCATTTTCTTTCCATAGACGAATGAACTATAATTGTATTTATCGTAAATATTATAAAATAACACAATATCCTCTGAATCAAAAATAAAAAATGGGAACAGATTGAAAAACTAGGATTAAAACCACAGGATAAATACTGGGAGTATTTGGGAATTGATAACTAAACTAAATAAGCGTAAATCCACAATTACTGCAAAATTTAGGCTTGCTACGGTAGTCGCTGCCACATCTTGGGCATTTGTAAACCTCTTTAGACTCTTCAAGTAGAGTGAGACGTAAAGTCTTCATCATGACCATTAGCCCATCAAACTCATCTTCAGTCAGTTTCTCGATTCCCTCGACTTTGTCTTGTATAGTTGCCTTCATCTCATTTCCTAATACTCTAGCCTTTCCATCGGTCTTTGACTTCAATCTTTCCTGCATACGCTCAACTCTCTTCTGCGCGAATACGGTTACTAATGTTACGGCGATGCCAATGCCTGAAAACATTACTATTGTCGCTATTATCCTCCCGAGGGGCGATATTGGAGTATAATCGCCATACCCTACAGTTGTAATCGTAATCACAGCCCACCAAAGGGCGTCGTCAAATTTAGTGATATTCGCTCCTGGCTGTTTGTATTCGGCCAGATACTCAAAGAAACCACCAACAACAATCACTAATACAGTAAGGATTACCGGAATAATGACGCTGATGTTTGCTTGTAGGAATTTATTGAACCGGGCACTCTTCATAAATATACTACCATTCCTGCAAATATAGAAAGTTTATTTTCTTAAAAGGTGAAAATAGGAGCGTGCCAAAGTTTATGAATTCAGAAGTAAAACCATTAACATGCCCTAAATGTCGTAGTGCTTTCTGGGATACTCCGAGGCGCAGGAAACAGAAATGAAAAAGATCTCCAAATTAAGAAAACTAATGTATATTTTGATAGCAGTAGGCGGAGTATATTTCATATTAACATTCGCTGCTAGTTTTACGCAATATTTGTCAAATAAATAAATGAAAGATAAGAAATATGTTATTGCTTTTCTTACACTTTTAGGAATAGCAACTATTGCAACAGTATACACAATTTTAAAAATGCAGGGTTAGTTATGAAACATAGAATTATCCTAGCCTTAATTCTAAGTGCAGTAATAATGAACGTTCTTATCACACTACACCGTCTTTGGAAGTAATTTACCAAAAAATAATTTTGAAAAAATCGACAAAAAGGAGTTGAGAAAATCTTTCACAAAATATTTAGAAAAAATTTAGATTTTTAAAATTTGGATATTTCTAGGTGAATACAGAATAATAATCTAAGGTAGCTTCTATTACTGTAGAAAAATTTCATTATCTCGGTTCCGTTGATAGATCACATTTATAGAAATAAAACTTACTATAAGCAGTCTGGTCTATTTCCTGTTAAGTTGACTATCGCTAACGAATTAATATAATTTGTAAACTTGGCAGTTTATAATCTAGAACATTCATACTACTTCTATGAGTATGATTTTAGAAAAAATTAAGAAGGAAATACTTAGCTGGCCTAACGTTACTGCTGAACAGCATAAATTTGGAGGTGTTGAATTTCGTCTAAATAAGAGAGAGATGGGGCATATACACGGAGATCGTCTAGCCGACCTACCCTTTCCAATGAAAACTAGAAATGAACTTGTAAGTTCTGGTCGTGCATCTCCAGATCATGTGATGCCGCAATCAGGATGGGTTAGCTATTGGATCGAAAAAGGTGAAGAGGATGTAGCAGCGATAATTGGATTATTTAGATTAAGATATGAACAACTCATACCCAAATATCCGAACAAGCAAGAAGAGAAGGTAGAAGTAGGAGGTTTCTCATTTCGATGATTATACTTATGGTTGGAATGCATGATTCAATTCTAACGTTAGAGTCCTCAAAGTCGGGTTGGAATAGTCGGGAGTCTTTGAAGGGAACTAATCCACAAAGCATAGCTTTCGATCCTCTAAACTCAGGTCGTGCGTATTGTGCTACTTTTGGGAACGGCCTATGGAGAACTGATGATAATGGTCAGACTTGGAGTAGTATTGGAAAGGATGTTATTACCAGTCCTTATGTTATGTCTGTTGCAGTTAGTCCTCTGAATAGCGGGAAAATGTTCAATAAAGTATACGCTGGAACTGAACCAAGTGCACTTTATACTTCAAATGACGGAGGCGACTCCTGGGAGAGAATGGAGAGTTTAGACAGTTTACCTTCATCAAAATCATGGAGCTTTCCTCCAAGGCCTTGGACCCATCACGTCCGATGGATTGAACCTGACGCAAACAATCCAGACTACGTATTCGCCGCTATAGAAGCAGGTGCTCTTGTGCAAAGTCACGATGGAGGTAAAACCTGGATAGATAGGAATCAACAAGGACCATACGACACTCATACTCTAGCCACTCATTCGAAAGCTCCAAGGCGTCTGTATTCTTCTGCTGGTGATGGATATTTTGAAAGCTTTGATTACGGAGCAACATGGACTAGGCCGATGGAAGGCTTAGGGCATAATTATCTTTTCGGAGTTGCCGTTGATTCAAGTGACCCTGAGGTCGTGATAGTGTCCGCCTCCAATAGCCCCTGGAGATCCTATGTGGCTGAAAGCGCAGAGACATTTGTATATAGAAAAGATCTTGGTGGCAATGGGTGGGAGGTCGTTAAAGATGGGCTTCCCGAACCAAGAGGATCTACAATGATGAGCTTCACTTCGAATGTAAAGACTCCAGGAGAATTCTATGCTGTTAACAACCACGGTTTATTTTTCTCAACTGATTCAGGTAATTCTTGGAAGAAACTTGATACTTTATGGCCTAGGGAATATCTTCAACAAACCCCATGGGCACCGGCTATTGCAATTAATTAGAGGTAGTTACTCTCCAGAATCTCTATGTAGTTCATCTACTCCTTTCTCCTTTCTTGAACTAAAGAAAATCAGTCTTTGGTTTAATTTGTTTTGTTGGGTGGTATGAGGAAGTAAGTGTAATGAAGGTGATGAAGTTACAGATGGATTATGAAAAAGGTAGACTCGAACCTGGGATTTCAGAGGACGCACTATACCTAAAAATTAGTAAAATGATTGAGGATGTGGAATAAAAGAAAATGACAGCACCAGCAGTGACAGCAATGGACGTTAAGTTGTCAGGCTTTTCTTGCCTCATAGTGAAGTAATACTTCCCCACTGTCAAACGGTATTGATTTAACCATATTGAATTTTTGAATCTCATTCAAGTCTTTAAATATAGTCATGCCGTTTCCAATTGCAACAGGATTGATGAACAAAAGAAATTCATCAATTAGTCCCAATTTAATTAAGGAAGAATCAAATGAAGCACCACCATAAACAACCATGTCTTTGCCGTCTCGGCTCTTTAACTTGATGATTTCGTCTGTAAGGTCACCTGTAGCTATGTCTGTATTTATCCACTTTGAATTGTTCAATGTTTTGGTGAAAACAACTTTTGGGATTTCTATCATTTTTTTAGCAAACGCATACCAAGGGTCATCAGGTTTGTTTTTTATCACATCCGACCAGTAAGAAATAAAGACATCAGTCATTTTTCGTCCTAGGAGAATGGTATCAATGGATTCAATAAATTCGTTTTCGTATTTAATGATTTTGTCATCTAGCAACCCAACCATCCAGTCCATTTCACCATTAGGTCCTGCAATGCAGCCGTCTATGGACATTTGCACGTGTAGTTTTAATTTTCTTAAACCACTTTTGTTATTTACCACTATTTAGAGTAACGATCCTTCGAGTCTTAATAACTTTTGTGAGCTACACGACATTTTTCACACTCTGGTATTCAGTAGCGCCTGACGGAGGTTGTTAATGAGATCTCGAACATCACTGGACTCAGAGAAGCTCGAAGAACAATGGTGCACGAGCTTGTCCACTTCAGGTTTAGGTATATGAGCCATGGTAGAAAATTCGGCGATAGAATCATGGATATCCTAAGAGGTAAGGAATATGCAAGAAAACATATCGAAATACCTGCAATAGGTTACGAATAGACCAAGAAACAAAGTTTATTTTCCGAATAGGGGAATATACAAGCACGTCCAAATTCCCCCATAAAGAAAAAGAATTAATCAAGTCTATAGTTGCTAGTTTAACTATTAAGAGAGTGCCAGACCTGGAAATTACGCAAGTCATATTTGACCAGACGGGCAAGACCATAACAGACAGATATCTATCCACAATAAGGGAACAAATCAAACGAGAATCTTTCAATTGGTATAAGGCAATGAGAGAAGGCGAGTATGAATATTTGCACGAGTTTAAAGAGAGAATAAACGAGATTTATTTTCTGCAAAAGAAACATCACGAAATTATAGATTCTCCTAAGGAACCAACAACTAACAAACAGTCCTCTTTAGCAGAGCTGCATAGGCTCAACATAACACTTTCTAATTACTTCTACGTTGCACCTTCTATAATAGGAAATGCTACCATATCAGCAACACCAGAAACTAAATCAACAGAACAAAGAAGGAAGTTCATCGTCTAGTTTTCTAGCTTTAAAGGACAAACCATTTTGGATATGGCATAAACAAGAACACCTTAGGCTAGCAGAAGAGACTAATGGCAATTGCTGCTTCAATCACATCTTCTCCCTTCCAGTTAAAGACAAGAAGGAATATCCACTATTCGATTATGAACAATTATTATTCAATCAATTATTTTCAATTAACGGAGACTTTAAGGATAAACACTTGTGGGTTCTAAAGTCAACAGGTCTAGGCATTACAGAATTCTTCCTTCGTGTTATTGGTTGGTTATGCACTAAAGACGACAGGCTGAAAGGTTCACAGGTTTGCATTGTCACAGGGCCCAGGATTGAATTATCTGTAACTTTGATTGATAGACTAAAGGGTTTATTCTACAACAAACTAGCAATCCTATTCAGTAACAAGGAGACCGTCCTAGATTTGAACGGAGTTAGAATAGAAGTTTATCCTTCCCACCATTTAGACTCAATGCGTGGTCTTGCTAATGTCTCTTTCATTCTACTAGACGAAGCAGACTTCTTTCCTCCAGGACAGCAACAAGATGTTAGGGATATATCAGAAAGATATATCGGCAAAAGCAATCCATTCATAGTCTTAGCTTCAACCCCTGACCGGCCTGGAAGCTTATTCGACACAATAGAAAGGGAGAAGGAACAAGAATGCATCTATCGCCGTGTAAAACTAGATTATACTTATGGCATAGGCAAAATCTATTCAAAGGAAGAAATAACAAAGGCAAGACAATCCCCTTCCTTTTCTAGAGAATATGACTTGCAATATCTTGGTCTGATAGGAAATACATTCCACACTAAAGACATTGATAGGGCTGTTGAATTGGGTAAGAAATACAATCCTAATCGCGTCGTTGTCGAGTCTCAAAAAGTATTAGGGTTAGATCCTGGTTGGGGTTCTTCAGCTTTTGGCTTGGTGCTATTGCAGGTAGCTAACGGTAGGATTGAAGTCCTAATGGCGGACGAATTTGAAAGACCTCGCTATCAAGATATGGCCGAGAAGGTTATGGACATTATTCGCGGATTAAATAGAAGGAAAATAGATCAAGAATATCTTAATTCTGTAAAGATCTATTGTGATGCAGCTAATCCCGAGTTTATTACTACTTTGAAGGAGCTAGTGGGAGAAACGACAAGATGGGAATACATTCAAGAAAAGATATTGTATTGCAAACAGCACAATTTAGATCTGGCCCGTTATATGACCGTTATACCTGTCGCATTCTCCACTTCAGCAAAAGACATGTTGGTTCACACTAAAGAATTGCTGGAATACGAAAGACCACTGATAGCAATAAATCCAACTTTTACTAAATTAATAACATCATTGAGGACAGCAATATCAGACGACCTTGGTAAATTATCAAAGGAAGATACGTCTTATGACAATGTCCTCGATGCCTTTCGCTTAGCATTAAAAGGAATTAAAATCGTGAAAAAAGAGAAAGTGGAGAAATGAAAAATGAATAAAATTTTATTAATAATTGGAGTTGCTGGAGTATTGATAATTGCTGTTATAGTTTCATATCAGTTCATACAACAACAAATCGATAGACAAGCGGCGATAGATTTAGTAAATAAACAGATAAATGAGCAAGAGCAAAAAAAAGAATTTATCACTAAATATGAGGCATATCTTCTAGAAGCCGCAACAAAATGTGATTTTTATTTATCATTAGAAAATAGGAGTGAGTTATTGACATTGCAATCAAAGCAACTAAAATGTAAAGAAGATCTTCTTAAAAAATATGGATTAATGGATTCAAAATATGATGAGGTTACAGAAAAATGAATCTAGAAAAAAGAGAGAGAACATTTAGGGAACCAAATACTAGTAACAAAATTCCGAATTTTTTAACATATCATTTTTCTCTGAAACCTTAAGTATTATTTATTCCAGAAAAAAGGTTAGTGAGCCTAGCTGGAGTTTCAGATGAAGCGATATTATAGTTCAAAACTCAAACTCATTTTATTAATCACGGGTGTGAGTGTAACATTTTTATTCTCATTTGGTCAGACAGGCTGGGCCGATATTATTCAATGTGACGACACTGTATTAGTATGCAATGGAACTGCGGGTGATGACATAATTTTTGGTGGCGGTCCTACTAACGTTATCCACGGATTAGGAGGTAATGATATAATCACAGGTAATGGACCTGGAGCCGACTACATGTATGGAGAAGACGGTAACGATATCTTGTATGGAACGGAGCGTAATGATGGCCTATATGGAGGAATAGGCAATGACAATTATGACGGAGCTTATGGCGATGATACCATCATCGACGAGTCCTGGGCGGTGAGCCCTTTTGTATCTAACGTCGATATCATATCAGGTGGCTACGGTAATGATTACATATTATCTGGTTTCGGGGTAGATAGTATTCACGGTGGCCCCGGCGATGAACTTATCTATCCAAATGGATATTATCGTGATTTTTCTGTTGATATTGTAGACTGCGGTGCTGGCGCAGGTGATCGGATAGCAATCTATTCAGGAGATGGTGATACTGCGGTTAATTGTGAACAAGTCGAAAATTATGATCGTTAAATCTAGTAATTGCCCCTTCTAAGGTATTCTTTGTATTTACTATAAGCAGAATCTGTTTAACGTTTTTATTTGATGCTATAACCCTTGAGAGATAACCTAAGGCCGTCCAGTAAATAGATTGAAGAAACAAATAACAATCTTTTTAGTGGCGTTCACTTCTTTAAAACTCAAAGAATGACCAAGTTTGAAGAGCTAACGGACATCACTAGCCATAATAAGAATAAAGACAAGAAGTTAGCAAAGAAAATTTTTGATGATGATAAAGAAGATGATGATATAGAACTAGAAGTTTCTGGAAGTGAGTCAAGCAGGGCCCCATTAGTTGCAAGTGCTAGCGAGGACCTAGATCCTGACATTATTGACATGCTTTACACTAAACCTCGGCATAAGCCTAATGACGGTTTTGGGGCATCAGCCTGGGACTCGGATTATTGAATGAATGAATGAATAAAACCTAAATAAAACAAGCTCCTCTCAAAAAGTATCATATCTAGAAATAATTATGAATAATTAAGGTAACAATAAAGCGATCGGATATGTATGATCTAAATTATCGTCACAGTTTTATGGTAAATAAAAGCAGTGATAGTATGCATCATCAAAATAATATCTACACACCAGAAATTGTAGCTAATTCAAACAAGCCATCCGATTTTACTCTGACCGTAATTCTAGTATCTTTTGCAATAGCTGCATTATCGACTTACTTTTGCATCAAAGGGTTCAAACGTCTCAGAATGGTTCAGCGTCAACTAGGGATAAGAAGTTAGATTTAAATGAAAACAGACAATTATTTCTTCCAGCTCATCGATAAAAGCATTTATTGTATAATTATTGTTGCAAGTGGAGCTATATATTACATAGGCAATTTTGAATAAGTTTATTATTTACGTAACTCCAAGTTAAAGGCTTCCAATAGATTTGGATGAATTTGTGTGTGAACTATCATCATAACATCTAGAGGCGAAGCTTTTTTTGCAATTGAGCCATTAAGTTGAGTGAGGCCGTTTTCCAAATTAGTAACATAGGCTGTTACGTTTTTGTTATTGCCCATCGTCGTATGCTTAAGTTTAGTGTTAAAGACTTCGAATGCTTTTGTAGCCAGAGCGTTAGCGCTCTGATAGTCCGACACATTAACCAATGAGTAACCCGTGTTCATTTCACCGCCGTGTTCCGTCATATTATTAGAGGATCTATTCATCGAATTCATATTCATATTCATATTGCTAGCACCAGAATTACTTCCTGTTACAGGGTTGCTCCTTGCCATGGAACTTGGATTACTGTTATTCCCCATCATAGCCATGTTTGACATATTAGTCATATCAAATCCGACACGATATGCGTTACCATAGTTTATTAGCACACCATCTATCACATTGGCAAAGGCTAAGGCCTGAAGCTTTGTATTCTGATCCAGCTCTTCGTTGTTACCACCAAATATGCCTCCCAAAGACTTTAAGGCCTCTAAAAAGTTTGCAGAGCTTGGTGGCAACTGCGCTATTCTGACCATTGCGTCTTCTTCAAGCCTTTTATTAAGATCATTTACACGCTCGCTGATACTTTTTTGCTGGCTCTCTGAAGATGATGTTACATTTTGCAGCTGAATAACTGCCCTTCTAACATCGCCGGCTAACCCTGGATTGTCTTCTGCTATCTCTACCAATATCTTTGGACTCAAAAGGGAAGCTGCCTTATTTGCATGATTTTGAGCCAATGACACGTTATTATTTGCTATGTTTGCTACAACCAGCTTCAATTCTGTTTGCATCTGGTCTAGAATCGCTACAAAGGTAGCTGTTTCGCTTGGTGTAAAAAGATGTCCATATAGCCGTAAATTATTAGAATCATCCGTATTGAAAAGCACCATGCTGAAGCAAATACCCAGGAGTAGAACTAGAAATTTGGCCTTTAGAGTAAAAGTTTGTATCAAATTTAGATTGCTCCTTGCAAAGGATGACAGTGCATAAATCTGCTATGGTTGTAAGTTTTTGGCAATACGAAATTCATTTTGCTATATTTACTAGGTATTTGTCATTAGATTCAGTAATACTGGTTGCAAAATTTACTTGTTTGGGATCCACAGGCATAAAGTTAATTCCCACGACTTTTACCGAGATTACATATTGTCCAGAACTTGGAAACTTGTAAGATGAAAGGACTATACCATTTGGAGTGTGAAAATAAGGTTGAGAAAATTCATTTGATTCTTTGTAAAGCTCTTTACCATTCTTAGCTATTATTATGTCCGTATCTGCGTGTAATACTCTTTGATTATTATTCTTATAAAATAGTGTCACCTTGAAAAATTCTGGGGTTCCAGTTTGAAATGCTTTTGGGGCATATTCTAATTTAATATTTATCAAATTATCATCTGTGGTAGACTCAATTGAATTTACCTTTTCATTACTTAAACCGTAAAAAGGATTATTCTCAACAATGAGGGCATTAACGTTTCCAGGTTCATTTTTTGCAAATAAAATAAAAACGAGTAATAAAACGATATAGAAGAGACAGCCTTGTTTCATCAGCCTTAATCTGTCTTATGTGTTTCATTTTCTGACGAAGCATGCGATTCTTCTCCGCCATGATCTTGTCCTTCTCCTCCATGAGCTTCTTCTTCAGCCAACTTTAACTTGAAGATATCATTTAGCAAAGGTGTAATTTTATCATCAACTGTTTTGTCTGCTTGGTCAAAGGGACTCTTATTATCAATCGTGTCTTTTAGTGAATTCAATGAGTTTCCCAATTCAGTTGAATTTGTATTTCCGCTTGGTTTGATTTCATTATACAAATCAATTGCACGCGATATTGCTGCTTGTGCACTTTGATAGCCGTCATCATCCACTATCTTTGGAGTTTCAGTTTTCCCATTTTCTGTTGAATTTGAGGAAGATGCATTATTTTTATCATGACCAGATTCATTCATTCCAAGAGCACTACTGTAGTGTTCCAAACTTTCTCCAACCAAGTCATTTACCACTAGAGCTTTTACAGTAACATTATCAAGTTGCTCTTTATCTATTCTAGCGCTTACTACCTCAGACAATACATCATCAAGATTACTAGCCTTGTCTTTAACTGCTGATTCTGAGGGAGATTGAGACTCAAATGTCTTGACAAAATCTGATAATGTGTTATTCAATTCGGTCGCAAGTCGAGGGTTTCTTTCATTAATTTCCTTAGTATCATTTGCCGTTAGATGTTCGGTTGTATGTTCAGCATGCTCCTTTGCATTAGTAGCATTTGACGCAAGATCTTTTTGTGCCAATTGCGATTCTAATTTTATCATTTCAACTATGGTCAAAAAAGATGCACTTTCATCTCCTGAAAAAGTGTGACCAAAAACGAAGTTGTTTGTGTTTGAATTAAAGGCAAGTAATAATATCATCCCCGGTATTGAAAAATATAGTAATCTTTTCAACCAATTGACCACAATTGATCATATGACGCATCGAAAGCTCTAATCGAATTCTATGAATTATAAATTATGGTGCATCCGTCGAAACTCAACAACCGAACTAGATAAAATGAAGTAGAAACCGGACTGCTAATCTCGAGAATAATTTATTTTTTTATCTTATAATAAATTCGTCGATTGCACCAGAATAGATATTAAGAATGAGAGTGAAAATACACACAGTAGCTTGCTTAGAAACTGCGATTCATCAATGGTTAGGGACCGTGTGCAGCAGTTCCTAATCCATTTTCTTTAATTCAGGCTAAAATGTAAATCGGCTTTAATGAATTGCGACATTTAACAAATTTTAGATGCAAATAAGTTCCGTAATTATATTCTGCACATTTTCAAAGACGACATATCTATAAACTATGGCAGAAAAATTTTATTCATTATTAGTCCTTGCCAAGTAACAGAATCATTCTTTTATTAGTGCTTATTTCTGTCTCAGCCATAATTGTAGGAGTTTCACCGATTATTTTACACAAACAAACTGTTTTACTTGCGCAATCTGTGGGCATAACTAACCCAAATGATAGAGTAGTAATTCTAAATTTTGATGATAATCGCAAGAGTCAGTTTACTCAAGCAAAACCCATACTTGATAAGTATGGATTTAAGGCCACATTTTATGTTGTATGTAAGTATCTGGACAATAAAAAAGGATTTATGAATTGGACAGAATTAGAAACATTATACAAAGAAGGGCATGACATAGGATCTCATACAATGAATCATGATAACCTAAGTGACTCATCAAAAAAGAGCCTCGAATATCAGATAGGACGCTCAAAAGAATGTCTTCAGGAACATGGAATTAATGCAACAAGTTTTGCATACCCGTTTGATAAAGGATGGGATAACAAAACTGTTGTAAACTTGGTATCCAAGTATTATATGTTGGCTAGGACCGCGAGTAGTCCACTTACTTTTCTACAATGCGACGGTTACAAAGACAAATCAAATCAAACTGACTGCAGAACATATACCAAAAATGGTAAACTCAATTATGCTAACAAATACTCGATTAGAGGCTGGAGTCACGACTTATCAAGAAAAGTAAATTCATATGATGATCCTGCATTGTTTGACAGATTCATCCAAGTAGTAAACAGCCAATCTAATTATAGTAAAAACGGAACAATAAAGGCAATCCCCATAATCATATATCACAGGGCAGGTGATAAAGCAGGAAATGATTACAATACTGATGTCGATTTATTTAACAAGGAGATGAAATATTTGCATGATGGTAATTTTAGGGTTTTAACCATGTCTGACCTTTGGTATGATAAAAAAAGTAATTCTTTACAAATAAAATAAACCAAGATTTTTTTACTGTCCCTTTATCTCGATATTTGTTAAGTGCATTTCAACCTCATTCTGTAAATAGAAGTCTAATATTACTAATATGAGCTGGAAAATGAATTGTTCTTTTTCTCATTCACTACTGATCTTTTCAACAATTACAGCGTTTCTAACATGTGCATCAACATCCCATCTTTTATTTATACCTGCAGAGTCATTTCTATTCTCAAATGATTCTACCGAATCGAATAATTCTATTCAATCAGACTCTACAATACACGTAGTGAGAGATTCCGAAACAATATTACTAGCCGGTCAGGTAATCCCTCCCAGAGATTATATTCATGTTTATGATACAAGTCCTTATAAAATAGTTAACGGACATATAGCAACCAAGATTCCTTGTGATCAAAGCTTCCAACCACTTTTAAATATCTTAGTTGGACAAGCGCCTAAGCTACAAAGTATACAACTGCATATGATTGAAGAGTTATCAACTCCTGGTAAACTGTGTATATATCATGCGGATCTTGAACCATCTTCAAGAGTTACACACACAACCCCTGGCGTGGAAATAGGAACGATTACTGATATAGCGATTCAGAATCCTGCAACAGAGTCTATTGAACTTCCGCCTACAACCACACTGGATATAGGTGTTAACGAAATAGAACCTGGTGCTGGAGAAATTGAACATTGATTCTTTATACTAGTTGTCGTTTATGAACAAAATTATATTCTCTTCATTACTGTTTTATCACTATATAATATGAGTGACGATTTTTCAACTTAACTGCAGGTCAAATTTCATGATGTGGTTATTTATATCAGAACTATTATTATGTGAAATATCAAAGAGAGTATTAGTGTCAGGCATGTAATGGATTATCGTTTTGTTTTCAAACGTATAAGGATCTACTTTGAATAAAGATGAGTCAAAGTGGTTGCCATTCATTGTCATGTTAAAATTTTTTGTATGCATTAATTCTAAAAAGGAATTGGGAATAATAATTTCTTCATGAACACTTACTTTACCTTCCTCAATTATGCTTAGATTATATTGAAATGGAATCTTCCAGCTAATTGTTCTGTTATTTTTATCAAAAATAAAATCAATTATTTTATCATAGTAGGAAACTACAGTAACGTTATTCATTATATTATTTAAAAAAATATTTTTACTCTTAATGTCGCCGACCTGTAAAACAGAATCAAAATAAAGTGGTTGCTTGTTTGGTGCATAGACAACAGAGTGTATCTTATATTGGCCACTTTGAAGTTTAAGAGGCAGAGTCAGGTTTATGCTATCCGCTCTATTAGAAGAGCTTAATTTAGGTGGAACTCCTTCTTTTTTAGGTTGTTCTAGTTCGTGTTTTCCTAATCCGTTGACATAGACGGTAAAAAATCCATTTCTCGTATTAAAAATACCAGATAAAATTGTTTTATCTTCTAGCGTTGTATCATATTCGTTCTTTATGACTGATAAATCATAGGTCGCATTCGGAAATATACTCTTGTTTGTATTATTAACTAATTCAAATTTAAGCGAGAAATTATCGGCAGAGCCACCGCTCAAAACTATCGGAAATATTCCTACACAGAAAGTTGATTTATATTTTTTAAATTCTTCAAATCCTGAGCATACCATGTTAGACTTGGTAAATCCATTGGCGTAAGCATCATTGTAGTCTATGCTAGAGATACAAAAATTAATAACAGCTGAAATTAATAATATACTTCCACTAGAAACAAATATTCTGAAATTCCTTGATTTACAATTCAATTTCTTTATCAACTTTGTTTTGACAAAATGCATCAAGATGCGAATAAAAACAATTGCATTTAATCCTAGACGCTTATTTCATCCATTACATAGAGTTTGAATTATCTCCTGATACAATGCTTTCCAACAAGGGTTTATAATATTTAGAATTGAGACCATCCGAGCAAGTTCTATATAGATTTTTGCTTATGGAGCTCAATCGAATATTTTGCTCGTATCCAGGGTTAGCAATTAGATTCATTTCGTGTAAAATCTCGTCACCTCCCTACTATGAGTAACTATTATAGTTGTTACTATATGATACTATATTAGTTTTGAACTACCTGGATCATAAATAGAAATTGAATTAGCTAGTTGGTGTCACTATTTTTAGTAAGATTATCAGATAGAGGTCGAGTTTCCTTAGTCGACTTTATTCCTACGACATAATGATCAAGATCTTTTACGATATCGTCATTAATACCGATTTCAAATGATGTATGCTGACCAGGCTCGAGTGTTGCATATGATGGTTTGACTTCATCTACGCCTAATAGTTGATTATTCGCATTATAACTATCTAATATTATACCTATTGAATGCAATGTTTCATTACTTATATTTTTGATTCTTCCAACGACACTGGATTCATACTCTCCAGTGATTACGGTCATATTATTTATTTCAAATTCTTTCACTTTAGGATCTAAAATGCCTGTTGGAATTGCAGAGGTTATGTTTGAGCCTATAATCGAAACTATCATTATCAATATTAATTGCTAATAACTTTACATACCTTTATGAGAAGTATCACGTTGCTGTTATCCCTGCTAATACTATGCGCCCTCTCTTCGACTATATATTTTCAAACATTGTATGGGGAGAATCACAAAGCAATCGTAGATTCAACCATTAGTGCTAACTTAACAGAGTCAACAATTGAAAAAATTATTCCTGCTCAATCAGCTACAAATTCATCTCACAAACTGAAAGTTGTTTCGTCTTTTTACCCTGTGTATGAATTTGTTAAAAAAGTTGGTGGTGATAAAATTGATTCACTAGTCCTAATACCTACTGGATCAGAACCTCACGATTTTGAACCTACAATTAATCAAATCCAGGCAGCAAATTCTGCTGATGCTCTAGTTTTTAACGGCTTAGGGTTTGAAACTTGGATTAATAAAATTAATACCAAATTTAAAATCGACGCAAGCAGCGGTATAAATGCTTCATATATTAATAACTTGACAAAGAGCTTTGATCCACATATCTGGTTAGATCCGGTATTTGCAAAGAAAGAAACGGAAAATATTCGTGATGGATTAATTAAGATAGATCCAAATAACCGGGATTACTACGTTCAAAACTCTAAGATATTCATAAACGAACTCGACACTCTTGATAAAACTATAAGAACCGACTTGAAGTCTTGTAAGAAACAAGATTTTGTAGCATTTCACAATGCGTTTTCATATTTTGCTAAAAGATACGGACTAAACCAGCATAGCATCACTACTGCTGGACCAGAGGAAGAAATAAAACCTCAACGACTTGTAGAAATTATTCAGCTCGCAAAAAATTTAGGTCTACATGTCATATACTCTGAAGAGTTCATAGACCCACGGCATGCATCAGCAATAGCTCAGGAAATCCCGGATGCCAAAGTGCTTGTTTTAAGTCCAATTGAAGGTCTAACAAAGGATGAACAAGAGAAAGGAATCGGGTATATTGACAAGATGAAAGAAAATATGCAAAATTTGATGATGGGACTTGAATGTTCTTAATAGTGGGGACAGTGCATTTATCGCATCATAATGAATCGTTTTCTTCATTATACAAAAGTGCTAAGAAAATTTATGAGAAAAACAACCTGTATGGTGTATCGACCGGCATGAAAAATCAGATTCGTCCCGACGGACTCAACCCTTCTTAACTAATACATTCAGCTAGTTATAAAAGCTGATTTCTCTAATGTAGGAGATCTTTCCGTTAATCTCTCCTAATGCCAAACTGGTATAAATATTGACTTTTAATTAACTAGTTGATCTAATATCCTATTCTCAGCCAATCCCGCACGAGATTTATTAGAAAGCTTATGCTAAAAGAAATATGTGCCTTTGTTACTAGTTTGAATAACAGAGTCAATTATTATCTGGTTATCTGGTTATCATACTGGAGTCACGGAGTTGAGCTCCTATGGTATCTCTGCAAACGAGGTTCTAAATTCCGTTTCCCACTATCTTCGTTTTTTCTTTCCTCTACTACTTTTAACTTTTCTTAGTTTTCTAGGAGTTCGCATGCGCGTCGGCACAAGATACAAAAAGCGACCATCGAACAAACCCAATCTGATATAGTTTTCAGAATCATTTTCATCCATAGCAGAGTAAGTTATGTTCTCTTTTTCAGGATTTACCCTTATTTCCACATAATCCAAAAACCATGTGTTCCGTGATTCTGGTTTAGTTTCTCCTCCCCATCTAATATCTGATTCAACTCGAACATACACAGGAAATAAATGCAAAGTTTCAGTTTTGATTTGGTAATGACTCAACTCACCAGCCCCAATATATTCTGGATTTTTGGGAAGCACACTGGGTTCATTTCCTATTATATACGTCCTGTCATCTCCTCTTTCGAAATCGTCAAATTCTCGTTGAGATTCAATATAAAATTCTCTTCCACCTACTCCAACATACACCTCTAAATCCGTGCCTGCACCAATAATATCCGCCGTTTTAAACCTCAAAAAGATAGTTTCTACGTATGACATAAAATCAGAACTAAGAATGTATGTATATATCAGTATCCAATTACAACTCATTATTTTTATACGTCATCCGATAACTTCGTAAAAGTTCAAAATGCAAAGAGGGGTTCTTGAGAAGCTAAGCTTTTTTGAGCTGATTAGCTCGATAAATTTAGGTGGGACAACAATCAGGTAAAATTAGCTAACCCGTGCCGAATCATAACGATGGCAAGCACTTGAATTATTCCCGTCTTTAATGGAGGATGAGGTTAGTCGGTAGGTCTAGCGCTTTTATCATTTTCATATGACTGATTTAATTGGTAAGCAGCAGATACTAGCCGATTTGAGATATTTATCAAAACATCTGGATCAAACTTTGATCTATCCCGATCCATCTCCTGTGAATATGTCTTGAGTTCTTCCAATTTTTCTTCCAGCATTATAATACTTGAACCTAATTTTCTGAAATTTTCTTCTGAACTCATGTATATTTCTAAGCCACGAAAGTATTAAAACTCGCCGTGCTCAGAATGGCCCTAGCAGTATAAGCCCTAAAAAATTATTCTCCTACAGTCTGCCCTGACAGTTCCATCAATACCTTGTTTTCCATTATATGTTAATTTTAGTCGTTTAGCCAAACTTGCAAAGCAACTAGAGCCCACCGCTGGTTAACTCGGTGATAAATGATAAGTTAACTATCCATATCATGACTGGCTAGAGGAGTGGATTGATAGGTTTAAACGGGTCAAAATACAGATTAAGTGTCCAAGTCGAACCTACCTTAACTTTATTATCTTTCTCTCTATATTCACTGATTAATTCGCAGGATAATGAGAAATAAACCTAGCATTTCTAATCAAGGAATTAATGACGGTTAAAGCCCGTTTCGCACGAATCAATAATGGCATTTTAAATATTTGTGAAGCAAACTTAAAGTATAGTACCAAGGTGCGTATTTTCTAAATGGTCACTGATATCAAGCAACTTCCTGAAGCCGGTGATTTGGTAATTGCAACCGTAAAGGAAGTTACGGGTCATGGAGCTTATGTCTCTTTAGATGAGTATCAAGAATTAACAGCATTTCTACACGTATCTGAAATTGCAACAGGATGGATTAGGAATATAGAGAGATATGTAAGACCAAAACAAAAGACTGTACTTAAGGTCATAAGAGTAGACAAATCAAGGGTTGAAGTAGACCTTTCACTCAAACAGGTATCACGTGAAGAAAGGAAATCCAAACTTATCGAAGTAAAGAAGAGTGAAAAGGCTTCTGCGTTTATGCATATGATTAAAACTAAAACCAGTATGAGTGACGATAAGGTTAAGGAGCTTCAGGAAATGATATTGCAAAAATTTGATTATCTTTATGATATGTTTGAAACAGTTGCATTCAAGGGAATTGACTCTATAAAATTTCTTGATATTACAGACGAGGTAAGAACGGCAATAGCGGAAGAAAGCAAAAAAATCCAGATTCCCAGTGTTGAGATTCGAGGAGTAATAGAAATCAACATAAATGAGCCACAAGGTGTTGAAATTATAAAGAACGTCCTATCTTCAGCAGAACTAAATAAAAATAATACTTCTATTGAAATTTCGTACATAGCTGCTCCTCGTTATCGGATAATTGCCAAAGCAGAAAATTATAAGATTGCTGAAAAGACATTGAATAATGCCATTGAGAAAATTTCAAACTTGCTAGGGAAAAAGGTAGGATTATTTAATTTTGTCCGCGAAGATTCTAAGAAAAATAGGAGATGATGGAAAATCACTAAACATCAATTAAGAAAATGTAGTTTTTGCAAGATATATACACTTCGTGATGAATGTACAAATTGCAGGAACCCAACACTTGATCCCCATCCACCAAAGTTTTCCTTGGAAGACAAATACATAAGATATAGAATAGAAAGTAAATATTTGAATAAATAATAAACAAAAAACTAGAAGAGCAATTTTGTCACATTAATGAAAAATATTTCATTTTCTCAGGATGGACCTAACGTTGCATTATTACTGGTATTGTTAGTACCATTATTATTACTCCGATTATTCAATGCACTGCTTGCAGCATCTATTACTTGCTCGAGAGATGTAGATTGTCCGCCGCTAATTGCTTGAATGACTTGGTTGACCACCTGTGATGTTGTGTCGGAACTATTTGTTACGTTTAAAACATAAGGTATAACATTAGTAGTATTCGAATCATTAACAGTTTGATTAGTTGTCACATTGGCAATAGATGTACCATTTGTGCTATTATCCGATGTATTTTGTGAAACCTGTGCATAGACAAAGACCTCTAAATGCGAATTTTCAGAGATATAGCAACTTAAAAACAAAAACAAAGCATACATACCTACTAAAACAAGCGCAGCACCTTTTTTTTCTATAGCCATGCACTATTCAACGTTTCTCTACATTATATGAATTTCGAAACATTATGAACTTTCCATCCAATATTTAAAAATTGACGTTAGGTTGAAATTTTCATATTATTCCCAGATCTTTTCACCAAATGTTATATTCTTATTAAAAAATTACCTAAAGATGCAATACAAACAGCCAAGATTAACGATGAAGCATATTGAATATGAGAAGACTCGACAAACAAACACTAACGAATATTGAATTGTTAAGCCAAATGCACATAGTATAAAAAAAGACAGGTATTGTCTAGAAACATGTCTAAAAGAAAAATCTCTGGTTAGAAAACATTGGTTGGTACATAAAACAAAATTACGATACTAGTATAGATTTTCAATAGAAAAAGCGGGATGCCCCACTGTGTGTCAAAAATAGATACAGTGCAATTAGCTTCTGAGATGAAAAGCTACAGTAACAGAGAATAGATAATGAATTCATTTCTCTCATAATGGAAATTAAATAAAATAAGACTATTTTTATCTTAATTAAAATAAAAAAATGAGGTTGTAGTTTTTGACTCAGCTACGTCGACTATGTTGTGCCTTATTGAGGATTGCATCCACCACTTGGTTGACTAACGAAGCAGTTGTTCTTTAGTAATTCGTTTCCATTAATGTTCAGTGGCAACCCGTCAGCATTATTTATATCGACATCATTCTTTAGTACATTGTTATACAGTATCGTATTCTTTGTACTCTGTGCATCCAGGAATATACCGTTCCTGCTTCCACCAATTGAATTGGCGTCTACTAGTGCTTTGTCTGTATTGACAAGTGTTACTCCTGCAAGATCATTGCCAGTCATCATATTGGCGTGTATTTGAGCTCCGATGGATGAGTGTGACGCGATACCAATTGTGTTTGGTCCAATAAAGTTCTGTTCAACAGTACTTCCAATCGAACCGGTCATGAAGACAGCTATCTTATTTCCTTCAAATGTAACTCTATTTATTTCAGTACCTTCAGAGCCAGTTATCAAAATCCCTGCCTGGAAATCACGAATAGAGCCAGAACCTTGGACAACTACACTATTTGAGTGGGGTATAGCTACGCCTACTTTAGAACTATTATCTCCTGGTCCATTGATAGAGTATCCATTCAAATTAATGGTTGTGTTATCGTCTCCGACAATTAGTCCATCTCCTGTGCAGACAAGATTTGCAGTTAATGTCACGTTACCATGAACTACTTGACCGCATGCTGGACTTGACAATGGTTCTTGTGCCAGTGCTACTTGCATTGAATTCTGCATGTTTATGCCACTAAAAGTTGCTAGTGCTACTAATATTGTTGCTAAGATGTATGACATTGTTTGTTGCATCCATAATAGGGCTACATTACTAACTATTTAAGTCGAACTCTTCTTTCTATTGTAACTAAGTTGCAGTATAAGTAGTTCTTCTACTAGATACAATAAATATTAAATTCTTTCATAATAGTATAATTTTACTAAATTTTTTAACATGCGTTCACTGATTCTTTTCCTATTCACTTTATGAAATCATGAAAGTTTATTTTGAGAGATTAAGATTATTACTAAATTTTTGTAGGAGACGAGAAATTGTCTATTGAGACTGGGTTGATAATCACCTCCACATTTCGCCAAATTTGAAAATAAAACTGACATTTTATAGTCATGTGCCCCCAATTTTGCCGGCGACTAAATAGTAGAATTAGAGTATCCATTCTTAACAAGAAATATAAACAATTTTTATGTCAAGAATAGCGTGAAGCTGGCTATTGTTGGTGCAGGAGTGGCAGGATCCTACCTTGGAAATCGTCTTCAAGAACATGGGCACCAAATAGAGATCTTTGAAGCCACAAGAAAGGAATCACATTGGCCAGTATGTGCGTGGGGAGCTTCAAAAAACATACTGGAAATATTTTCCAAAAATGCAGGCCTTGATTTTGACAATTATGTTCTTCATCGCGGAAAAAAATTGAGGATGGACCTTCCTGACGAAAAAGTAGAATATTTAGATCTGAGAGGATTGGTCACATATGATAAATATCTTTGGGAACGGGATCTTTGCGAAGGATTAAAGATTAACTATGGATTTCACTGTACTCCAGAGTCAGATTTTCTTTCGAATTTTGATTATATCATAGATTGTACTGGATTTCACAGATCTCTACTTCCTAGATCCCCCCATGATTTCATAATACCCTCATACGAATTTCTTGTCGAAAATGTCAGCGGAATTGATGAATTTTACGTGATCGGCTACAAGGGAGCTAGAGGATATTTCTGGTTTTTTCCGTTAGGAAATGGTCGAGCATATATCGGAGCTGGTGATATTGATAGAAAATATTATGGGATATCAGAATTCTTTGAAAAAAACCCTCGTGCCCGGGTATTGAGAAAAATTGGAAGGCCTATAAGACTGTCTCCTCCTAAACGCATGCTACCTTTCCATATTGATAACATAATAGGTGTTGGTGAATCAATAGGATGTGTTTTTCCCTTGCTCGGTGAAGGGATCATCCCATCTCTAATTTGCTGTAATATTTTCATAGATGTTTTAAATAAAGATTCAACCTTTGATGCAGGACTTTACGAAAAGAGAATTCTTAAAAAATTCGGGTATTATGACGATGTTTACAGAATAGTTAGATTAAAGATGGATGGAAAACTCAATTCTATTAAACACTTCAAGTTACTTATGAGTATGTATAGAAATATGAAGAGAGAAGAAAAACGATTTGGATTTGGTATTGATTTTGAACAAATGAATAGACTGTTAAAAGCACTATAGCAAAACGTCATTTTTTTTGGGATCGGCGGTAATTTTTACGTATAACAACGATTTTCCGTTAATAATATTCACTTTCTACTTACACGATTTTTGAATAATTCGTTGAAAAATCAGGGCAAATATTGTATTATTTCTTTTTAACTTTTCTATCTCTTGTTTTAGATTATTATTTGTGATAAATCTGGAATATACCGTAATGGAACGGAATGTATTTGTAAAAGATTGACACTAAGTCTACCTATGTCTGCTTCATATAATACAGATTGGTTTAGGAGACGCTGGTTAGATTTCCGCAATGGACATAGTATATACCTAGTTTTTGCAATGACTTTTGCTAATTTTATAACAATTCAGTATAAACTATTAATTGACACGGTTCCTTATTTGAGTGGGATTTTTAATAGTATTTGGACTTTTGCGATATTGTTCATCTTGCTCTACGTACCACTTAGCATAGTACTAGGATATTGGCATAGAAAAAGCCAATGGAAAGTCGAACAGGACGCTTTGTTTAGGGAAAATAAGGTAGGGGCAATAATGTGGATGTATGTAATTGATCTTATTGAAGGTAAGGTGAGCGAAGAAGACAAGAAATTGATGAGAGAGTCCCTCCTTAGAATTACAAGAGGAGAAACTAGACTCTACGGTACAGGCAAGTTGTCAGATAAAGAAGGAAAAAGAGATAGTCAGGACAAATAATCTGTGACGGCTTACTTAAATTAGAACCAGATTATTTATTCGTGATTAAGGTTCATAAATGGATACTAAATTGAATTGTATCCAGCAAAAGATGTTTAAAGTGTATTATTTTCAATATACCTGTGGGAAGTTATTACGCCATAGTAACTTGCAGGAACTCTGAAAGTGAGATAGAATCTGCTGTCAACTCATTGCTAAGGCAGACAATAAAACCGAGATACATAATAGTTGTTGATGATGGGTCAACTGATAACACTCATAATATCCTGGAAAGACTAAAATTAAAAAATGATAACATCTATGTAATTACAAATCCTGATTTAGGATATAATATTGGAAGGGTAGTGAAAAATTGGAATAATGCAATAAATCTTGCTAGGGATCTAAATTTGGAGGTTACAGATTATCACATGATAAGTACCGATGATACCCATTTTGAAGAGTTCTACGCCGAGAAGCTAATGCACGATATGGACAGTGATAATAGAATAGCCGTTTCTTCAGGAAACTATGACAATAATAGTTATACTACTCCACATGGAGCAGGCAGGTTTGTCAGAAATTCTTTCTTTAATAATGTTCTCGGGTGCTACCCAGAGAAAATGGGATATGAATCTCTCATCTTACAAATGTCATTATATCATGGTTTTAAGAATGTAGTCAATAATGATGCCAGATTTTCACATACAAGACAACTCGGAGCTAATCACCATTTTTACGAATTTGGTGCGAGCATGAGAACGCTTGGATATCATCCACTTTTTGTAATTGGCAGATTCATGCAATGTTTTTTGACAGGAAGGCCCATAGGAAGAATTGGGGCAATTCGCATGTTGTATTATTATCTGTCGTATAGGCCCAAGCAGCAGGGATATGATAGCATGTATGATTTAGAAATTAGAAAAGCGATAAGAATAAGACAGAAGACAAGGATAAAGCAAATATTCGGACTAAGAACTACTAATGCATAGGAACTAGCAATCCCACTAGATTCTCTAATATTGCTGTTAATCAAAAATAACCTGTCGCCTAAGATTCTTAGTTATGAATCGAAAAAGTGGATATTTATATTTTAATTGTGCTAATTTCATTGAATAAATGAAAGTAGTCTCCATAGTAGGTGCTCGGCCTAATTTTGTTAAGCTGGGACCTGTTCATAAATCCATTAATAGTTCAGCAATCGAGCATCTCATAGTCCATACAGGTCAACACTATGATTATGAAATGTCCGATATCTTCTTTACCGATTTTGATCTTCCTAAGCCAGACATTCACCTAGGTGTAGGATCTGGAAGCTCATGTTTCCAGATTGGAGAAATAGTTAAACGTCTAGAGGAAAAGCTTAAAGAGACACATATTGATCTTGTTCTTGTTTATGGTGACACTAATTCAACCTTAGCCGGAGCCATATGTGCAAACAAGTGTAATATAAAATTAGGACATATAGAGGCTGGATTGCGTAGTTATGATTCTACAATGCCTGAAGAAAATAATAGAATTTTAACTGATCATCTAAGCGATTATCTATTTTCTCCCACCCGGAACGCTGTGAATAATTTAAAAAAAGAAAGAATTAGAGGTAAAGTATACTGTACAGGAGATCTATCAGTAGAAATTATTGACAAGACTAAATTAATTTCTAAAAAATCGGAGATACTTGATATACTAGGTCTAAAATCCAGATCGTATTTACTACTTACAATGCACCGCGCGGAAAATACTGGTACAAAGGAAAATTTTATTCAGCTTTTAAAGACGTTCGAATCACTTGTTGATAATACAATTGTGTTTCCTATCCATCCTAGAACAAAGAAAATGTTTAAAACTTTTGGATTATTAGATAGACTCTTAAAATGCTCTAATGTTAAAATGTTACTCCCAGTGGGATATATAGATTTTATAGCGTTGCTTCAAAATGCGTTAAAAGTCGTTACCGATTCAGGTGGAATACAAAAGGAAGCATATCTATTAAAGATACCGTGTATTACAATGAGAAAGAATACAGAGTGGGTGGAAACTATCAAAGGACAATGGAATGTCCTTACAGGAGTTGATAGCAAGAAAATAGTTGATGCAGTCAGAAGGCCATTACCAAATTCTAAATATTCTAAATCTGTATTTGGTAGCGGTAGGACATCGCAAGTCATTAATGAACTTATTTCCAGTATTATTCAATAACAAATCAATTTATCATTTAGAAATTACTATTGGTAAAAATCGACAACGATATTGGATAATTAATAATAGTTGTCAGATGTAAATTATGGATTTTAGTAAACTACAAGATGTTTACACAAGAATTGATATCAATTAAATCAAATATAGCATATTTCCACAATCAATATGATGAAATCACGTAACGCTCCTCGTTTTGGAGTAATGCTTGGATGGACAATATTGCGAGAGTCGTGGACGGCTCTTACTCAAAATAGTATGACTTTTCCGGAAGTGTTTGAAGATTACGAAAAGTATCACTCCGCCATAAACACCGGTAACTTGTCTAGGGCTAAATTAGTAGAGGACTGGATTGAACCAAATTCGACGGTTCTGGATGTTGGAGTCGGTGATGGGACTGTTTCAGAGTATCTCATAAAAAATAAGCAAGTGAAGGTATTAGGGCTGGACATCTCAGCTACAGCATGCGAAAAAGCAAAGCAGCTTGGAATTCAAACCGAAGTACGCGATATCACTAATGGGTTAGGTCTTCCAGACGATACTTCCTATGATTACATATTATTGCTAGAAGTAATCGAACACACAGCATATCCTCACAGAATTCTAATTGACGCAGTTAATCATGCAAAAAAGGGTGTGATAGTAAGTATTCCTAACAGTGCTTACATAAAATGGCGAATACAAATGTTAAGAGGATATGTACCACGACAATCTTTTACACATCTGCACTTTTGGTCAGTAAAAGATTTTGAGATCTTTTGTAAAGAAACAAATATTCAAATCTTGGAATTCAAGACTTTTTTACCCAGACATCTAATGCCATTCAGGAATTTATTGGCATGGCAACAATGCTGGTTATTATCACCATCCAAAATGAAAACCTAGCTATTACTCTAAATTTCAAGTTACTCTATTACAGAACGCAGTATAGAAGATATGAAAATTAGATTACCAATACATACTTCCAATAGATATCTATTTTTAGAACCATTTTAGATTATTACAAAATACCTAGATCTTTGTAAATACCAGACAGTTGTGAAACTACATTCACGGCATCATGTTCAGGTGGCAAACCTTGACGAAATTGTAGCTTGAAATCCAGTACCCTGAGTCCAGATGCAAGTGCTTGGAGGGCAGTACTACTAAGATTCTTTAAAACAGTATCATTAACATATCTGATGTCTACGTACGTCCTGTATGCTCTTAGTAAATCAGGAATGTCCGCATACATTACAGGATTCTTTGTTCTATCATGAACTTCAATATTGAGATTAATGTGGTTCTTCTTGCAATAGTCTAGTGCCCATTGTATGTTTGTCACTTCTGAGTTTATAGTCAATGCGTCTTTCAGCTCGCCATTTGCATTACGGCCAGGTCTAAAATGTTGCGTATCAATAGGAATCGGAATATGGACTCCGCTTCTTACCAATGATAACAAATCAGGAGTAGATACACATACTGCGTTAGCTAATTTCTGAGCCTTCACATGTCCAATCTTTTTCCTGTATAACATCCTTAGTTTAATTACAGTATCTGATAATCGTGATCGATGTGGAAGATCCTGCTTATTTAATCCTCGGATGTCTGTACCATGGTAATGCAGAACGATCTTCTTTGATTTGTGGAATTTCTTGCGTAGTTTGAACAGTATGTCAATGTATCCATGGACATGAATTACATCTGCAGATTCACCCTCCTGTATGCATCTTTCGGTAAATTCGCTGAACGTTACATTTGTTAAATAATCTTTATAAAAGTCATAAATTCCATATTTGTCTGCAACATTCATGTTCCAGATCACCTTAGAATCATGCCCCTCTAATCGCTGGTATTTCGCATATATGCACGCGACACCGGCTGCATCGAGTATGTGCAATATGCGCATATACTAACGAATTAGTGAATCATATAATAATCTATTACTTCAGGATTATAACCGCAAACCATTGTATTACTGCTTCAACATCATCAATGGTCGGTATTTATTCTATTTTAGTTACGTCCAGTTTATTTCGTTCTTCAGTAAGTAACAACAATTATCCCGATTTTTCTGAGTTACACAGATGCCTACTAATAAAACCATTACTTTCAGTTACCAGTACTTTACTGATATTAATATCATGATGACTCATGCTAATAGAGCCATAATTCTGACTTGTAGTTTTTATACCAGTCTATCAATAAAGCAAGTCCTCTTTCAAATTGAAATTGTGGCTTGAATTTTAAGAGTTTCTTGGCTTTTGAAATGTCTGCGAGAAGGCGTTGCACCTCAACCGGTCTAGGATCAACATGGATAGGCCTTAATTTTTGGTCAGGTGAAGCGTGTTTGATTACTAAATCAGCAATCTCGTTTATTGATATCTCGTTGCCACTTCCAAAGTTTATGCCATTTCTTCCTGGATTTCCTCTGGACCGTAACACGGTATCGTATGCACTCACAGCATCTTCTACAAACATGTAATCCCTTGTCTGCCTACCGTCACCATAAATAATAGGGGGCTTATTTTGCAGGACTCTGTTTATGAAAATTGCTATAACTCCACCATAACCAGTATCTTTTTGTCTCGGACCAAAAAAATTAAAACACCGAATTATGTCAATGCCAAGATCATAAGTTTCATTATAAGTATAACATAATCTATCAGCTGCAATCTTGCTTACTCCGTATGGATGTTTTGCGGATAACGGATGCCGCTCATCCATGGGAGCATATTCTGCAGAGCCATACACTTCGCTAGTCGATGAGAACAGTATCTTGTTAATATCATTCATTCTGGCAAATTCCAAAATTTTCAGAGTACCGCCAAGATTTATTTTGAATGTTTCTTCAGGATTCACAATCGATCTATCGACATGAATCTGCGCAGCAAGATGAATAATGGCATCAAAATCATTTGGTAGTTTAGGGTATAATTCATTCAACGCTATATCTCCACGAATGAATTTGAAATTTTTCTTGTGCAGAAGGGTGCGTATATTGTTAAGGTTACCGTTCATTAAATTGTCAACTCCGTATACTAGGTGCTTATCAAGTACGTATTTTTCAGATAGGTGGCTTCCCAAAAAACCTGCGACTCCAGTTATGAGAATTTTCATAAGGCTATTCGCGCTCCTAACTTGGTTAACTTATTCATTTAATTTGCAGTTATATCTATCTCTTTTAAAAATGTAATATTCAAACTTGATTTTAAAAATAATTAACTTCATCATCAATTAATGTTTCAGTAAATTCTAATAACTGAAATGATAGTTCAGAATCTGTGTTTGGATTTTGTTTATGACTCTGCTCTGGTCTGACAATAGGATGATAGAATGAGAATACTTCACCTGTCAGATGATGGACTCCCTGATTGGAGAGTTGAAAAGGCAGCACTGACCGCAAAGAAGAACGGACATGATGTATTTTTTGGTGGGAGATTGAACAGCAATTCTCATTCTACTGCATTTTCAGAAATATACCCAATTAAGTGGAATGCGGCTGCCCTGATAGGTATTCCTTACTATTACCATCTCGTTAAGAAACAGATAGCCCGATTGGTAAAACTAGTTAGGCCTGATGTTGTACATTCGCACAATATTGGTTCTGCTAAAGTGTCCCATGAACTTGGTCTACCCTTTGTATTTGATGACCATGAATATTTTGGAATGCTTTCTTTGGTCAATGCTGAAAATATGAAGTTTCATGACAGCACTCACGAGTACTCAGGACTCGGCAGAACCATACTTCGTTTAAAATTAGGGTTCATCTCGCGACGGAGCATTTCGAACTGGACTAAATGGGAGAAAGAATTGGTTTCTTCGGTGACCACAATAACAGTTTCAGAACAGATTGCACATGATTTAAGCAAATTGAGAGCAGGAAGTACAAAGGACATATTTGTAGTACCTAACTTTCCGTTGCAAATCGAAACAACCGAATTTAGCCAACCTCAACCACATGAGAAATTGTCATGTGTTTATGCAGGAGTTGACAGTAAATTTAAACAAGTTACCAATAGAGATATCTCTGGTCTGCCAAGTCTCTTTATGAGCCACGACGTTGGGAATTTGACAATTATAGGATGGGAAGTGGAGTCGTCAGAAAAATTTAAGGCAACTGGTTTTCTGCCAAGAAAAAAGATGTTCTTTGAAATGACTCAAAATTCAATTGGACTGATTCCTTGGAAGAAACACTGGTCTCATCCGTTTTTAAATCCTAACAAGGCGTACGAGTATGCACACGCAGGATTATTTGTCATGTTAACATCAGATTTAACTTCCGTGATTCATACTTTAGGAGATAACTGCTTGACCTTTGAAAACTATGATGATCTGGCTTTAAAATTACAGTATTTCAAGACAAACGTGGATGAATTATACGAGAAAAGAGTCAAAGTATTCAATTCTGCTAGACAGAATTTAGTCTGGGAAAAACATGAAAAAAACATCATCGAAGCTTATAAGTCAGTCTAAATTCTTGTTCTACATTATGCAGAAAGTCCTACTGTGAGTAATTTGTACAGCTCAAAAAGTAAAAATCTTGAAGTAATTGAGCTCACAATAAATATTTTGAACTTACTTCAAATGTAATGAACATTTTGTACCAGATTTCGAGACTTAGTAATTGTAACATTTTACTTATGTATCTAACATCGTTCCTTTCTTCAATTTTCTTTATTGCGCGTTCATAAAAATCGCGGCTGATTATTTTATCGCGAATTATACTAGCATCAGATAAGGTTGACGTAATAAGTTCTTTTGCGTTACTTGACCAAAGTTTTTTCAAATCCATTCCAAATCCTATCTTCTTGTCAGATATGTTACTACTATTTAGATTAGAGAGAATCTCTCTTAGTGGGATTTTTCCCATGTTACTTTTGCTATTAAATTTGACAGAAGGGGGAATCTTAAATGACATATTAATAATTTTATGATCTAAGAGAGGTGAGATGCCAGTTACCCCAAAATGATTAAAAAACTTATCATTAGTGGGAACAAAATCATAGATTAACTTGCCATTGTAATCTGCTAAAAAAACTTGATCTAATGGCTCCAACTCATTATCAAAATAGACTCTTAATAATGAATGGATAGAGGACCAATCAAATCTAATGTTTTTCCCAAAAATTTTTTCCTGATCTGGGACCCAATCGCGTTCATGACAATCTAGATAAATTCGTACACGTTGTTTCCAATCATCTCCATGCTTGAATAGGTTCAGAAATTTATTATATCTAAAAGTATAACCACCAAATAGTTCGTCTCCACCGTCACCAGTAAAGAGAGCATTTGAAAAGTGTTTTGATTTTTCTATGAAGTAATATTGATATAAATTCCATCTTGGTTCTTTAATAATACTTATCAATAAAGGTAAATCTTTAAGAGGATTATCAATAGTAACATTATAAAAACCCGTGTCTTTTGATTCAGCTATTTTCTTGGCATACTTTGCTTCACTTGTTTCATCAAAACTAACGGAAATACATTTGATATCCAGCTTGGGATACTCTTTCCTTATTAGCGAGAGAATCAAATTAGAATCAACACCTGTACTTAGTGCAAGTGAAATTCTTTTAGGATTAAGACGGGATATGTTATTTTTAATTATAGCCCTCAATTCCATCTCTATCTCTTTTGAGGATGGATACGTATCGCTTCTTCTATTGTTAAGTTGATTAATATCAATTTTCGGAATTGGCGATTTAATCTCTGTTGTAGGATCATATCTTAAAGTCAGCATATTGCGAATATCGATCAATAAATGGTATGATATTTTCGTACAATAAATTACTTGCTGAGGGTAGCACGACCTTGAAAAAAATCTGAGTTTCTTAGATTCTGTGAATTAGTTCATTGAATAATTGAAATTTCTCATAACTAAAAGATTTTTACTAGTTGACGATTAATACGTAGCCAATGATTATCAATGTTTATGAACAAGGCAAAATCCATCTTATTTATTCTGAATAAATTGAACCATTAAATAATTAAGGCATAAATTAATTATTTTACAAATCCTCATAAACAAACAAATAAATAGATAAATAAAACGAAATTTAAGAAAATTTCAATATTGCAAGTAAAAAGAAGTATTATTGCAGATAATAAATATTATTCGTGCATAATCGTTTTTTCCATCTCAATTTTTCTTAGACTAATTCCTGAAATACTTGCATCACCTTATCCTATTGGATATGATGTAATAAATTACTATATGCCTATTATGAAAAATTTTGATCATTATTGGCCAGCAATATCAAATCAATTCCCCTTATACATATCATTACTACATATGATATCAGAAGTACTGCGTGTTGACCCAAGAATAGTTATAACTTCATCAATAATATTCATCTTTGGATTATTTTCAGTAGTTATTTTTTCAATCGCCAGGAATCTATTACATCTTAATAATTTACAAAGCATCTTCTTGTCATTATTTGTAATATTCCAGTTATCAGTGCTAAGGACATCATGGGACCTCCATAAAGACATGCTTGCATTAACTTTAACATTTTTTTGTTTATCATATATTTCTAAAATTCCAAATTTGTCTAAAAAGATGATCGCGGTAATTACATCATTAAGTATTTTTTCGGTACTTGCAGACAGAATGATAGGTTTCCTCTTTACTCTGAGTATCATTGTATTTTCTTTTGTGAAAAGAGAGAGAGTATTGGCATTAATCGCAATATTCATATCAATAGTTTATACTATCTCACTTATAGCAAATTTTGGTACTATTGCATCTAATATGGAACTGGTAGGTAATGAAGATAAAATAAATCAAATCTATAATCCATTAAATTTAATTGTTCTCTTTTTAGTAATGAATGGAATTTTATTACCCACTGGAATAGTAGGTTTAGTAAAATCAAAAATAAATATCTTTAAGATTCCTTTTTTTATTTCATTAGTAGGTTCTTTTTCTTGGATAGTATTTCCAAACACGTCAGCATTTCTACCCGATAGATGGATTACCATTTTTAGCATTTTTCTCTCATTATTTTCAGGATATGGGTTTGTTTTGTTAATTGAAAATAAGTACATTGCAATTTCTCATAAAAAATTAAATAATTATCTTGTGATTCTAATTCCATTTATATTTGTCGGTTCTGCTTTTGCAATGAGTCCAAATAACTCCTACCTTAACATCTATGGCGTCTTCCATGCATATATAGGTCAGTATATCCCCTTGGCAATGCAATATAATTCAATATCATTACCCGAATCAAGATCGCTACTATCATTGATTGATTGGATAAATAATTATACTCCGGAAGGATCATTTATAATGGGTAGTAAGCATTTGAGAGGATGGATGGAGTTAGAATTAGAAAATAGAACTTTCCTATTTTCTGATAACAATACAAAACTGCTACATTCAAACAAATATAGCGAATTGTACTTGTTAGAATCTAACTTAGTAACAGAAAAACTGGAAAATTATTCACCAGTGCTATCTTTCAATAACACTGATTTCTCCCTTTATCATTTGAAACGTATCGAACAAAAGTAATTTTCAACTAATTCTTTTTGCCAATAAGTAATATTTTAGTTGTTATGATACCATATGAGATCAGCTTTGATATTTCTCTTCCATTTGCATGAATTTTGATAATTCAACAAGATCATTGAATTCATTAAAATCAAGCATTATGTCTGTGCATTTTTTTGTTGTTCCATTATTTTTGAGATGAGAAAATATTTTCTTCATTGCATATGCTGCACCGTACAATCCAGAAAGTGGGAATACTACCATGCTATATCCCATACTTTTTAATTCATTAGCCGAGAAATTAGGGGTAACACCATTTTCTATCATGTTAGCCAACAATGGAGCATCAATTTTCTTAGGAATCTCTCGAAGCTCATCTTCTGATTGAGGGGCCTCAACAAAGACAACATCTGCTCCTTCTTTGTAATACATTTTACCTCTTTCTATTGCTTCATCAAAACCCAACGGAGCTCGAGCGTCTGTTCTAGCCACTATGGTGAAATCCTTATTGGAGGAGGCTGCAAGAGCCGCGCGCAACTTTTGAATATATTCATCAGTCCCAATTACTTCTTTACCCCGCAAATGGCCACATCTTTTTGGCCAAACTTGATCCTCAAGAAAGATTCCCGATCCCCCATATGCAATTAAATCACTTACTATTTTCCAAACAGTAAGAGGATTCCCATATCCCGTGTCTACATCAACTATTACTGGAAGATCAACGGCTCTGATAATCCTTCTTGCATTCTCAATATTTTCTCCAGCATTTAAAAAACCAAAATCTGGCAGCCCTAATAATGACGCAGCAGATCCATATCCTGTCTGGAACATTGCCTCAAATCCGACATGCTGGGCGATTTTTGCACTTAGTGCGTCAAAAACTCCAGGAAGAACTATAATCTCACCTCTTGTTTTTATTTTTTCCTTTAGTAATTTTCGCTTATCCAAACTCATAATTTTGTCCAAGTTTTCCAGATTTATTTATTTATTTATTCCAAAATTTGTTCTTTGTCTTGCTGAGTTATTTCGTAAGAACCATCAGGCAGAGTATTTAATTTGATCTTGCAATTTCTACATTCATAGTAATTAATTTGTTGATCGTGAACTATAGAACCATTCAACCATATCATCAATGTGCCGCATGATGGACAGTTCATTGTCATTACATTGACTTAATTGATGTCACTAATATTTATTTCAAATAGCAGATGTTCTGAAATAATATGGCATCTTATCTTTTTCGGTCACGTCAGTTCAGACATGATTAGGGTACTGTGTGAGGCCATTTTGTTTCACTGCTGTTTGCTCAAATTCGGATGGAAAAGATTTGAAACTCAATATTTGCCGACTAATTATCTTCCTTACTTTTGCCCAATTTTTCCATAATATTTCCAATGCACTTTGTCGTCTTTTTAATCAAATCTATTCGGGCAAATTCATTTGGCGAATGGATTCTGCTGTATTTGTAAGTGCACCCAATGCTTACGCATGGGCATTCCAATATTTTGTTAAAATACCACATAGGTCCTGTGCCAGCTGAAGATATACTTTTAACCACTTTACCGTATTCCTCTATCGCACACATTTCAACTAATTTTACAAACTCATTATTTAATGGAAGTCTACAAGCATGTTCCCCGCTCAGAAATTTCAGTTCAATATCTTTGAATCCATTTTTGTCGAGATGCTCCCTTAACAATTGAAATTGTTTCTGAGGTAACATATCAGGCACAAGCCGAAAGTCAAGTTTGGCCATTGCCGTACTAGGAAGCACAGTTTTCGAACCCTCATTAACATAACCTGAAAACAAACCGCTAATATTAGATGTTACTCCTCCCACATGCGCTTTTTTTACCTCATCAATATCATTTTCATTGAATATAGTACTTAATCCATAATTTTTTTTAAAGTTTGAAATATCAAAGTCCTCTTGTTTAATACATTCAAGTTCTTCGGGTGAAAAATCCCGTATATCATCATGCCAATTTTTGATAATGATTGTTCCATTTTCATCTCGTATGGATTTTAGGGCGTGAACAAGGCGCCATGCAGGATTTTCAACCAGGACTGCCAAACTAGAATGAAGATCAGCATTAGCACACATAACATTTAACTCTACACAAAGCAATCCTTTCATACCAAGGCTGATAATTGGTCTTTCATGTTCGTCCACGTATCCAAATTCCCAAATTACAGCATCGCAACGGAATTTTTCTCTATATTTGGTTAGATATTCTTCTAGATGAGAGCTACCGATCTCTTCCTCACCTTCTATTAAGAACTTGACATTACAAGGAACCTCTCCAACTTCTTTGAGAAAATATTCTACTGCCTTGATTCGAGTGATTAGTTCACCCTTATCATCAGAAGCACCTCTTCCAAAGATAAAATTGCCATCAATTTTACCGCTAAATGGATCATCGTCCCACAATTCAATTGGTTCAGGAGGCTGTACATCATAATGATTATAAAATAAAATTGTCTTTCCGTTAGGATTACTTTTCGATCTAACTTCACCATATACTAATGGAGGAACTTGTTCTGAATTGTCATCTAACTTTAGCAGTTCAGATTTTATTCCTGCATTGGTCATTATTTCAGAAACTAGTTTTGCACATTGTATCACTGTCAATTGTTTTTGTGCTGAGACACTAGGCACTCTAATTAATTGCTGGAGCTGTGATGTAAGTATGTCAATTTCTGAATCAACTCTGGATTCAATTTTGGTCAAATCAAAATAGAAGTCAAATGAACATGAAATTAAATATTCTGTTTAATGAAAAATCATTTATGAAATACCATTTAACTAGATGTTTTGGAAATCTTGATCACCTTGGAAAATTTCTTGAGGACGCTCTGGTCCAGCTGTAAAAAATGAAATATAAAATGACTGACACCAATATTTACGTACTCCGATATTCCGTTTATAATATCGTCAATGGTTCCAATAGTTAATCCTCCAGCAGCTGATTTCTTAAATTGGGCTACAGTCATTTCGCCTTTTTTCATTTTCTTTATGATCCTTTCCATATCTTCGTGCTTATCAACCAATAAACAAGGAAGTACTATTGAATATTTTATTTTTCTGTTTTGAGAGTTGTAGTCGTTTAGTATCTTTATTTTTCTTTTCATCTCTTCTGGAGTTCCAAAATAAAGATTGTATCTATCTGCATATTTGGCAGCAACTTTTAACAAATACTTTTCACCAGATCCTCCCACCATAATAGTTGGATGTGGTTTCTGGATAGGTTTTGGAAAACTAATAGCACCATCAATAGAATAATATTTTCCATGGAAATTTGCAATTTTTTGGATCCACAACTTTTTTATTATTTGAATTGATTCTTCCAATTGCGAAATACGTATTATATCTGAGAAGTAGTGATAGCCGTATGAGTTATATTCTTCCTCATACCAGCCTGCCCCAATTCCCAATTCTGTACGACCATTAGTAATTACATCTAATGTTGCTACCATCTTTGCTAATAGAGCTGGATTTCTGTAAGAATTACAGGTTACTATCTGACCTATCTTCATTTTCTTTGTAAATGCAGAAATAGCAGATAGCAAAGTGAAGCATTCAAAAAAGTTTCCCGTACTAGGATATCTATAGTGTGGAATAAAATGATCATAAGCATAGACTGAATCAAAACCGTTTCTCTCTGCGGCAATGACAGTATCTTTAGAATACTTGAATTGATCGGCAGGTGATATCTGGGGTAAATCGTTCCTCCAACCTTGTGGAATGACCATGCCAAATTTGATCTGTGACAATTATGTTCATTATGCATTAGAACTTAAACTTTATAATAATTATTTAGATACAAAAACAATAATAATTGTATATGGAACGACTTGTTCAATTTAGAGTAGTTAATCATAAAATCTAACTTTAAATTGTTAATCAGTTACCATGGTTATCGTTTCGCTTTAAAAGGATCATTATTCTCTATTCCTGCGCTACTAGTACCGTCACCGTCACCGTTATCTACAATTTTGGTCATAGTCCTATCACGACCATTATTGTAATTGTGCCAAGATATATCAACTTCATTGTCATTATCTGGAACGTAGGTCACAGTACCAGAATTAGGATCAAAATTATCCAGAGTTCCATCAGATGGAGGCGTTACTATCTCATACTGTAAAGTATCGTTATCCTTATCTTTTGCTTTCAAAGTAATATCAATCTCCTGATTTGAGTCTACCGATACACTCTTAGCATCGTCTTCTAACTTAGATTGATCGATTGTATCAATATTCACGTCCACTGTAGCCACATTACTCTGAGCTCCCTTCTCATCTGTCACCTTGTAGTTAAAGCTATCGCTTGATGGACTGTCCTTCACTATAATCTCTGGTTTATATGATATTCCTATATTACTGCTTAATTTTTGAGGAGAATCATAACCAGAGCCATCATCACTTGTTGTATAGAATATAAAGTTATTACCTGGTGTTGTGCCTTCCCAGGCAACATGTGTGCTGTTACCAACTATCTCTACTTCTGGATTTCCTGATCCACCTGGATCATTGCTTATGTTTTCTGCCTTACCGAAACTTGATCCATAGTCTGTACTTTTTCTTAGGAAGATATCTTGATTTCCATTCTTAGATAGACCTTGCCACACTACATATACATCGTTACCAGATGATGCAACTGCTGGATTAAATACATCTGAATGAATATTGCCACTCAAACTAACGGGTGATGAATATGTCTTACCTCCATCCGTACTGCGAGCAAAAAGTACGTATCTGTCCTCGTCTTCGCCCGCGCTCCATGTAAGGTATCTATAGTCACTTAAATTAGATTCATTTGTACTTTGGTTAAAAGCCTGAGGCGCTTGATTTGTCTGATTATTTTCTTTGACAGCTACATTCACAGTTGCAATGTTGCTTTCTACTGCTTTGTCATCGATTACCTTAAATGCAAAACTGTCATTGCCAACGTAGTCGAGATGGGGGGTGTATGTTACAGTTCCCTTTGCCATATCAAAATTATCCAAACTTGCATCTGACGGATTAGACACTATTGCAAATTGTATAGTATCGTTGTCAGCATCATCACCTACCAGTGCAACATCAATTTTATTATTTGCATCTACAGTTAAGCTTTGATCATACGCTATTGGGGATTGGTTTTCCGTATTGACGCTGTTGTTTTGCCCATCAGCTATTGAGGTTTGGTTATCTACTCCTTGGTTGGTCTCATTGCCCAGTCCTTGGTTGGTCTCATTGCCCAGTCCTTGGTTGGTCTCATTGCCCAGTCCTTGGTTGGTCTCATCGACCAGTCCTTGGTTGGTCTCATCGACCAGTCCTTGGTTGGTCTCATCGACCAGTCCTTG
>Ga0209886_1000004_pt1 | contig 79180 bp, 83 predicted proteins | sample GWRWN2_40_50_FD_187229 | JGI IMG/M metagenome (GOLD analysis project Ga0209886, IMG submission 187229) | Riverbed sediment microbial communities from areas with no vegetation in Columbia River, Washington, USA - GW-RW N2_40_50 (SPAdes)... | ecosystem: Environmental > Aquatic > Freshwater > River... | reverse complement strand
CACCGGGAAGCCTTATCCTCCAACGGCACAACACGCCATAAGACAGGGAAGGACAGCGGCAAACAATATAATTTTCGAAATAAAGGCAAAGGGAAGGAAAGAACAATTAGACTATAAAAGTAGGGGAATGATGGCGGAGATCGGAAAAAGAGATGGTGTCGCAACTTTATTTGGAATCAAGATACACGGGATAATAGCATGGTGGATGTGGCGTAGTTTCTATCTTGGAAACCTTCCAACTAGAAGCAAAAGGTTAAAAGTGTTACTTGACTGGACAATGGATCTTTTCTTCAAACCTGACGTATCATACTTTACTTTTCCGCGTCGCCATAGAAATTATAAGCGTTCTCCTAAAGTCATATTGGAATAATAATGCGAAAGATGTCACTGAATGGATAAAAATTACCATGCTACACTAAGTGGGATATTGCCACACATGGCGGCTATTGCAATTCCATTGGTATCAAGGTTTTTCCTGAAAAAAGCAACACCGCAGAATGCATCTGGACTCATGTCAATAGTGCCTTCTGGTTTGACCGACGCGTTTTCTGATGATGACAAAACAGAATTTACTAAAATCAAGAAAATGTTTCTCAGGAAGATGTTATACAAGATCTTGCAAACAGGTGCTTCAATGGTGATAAGGCTCAAGCACAGAGAGCTTTTCAGGAAGTTACAAAGCTCATAAATGAACAAACGGGTAAACAAGGACAAGGTATAATACAAGAAACATTGGGCAATTCAGGTCAGGGTCAAGTCTAGCCTTTCTGCATGCCAGATCCTGGCTTTGTACGAACTCTTTTTCGGCATGGACAGGAATACAGTAAATTCATTCAGTCTTTATTAAGTTCTGAACTTCTGAACTAGGGATATCATGATTTCTGTTTTGAATGAACTTGACCAACGTCGAAGTCGTAAATAATACATCTTAGTTCCGATTGAATATTCAATCATATCCCGACGGGCTCATAAAAATTCATTCTCTAAGGGATTTATACCGTGGCGAGATTTTGATAATTCAATAGGACCTTAAAGGACTGTGTAGTACATTGATTGCCTAGGAATAGTTTGGAAAAATATTTTCGTTCTTTCCTCTGTACTTCTATTCGCTTCAGTATACTGCTGCATATGGTCGGTTGAGCAGAATAACTTGCCAAATCTCTTCTAGTCTGTATTAGGACATAGGTCAATGCATCATAAATATTCGAGATTCATCAGGCTTTAATTTTTGATTCGATATTGGCTTATTTCCTCTTTAGTGTCTGAAAATACTTCTGTCTCTCAGCTGCTATACTCAAGATATCCGTCTTTGTTACGAGACCTTGAATTTTTCCGCCGGCCTCACAAACAAAAATCATATTCATTTTTCTTCTTGCTATCTCGTTTAGAGCTTGGTAAGCATTATTGTTGTAGTCCATAAGTATCAGGTCATTTCTAGGGATCATTATATCATCGACAATGGTAAATTGTCTCTTATCTTTAGAAACACCTGTTGCGATAGGAAGTGTTACCAGTCCTAATAGAGACCCGGAGCCATCGATAATTGGAAAAGCTGTTTTCATATATACTTCAAAAAAATTTCTGAAAATGTCATTCAAATTTGAACCCGTCCTTACCGCAATTATATTGGTATTCATGATATCCCTGAGACGCACGTCAGATAGAACTGAAGCAAGTTCTTGTTGCTGCATGTACGACTGTGCCCCTGAATTTAGAAACCAACCTATTAGCAAGATCCAAAACCCTCCCACAAAAGATCCAGTTACTATACTAAGAAACCCAATCCCCATTAAAGCATACGAAATAATTATGCTTGTACGAACCACAATTTTTGTAGCTGCATCGTAATCTCTTCTACGTTTGATCAAAACCGTTCGGAGTATCCTACCTCCATCCAATGGAAATGCGGGTATTAAATTAAACGCACCTAACATTAAATTTACCAGAGCGCTGTAAGATAGAATTGCATCTGTCGCTTGCAAGATGATTCGAGCATTGTTACCATCAGCAATACTTTCAATTAAGAAACCGAACAACGAAAATATACCTGCCAACGCAAAACTGGTTAAGGGGCCCACGATAGCTATTTTGAATTCCTTTCGAAAGTCTCTTGGCTCTTCTTCAATATCTGAAACGCCGCCGAAGATGAACAGCACGATTTGTCTAACTCTGATTCCATATCGAGTTGCCATGATCGAATGCGCTAATTCGTGGAGTATTACAGAAGCAAATAAAATGATGACTGCAACCACAGCAACAAATAAGTGAACCCCATAGTTCAATCCGGGAAGTAACATTGGAAAAAGGTGTATTGAAAGTGTCCACGTAATTAATGCGAATACAATGAAGAATGTGAAATGGATTCTTATCTTAACACCTTTAACTCTAGCAATGGTAACTGACATAGAAATGCCTATTCTAGACTATTTGTCAGTATTAAGTACTCCGCTTGATAATATCAATTCCCATACAGTGAGTAGTGCGCATATCTCCACCACGGTAGATATTTCTAATATAACCTGAGAAAGTTTTATGCAATCAGCTATTTCCAAAAGCCTGCGCAGTCTACGTTAGAACTCAAATTAGACCCCTTACTGAACTAACACAGAACAGTCAGCCAGCTCTGAGACTGAATTATCGGCATGATCTGATTAAATAGTGGGTCTGATCCTCCACTCCTTGTCCCCCTTATAAAATACCACAGGTTCCTTAGTAAATGAACCCACTTGCTACATGGGACCAAGCAGATATGAACCCAGCAACAATCAGATTACATATGGTGCTATTGATGAGGATTTAGATGTCATCAAGGATCCTGATCTCAAACGTGAATTGGCAAATGGTCAAACTCAACTAATATCTTATTCAGAATATCCAGTAATTTAATTAATTTAGAAATTTAATAGATTGCAGTATTCTATCTCCAATCTGTTTACTTTCAGGAGAATCAAAACTACAAATCCTTCAGATCAAAAGAGTATATTTCCTAGATAAACTGTGGAACTTAGTTAAGTAAACCAAATAGGTATGCAGATGGATTAGATTAGATCATGAACTTGACAAAGATGGTGGCATTCATGTGCTGCCAATGTGGTTCTTGCGAATGAATAACCATATTTGTATCCCAACTTCCAGTCACACACACAAATATAGAAGCCTAAGGGCTAGACCACACGCATCAGTGATGATAGATGTATCACGAGAGGGACTGAATCTCAGGGGAGTGCTAATCAGGGGTAGGGTGGAGCTCGTTCATGGAGAAGAAGCACAAAGCGTCAATCGCTCAATCCATTTGAAGTACGTGAAACCTCAAGCGCTTAATGATTCCTATGTGTCTTCTTACCTCTAAAGGCGACGACGTTACTGTGAAGGTACATATGGACAACATAATCAGCTGGAACTTGGCAGATTCGAAGGCAGGAAAAGCCATACGTTTAGGTGGTTGGTTCCATTTACTAGATGGGTAGAATGCACCATAGAATAGATTGTTGCGTGTTATCTCTCTAGAGTATACAGTTTACATGGATGAACAACAGCTAATTTTAGATTTACAGCCAAGTTTCCTAAAATAATACACATGAAAAAAGATTCAAGAGTGTAGAAAAAGAATTGGAAGTATTTTATGAAACAATTGAGCCGCATAAAGACAAGATTTTGGCGTTACTAATTCAACTACCACCTTCTTATCATCTTAGGGAAGATTTAGAGGATCTCAGAAGTTATGATTTCTTGCTTTCTATTTGCTTAATCCCTTTGGCAAGAGCAATATCTCTTTTAGTAATAGCATCAACATCAAATGACTTTAAAGAAAGTCTAACAGTCCTCCAGTTAATTGTAATAATTGGATGATGGTCAAGCGTTTCTGCAACATTTGCAACTTCATTTACAAAATAAATGGCATTCCTAAAGCTGGAGAATTCAAATGATTTAACAAGCTTTCCATCTTTTAATTTCCATTTGTCATCTAGTTCTTCAATAATGCTCTTTTCTATCTCTTCATTAGTTAACATAAAGGATATGTGTTATTTTTAGAATATTAATAATTATGATTTACGGTCATAATGTATTTTGGCAGGCCATACACGTACTTTATGGAAATCCTGTTGTTTTCTTGATGCCTTCAATAGGCTTCATCGTTTCAGTCCTGACAGAGATTATTTTCGTAATTGGACTCTATAATGACAATAATCCCAATTATTTTCCTTTTTCCAATATTTTTGTCGTAGCCTTATTTTTTATCGCGATCATAATTACCTACTTTCAGCTGGTTATAACAAGAAATATCATACTAAAAAAAAGAAGAACAATTAACAATCCTTCTTATCGTACAGAATTTTTAGTTATCTTTATGATATATTCAATTTATGCATTAATCCTAGTAGAGATGGGAAGTTTTGAAAGTGGTATTCGCAAAAGCTATGTATTAGAATCAGATCGATATTCATTATACACATTTAAGCTAAAAAGTTATAATGATTTAAGTACTATTGTTCCCTCCGGTACTGTTATCATCCTGTTCTCGACGACTTTTTCTATGTTCTTTAATTCATGGATGGTTTCGTCCATATGTCGATACAAAATAACAGGTATGCATGTCTTCTATGAGTCTTTGAAAGATCTATTTGATATCATCGCTCAGAGGAAAGAAGACAAAAGGAAAAGATTAGCATCATTATTTCTTTTAACATCGATAATTTCAGTTGTCGGATTTATACTTACAAATATAGAAATTGTTCCTATCGTAAGTAGTTTAAATTTATACGTTTTTCAATTTGTAATTTCTAATGTGATAGGAGCGCTCTACTCACCCTTCTTTTTGATATGCCTGTTCCTTATTCTATTACCAAGGGAGAAGCAAACTTATTTTAAATAATGAATCGTCAGATACATTCTTGTGTTATTTTTCGTTATACTTGGTTAAGAGCCAATTCTAAGGGAAAGGAAAAACTGTTCCTATTAAATATTCAGTCATATCCCGACGGGCTCATGTAAACTAAATTTCTTTAAATGTATTTCATAGAGTATTTCATAGATCATAAATGATTCCCTTCGTTCCATCTCCTGGACCCAACATGTTAACTATAATGTCGTTTTACGCTACCCAATCTTTACAATCTTGCCTTCATTATTGCTGTTTAGTTTGCATTCATTTTTTATGATTCATAAATATTGCTAGCAATGTAAATGGTATTGATACTATGGCAGTTACTATGTACAACGCAGTTAGAGAATTTATGTCTAGGCGATATCCCAAAAAGGGTAAAAAAGGAATTGGAAACAAGAACACGAGCCACGATCTCCAATCAAGAGTAAGAATTTCTATCTTCTCTTAGTCCTGTATATAGCATGCTTATTAGACATTCTATATTGGGCATTCTATATTGGGCATAAATTTCTTGAACTTTCTTAAATGAATAGAACTAAGGACTGTAGCAAGGGCCAGATTTCACTAGGACACTTAAGTTTTCTAAAGAACTCTCATAAACATGATACAGGTTTGCTTGTGATTGATAATGATAAATAAAATAAATAAAACAAAATTAAAAAATTTGCTTTGGGGATAACACTTAAACAGCTTTTCCAAATAAAGACCGAGGCCAAGCACGTCACTATGAAAGTTAATTATAAAAATTATCTCCTGCTTGTTGCCGGAGTTCATTAATTATAAGATGCTAAAAAATACAACTAGAAAAATCTGTAATTTTAAGATAGGAAGATAGAAGGAGCATTATGCATTTATTAACGTAGAAAACGTAATAAATAACATGGTCACACCTAATGAAGAATCAAATAAAGAAACAATTTATGAAGGCCTTAGTGATTCAGAAGAACCTGAAAGTTCAGAAGAACAAGAACCAAGAAAATCAGATGAACCTACGACAACAACACCAGAAGAACGTGGCGTGACAGTTGAAGGACAGCAAGAACAGAAGGCCGATTCGACAAAAGAAGAGATGAGACTGGAACCACAGATGGAAGACAGCTACAGAAAGCTATTTGATCAGTTTACAAAACACTTTAAGGTCAGCAAGTTAGCGACTGATAAGACAACCAATACCTTAGAGCAAATTCAAAAAACCTTAACACAAATTGATAAAATATCCGTAAGTAGTAAGAAACAGAATATGGTCATAAAACAATTGGTTGATCAAGTCGCGGCTATAGATAAGCAATTAGAGAAAATAAACAAAACCATAGCTCGGTTAAAAAGCACTCCGACCACACTCAGAAAAAAAGTTAGGAAGATTAAAAAGAGATCATGACAATTACTATAACGGTATTAAGAATACCTTTTACTAAAGAACTAAAAATTATTTACGGAATCTGAGGAGGGAGCATGTATTAACCATTCAGACAGACCCAATCTCAGAGTATGTTACAGTTCTTACAATTATTGTGTTGCCTGCTAGATTAAATATGTGAAAAAGACATTGCCTTAACTTGAATGCAAAAAGAAGCTTAGGGCCCAACTACTATTTGCTAAAATTGATAGGTGTACCAATATCTAAAGCAATCCATTCTTCTTGTTTACCTTCATAAGTAACATGCCAATTATTGGCGGCACAATAATTGTGTGAATTATTATCAGTACAAAAAATAAATACTCATACTCATATAATTATGAACTTATTCAATTAAGTACAAAGCTTCATTTTCCCTGATTGCGTTAGCGATCCGATGTGACGTGATTATACATAGTTATGCTATTCGATTCCTTCATATAACTTGGCGCCGCGATGCAGCCTAAAAGCAATTTCAAACATCTGACCCTGACGGCGAACTGTGGGGGAATGTGCGGCTAAATAGCGCGCAGCGGCGACCAGAATCGAAGATTGATCAAGGAGGGATAGTTTTGTTTGAAGGATGGACTTCCATTGCCCGAATGCCGCTTCGATCATCTGAATAGAGTGGAAATTTCTATCTTCTCTTAACAGGGCGTTACCCAGTACAGCGAGGAGTCGCTCTTGATCTCCTCCTGAAGTAACATACCTTGTTACTACTTCAGCCGCATCGCTCACTTGCTGTCGTTTGTCTAGGACCTCTAGGAATTTCTTCGCCAGAATATCAGGCTCTTCAGTATTCTCTTGTGCTGCCGATGCTGAGATGGGAGAAGGAGGGACGTTAAGAAAACGAATAAGGTACACACTCATAGCTACGTCAAACACTGCACGCAAAAGTTCGACTGAAGAAAGTCTATGCAGACTCCGTTGTACTGCGTGCGAAAAGGTATACGTATGGAGAGCAGTATCCCAATCAGTAAATTCATTTGAAGTTCCAAAGTATACTATGCGCAAGACTGAAGCATACTCTACACACACTGCTAGTTCCTGTTCTGTGGCACCATTACGGATTGCATTCAGAAGTATGTCTGCTATTTGGTCAGGCTTGTCTCCAAGAAGCGTATCAACAAATGATTTGTCAACCTTCCAACTTCCTCGTTTTTTCCTGCCTAATTCTAACGAGCTGGGGATTTCTTTGAATGATCTATCTAGCATTTTTGAGAGGTCTACAGGATGCCGCCAAGAGCTTCTCTCCTCCATTCGAGTTGCTCTGGTATATAGAGGCACCAGACTAGACAAAATTCCTTCTGCCATGTCCCATCCTACAACTTCGAGCACCTCAAATGCCTTGTTTGTGAAATCAAGAATATGACCCCCATCCAAATATCGGTGATCGGTAGCAGCTGAAAAAAGTATATCAGCTATTTCCAAAGGGTCTGGCTTTGGCTTTGCCTGAATAGCTGAAACCAAACAGCGTTCTGCGCCATCAGAATCACGAACTTCTATAAAATGACGAAACCACCCCTTCAAAGTTACTACGTCAGGTGGCATATCTGGAAGTCCTTTTACTGCGAAACGTGGTGCTACACCATCACAGTCTTGAGCCACAGCCGATAAACCATGAAAGAGGGCCCGTGATCTATCTTCAGAGGATTCGCTTGGCTTGGGGAGAAGTGTGTTCTATGAATCTAGGTTCTTCATATCCGAGGCTGGTTTTTCCGAGAGTGCAATCAATCCGCAGTGGAAGGTGTGCACCCTTTGTTAGTCAGGTTACCGCTGTTGTGTTAGATCTTCATGGAGTGGTTGCTCCAGATACCGTCGTGGGTGTTAGTAATTAGTACTCTATATGAATACGCCAGGGTTTACCGCTGAAAGTGTACTGGTCAAGTCGAATAAGACTTACGCGGGGACATATCACTATTTTAGTTCCTCTGCATTATTGAGTAGACGCACGGTACACAGTGCTGGCGGCCCGCAAACGTATACTCAAACGTTCCCTAATGGGTATAGTATTTGATTGGATTTTAGGGAAAGTAGGCTCTGTATTTAGATGCTTACTGTCTTTATGTATTACATATTCTCATTATCCCTAACCTTAGGTCTTCCACTCTCAATCTCATTCCCAATGTACTTAACAACAACTTTACGCATCTAAACTCAATACCAGGTTGATCTTTGAACTATTTTGGTTCGAGTGGTGTTTCTCCAATTGTAACTACACTCCTAATACCATGATTGATCGCCCACTCTAATTGTGCAGTATAGATTGTCCTTCCGCTGGCTGCCAACTTCACCTTGATACCCAACCAAATCATCTGATTACAGTCTAAAGATTATCATATAGAAGTATTAATTCAAATAATAACAAGGTTGATAGGTACATCGGTTCAAATCATCTCTGTATGTGTTATCGTCAGATCTGAGTTTACGAAATTTGGTCACACATGATTAGCTTTTACTCATTAGGTTTAACAAGGCCTAGGTTAGCCAATATCTTCATTAAGCGGTTGTTCAATAAAACAATATTGCCCGTTTTTCAAGGTAGAGCAAGAGACTTTACTTTCATAACATCGTTTCAGGGAATTGCAACCCTTCAGAAAAAATCGAGTCAAATAATAGAAAGGATCCGAATTGTTAACAGTACGACTCCCGACGGGCGAAAAAATTAAACTTGCTTTTCCAGCTTTTAAAATTTTTGGCATTAAATGAAGCTAAAAATCCACCTTAGTGTATCTTTCTAAAAATTAACCATCTTAACGGGTGGAGCGCATTACGTTCGGTACAGAATTCATTAAAATATAAGGGCGTCATGAATATCTGCAATGTCTGATACTGATGTACCACCTAAACAAAGAGCTTTAGTGTTTCAAGGTAGCGTAGCACTCGGTGCTTTTGAGGCAGGTGTTTTCAAAAAATTGTACGATATCATTAAAAAAAATGATAAAAACTGGGAAAAAGGCATGTTTGATATAGTTGCTGGTACTTCCGCTGGTGCCATAAATGCTGCGATATTAACAAGCCATGTAAAGCAAAAAAAGACATGGGAGGGTTCAGCAGAAAAAATTGTACAATATTGGAATCATTTGTCTTCGGCAACTCCCACCATTACAAAACAGGGAATATACTGGTGGGATGAAAATTATCAATGGTGGGGAAAATACTATGATACGGTTACTACCAGAGGTAGCGATAATCGTACTGTAGCATCAGAGGAGGCGGCAAGAAGATATTATTCTACAAAGTATTTTTTTACATACGGTGTACCAAACGTATTTTCACCGATCTTACCCTTTCTTGAATTAGATACTAAATTCCTTGACAATAACCCATTATTTCCACCGACAAACCTCTGGCTTCGCTATAGCAACCAGCCATTAAGAGAGAGTCTAGTACATGTAGGCGATGATAGACAAGAGTTTGTTAAATTTCCATTAACGACAAGCTTTGAGAATGGAGAACCAAGGTTTCTGGCCGTTAGCGTGGACGTACAACATGGTAAGGCGGTCACGTTCGACAGCTATTCAACGAATTCAACATTTCAAGCATACAATCCAGATACTGGTCATTACGAAGACCATACAGTTAGCTATGACAACGGGATTATGCCAGAACATGTAATGGCAAGTGCCTCATTTCCAGTATACTTTAATTATGAAGTAGTGGATGGACGAAACTTCTGGGATGGCGGTATATTGAGTAATACGCCTTTAAGGGAAGTTTTGCAAGCACATCGTGATTATTGGCACAAGGACAGGAAAGCAGAAAAGGTCCCAGATCTGGATGTCTATATCGTAAATGTGTGGCCTTCCGTCGAAATTACTATTCCAACTGACCATGACGGAGTTGTAGACAGAAAAAATGACATTACGCATAGTGACCAGACTGAATACGATCAGAAGGTTGCATTTTTTGTGAGTGATTATTACAATTTAGCCAATGAATTGCTAGACTTGGCAAAAAGAAAAGGGGCTTCAAAAAAAGAGATAGATGAAATATTATTATTGCCAGCAAGGAGCATAAAACGCACTGGAATTCGAAGAACTTTTAAAGACCTTTTAGAACGTAGGTTTGAACTCCTAAGAGTAGTAACGATAGAACACAAAGATGATCCTGATAGCATCTCAAATAAGTGGGCTGATTATACGGAAGAGACGATTAATAAGCTAATTAGTGATGGAGAAGATTTTCAAAAGAAGGCAATAGTTAGGATAATACCACCTGACGAGAAAATCATTTGATCTGTGAGTTCTTGTAATGTAATTCGTGAAAAGTTACTAAATTAGGTAAATTCTATGTAGCAGAACGCTAATACATGCAAGGTTAGGATCCCGACAGGGTCATAAGATATCGTTTCCTCTTATTGACATCTAATTAAATCCTAATTTTAGAAATTCTGATTAAGTTCCGATTGAATATTCAGTCGTATCCCGACGGGCCCCAATAAAATTTACATCTTTTCAATATATTTCTTGTAAATATTATAAACTACACAGTATAGAAATTCGTTACTAAATAAAGATATAAGCATGATCTAAATATGTAGATCCTTAATTTTTTGAACCTCAATTAGAATCATGTAGAATTTTGTTTTGTTCTAGATTATTGTATCAATATGCTAAAATAGTAGGTTTAATCCATCGTATATATGAAATACAGAAGTAGAACAGAAATAGTCTCCATGATTCTAGAAGCAGCTAATGGTGGTGCAACAAAAACAAGAATCATGTACAAAGCCTTTCTCAGCTACGCTCAATTAAAAGAATATCTTTCTGTTCTTATTGTAAATAATTTACTGGAATATTTAGAAGGTACTCAAACCTACAAAACGACAGAAAAAGGATTAAACTTCTTGAAGATGCATAATGAAATCGGAGAGCTCCTACAAACTCCAATAAGAGAGTCAAGAATACAATAAAGTAAAAATCTCGACAGGCATTAGTATTAACTTAATCATTCTTCTATGTTAGTATCTTCCTTATACTCAAAGATTCGGAACTAAGTAGAAAAGTTTAAAGCTTACTAATCCGTTTTATGTCAAGAATCCATTTTTAGAACCGATAGCGTCGTGGGTTACCGACGGGCTCATAAAATGATGTTTCCTCTTATTTAGATCTAAAAAATTTCTAGTTTTAGAAATTCTGAATAAGGTCCGATTGAATATTCAGTCGTATCCTGACGGCTCCTGGAATCGACTTTGTTACTGTATTATTTACTTATTACCGCTCGAATAACTAAATTTGTAATTTTTCTCCATGTGATAGAAGATAGTTTCAAATCATTCTCATAGTCGTATCATTGATAATCATCCTAACCATCCGATATATATCAAAAACGCTCATGGGGTTCATGGTTACGGGACTTCAATTACTAACTATTGATTATGTATATCAGACATCTTATCAAGGGCCAAGGGTATTGTAGCTATGACAGAGAAACTAAGGTCTCAAGGTGGGACCAGCTCGCTGATTACGATTACAGTAAGTACTTTGATAGCGCTCTTATTTTCAAACTGGATATTAAGTCCAATCTCACAAACTTCTTTGTTTGAAGTAGAGGCGCAGCAACCCGATACAACATCACTACAAGGCAAAATTGATGATCTTAGGACCAAAGCAGAGAATTTGGCAAAAAATTTAAGAGAGGTTAAGGGGGAGAAAATACCAAATCAATACATCGTAGTACTAAAGGATAACAATTTTTTATCATCCACAAGCTTTTCAGCTCGCGAAGCCATAAATGAAGGAGCGGCATTGCGACATACTTATGATCATGTTTTACGCGGGTTTTCTATTAGAGTCCCTAATGACAAGGTGCTTGAGAAAATTCAGAAAAATCCTGAAGTAGATTATGTACAGCCTGATATTAAGGTAAAAGCCTTCGTTCAGAGTTTACCAACTGGCGTCAACAGGGTAGATGGCGATCTGAGCTCAACTAAATCTGGAAATGGGAAAGGTATTGTAAATGTTGACATAGGCATCGTGGATACTGGAATTGACCTGAATCATCCGGAACTGAACGTATACAGGCAAGTAACATTTGTTTCAGGAACAAGTAGCGGTAACGATGATAATGGTCACGGAACAGCTGTCGCCGGGGTTGCAGCGGCAAAAGATAACTCTCGGGGTGTAGTGGGCCTTGCGCCAGGCGCTAGATTATGGGCTATCAAGGTTCTTGACAAAAACGGCATTGGTCTTGCTTCCGATATAATAAAAGGGATCGATTATGTAACTCAACATGCAAACGAGATAGATGTTGTGAATTTGAGCTTTGGAGGTGATGGTGCAAGTAATGCTCTTCATACTGCAATCGTTAATTCTGTGGCAGCTGGAGTAACTTATACAGCGGCTGCTGGGAATCAAGCAAAGGATGCCTCATCAGTAATTCCCGCAAGCTTCCCAGAAGTAATAGCCGTATCAGCAATTGTTGACACTGACGGAAAGTGTGGTGGTACTTCTCCTATATCTACAACAGCTGGGAAAGATGATACCTTCGCAAGTTTTAGTAATTATGGATCAGTAGTTGATATGGCTGCGCCAGGCGTACTGATCAAAACAACAACAAAAGGGAGTTCCTATACTTTATTCAGTGGTACGAGCGCCTCAACTGCTCACGTTACAGGCGCCGCGGCATTATATGAATCTGAGCATCCTGGAGCAACACCCTCAGATATCAGAAATGCTCTTAGGAATTTTGGATCCTCACCCACTACAACATGTGATGGTAACGGCCATGGTTATTTTACAGGAGATCGTGATAAGAATGCCGAACCATTACTGTACACCGCAGGCATTTCAACTTCACGTTAACCTCCGCCATCCGGCTACAATCAATCTTCCTATAAGTGGTGTAATTGCAAGTGGTCGTCAATCCGTAATTCCTGCTTCAAATGTACTTGACAACAACCTGAATACAAGGTGGGCAAATCTAAGAGGTCCAGTTAGCTTGAAACCTTTTGCAATCCGACTAGTTCTTAGGACTTGAATTTTTATATTTTCTTTTTTATTATTGAAATAAACGATTTCAATTTATTAATAGTGTCCCTGTTCTAGGATAAGCACTCAAATTGTAAACAATTTGAATCCCTTCCGACAGACTATTATTTTAATAAAAGTCAATATTTCGTAAAATTAATGAAATATAATAAGGCCAATTTAAATTTTACTACCGAACAGAATTGTAACATTGTCGAATTGTCATAAATTAAATACAAGATAATTGAAAATTACTCAATGAAGAGCGTAGTAAGTTTGTTATATGTTATCTCTTTTTTGATGTTGTATGGATTAATCTTTCTCAATAACTCGGTCAATGCAGAACTTGTAGACCGATTCTGGTGTGTACTTGATGGAGATCAACAAGCACCACCTAATAATACATTTGGTCATGGCTTCGTTGGTCTTAAGTTCACAGAGGATTCGAGTAAGCTTGTATACAATGTTAATGTGAATGATATCGACAATATAACTGGTATTTATGTTTACAGTGGTGGTAACAATACTCAAAATGTGACAATGTTGTTAGATTTATTGGAAGAAGCAAAAGAACTCAAGGTCAAAGGTGACGACATTAACATGAATAACGTAAGTCCCTATCAGGTAGAAGGAACGGTTGCTGTTGGTGGGGTGACATCTCATGACCTACAGGGAGAACTAGAAGGTAAAACATTGGCAGATCTTAATAAATTGATGTTGGATGGAAGAGTATATGTGGAAGTTCAAACAAAAGACTTCCCTCTTGGTGAAATTAGAGGAGACGAATTCATACCAATAGATAGAATTTTTCCGGACATTTCAGATTTTCGATGGGATTAAATTTCCTGGTTGCTATGTTTTGTGACCAATGTATGATTTTATTCTGAAACATTAGATAATAGTATCTAACAAGTCAACAAGAAGTTTGTTCTTTTATCAAGAGAAAAAAGATTCACAATGTAAACAAATTCAATCCCTTCCAAACCACAATAAATTAGGTGGTAAACTGAGAATTATTCATACTCGAAAAATATTTTGACTATGGAAATAAGAAAATATCTGTCATGCTTTTATCTTTATAACATCCCCTTCAATAGTAACTTCATATGTGTTCTGGTTATATGTTTTAATATATGACATCTCCTTACCAACATTTTACATATATTTTTGCCACTTTGGAGGTAGGGGTTCCATATCCGGAGGAATTTCTAAAACCGGTTCTCCTACTTTCTTTCCAGTGGAAATATCAAACTTTGCTGCATGGAAGGGACACGTTACTATATTTTGGTTGATATTCCCATTTGAAAGTCTGGCGTTCATATGACCGCATCTATCATCCATCGCATAGAATTTACCATTAACATTAGAGACTACAATTTCTTTACCATCAAGTTCTACGTGTTTCATGTTTCCTGGAGGTATTTCGTCAATTTTGGCAACTTCAAAATAAGATTCATTATTGGACATAATAAAAATATAATTGCATTTTATTTAAGTCTAGTAGTAACTGGAACAATAAATTAAAGAATTTAATTCGTTATAATTTCATTAATAAACATACATATTTTTAACAAATGGTGGAAATGAGTTCCGATTTTGAACGATTGAACAAGAAACAATGGAGGATTCCATCAACTGTTGTGCGTTTGGAAGCTTATATTTAAGTGTGAAACAATGTATAATACGGTTTAAGTGAAATATGCTTGAGTTATAGTAAACATTATTTATTATACTACTTTGCAAGTCTTGTCAGCAACCGGTCGGATGAAATGATTGGTAGTCATAGAAGAGTAAAAAATAATCCGACCAGTTGTATTACTATTAATATAAAAGTGCAATAAAAAATAAACTATAACGGTAAAAATAATCTGCATTTTATTTTAGTTTGCAAGTTTAGTCACTAATTAATAATCAGTTGTGTGATTCCTAATATTAGATGAAGTCCCGACATGCTCGCGGTAAATTTGTACTCTAAAGTATGAATTAGAAAACTTTAATGCTCAGTAGTTCGCTCCTATTTCAGAATCCTATTTTAAACCGATAGCTTGGCTACAGGCAGTCAGTATCGATTTGCTTCTCGTGCAGACTCCTATAAAATGTCGTAAATCGAAATTATACTGTAGGTGCTTTTATCCTGCCAAAATATGACTTAACGCTAGATCGGTATAGGTAATAAATTATAATTGCATTTATTATCAAACCCACAATACTTTCGATACTTCCAGCTATGACAGATATTATATTTAAGATTATGGATATTATGGTGATTATAATAGTAACTATCCACGCCCATGCTTTACCTTTCAACAATCCCCATGCTACCACAAAACTTGCTATTCCAATTGCAATTAACATCCCTCCAACCACTCCCATAAATCCACCAAGAATGAATAGTGCGTTATTTGGAATGGTAACGAGAGTACCATTAACGTTTAGTGAAATTGAAGAGTTGGAAGTATTATTATTATTTTCTTCAACGTTAATCTGACTTATTATTGGTGCTAATGCTACAAGTGCTATCCCTCCAAACAAAAGAAGTATGCCACCAATTATCGTAAGTATAGCTATTATTGTTACACCTACGGGCCGTTTCCTTTCCAATTCTAAACTTTAAAACCATGTTAAGAATATATACATTTTGAGCCATATGAAAAATCAGATTAGTCGCTATGGATTCATGCTGTTAGCAACTTGACTCTCACACACCACCAAAGCGTCTATCCACGAATCAATATACGATAAAGTTCTTTAATTTATATTGAAAACAATCGTATATTATCATGATTGAAGCTTTACATAGGCTGCAGTGGCTGGAGTTATTCCTCTTGGCAGGGACCTCTTTATCCAGCTAGTATAGAGAATAGAATGTGGCTGCCCTACTATTCTCAAATTTTCAACTACGTGGAAATTGATTCTACTTTCTATAACATTCCTAGTGAATTAATGGTAAAAAATTGGCATAGAAGAACACCTGATAATTTTAGATTTACGGCAAAGTTTCCTAAAGTAATAACGCATGATAGAAGATTCAAGAATGTAGAAAAGGAACTGGAATTATTTTATGAAAGAATGGAACCACTAAAAGATAAGATGTTGGCATTACTAATACAATTACCACCTACTTACCAACTTAAGGAAGGATTAGAAGATTTTACAAATTATAATTTTTTCTTTGAAGGTAGTTTTAGATATGCTGTTGAAGTAAGACATCCATCTTGGTTTAATGAATTGGCTTACAACTTTTTTAAAAATAATAATGTTTCAATGGTCTGGAGTCAAATGGATAGATTGCAAACTCCTCCAATAGTAACGTCCGATTTTATCTATCTTAGATTAATTGGAGATCGAAGGTTGGCTGAAGACCAATTTGGTAGAATTCAAATTGATAGAACAGAGGAAATAAAGAAATGGGCTGATAAATTGAAAGAGATAAGGCAAAATGAAAAAGATGTCAAGGCAGCAATAGTGGCAGCAAATAACCATTATGGAGGATATGGACCTGGAACTGTCGATAACTTTAGAGAGAATTTGGATATGGAAAAATTATCTTTTGAAAATGTAAACATAGAAAAAATAAACCATCAATTAGAATTGGAGAGTAGATTCACTACTTGGAAGAAAAATAAAAAAGAAAAGCAGACTACTTTAACAGATTTTATATAGTATATTGTAGAAATTTTAGGGTGGTACAAGAGTGTAAGTGATTAATAGATTCTCCTCCTAATACTTTCAACTCATTGATATTGCTGTATCAAATTTGTTATTAATCATTTAATTTACTTTTCATCTTATGGAAACAAAATTAGTTTTCGCGTTAGGGACAATAACCTCATTGATTGGCGGACTGTTATTTGTTTCTGGTCTGGAATTGTCTAAACTACATTTAACAGGTATGAATATTAACTCTGCAAGTGCAGCATCAAAAACTTCACCTGATAAAAAATTTAGCTTGTCTTTCAATCTTGAAAACTGTACTTTCTCTTCCACTGGAACTAATCCCTACTTCATCTTGCAACCGGGTTATCAGCTTGTGTTTAAAGGCGTAGAAGATAATGAGCCTCTTAATGTAACTAGTACGGTACTCGACCAGACCAAAGTTGTCGGAGATGGCATAGTTGCAAGGGTAGTAGAAGAAAAGAGTGTTAACAGCAAAACTGGTGACCTAAAAGAGATAACCCATGATTACTTTGCAATATGCAAGGAGAACAATAGTGTATTTTACCTTGGGGAGGATGTTGACAATTATGAAAATGGTAAAATAGTAGATCACGAAGGATCATGGCTTCATGGCTCTAACAACGCCAGGGCTGGTCTGATAATGCCTGGAATAATTTTATTGGGCTCAAAATACTACCAAGAAATTGCTCCCGATGTTGCAATGGATAAATCTGAAATAGTCGGTGTGAACGAAACAGTAAAAGTTCCTTTTGGCAGTTTCAATGGGGTAATTCACATGAAGGAAACCAGCGACCTTGAGCCGGCAACAACAGCAGAGGAAAATTTGCACGCACCTGGAGTTGGACAGGTAATAGATGGAGATACCAAACTCATCAGCGCTGGATATGTCAAATGAGCATGGTGTAAGGACGAAACAAGTTATGAGGATTCGAGAAGTATTCAGATTGGCGTTATAAGGACATAGCACAAAGGCCAATCATATCCCCTGCCCTGGATCCGAATTGTTAACAATTTGACTCCCGACGGATTCAAAACTTTACATGAGGATAACATGATTATTTCGATATTACATAAAGTAACTATATTTTAATAAACCATAATTAGTTATTAGCAGAACGATTCCCCATATCAGAACCAAGTAGATATGAACTTCCTTACGCGAACATAGCTTTTTAGGGCGAAAAGAAATCACGTAATAATTGAAGAAAACTCAAGTGCTTGAACAAAAAGAATATTTGAATTTAAGTGTGAAAAGTCTGATAGAAAGTAATAGGTAAGCATGTTCTGTTGTTTCCTAGACCTTGCAGTCTAGGAAGGAGTTTTGATTTCTCGCTATTCCCCAACAGGACATAATATATTTCGTGGTTCACATATTTAAACATTAAATTATTTATATAATCTAAGACAAAAGCTTTGTAGATTCACATGCAAGTTGATATTTTATGTAAAAATTACAAAATTATACCGTAGTAATTAAAGAAATTTGACATGATTTTATCTGAATTTAAGACGTGATGAAAAGAAACGGAAGGATAATAACAATTTCTAATGATTGACTATAAAATGGGATAGAACTTTCTGTATCATTGTCATGGTCATGATGTAGTAAATTATTCAATCAGATACTCAATGTACCGTAACTCAGAGGGCAAATATTATTGTTCAATCACATACATATTTTAGCTTCAATAAATTGTACTACTGGGTAGTAAATTAATGAATGAAATGAAGCTGAAGGACTTATTTGTAAGTTCGTTGGAATCAGGACATATCATAAACCTTAAGAATCGTACACTATCAATTACAAATCCTGAAAATGAAATAAGGATAAAAAACGAAGGCTACTTTGGTCAGTTTGACCTAGTAATAGCTATTTTGCATAGATGCAGCAAAGACCGTGAAATCTTCGACAAAGACAACATTTATGATAATATTCTCATGCGAACAGGCCAGCTACTAGAGATTGCGAAAAGTGAAAAATGTTGCTTAGATTCTATAACTTTTTATCCGGTAGAACTTAAATCAAATTGCGATACTTTAGATGCACGTTTGCCAAATCAAATTCTCAATGCAATTCTCACTTTTGGAAGATCTATACTTGTTCTTGACGAAAAACACATCAACAGAGCTTCTCTAAAGCTCCTGCGATTGCTTCCTGCAACTGTAATAGGCTACACGGGGAGAGAGAATTATTTTAGAGTCTTATCTGTATTTGATAGGGTAATAGATACCGGAATGTTCAATTTACCAAAAAGAAGATTCGCAGAGACCCTAAATGATAATGGCATTCTTATAGGAGTTGATAAAATATATCGTAGGCTTTCCAGTTTAGAACGTATAAATCAAAAAATTGTCTTTAGCCAAATGTATAATTCTAATGCTGGATTCATAGAAGAAGAAATTGAATTCCTGCGCCAGCTTACAAATATAGATGGCATAATGTCTTACCGAAAACAGATGTCAAGCTATGTCAAGGAGAGTAAAAATAGTAAAATCACAGAATACTTTTAGGTCAATGTTTTGAAAGAATATTTCATCAAATGACAGTAATTTGGCGGTCTTCAAGTATTCAAGTTGCAAAGTATTGTCTTTTAGTAGCTAATCGCACTGCACTCGGTCTCAACTGCAAACGTTGAAACTATGAACTATCTATTATTGTTATAACGACATTCAGCTGATTTTACGCCATCTGATTTGGCAATTATTTCCCTCAGTCCATTTTGAATTAATTGATTCTGTGACAAAGTAACGTCCTTAGTTTCTTCAGATGTTATGTACTTATTGGGTTGAATTCCGATACTTCCAGCTACCGTTTTACTTGAGGGATAGAGATCATACAGTGAGAGGTTCTCAATAATACTTTGAAGATCCATTTTAGTAACGTATCCTTGTACAACACTTCCAACAATGTCCGGGTAATAAGTCACATTTTGTTTTGATGTAACTGCTATATGATATCTATTTATAAAATTTTCTATATCGGAGTTTCTTCCATTGAAAATTATTGGTATACTTGCATCATTCTCTTCAATTTTTTTTAGTTGCAGTAGCAGAGTATTCTTTTTATTTTCTGCAACGAGGTTGGTGAATGCTTCATGAGCCATGCCAGTTAACTCGTAACATTTTCCATCAATATTGATATTTTCATGTTTTTCTGGATAGAAACTATATACAACGAGAAAACTAATTACTCCTCCAATTATAAGCGCTACTATTATAGGGATCGCAAGAGTACCATACTTTATCAATTCAGATGGTCTCTCCATCCATATTGTCTCAGTTCGTATTCAGCAGTCTTCAATAAGCATGTATTACAAGCTACTATTTTTTTGGTATACCTGATATTATTCAAGCCGTTCTCCTATTTGTTTGCATAATAACTAAACAATAAAGTTCATCATAAGTTTTGACTTCTATAATGGGAAACGGTGACATTCAATTTGCCCTTATTGTTCATCTCTTTCCTTAAGATCCCTCAGGTAATTAGTGCATTTGTCAATTTATGTATTCTCGTTTTCACAACTCAAGTTGTCTCCCATTATTTTCATCTAATCAAATTCTAGTGTTAGAAATTCTAATAATGTTCCGATTGAATATTCAGCCATAACGTGACGGATAATAACGAAAGAATTGAATTGATAAATTCGTATCTAGACAATATAAAAATTTACATCGTCTTCTAACATGATGTATAGAAATCAAAATCTGGTATGAGTTCTCAGCTTGAATGCTGACAATAATAGTAATAGGGCCTACGCGATATAAGTCATATGAAAGTATTAAAATGCATAAAATCAAACATCTGTACAATAGGAATGATCGTAGGAATTCTTCTTATCAGTAGTTTGTTTTTTATTCCATTGGAAGAACACTGGTAACGCTTGCAAATAAACAGCTGATATCAGATCAATAGAATGGGATGATCCAGACAATTACTGTTAAGGGATAATCTGTATTCAGGATCTCTCATTTTTGTAACAGTTTAAAGGCATGATTTCCATTGCCAGTTCTGAAGTAGTGCGTTATCCACAGAAGTGCAAGTGGTTCTAGAAGTCTAGAACCTTCTATCCCTCCAATGTCAATGGTTTCCCAGCCAAACCTTGTAAGTATATCATTTGTTACCATCTTTTTTGCTTCGTCATCATTACCACATATAAACATCGTAGGTTTGCCACCAGGGAAATCTGGATGTATCATATGAGGATTTCCTACAATGTTAAAAGTTTTTACGACTTTTGAATCAGGCAACATACGTTGAACGGTCTCTCCAGCAGAATCAGTATGGCCTAATGCTAATCTTGGTGGCATGCCATTAGAAAAGTCTAATGGATTAGTTACGTCAATAACTATCTTACTGGCAAAATTTCTAGAATCTGCGTGCCGTATTGCATCAGCAGTTCCTGTCCACAAAGTTGCTAACACAACTAGTTCACCAAAACTTGCCGTGTCAGCAAATGTTCCTGATGATGCTTTTTCCTTATCGTGTTTGTCTATCCATTCAGTTAGTTTACTTTGACGCGGATCACGTGATCCTATTTTAACCTGGTGCCCAAGCTCAATAAAACCATCAGCGAGTTTCCGTCCTACATCTCCGGATCCCAGTATTCCAATTTTCATGATATCATCTTCTCTTACAGATTTATACGTTTTACACTCCAATTTTGCAATGACTAATACTATTTAGATTTATGTTATCTAGTGCTTAAACATGGTAATTGGAATTGAGGTGATTTAAGAGCAGTTAGGTCTAAAAAATTATGTCACAAAGATTTACAAACCACTGACCCCACTGATGGCATAGCACTCATTACTTTCTAAGACTCTTGCTTTGGAACCGATAGTGTTGTGGATATCGACGGACGTGGATAAATCATATTTGCTGAACTGACAAATTAAATGAAATATCAATCACAAAAACAATGTTTTCTTCAATACTTCAGGAGGTTAAACTACCAGAGCATTAATATGTCCTTGTTACAATACCTTTTATCAAATACTGTGATAAAAGCAAAGTGTGGTCACATAGTTGAAAAAAAATACGTAAATGTACATGATGGCTTATGTAGAAAATGTCATTCTAATTTTTCGTATATAATAGATCTGGTATCAAACTATGGTGAAGATGCGTTAGTACAGTACTGGTATGGGATGATCCTAACTCGTTTATCATCAGGAGGAAACGAACAAGAATCTATTTGCCTGATTGAGCACTTGATTGAATATTATCAAAGACAGTTAGTCATGGTTCCCTCAAAGGAGAAGTATATTAAAAAGATGTTATACATGTTAAATTCTTTACAGAAACCATTTGATATTAAATCTTTACAATGATATTTCGACACTCAGTACTATCATAAGGAACGTTATACCATTCTTCAAGAAAAGGAAAGGAGAAAATGCACATTTTTTGTTACCTCTAGTATCCTAAGAGACTAACTTGGCAATCTCCACAGGGTCAGAATTTTGATATCAAAGTATGGGAAGTTGGAACTCTTTTTAGAAGAAAGAAAAGCAAAACGATTAAGAAAATCAGACAGGTAGAACATTAGGACTTACATCTTGATTCCTTTAAATCAGATCGAACATGCAGGTGACAATAAATAATCTAATATATCTTGTAAATCAACTGTGGCAACACAGCACACCTTATCTGCAGCACCATAGTATACAAATAATTTATTATCCAAAATACAAGCTCCTGTGGGAAAGACGACATTATTAACATCACCTTTAATCTCATAATCCTCTTCAGGACTTAGTAAGGGACTTTTAGTCCTTCCTAGAATCTTATGGGGTTCCTTTGAATCAAGTAGAAAGGCTCCAGCACTGTAAACATGGTCTGTGCTCACTCCATGGTAGATTACAAGCCAACCCTTTTTTGTCTTAATGGGAGAAACACCTACTCCTATCTTTAGTGCCTCCCAACTTTGTTCTGGTTTGACGAGAGGCAAGTGCTTTTCGAAATTGGTGACTGAATCACCTTCTGCAATCCATATACTTGGTCTTTCTGTATTATACTGTGGTCCTACCCAGTTACTTGGTCTGTGCAGCATCATGTATCTTTGAAATCCACTTTCTCCATTAAATTTGGGAAATAGTACAACGTCTTTATCTTCGGAACCAGGTAATGTTATTATGCCAAGTCTTTCATAATGAGAAAAATCGTCTGTCATAGCAAGAGCAGTAGATATTGATGGATTATTTTTAACATAATCCGAAAGCACCACATATGTTACATATGTTTTTTCTTCAATAGTCATTAAGCGAGGATCTTCAATACCATACCTTTCATAGCCCAGCTCTGGATATATTGCAACTTCCTTTCTTCTACTGAATGAAAGACCATCATTACTTGATGCGTAACCAATCCTAGAAACATAATCTTCGTATTCGCCAATTGCTCTATAAAGCATATGAATAGTCTTACCATCATTAAGAACTGAGCAATTAAACACTGCCTTTGATTCCCACCAATTAGATTCATCAGGAACTAATATTGGATTTACCTTCGCCCTCTCTAATTGAAGCATTAGGTTCTGAAATCATAATTAGCAAGTTCTACTATGCTATAAATGTTATTAAGAATCGACTAGAACTGTCTAATGACTTTTCTTATGAGAGGAGAAGTAGGACGGTTAATAATCGAGTTATAGAGTAAGATATGCTTATTGGCAACTTCTTTCCAGAGTAGATTCTTTCTAAGGTTCAACACAGCATCTTTGTATTTCTTATAATCCACTTTAAGTTTTAGAAGAGCTTTTGAGAATTCAACTGGATTACGGTCTACTGAAATACCCAGCCCCATATCGGAAAACTCCTTGAAAAATTCTATCTTGCTTGAAATGAAAGGAAGTCCATGAGCTAATCCATCGTACATGACACCCGAACCAGAAGCTACCTTGTAAGGGAGGATAAGAGCATCGGCACAATAGAAGAGCAGTGACAAGTCTCTGTCACTAAGAAATCCCCTGTTCAGGTTAATCACACCTTGATTTTCAAATTTACCTTTTAGTCTTTCCCTTCCGTAATGGTTTCTTGAAGTGTTTATTACAACTTTCCAGCCCTCTGGTACCTTCATCTTTCCAATTACATCCCATCCCTTGGTTGCAGTCATAAAACCTACGGCAAGTGCAATGTTAGTATCTTCAGGAAGTAAAAACATTTTTCTTGCTTCCTTTCTATCAAGTGGAGGTGAAATGCTGGGTTCTGCGCCATGATATATCAAAGAACTTCCTGGAATAATATTCGCTAGATATTTAGAGAAGACGACTCCAGCTTTATTGGGACCTATCTTTCGTCTATTTAGCGAATTAAATGAACCGTAATTTACAAGATGAGTCCAGTAGTCGTACGCCATTCTAAGGAAAGTACCTACGCGCCCAAACCTGCTATTATTTAAAGGAACTACCAATCTCATCCACTGAGTAAAAGTATAAGCCGAATGGAATGTGGTTACTACTGGAACTTTGCACTCATCGTAAAAAGATTCTATATTTGTGTGTGTTTTTCCAGGATTTATTGGATCTAAATAGATTCCATACAACCCAGGCTCATATTGCACATGGACTACGTCTGGTTCAATTTCTTTAACGATTTTTAGAAGGACTTTAGAATTATCATTGTTATTCGGCGAAATGCCCTTAAACTCCCCCTTTCCATCCTCGTTGCATGCTACATAGACCTGCACACCTTCACTTCTCAAGGAATCAACCAATTTCTTAGAGTAGTGGCCAACGCCACCTTGCATAGGAGGGTACTCTGTTGAGATCATCAATATCTTCATATTTATACACCTTGAAATTTAATAATAAACAATGAATATATGCACATCAAGGTATATCTTCCTTTGTGTTCAATATTGACATAATGATAAACACGAGAATCGCCTTGCAACAACTAGCCTAGACTTTCTCTTAATTTTCATTATTTGTTTAGAGTTAGATAACTGAAACTTAAGGAAAAAAAGGAATTTCTAAAGTTGATCCAGCCGCGTGAACATGTTGACATAACATTGGAGTCTAACAATTGTTTTACAGGTTCTCGGTATTGTAGCATCATTTTATTATCTAGATGACGCAGAAGCAAGATACTCGAGTATACGACAAATTTTACTAAGTTTTATAACTATATACCATCTGAAGAGATCAAGTACAAGAACTTACTTCCCTAAACACTTGAAGTCGGTTTTCCGCAATATTTGACTACTGACATCGTATGATTGCACCCACGTAGTTACGGAAATGATTTGAAAAAGATGGAATGTGCCTAAACGTTCTTAAGTCTATGATGTCCATTATATAATGATTATAATGACACAGAATACCAGATATTTAATTAGCTTAGTTGACAAGTGTAGGGAAGAAAGCGATATAGGACAGCGAAGTACCATTTTAGAATCCATAAATTGTTTACTGCCTGCAGAAACAAGGATAAGGATCCCATCGCTTATTACAAATAGTTGCATAGATAACATATTGAGTGCTATAGAAGTAAGATTATCGCCGCCGATCTACAATCTCTCATAAAAGTTCATTACACTGTCACGTTTAAGACTAATAAAGTGCACCAAGCGACCCGAATTCTGTTAAAATTCGAAATTGTTTAAGATTCTAACCGAGAATTATGAAATAGAAATCTCAAACATTAGAAGCAACTTTTCATGTTACCAGCTCACAAGAAAATCATAAACATGTCAAATATTACAGAAGTTGGTAAAGTAGGACAATGTAGTAGATGTAGAGGAAAAAAATTATATTTTATGAATCCACGAGGGAATCACATTCAGACTACGTTAGATATTTGTGTAGGGAGTGCTATGAAATGAGGTGTTTTTGCGATATATGTAATGTAGAAACAACATTATCATCATATGAAAGTCATTTAACAGAGACACATTCTAATGAAGAGATGGCCACACGATTAATTGAATATAAATTACTACCTTATGGTAATTACTAGCGACATCTGAAAAAGTAATCAAAATATGATTTAAATCTGTAAAGCATATATGATTATTCCATCTCTGTATTGAATATTAACTCTTTCTTAATACTACTAAATAATTATAAATGATTGTCTCAAGTTATATCCATCTATATTTTGTTCTAGTGATATTGTGCGCTATACGAGAATGTGCAAGCTAGAGAGATCTATCTGAATTAAAATTATAAGCTAATTTGTTTAGTAATAAGCTTCTTGACTTACTATCAACTATATCTTAGATTGCCTAATAGTTATTCATGGTATTGAGTGGAGAGCTAAATAGTGGTAAGCAATTAGTCACTAGTATGTCTCCTCTAAGCCATTGCAATATTATAAAAGGAGGAGATGAAGAAAAACTACCAAGACAGAATTTGAAAAAAAATGAAGTCAATTTTTCCAACAAGTCAGAGAGTTATTGCATTTCGATTGTAGATATAGTTGGATCAACACAAATCACTTCAAAACTATATTACCGCAAGAAAATAGAGATTTTCTATGCAGTCTTTATCAATGAAGTTGCTGATATTGTGAAGAATCACAATGGGAGAATATTAAAAACTGTTGGTGATGGTGTCATATTCTTCTTTCCAGAAACCTCAAACGTAGAAAATGTTAAATCATTCAGAGATGCAATAGAGTGTTTACTTAATTTAGTATCATCCCGGCCTATAATAAATACTAAACTCCATAAAGAAGTGCTTCCAGAGATCTCCTATAGAATTAGCGCAGATTATGGCAGGTTGGAAGTCGCCATGTCTGGAGAAACTAGTGCATCCTACGATCTCTTTGGACCAACATTGAACTTTTGTTCCAAGATGAACAAAAACGCACCAGCAAATAGTATAGTCATAGGAGGTGACTTGTGGCGGATTGTAAATTCCTTTCCCAGTCTTGCAAACAGTTACTACTTTCAAGAATTAAAAAAAATGGCTTGGAAAACAAACAGGTATACATATCCTATTTACCTACTTCGACAAACCGAAGGTAGAAAGCCTATAAAAAATACAATCTTGAAAATGAGCAAGGGTTACATGGACAAAATTAGTATCATCCATAAACCACTGACCATTATGCTAGTAGATGATGATCCATCCATTTCGTTTCTATTTACACAGTATATAAAATCAGCAGGTATGGTTGTCAACTCATTTACTGACCCTGAAAAGGCCTTGGAGCACTTTATCGAATCAAATAATTATCATTATGACCTGGTAATTACGGACATTCGGATGTCACAGCTAAATGGATTTGAATTCTATCAACAATTAAAGAGTATTGATCCAACTATTCGAATAATTTTTGTGACTGCCCTAGATATTGCTGAAGAAATCACGACATTAATGCCCGATGTAGAAGCAAACCAGTTCATTGTCAAGCCGGTAAACCCTAATGTGTTGATAAATACTATCAAACAGCACGCAAAACGCCGTATTGATGGAGAATAGTGAACCGATTGAAAACTAAAGAGGTAAATAGCAATCTCAAGAACCCAATTACACGAATTATCTTTGGTAAGCAGAATGTTATAGATACTGAAACAGGGATTTTCTACAGAGCAGGCAATAGAATTGATACATGTATGAGTTATACTAGACCCTCACTTGCCCTATCCCTAAAACCAATTAAAAAGGCGTTTCTAGACGCTAAGAGGAGGGGTGTGAAGCTAAGATACATCACTGAAATCACCCATGATAACTTTGAGTACTGCAAGGGGCTCTTGAATCTTGTTCATGAGCTTAGACATCTAGATGGTGTCAAGAGCAACTTCATGATTAGTGAAGAAGAATATCTTGCTCCATTGGTTGAAGATAGAAGAGAAGTGGTAGCATCAGAGCTTATTCATAGCGATATAACTCAGGTTGTAGAACATGGTCAGCAGATATTCGATACTCTATGGAGTAAGGCTATTCCAGCTGAGGATAGACTAAGGGAACTACAAGATGGAAAAATTCCATTGGAAACCAAGATCCTAGACAATCAGGACGAGATTATAAAACAAATTATTCACCTATCCGAGGTTTCTTCTAGTTTGTCAGTTGTATCAAATTATGGCGGAATGCAATTAACTTATAACAACTTTTTAGAATTATGTAAGAAAATATTAGAAAGACAGAGAAGAGGAGAGGGAGAAGGAATTAGATGGATTATGAGGATTGAAAAGGAGAGTGTTGATCTAGTCAAAAAATTTCTAAACCTGGGAGTCGAAATAAGACATGTTAAAAATTTAGCGCCAATCAATTTTACAGTTAGTAAACATGGACTTATTGCTACTGTAGAAGAGATGAATGGAGGACGAATGGTTCAGAATCTATTAACTAGTAACGAACGGACTTATATAAAGCATTTTACTTCGATGTTTGAACAATTATGGAAGGAGGGACTTGACGCCAGCTACCGGATAAAGGATATAGAAGAAAACGTTGGTGTGGCAGAAATTGAAATTATTCAAAATCCCGTGAATGCCATAGATCGAGGCTGGGATATGGTAAGATCGGCTAGGAAGGAGGTCAACGTACTGTTTTCCTCTTCGAATGCAGTCAAACGTCAAATTGCGATGGGAGTATTACCGCTCTTGAATAACGCTTCAGAAAAACATAAAGTTAAAATCAGAATGATACTTCCATCCACCGATAAGTTAGATAGGCTTGAAGAGCAAATAAAGTCCACTGTTCCCAAAATAGATATTAGAACCGTAGGTACTAGCCTAGAAACGAAAATCTCTATACTTCTAGTAGACAATAGACAATGTCTTATAGTGGAATTAAAGGATGACAAGCAAAATTCATCATATGATGCAGTTGGTCTATCTACATATTCAATTAGTCCTACTATAATTTCATCTTATTTGGCTGTGTTTGAGAGCTTCTGGAGACAGGCGGAACTGTTCGAAAAGATGAAAGAAGTCGAAATATTGGAAAAAGATTTTATCAATATTGCCGCTCATGAATTACGCAATCCTATCCAACCAATTATCGGCTTTTCAGAATTACTATATTCCAGAATTGAGGATCAAGAACAACGGCGTCTTCTTGATGAAGTAATCTTAAATGCGAGAAGACTTGAGAGACTTGCACGAATGATGTTGGATATTACCCGCATAGAGAACAATTCATTAGTACTAAGAAAAGAATTTGTTGATGCAGATGAGGTGGTAAGAGATATAGTTGAGGAATATAGTCGTAAATTGGAAGAGAGAAACGTAGACGGTAAAGGCCAGAACTCTAAAGGGTTGGAAGTAATTTATGAGGGTATAAAAAGTATCAAAATTTCAATAGACAAGGTCAGGATAGCACAAGTGATTCGTAATATACTTGATAATGCAATAACTTTTACTCACCAAGGACAAATTCGGGTTATTCTGAAAAAGGAAATATTGGATGGACAGAACTTTCTTATCATAAGTGTGAAAGACATGGGTCCAGGCATAGACCCGGAAATTTCGACTAAACTTTTTACAAAATTTGCCTCCAAGTCCGATATCGGGACAGGACTAGGACTTTACATTTCAAAAGGTATTATTGAGGCGCATGGAGGAAAGATATGGGCGGAAAATAATTTGGATTTAGGTGCAACATTTAGTTTCAGTATCCCAATGAAATAATAATATTGGACAGATTGTCATGAAGAAACAAGGATATTAAGTTTGTTTTATTGTTTTCTTGGTTCTAAATTGATTAGCACAGAGTAGTAAGATAAGTTTTCCTTTGAATATTCAACATAATCGATATTGAGCAACGCGAACAAAAAAGATAACAATAATGAAGTTTACAGAAATGGTAATGAGTGACGCTAAAAATCCTAAAGCTAATGAAAGAATATTCCTCCTATGTGACCATTGTTTCTGGACTGTAACCTGTCTTGATAAAATTTATCTACAGGAAATATTAGGAAAGAGTAACAGGTGCCCCCTTTGCAATCAGGATCGACTGTCCAGCTTCCCCGTAATGCCAAATGATTCATTTACTTACAGCTATTCAAAAAAGAGAGGTATTGAGCTAAAGTTTGGAATAAGAAAGAGAAAATCATGAACTTTGGCATTTCATAACTGTATTGGAACGCATTTTAGAACCTCGGATTTGAATGTATATGAAATTCCACACAGTTCGTACGTAAACAGATCCAAAATGTAAATGATAAATCATGAACTTTTACGATTTGCAGTCTTAGTAGCAGTTCATCCAGAGCTTTAAGTAGTCTAAGTTTTTCTAGTCGTATCATGTCTAAAATACAAGTTAGCGCCAAGATGAAGATTCCCGAAAGTATGCTGGAGGAATTCAAGGTCCAGGTTACTGAGTGCATCAGGCAAGTAAAGGAGAAGGACCATGGGACTCTTCAATACGATTGGTTTCTTAGCTGCCATAACAGCGAATGTGAAATTCGCGAGGCTTATGAGAGTTCTGATGCTGCTCTATTGCACCAATCGAATCTTCGCGAGCAGTTGCGAATACTTTTTGAAAAATTTGGTTCTGTTCACTCAGTAGTAATTTACGGCGATCCTTCACCGGAACTTTTAGAAAATGTAAAGTCTAGTGGAATTGAAACAATGATATTCTCCTTTTTGAAAGGTCTCAATCATATTAATGAATAATCAGATTATGGACTGGTTACAAGATAATGTCAATTCTCATATAAAGAAAATTATCGTTTAAGAAAACGTTAGCAGACTTGCAGGATGAGTATTAACGGATATAATCTATTATGAACATGAAAGAGTCATGAGTACTGCTCAAGACCTATGTGCATTCTGTCATCACCAAAGAGTTGGTCACAAGAATAACTTAGGTGACCAAAATTCAACTTGTTCGTGGCCTAATTGTAACTGTAAAGAATTTATTGAATGATATTAAGAGGCTATAATATAGCAACAATACCCTTGTTGTTAACTACCAAATACCATTTATGTAATCTAATAATTAGATAATTTGCCCTTCCTGCAAAACACATCACAACGTGATATGCTACCCTTCTATGATATATTGAAATTGATGATATACTTCATAATTCTCGAATTGGATACTCTTATTAGAGTCTCGACGTTGGAGAATAAATATTGAAAGAGATTAGGGAGTTGCTGATTCGTCCTACTAGCGGCTTGAATTTTTCTAGTTTTGACCCTGGCAATACATTTGGTAGAAGTCAAAAGGAACTTGATAATGAACTACCCAAGCTAAAGTCGATAATGTCAAAGCTACAATACAAGCTCTACATCGAAAATGAAAAGTCGCTTCTTATTGTTCTCCAAGGCATGGACGCGTCTGGCAAGGATGGAACGATAAGGCATGTGATAAGTGCTTTTAATCCAGTTTCTTGTAATGTCCAATCATTCAAGATACCGACAACTGAAGAACTAGCACATGATTTTTTATGGAGGATCCATAAAGTAGTACCCCGAAGAGGGTTTGTAGGGGTGTTTAATCGTTCTCACTATGAGGATGTTGTAGAAGCTCGTGTCCAGAAGTTGGTACCTAAAATTGTATGGTCTCAGAGATATGATCAAATTAATCAATTCGAAATAATGCTTGCAAAAAATAAGGTGAAAATATTAAAGTTCTTTTTGCATATAAGCAAACAAGAGCAAAAGGAGAGACTTATCGATAGATTGTCTCATCCAGAAAAACGATGGAAAGTCAACAAGGAAGATTATGAAAAACGGAAAAAATGGGGACAATATATGACGGCATATGCAAACGCGATCTTTCATTGTAGCGTAGGAGAGGCCCCTTGGTACGTAATTCCAGCAAACAAGAAATGGTTCCGAAATTGGGTAATATCAAAGATAATCGTAAATACACTGATAGAAATGAAAATAAAATATCCTAAATTTGCTCCGCTTGATAAAAAAATGAAAATTTAAGTATAAAATGGACATCGGCTCTAATAAAATTAGCTCTCAAGAGACTTGAGAACGATAATAAATATGTTAGCTTAATTCATCCACGATACATTAAAAAGATGTATAATACCCCAACACATTAAATTGGATTGAATTTGAAATGACGCAACCACAGAATGGTAACAATACAAGGCGGCCGTCATCATCTGCCTCGGATCAAAAGGTTCCTAGAAAAACTTGGATGACACTTGCAATTTTAGGCTCGGCGCTTCTAATTGCTATGTACGGCGAAACCATGTTACTACCAGCGATACCTGATATTATCGAGGAATTCAATATTTCCTATAATACATCCTCATGGATTCTTTCGGCATATCTTATGGCTGGTGCTGTTGCCACACCAGTGGGAGGAAAGCTTTCCGATATCTACGGAAGGAAAAAAATGGTAATGACTATAATGATAATCTACATCATTGGTATTATTCTAGGCGGACTTTCACCTAATATTACATTTCTAGTAGTTGCTAGAGTAATCCAAGGAATTGGTATATCTATGTTTCCCATTGCATTTGGCATTATACGGGATCAATTTCCAAAAGAGAAACTTGCTATAGGTGTGGGAGTATTCAGCTCAATGTTTGCAGCTGGGTCTGTCGTTGGTTTGGCATTAGGTGCAAACATAATAGAGAATTTTGGTTGGCGGACTACATTTTTCTCAATTGTATTTGTTGCCATTGGATTATGGTTTATCATAAGACGATTTATCCATGATACCCCAGATTCTGGAGAGGAGATTCAGTCACCGGAGCCGGATATCTCTCATGATTTAACCAATAAAGGGATAAAAGTACCTAAGACGAGAAGTAAAATCAACATCAATACTAAAACCATAGATATAAAGGGTACCATAACCCTTGCAGTTTCGATAACCTCGTTTTTGTTGGTTCTCTCCTATTCACAGACAGATAATATTGAAAATTCTCAAATTACGGCGTTTTTAGGTGCAGGAGCTATTTCCTTAGTGCTTTTTGTGATCATAGAAAAGAGATCAGACTCACCATTGGTTAATTTGCAATTGATGACAAATAAATTGATACTTTCTGCTAATATTATTCTGGTAATAGCCTTTTTTAGCATGTTTACAGTTTTTCAAACTATACCTGTATTAGTAAGGAGTCCTGAACCATTAGGATTTGGAGAGGACGTAATTACAGCTGCAAATATCCAACTTCCATTCATGATTGTATTTCTATTATTTGCGCCATCTTCTGGTTTTATAGTTTCTAAACTGGGTAACATAAAACCAACCCTTATTGGAAGTACAGTAAGTGCAATAGGATTTTTTAGCCTGTTTATTTATCACTCAAGTGAGGTTTTAGTAGCTACAAATTTAGCTATTATTGCTGGGGGATTGTCACTAATGCAAGTTGGCGGCTTTGACTTTATTCTCCAATCTACACCAAGAAAGTTTAGTGGAATATCTCTTGGAATGACTGTTCTCTTCAATTTAATTGGAGGTTCAGTTGGTGCTGCTGTTGCAGGAATCTATATGGAGGCAAATCAAGTATTTGTGAATGATGTTATTGGTTCGTTTCCGTCCCCTGGTTCTTACAATCTGATATTTTTTACTATAGCTCTGGCTTCAGTAGTACCAATAGTATTATCAATTTTCATAAGAAAGAAACTACCGTTGCTAAATTCTCTTTAGGTCGATATTAACAAAAACATTGTTCAGTAGACATTAATTTTGATCATAAAGATTAAAGTATTTTGTGTTGATTGCTATTAACTATTTATCAATTTCTATATTTATTTTCTTTTTACCTTACTATTCTATTAGATCTAGCATTAATTTCAAATCTAATGTTTCTTTTTTAAGAATATTCTTATCACATTCGTCAGTAGTGTATTTGCATAGTAGTTCGCATGCTTGTATTTGTGCCAATATTATATCCTTCCTGTATATGTAAAGAGAGTGATGAAAATCCATAATAGAATAGGCTATCTTTCTGCTCCTTTCAGATCCGCATATCTTGGCGTCAATTTGAATTAAGGTTTCAAGGTCTGTTACATTCATCTGTTAATTATCATCTCAAATGCATTTGGATCTTGTAATCCTAATTCTAATCTTCTACTCATCGAAACTGTACAATAATAATCGGAATGTTTAGCTTCTTCTATTTTATTACATTTTAAACAAATCCATGAAACAAACTCGTCGCAAATTTTACAAAGTGCAGATGGTGTCAAATAAGTCCCACACATTCTGCAAGAATTTTTATTGAACATACTTATAGAGGATGAACTACTCCTATTAGGATTATTAATATTGATCTTGTAGATCCTAATGAACTATATTGAATATATCAACAATGAATCGTACTTTCTCACTTAAATATTTGTACCACAAGGCTTTACTAGCAAAAAACCAAGATTGATATGAAGATGTCTAAAATTCGATATATATTATATCCCTCATTAATATTGATTTTAGTTACTGTTTTTATCTCTACTGCATCATCACAAGTTGTTACTAATAACAGTAATGTTAATTCGTCCATTCTGCTTACTGGTAAAATAAATGAATCAAAAATTATAACGGTAATTGATGCTGTAGGTGATATAGATTGTTCAAATAGTCTTCTCGATCAAGTTAAGAAGGACAACCCTACTTATTTTATTGTGTTAGGAGATCTATGTTATAAATCAGATCTAGCTATCTTTACAAATACATATGGTGATTTCAAAAAAACAAACAAATTAGCTTGCCTTATAGGCAACCATGACTCAGAAGAGGATGGGAATTTGGAAATATTAAACGAAGCACGTAAGTATTGTGGAGATCATTGGTATCTTAAAATTGCAAATGATACAACCTTATTGATTGGATTAAATACAAACGGAGATACTAATTTACAAACACAGTGGGGTCAATCATTAGTAACAAATTCAACATTGATGAAAGGAGTCAAGAATGTTTTGATATTGGGTCATAAGCCTGCACATACACCACCCAAATCACATCATCCAGTAGAAAGTCCAACTGTTCAAATGTTCTCAGCAATTGGAGGTAATATATCAAAGAGTATTCAAGTTTATGAAGTTACAGCACACAATCACTTTATGGCCAAGTCAAACAACGATCACTGGTTTATTTCTGGTGCGGGGGGTAGGAGTCATTATGAGGGCTCTACTAATTCTACTTGGCCCTTCGTAAACAATAAAGATTATGGTTACTTACAAATCAAAATAAATAACACGGATGGCAAGGTGTTGAGTAATCATTTCTACGGATTGGATGGAAGACTTATTCATTGATGGATAGATTTGAAAGAAAAAGTCGATTTGGATTTTTCATTTTTTAACGTTAGGAAATCTTTCACTCTTTTACCAGATAACATTTTATGGATTTTTCCTAATCAAATCATGAATATGTTGATATAAATATGCAAAACAAAGGCTGAGATTAGATTTTACAAACTATTGAGAGAATTTACAATCAGGAGTGGATTGACAATTTCTGTCATGAAGAGACCTGAATGATACCAAGATTCAATTTGATCTAAAGGATCTTGTTCCTAGGCTGACGAATCGAATCTTTATTCACCCATAATCTGTAGTATCACATTTCGATTTCTGGGTCTTGTATCCATTTCTAACAATACTATTTGTTGCCAAGTACCTAATGTCAAATTGCCATCTATGATTGGAACAATTAGGCTTGGCCCTATCAGTGATGCACGCACATGAGAATGTCCATTTCCATCATGCCAAGTATCGTCGTGCTTATATTGGATATGTTTTGGTATGATTCGGGATAGCATTTCTGGAAAATCATGACCGAGTCCTGGTTCATATTCAATGGTTGTTATTGCCGCAGTTGATCCTGAAACAAAAACTGCAACAATTCCATTTCCTATGGTGCTTTCCTTTATCACATTTGAAATTTGTTCTGTAATATCGATAATATCATCCTCTCCTCTCGAACTGATCTGAATTTTTTTAGATTCAACTTTCATGTTTAATAACTTTCCACCTATACTCTACTATTGGTTTAATGTGTAATAAATGGATGTTACTAGATATTAATCACCATATGTCAAGGCTCACCTTTGGTTACATAATTTCCAAGAAGTCCAGAAGTTGTTAGAGTAATATTTGCAGAAGAATACGAAAAGGCTAACCCGACTGATATAGTAAATCTGTTATTTGACTTTCATAGAAAATTCCATCCAAATATTCGCTTTCTAGTTGATGGCGCAAATGTTGGATTTGTTCGGCAGATGAAGGTTGCTTTTGGTGAGGATCCAACATGGAAACCTGAGCACGTGCATCCTGATATAATGGAGATCTTGCCAATATCGTTTTCAACAACACACAAAGAAATGCTATCACACTTGTATACGATGATAAACAAAGGATATATTGCCATTCCAGAAAAGTACGATAAACTCATTGTATCTTTACGTACAGCGCAAGCAAAAGAATCCCACCGGCATGCATGGTGTTGTTAAAAGAGTAAGCACACTTATGCTACTAGATATAAGAACTTGCCTTACTTCAGTTTACTTACTACGAGTGGCATTTGTTCCAAACATAAAACTCTTAACCATCAGTTCAAAGTCTGGTAAATATCTTTCAAAATCATTCGTGCTAGCGATATATCTAATAATGTACGGTTCATCATTGTGTGATATGAGGTATTCCAAGAGTCTGACGTTACCAGAAGTGTCATTTTTGCTACCTTCAATTCTAACAGCCTTTTCTTTACCTACTGTAGTATCTTGTTGCGATGTAACGTTGAGAGAGTCATCCTTATTCATTCTAAATTTTACATACAGATCCGGTGGAGCATTCTTTACAGTGTATTCGGAATCCTCTGCAAATACTATTACCGCAGTTCCGTTACCCAGTCCAATATCGCCTTTATCCTGAATAAGTAATTCGGCAAAGTTGGCAGGGACCAATACCACGGAAGAATAAGAACTAACCCCTAATAGATGTTCGATAGGAGGCTCTGGAGTTTCTGTATAAGTCCAACTGTTAGGTATTTCGATAGAAAAAGGAAGACCCTTGAACTTTTCCGCACTATATGCACTTTGGATCAGAAATAATAATAACAATATCGTAGTTGTTGTTGCGATAAGAATTAAGTACATGTTCTTAGTTAGTAAATCTAAAACTATTAACCATTTCTTCAACTTTACTCCGCTATAATAATACATATCTTACATAATAAATATAGGCTAGTAGTATTACTTCACAGGCTCGAATACTTGTATATTATTGTTTGCCCTATCAGAAACATAGACATTTCCTTCCGAATCAATTGCAAGATGTTCTGGATCTATGAATTGACCGTCCCCTGTTCCATATGATCCCCATTTTGTAATAAAGTTGCCATTGTTATCGAATTTTTGTACTCGTGGTTGTCCACTGCCAGTATCACCTGATTGAGGATCATTGACATATATATTGTCAAATTTGTCTGTAGCCATGTGTTCTATCTCCGAAAAGTGGCCATCACCTGTACCCGTCGACCCGAACTTTAGAATAAAATTACCATTTGGGTCAAATTTTTGTACACGATTGTTGCCTCGCTCATTTACAATTATATCACCTTTTGAGTCTATTATTATAGTAACAGGCAGATTAAATTGGCCATCATCGCTACCAAGGGATCCCCAACTCTTGATAAAGGTACCATTAGTGTCAAATTTTTGTACACGATTGTTCTTCGAATCTGCAATGTACAGAAAATTTACATCTTTATCTACAGCAACTTGCCTTGGGTTATCAAATTGACCTTCTTTTGATCCAAAAGAACCAAATTTGAAAAGGAAGTTACCGTCTTTATCAAATTTCTGAATACGATGATTGCCTCTATCGGCAATCCAAACATTACCTTGTGAATCAACATCTACACTGTATGGTATTGTAAATTGGCCATTTCCAGTCCCTTTTGAGCCCCATTTCCATAAGAAAGTTCCATTCTTATCAAATACTTGTATCCGATTACTGTCTCTATCTACAACATAGAGATACTTCTCCGAAGGATCAAAATCAAGATCATGTACTCTCTGGAATTGACCGTCTCCCGTTCCTTCTGAACCCCATTTCTTAACAAACACGTATTTTTCTTGTAGTCCTTTTCCTGTTGTAGCAGTTGGAGGCAACCCACCAAGATACTGGTTTAATGAACTGGGAGTTGAATTGAAGACATGTAGTTCTGTTAGCGATGCATAATTATTCTGAGTATTACCGTTAACAGTAACTTTAATGTACCTTGTATCTGTAAGAGGAAAGCCGTACTTCTCAGGATCTAACGTTGTACCAGAACTTTTACCCGTTAATTTATCAGTAAATGCAACTCCATCCAAAGAAGTCGATACAACAAAGTTGGTCTGTCTCTGATTTCCTTTGTACCATGCAATGTCTACGCTGCAGATTTTTTTAGTGGTTCCCAGATCAAGTTGTATCCATGATCCTAGGCCATAGTCAGACCATAGGGTATTAAGATTTTTGTCATTAACATTTTCTGGAGGAAATCCAGATTGACTTCCAGACGTCTGAATGTTTGTAATGGGCGTTGCACCTGTGCATTGATTTTGTAATTGGTCCATTGTACTTGATGTATCAGTTTGAGGTGAATCTGAAGCAGCATAGATACTGTCAATAGTAATTACTACAAACCATATCAATAAGTCAACTGTGACATACGTTAAAAATCTTTTTCCTTCCAAAAGAGACATCTTTGTTTGCCTGTCTAAAATAGATAAAGAGTATGATACAAATATCTAAGTATAAGTATAGGCCATTAGTTTTTGCAGACTTGTGTCATCAAAATTAACTGCTGCATATTTATTTTTCGAGTTCTATAGTTCAAGAATTTTGCCAACTCTTAACCCAATATCTATTTATTAATGGATTACGAATCTGTTGATTGACGTTGAAGAGCAGCAGGAACTTTACCACTATAACCCTACTTATCTTCTTGGCTTCTTTAATGGCGCTTTTATCTGTTCTTTCATGCGAACATAACTTTCTTTCAGGATTACCTACAAAATCGACTGATAACAAAAGGACTGCCGATAAGGTAGTAAGTTTTATTTTCTCTGATGGTCTCAAGAGCCAGTACACGAATGCAAAACCAATTCTTGATAAATATGGATTTAAGGCAACTTTTGATGTAGTATGTAACTATGTGGGTAAGAAGGATGGGTATATGAATTGGAAGGATATTGAGACATTGCATGATGAAGGGCATGATATAGGCTCCCATAGCATGTCTCACGCACGTCTGACAGATCTTTCGAAAAAATCTATTGAATACGAAGTTGGAAAATCAAAAGAATGTCTTGAAGATTATGGAATAAAACCTACAAGCTTTGAATATCCATTTAGCACAGGTTCGGATAATAAAACTATAGTTGACATTGTTGCAAAATACTATGAGTTAGCAACTAGAGGAAATGATCCGCTCATGTTTCTAAGATGTGATGGAATGAAGCAATATGGTCAAAAAGATTGTAAAACTTATACCGACAATGGAACCCCTACTTACGCCAACAAATATTCAATAAGAAATTGGAGTCACGATTTTGAGAAAAAAGAAAATTCATACAGCGATTCTGAGGCATTAGAAAGATTCATTCAAGTCGTGAACAGCCAATCAAAATATAATAAAGATGGTACAATAGACGCGATACCTATAATCATGTACCATGGGATTGGTGATAACAAAACGGATTCAGTTACCGACTTTGATCTATTTCAGAAGGAAATGAGATATCTTTATGATCATAAATTTAAGGTGATAACTATCTCTGATCTGGCATACAATGAAAAAGATGATTATTTGTACATAGAGGATCTCAAATTAGGAGCTGAGCTGTCAGCTGAAAATGTTACTGCCCCCGAAGTGCCAACAACAAATGCCACAACAAATGTTACTACACCAACCGTAGAGCCAACAACAAATGCCACAACAAATGTTACTACACCAACCGTAGAGCCAACAACAAATGTTACAACAAATGTTACAACAAATGTTACTACACCAACGACAGCTCCAGAAGGAAATCCAATTCTTGAGATCCTTAAGAAACTATTCGGACTCAAGTAAGGGAATATTGCGTGCGTTGAAAAACTGAAATCATAGTATTTTTTCCTTTTCTATTTATCGTTATCCTCCAACAGTTCCGTTAGCAGCAAGTTTCAATAATGGTCCAAATGTCTTACCACCATCGCTGCTTACTCTAATGACAGGTTCATTTGTTGTTTGATTCCGCTCCCACCAAGAAACCGCTACTTTTCCTTCCTCTGCCGATATTTCTACGTCAACTGAATTAGAATTAGGAGTATTGCTTAGATTAATTTTATTAGTGAAACTTTTCCGTGCCTAATTTAACATATCGTAAGTTTTTATTTTAGGATTAATTTATTTAGATTAACATTATACCATCATCGATTATTATTAACTGTAGTTTAATTTGAAAAATCATAAAAACTTTATTTAGTTTAGAGGCCATACAGATTAAGGTCTGGGAATTGGAACCTGGGAGTTTTGGCGGTAACTAGATGCCCACTAACAACAGGATTGTTAGTATCGTAGATGACGAGCTTGATATAACCCAGCTGTATCAAGACGCCATATATGGCAAAATTGATGGAATCTCGGTTGTTTGTTTTAACAATTCCGTAACTGCCTTGGAGCATTTTACCGAAAATAAAAAAGATTATGCTCTCGTTATTTCTGACTTGAGAATGCCAAATCTGAATGGATTAGAACTACTAGAAAAGATCAAAATGCTCAATTCAAATGTTAGAACTATACTAGTTAGCGCTTACGAAGTTAAAGAAGATGAAGTATTTCAAAAGTATATGAAAGAGGGAATTATAGATTTATTCATCGAAAAACCTATTCCCATTGATTGGTTGCGGCAAAAGGTCAGGGAACAGGTTAAAGCATACGAACAAAGAATGAATGAATGAATGAACCACTCGTAGGTCATCTGACTGTTGAGAGGTCTTTTATAATCAAACCAAGAAAATAAATTAAAAATTATTTCTTCTTTTTCATAATTGGTTTCAATTCTGGTACTATCAGTTTGACTCGATTCGTTTTTTCTGATCCGTTGGCAAGTGATGAAGCGTGGTCAAAGACTTGAATTAAGAGAATAAAAATATTTGATGAAACAGTTTAGAGTTCTAACAGAAAATAACTGTATCGATTCACAAATTCTTATAACATTCTACGCAAGCCATTTTATAGTATGCAGTACAGGAAAATTATAACGTCTAACACAAACAACTGGTGGGGAATTGGTTGTTCTTGTTCAGCCGCTTCAATCAAAACTCATCCCATCAGTTGTTAATTATTAACTTCTTTACGGATTTGGTTGGTATAAAAATATTTGTATTCTTAGGAGGTTACTGTAACAATATTCGTATCCTTGGTAGGTAACATTAAGAAAATCTTAATTTATTCGTTGAGATATAGTAATAGTATTACTCCTCATATATTCACTGGATCCGATCTTCCGAATATGAGATTAATTGAGGTCTAAAAGGTTATACTATTAATTAAATTGTGTTGAGTTTAAATCATTATATAATTTGTTGAGTGATAGGTAGTTTACAGATGACTAAGGAAAAGAAACTTTTCAACAAAACCGGTGACTCTGTCGAGATTAAAGAAGACGGCGAAGATGTGATTGTGACAGTTCAATATACGACCAAGGTGGAGCCAACGATGTCAGCGACGCAGGACAACTTTAATGATATAGTCTCGGTTTATGAAAGGACAGGCTTTACCGAAGAGCCAAGGCAATAGTTCGTTTTATACCAGTTCTTTTAACTTTCTTATAATTTGTTGAGCATAATAAGATAAGTAGAACTCAAACGCTTCACGGTGGGTCTTTACGATGGCCCACCAAACACCGAAAATCTCTACCAGATAATTGAAATTATTTTATTGAAATTATTTTATTGAAATTATTTTATACTTTAAACAATTCCAACACTATGAATGGAGATTTCTTGAAAGGTGGTGCCGCCTTGAAGAATGGTGGAATAGATAATAATGTTCCAACAAATAGTAATGATACCTCGCAATAATTTGATGAAATAAAATAAATTATTTATTACCTACTGGTGCCAAAGGAACATTATTATGTTACTACGAATTTGGTCTAAGAGAAAACACAAGGATAAGTAAAATCAGTTAGATTTAAGGTAGAAATACAATTTAGATATTCATAATTCTGATCACTTTCTACTATTCAAAACTTTTAGGACTTTCTACCAAAGGCATTATATAATTTGGTGAGCACCAGTCTGTATTGTTGGTACTGCAACTTGTTACGACTGCACTTACGATTATAGTTATTGCTCTAGTAGTAACAGCGATTGCATATGCACATTAGTTAATTATTTATTTAAATATTTATATAATGATAAATATGATTAAAAGTAAAATAAGAATATGAATGAAGTAAAAAAAATTCCAGATGGTTATCATTCGATCACTCCAGCTCTGATAGTGAAAGATGGAGAAGCGGCAATAGAGTTTTATAAGAAAGGTTTTGGTGCTGAAGAACGTCATCGCATGAAAGGTCCGGATGGTAGAATTGCTCATGCTGAACTGAAGATAGGTGACTCTATCTTTATGTTATCAGATGAGTTTCCACAGATGAAATGTCTTTCACCTAATTCCATTGGCGGAAGTTCCGTAGCCATGTATGTATATGTCGAAGATGTTGATGCTATATTCGATAAAGCAGTCACTGCTGGTGCGAAAGTTATAGATCCGGTGAAGGATCAATTTTGGGGAGATCGTCATGGTCGACTAGAGGATCCTTCTGGACATTTGTGGTCTATAGCGACTCATAAAAAAGATCTTTCTCCAGAGGAAATGAAAAGGGCGGCAGAAGCTGCATTTTCTGAAATGTCAAAATAAATCTTCTTTTTCCTTTTTTTGTAATAATTATTAGAATTAATGATTTGTACTATCAAGCCTACCTGTTCTGGCGCATCCTAGAATATGCTTGCTTTGATATTATATATTAGTAACAAAAAACTTGGACTTGAAACTATAAATTATTGATAAATTAATCTAATAGCTACCCTAAGAATAACTCTGGTTATCATGGCCCATCTACTAATCAACTTTGCAGGTGATGTACATCTAGCTCAAGCTGTAAAAAGCTTTCTCTCATCCCACAATGTGGTATCAAATATCTACATGTTACCTGAAGGAGATGAGATAAGTGTAACACTGGAAAAAAATAACGAACGAAATGGATACAGGCTGATTAAAGAAATTCTACGAAGTTATTTAGATTCGCATAATCTAACTCGATACCAAATCACTGAATTGGAGAATATTCTCACAGTAGGAATTCCAAAGAACATCGATGAAATTTCAAATCTACTGATGTGCGAGATATGTGGTTGGAGGTTAACTACAGAAGAGGAATTACTCGTCCATAGAAGGACGCACTGGTTTTAGATAGAAGGCCGTGAAGATGTATTAACATATATTTAGTGTAACTACCAATGTTCCTTGTTTTTCATGAATCTCGTGGCATCAGTCATTTTCTTTTGCGCAGGTATAGGTGTTTTTTTATTCATACAGTCGGTTCTTCCGTATACTTATTTGTTTTCCGTTTTTTCTCTTTCATTAAATAACCATGAGGTAATACAAAAAATAAATGCAGAAAATAGTATTAAAAGTGGTAATAATATCAATGAATCTAATTCAATAAAAAGATCTTCTCGTGATACTACAATTGGGCTGTGGACTCCAATGAATGCTACTTTTGTTCTTCAGCATCTGAAAGGGGAAGAACAAGAAAAAGCAATCGATACACTTCTCAAAAGTGGTTATCAGGAGTACTATTATGTAATGAACAACTTTGAAGATCCTAAATCTGTAAAAATGACAGAAGAATTGCTAGAAACTGCGAATAAAACGAATCTAAAAATAATAATTATTCTCCTGCCTCCTTCTGAAGGTGGACCTGATACAAATTACGATTGGAAAGGATGGATAAAATATTTTAATTCTCTTGAAAAAAAATATCCAAGATCATTTGAAGGTTTCACTATTGATGATTTTAACTGGATAAGTACAAGAATTGACACAAAATTCAAGAACAATATCGATTTTATGGAACATTCTGGACTCTCAAAGTTACTTGAACATAAAAGTAAGGATGTAAAGTTCTATCCAACAGTATATTTTGAAGGGAAAAAAACTGGAATAGTTGTAAAAAAATACAACAATTTTGTTGATGGTTTAGTTGTGGCCAGTGGATGCTATTATAATGTGTCTAGTTTAAAAAAGGAACTAGACATATTCTCAGAGATTTTTAAAAAGCCAATTAGGTACATGATATACCCGACTATAACTTATAACTATTCTAAACAGGATTATAGTCCCCCGACAGATTCCCTCATAATGTCTACCTTATCAATCGCATCAAATTCTTCTGATGGACTAATAATTTGGCGTGATTTAGATAATCCGGTGATACAAGAACATATGAAGAGTAGATATAATAAACAATATCTATCAGATATCTCAAAGTATAAAGAAATACAAATTAGTGATGAAAAGAAAGAAAGCACTGCTAATAAGCTATCGAGTTCAAAGAATGTTCATAATACATGTAATAATTGGTCTAAAAAATATAATGAGGCATACAATACTTGGCTCAAATTACCAGAACAAGAAGAAGAAAATGATGAGTGGAAAAAAAAGATACTTCATTAACTACTAGAAATATTCAAATTAGTTATTTTATCAATTTAAAGAACATTTGATTCTTTATTCCTGTGTAGTAAACTATAGCATCTATCTCTAATAGTAGATATAAAATGAACTCAAGAGCCTGTTACTAATTAAGACTATCTAAAGCTTTAGTCTCACCTTGTTTGATGAGCTCCTTAATTGTATCAACAGAAAAATCAGCATTTTGTAAAGCATATGGTGTTTCTGGAATATTTCTAGTAATTCTATTTATCTTTAGAATTTTGGCGCCGTGCTTTTCAACTAGTGATAAATGTTCCTTAATGATATAATTAATTTTGTCCTTATCTATTTTTGATTGATCAGAATCCTGGAATATGTCATATAGTGTTTCAACCAAATTTACATGCCTGGTAATAAGTCTGGACATTTTTTCAAGGCTTTGAGTCTTATCAGAAAACATAATATCTTTAGATCTTGACATAACTTCACTCATATTTACAGGAAGCTTTTCTATTTTTTTGGGATAGTTTTCCACAACAAAAATATTTTTATTTTTACTTGGAGACGCTACCATTACTTCGCGTATTGGTGTATTACTTAATAGGGATCCATCCCAAGCAAAAGTACCATCACTCACTTCCACCCAAGGAAATCCATATTGAGGATACCCTATAGTAGCGAGAAGGTGCTTCATCTCAATATTTTTTTTGTAGCTATCAAATATGAGTGGTTCAGCAGTAAGTACGTCAACTGCAGTAATTATCAGACGAGTATTAATGTTACTATTACTATCGTTTGGATTATTCTGTTGGGCCTTTGGTGAAAGTTTTTTAAAATCTATATATTTCTCAATTGTTTTGCTCAAGAGAGAGTTGTCATACATATAAGTCCATTTCCATGGTGGTTGAACGTACTCCTGCATTTGTGAGGAATTCAGATTAGAAAAATTGAAATTAAACCACCTTGGGACAAAAAATCCTGGAACTCCAAAAAATGCTGCGTTTAAAGATGCTGCGGGTGATCTCTTCAATTTAGCTCGATAATTTTGGTAATCTAAGGTAAAGGTATCAGGTATTATATTATAGCTACTTCTTGCTATATCCAACCAAAAATCTTCTAAATCCTTCTCAGGTTTATCACTTTTGCTGCCAGCAGCTATTGCACCGTTAATCCCTCCTATTGATGTTCCCGCTATTATGTCAAATTTAATATTTCTTTTTGCAAATGCTTTGAAAACTCCACATGCAAAAGCGCCCAGGGATCCGCCACCCTGTAAGACCAACACATTTTCGACAGCTTTTTCATGCTTATGATTAACCATCATTATTAACTATAATACAAAGAATCTTAATGTTTTTCTTTTTTGCCTAACAAATCTATTAAAACAATGTTGTACAATACAATATGATGATAAGGCAATTATATATAGGAAGCGCACTGTCTCTATTTGTGCTTGCACTAACGTACGCAACTACCGCAAGCGCACAGAATGTTACTACGAATGCGTCAAATGCAGCTGGAAATGCCAGCGCAGCAGTAAATAATACTGCATCAGAGGTACGTAAGAATGCATCAGAGTTGGGTAAGAATGTAGGTGGGAATGCATCAGAGTTGGGTAAGAATGTAACTGAGGCCGGAAAAAATCTACTCAATAAGACTGCCGAAGCAGGTAAAAAGATAGTCGGTGGAGCAGCTGACGTTATTAGCAATGCTAGCGAGGAAGTTAAAGAAGGGATAGGAGCAAAATAAAATAAAATTTCTTCAACAATTTTTTTAATGCTACTTGAATTCGCGTTTAGTTACAATTCCCAATTTTAAGGCAGGTCCATAGAAATAATTAACGATGTAAGTAAAGGAATTATCTGATTCCAGTAAAGATTATCTGGGTGATTGCTAAAAGGTAGTATCTTCAATATTATTTCTCCAGTTTCTATTGGTCTTTTAAAAATGAAAAAAGATATATGATCTCAATATCGATACTATCGAATAGGTTGTTTAATTATTTTTATGATATGGACACTATTTAATGTGGGTGATATGGATGATTGAAAAGTTCCAAAAATAAAGTTTCACGTAATAACAAAACAGCTCCCGATCCACATAAATTAACCGACCTAATCCTACTATTAAATCCAAATTCTCAAGGAGGTAACACAGGAAAAAACTGGGCTGATACCTATAATAAAGTTAAGGATTTTCTACCTAAAGCTCATAGAATTATTTTTACTAAAAAAGCTAATGACGGTATATTCATCACACGAAAGTTACTTAGAAAAGGATATAAGAATATTGTTGCTGTTGGTGGAGATGGTACAATTAATGAAATTGCAAATGGCTTTTATGATATTGAATCAGAAGGCAAACAAACTAAAGATTATCGCAAATTCAAGCCTGTTCCTAGATTAAAGCCAATAAATCCAAGAGCTGCTATATACGTTATTCCTTCAGGGAGCCGAAATGTACTTGCAAAGTCTCTTGACTTGCAACATCAAGGCACTGAATCATTAATGCGTATACGACATATGAAAAGACGAAAGATAGATGTGATAGCGGCAACCATAACCGATAGAGATAATCCATCTTTAACTCATAATAGAATTGTCTTGAATGCAGCAGAGATAGGTGTTGGAGCTGAAATAATAGACAGATCGAAGAAAGTAAGGGGTAAAATAAAAAGTCGTTTTGTATCTACTATGGCAAGTGTAGTTGCAACCCTTCCAGCCTACAATAGCAATGAATGTGATATTGTAATAGACAAACATAAAAAAATCTCCTCTAAAATGACTATGGGTATAGTTGCAAATGGTCGTTTCTTGGGAGGTGGTTTCAAAGCAGCACCTCGTGCAAAATTCTCAGATGGTTTGCTGGATATAATCATATTGATAAATTCTGGAAGTTTCAAGATGATTGATAAATTTATTGAACTAAAGGGAACAAGTACTTACAAATACGAAGATATTCTTTATTATCGAGCTTCAGAGGTTATCTTTTTGCCAAAAGAAAGAAATGTTACTGTTTCTGTGGATGGTGAACCGATAGGCATACTTCCAGCAATTTTCAAAATCTATCATAACGCCTTGACCATAAAGACTGAGGCAGCTTCACCCAGAATTTAGATATTTTTGTTCAGTTAGCATAATAATTGGTGAATCCAAAAAATCTTGTCAAAAAATAAAGACTAGAGATTTTGCTAATAGCTTGATGTTGACATATCTATTTCATATTTTTGGATAATTTTCTGGCGGCCTTTTTTCGTACATCTTCATCCTCCTGCATCTCGGAGTGATTGTTTGGAATATCAGAAGGTTCTTCCCCAAGTTGGCCACTCGAAGCATCGTTTAACGCCTGATCGCGCTTAAATGGATTCTTTTTTTCTGTGCTCAATATTATTATTTACTTATGGGATAACATGGTATTAATGGATTGTCCGAGCTAGTGATTAGAAGAACATAATGAGGGCATCAAAAATTAAATAATATGTGTACGATAATACGTGTGAAATATGCAAGTCGCAAAACAACGAGCGGAAGTCGCCGCACTAAACACAGCTTCCATGAATTGCTTTAAGATGATAGACAAGCCAAGTAAAAAGAGCTCTGTTATTATACCAGTTACCGAATTCAGCAGGTGAATAGATATGCAACTGGAAGGTCAGAAAATCAAGAAAGCAATTTTAACTGCACTGGCCGATCCTGAAATGGTTAGCATTATCAATTCAACAATGTACCAGTCCAAATCAGTCTGTGATATCATCATGGAGGCCAAGATGCCTCATACTACCGCATACAGGAAAATTAAATGGCTGGTAGACCAAGACCTTCTTGTAATTGACAGGATTTGTATCACTGACGAAGGCAAGAAATACAGTCTGTTTCTTAGTGTCTTTAGATCGATAGTCGTAAAATATGAAAACATTAAGATAATTATAGAGGCAGAGCAAAACATCGATCCTGTCGATAGATTGACGGAAAGATTCTTCTCTCTGTGAGTCGATAAGGTTAAGCATATAATTGAGTGATTAGCCTGGCAAAGCTACTTGAGGATTGAAGTAAGGCTTTCTACGACTTTATGGCCTGATCTGTAAGAGTAGTAAAATCTCACGAACATAATTGAGGCAAAAAGAATCATAGAAACTAGATGAATCTGCATGCCAAGATCGTGTAATTCAAAGGGGAAATCAAATGATCCAGACTCATATAAAGTAGCCACAATTTCTCCGCCAATCCAGATCAAAATGAAGATAGAAATTTGAAATAGGAAGGATTTGGGACTATGTGAATGCCAAGCCAACCACACAAATATTCCCAGTGCCACGAATAACAAATAAAGTGTGAAATTACTCATAAGAGCCAAAACTGGAGACATCGTCATACTGTAAGTTGCTCCTTTTTGGATCTAACCAGATACATGAATGCGACGCCAAAAATAATTAAAACAACAATAGAAATGGTTCTAAAGAGTCCTTCTCCCAATACTTCCTCACCTGCAAAGTATGCCAAATGATATATCCCGTGAATGAAAATGAAAAGTGATAATAAGACTGTAAGAATTCTAAGATTGCTCTTCAATCTTAAACTAAGGTACATAGGAACAATGGCAGCAGCAAACATGATAACAGCACTGGCCAAATGCAGTAGGTTTCCATCAAACAACTTGGTTAATTTCTTAAGTTCAGCTTTCACATATACATATTTTGCTCAATACCAAATTATGGGATCCACAACTGGATCCCATTTCCGGGTTCCAAAGATGGGATTTGTCTCTATGTTAATATAATGCCGTAATAACTATCACGCTATGGATAACCCTTATTTTAACAAAAAGACCTTGACATCGTGCATCATAATATCGATACTGCTTATAGGTATGAGTTATTCTTCACACTACCTTGTCCAACCGATATCAGCTACGAAGAGCAGTTCAGACGACAAAGCTAGTTCGACCTCTACGAGTGCTTCTGATTCTAATAACAATACTTCTATCGCTTTAAATGCATTAGAGCTAAAGAATGAAACCTACAGATGGCAGAACACTAGTGAGGCAATAAATCCAACACTGCATTTGATAGCACACACAGATTATCTTATCAAGATAAAGAATCCCACGGATACCAAGCATGAATTAATAATCGGATCAAATGGGACTGAGCTTTCCAAAAGCAACGAGATCGAACCGGATAAGAATGGAAAATTGAAATTCAATGCTAATTCAACGGGCACATTTGAATATCATTGTGAATATCACCCAGATACTATGAAAGGAATCATTGAGATATCTAGCGAATAAATAAATAGGTACAGGAAAGTATGATATCAAAATAGTTCCTCTTTTTCTTACAATAACAATCTTACAATAACAATTTTGAATAAGGGAACATTTCCTCAAACATCTTTCTATCACTTTTCTGTAATCACGGTTTATTTAGAAATTAGCAATTCGTTAGAAGATAGTGATTAGTATTGTTTAATCACTATGCTTATTATAATTTACAATATAAATTGCCGTTTTATTGGCATTTATTTACAAAATAGAAGATATCATACAGCCAATTCATTAGCGTTCTTAATACTTTACAATGAGAGATATTATTTCAAGGTAAAATTTCCTGAAAAATATTTGATTTTGTATCTTCACCGGTAAAGAGAGTTTCCAATGCTATATTTCAACATTAATACTCACTTCAAGAGCATCTTTTACATTTCTAGTAAATTCTAAGGTAGTCTCTGTTGTACGACTAATGTACTTGCCGGAATTTCTGACATAGTCCAAATAATCTTTCATTTCATTTTCATATATAAGCACATTATCCGCAATTACTACTGCTCTTTTATTTAGTAAACTATGCTTTTCAACAAGTCGAAGATACTTTAGATATTCGCTCTTTGTCGCGTCTAAGAAGATTAAGTCGAATTTGGATTTAAGTTTTGGAATCACTTCCAGAGCATCACCATTAATTACTTGTATTTTTTCTGATAATTTAGAATTTTGTATATTCTTTTTTGCTATGTTTGCAAGTTTCTGATCCTTTTCGACACTGACAAGAATAGTTTTCCTCGAGTCATATTCACTATCGTCAAAATACTCATTGCCATCTTTCCCACTCAAAATAATATTTGCCATTAAAATTGCTGAATATCCATGTAATGTTCCAATCTCAAGTGCTCTTTTAGGTTTGTGTTCCTTAATGACATCTTCAATGATTTTTCCCTTAATAGGACCTATTGATGGTAGAAATTCCTTTCTTGCTGTTTCTTCGATTTGTGCTAGAACCTTCAATACAGCATTCTTTGCATTATTTTGAATGCGTTTACTTTTCAAGTCCTGTATTACTTTACTACTTTACTATAAGAGAATTTCTATACAACTACGTCATGAGAATTCTTTCAGAAAGCATCGCCTTGTATACGCAAAGATATATTGCCTACTGGTAAGAAACAGTTATTAGAAATAATGCCAATATTTATCTGTGACTAATCAAATAAATGGGAAGTTAAGTGACCCTCATATTAGAAAACTTTTTGAAAGTAAGAATTTTGTTTTTCTATCCTCATTAATGAAAGATGGTTCTCCTCAGGTTACACCGACTTGGGTTGATATCGAAAATGGTAATATTCTTATCAATACTGCAATAGGTAGGATAAAACAGAAGAATATTTCTAGAGATCCTAGGGTAGCATTGTCTACAGTTGATCAAAATAATCAATATGAAATGGTTACTGTTAGAGGTAAAGTAATAGAACAAATTACCGGAGATGTGGCTGAAAAACATATTGATAAGTTATCAAAAAAATATATTGGTAAAGATAAATTTCCACGAAGGTTTAAAGGAGAAGAAAGAGTGATATTAAAGATAAAACCAGAGAAAATATTTCATATGAACTAAGTAATACCCTTTCAAAAGATTATATTTAGGCTGTAAACAAAAAAATTTGCATGCATATGCTCGAAAAGTTATATGAATCAAGCCACAAATAGAAAAAAATTGGTATAAGTTTCACATATTGATGGAATTTTCTTATTCTGCTAGAATGAAATAGTTATATTGTATATTGGGTATTGTATAGACATGTCTTCGGAAGGTCAAGAAAAATGCGCAGCATGCGGAATGTCATTCAATACCCAAGAGGAATTGAAAGAACACATGCTCGAACTCCACCGAGAATAATATTTCAAATTATTCTCATTAAGATATATTTTGCAATCGAATAGATTATTGACTAATCTAATAATTGCCTTAAATTTGATTTAAGAAGTGAGCTCGTAGATTGGTGGCGATAGTCTTTCTTCCATCGAACTGAGAATCGCGTCTATACAGTCATGAGTTATAATTGATGGAATTGATACTCTAATGTCTGCAGGCATCAAGTAATTAATATATCCTAAAAATTGACATCTTTTTCCAATTTCTTTTTCCTCTCGGCACATATTTATCAAATTGATTAGTTCTTTACTATTTTTTATCATCATATGCATTATGGTCACCCAGATTTATGAGCTTTAGCTATCAATATCTTGTATTATTGTTCCATATCAAAATACTAGAAATTTTTAGTAATATTTTAACATATTAATTCCATTTTCAATTGTTTGATGCGGCAGTTCCATAGAATTATTTGTTCCTATATTCCAAAAATCAGTTAATGTGTGTAGATTTATTACATTAAAAATACGAAAGAATTTTCATCCTTCTTTTAGATTTCTATTCGGAATTCCGTTATTTCAAGACATGGGTATGATTTGGATTATCTAACTACCATTACAGGACATGATGAATGGGTCACTACACCTTCCGCAACACTTCTAAGTAACAATTTTTTAAGACCAGTTCTTCCTCTCGTTCCCAAAATTATCAAATCTATTTTTTCTTTGTCAGCAAATCCCACAATTTCACCAACAATTGATGATGCTGGAATAATGATTTTGTCAACCACAGAAATATTGGCGGTTTTGAGTTTATTTTTTATCTCATTAAACCATTTTTGCACGTCCTTCTTTTGTGTTTCTAATACATCTTTAATAGCCTTCGGAGTAGTGACGCCCAAAAGATTTGAATATGCAAATCCTAATTCTGAATACAAGACATACCATATGAATAATTGAGCATTGTATTTTTTAGCCAAACTAATTGCATATTCAGCAGCTTTCTTAAGATTCAGAACCATCAATCGTAACTAATATTTTTTTTATACTTAATGACAAATGCAAAACTCCTTTGATTGATACTTTCCTAAGGAAATAAATTTCATTCTATAGGGCTGGATAATAGCTATTCCAATATGAAGATCGTGTTGATTTTCTGGAGTAAACTTTTGTAATTTTAAATTCGTTCAAGTGCTTGATGATCGATTTATAATTGAAATCTGAAAGTAAAATTCCCGTTCAACTCACTGCACTTAGGCAAATTGCTAACCGTGGGAATCAATTGAAAAATAGCTTCGTGGAATAAATCAATTATACCTGCATTTAAGATGATACAATGAGATTGCTTTAGATCAAGACATAAATGTAATAGTGTCAATTATTTATTATGGACTGTGATTTTTGTGGAAAAGAGCAGGAAAAATATAAATCGTTCTACTCGCCTTCTGGCACGGATCCACGTGAATACCACATCTGTATAGATTGTATTAAAAACTGGCTTAAGGAATTAGAACAATGAAACTGCAAATGATAATTATGCCGATATTTTAATTGCCATTAATCATTATACTAGTGCTACCCCTGACACTACAAAACAATTAGCGTTACCAATTATTACGCTTCTTCTTGTGTAAAAATGTTAATAGGTTGTATTAAACAATATCATAAAAATCTGATTCCATCCTACGTCGAATAAATTGAGTAATATGATTTATGTTTAGACTATTTGCAAATGCTACAGCATTGAGGACTATGAATAAACAGTAAAAGAAGATGATGAGATTTTTACAAATTTGTTACTTTTCACTAACATAGTTGTGTTGTGTTACCTTGTGTTGTCTTATCTTAGTTGACCCAACTAAAGTATAATTTGCCAACTTGTAATTAACAATTTTTTAATCAGACAAAAATTATTAAAAAATGGTAGATTTGATATATTCAACATTAATTGCGACGACGATCAGAATAATCTGATAGGGTATTTCCGATTATACAACTTCAGCTTTTGCGAATCTTTCCCCTATACTAGTAATTCGTATCTTTACATTCTGTCCAACCTTGCCACCTACTACAAAGATTACAAAACCTTGGACTCTAGCAATTCCGTCTCCTCTGTTACTTATTTCTGTTATTTCTACTTCGTATTCCTTTCCCATTTCGACTGGTTTTGGGCTTGAACCAAATGATCCTCCGCCCTTACCATATCCATTTCTTCCTCCGTAAGTCATTAATTATTCAAGGAACCACCTCCTTTCCCTAATATGAATGGAAGGTAATTAGCATCATTTTTAGATAAATTTCTGTTTCAGTATATCATATGCATATGCATAGAATGTCTAGATGTTTGATGAGGAATAGCGTTCTTTGAGAGATTTTGATGAGTCTAGACGTTATTATGAGGATAATTCAGAATCCGATTACGCCCAACTATTCGGAACTTATACTGCTCACCATATAGGTTAGAATAAAAATAAGCATAACTTTTAGCAGCAGCAAATGTTGTAAAATTGATTCTTAATCCATCAACAACTGTCTTTTTACCGTATATGTCTTCAACTTCTATTACATAAAATTTTGGTAATTTCTTAAGCTGCTTCATTGTCATGTATATTATTATTAGGAAGAATGCTACCACGGCCAGTACCATAAGTAAATGTTCAAAACCTTTGACAAATTCTAGAACGTTATTTATAACATTGTGTTCGATCCATTTCGATAAGAATGATAATAATCTGATAGCTATTATAACAATATAATCAATCATTTTATCCACCTCCAAGTGGCATCAATAAGCATAGGATGATATTTTGTTAGCTCTCCAATAAAAAAATTTCTATATTTCGTGAAATGTAAATTCTAGTAGTTATCTAACTTCAATTCATAGGGCCTATCATTGAAATGTTCAATGATATTTTATTAATTTATTTTCTATCTAGAGTATCAATCTCGAAAAAATTGACACAAACTTCCATTATCGCATAATTTGGTCTAAATCTAGCCTACAAGGCACTTAAAGTTGTATAAAGTCAGAACTGAATTTTAGATCATTATTTTATTTTGTGCCTTTCAGCAGATTTACTGCTTCTAAAAGTTTAGCATCAGTAGCATTGATATGCAAATCTAGTTCTGTTTGATTGGCCTTATCTTTTATTAAATCTCGCAATTTTTCCCGCATCATAAGTTCTATATCTACCATGAAATCATGAGATCCTTTTTTTTCGATTTCATGTTCTACATGTTCAAAGTTGTCAAGATAAGCTGCAGTTGCCAATTCCTCTGCACCTGTATAATTGCTATTTTTATATTCAGCGGAAGTTTGGTTCAACAAATTTCGGGCATTCTGTAAATAGTCAATGTATTTGTTTGATTTACCTTCAGTCTGAGTTGTTTCATTTTCTTGACCAGACCCATTTTTTAAATCAGATATATAGGCTGGTGCTAAAATAACAGCAATTAGTAAAGTCCATCTTAGATTGATTCTATTCATTGTTAGGTCCCCCTAAGTAGACTTTAAATGGTATTTAAACAATTTTGAAGGCAAAATTTTAAAAAACTAGACAAACTATTCGTTGAAATAAGATATTTTTAAATAAAAAATTCATTAAATAATTGTTTTCCGTTTTTCCCAATCAGAACATATGATAGTTAATATAATTAACCAAAAACGTCATAACAAAAATTCCATATTGATCCTAATTTCGCTTAATTAAATTTTGTAAAATGAAAAAAAAGGGTGGTTTCTTAATTCCAGTGTCTGAGTCTTTTCTAGATGCTCTGTGGTATTAATAGATCACAATGACACTGATTCTATCAAGGAGTCATGTTACCGGTCATTCCAGTCATATTATTGGTCATGTTACTGGTCATGTTACCAGCCATCATCGTTTCGTTACCAGTCATATTTTGAGCGAACACGATAGTACCGATCGCAGGAACTAGTAACATTCCTAAAGCCAATGTGATTGCTAATGCCAAAATAAGAATTGTAGCCATTTTTATAACAAAGGGTACTACTTTATTTAAGTATTTCTTGAAGTTTTGTGATCAAAAAACGATATAAATTTAGTACTTAATTCAGCAAAATACTAATGAATTATAACATTTTACTTAAAATATAAAATTATTCGTAAAAGACAAATGTGATAATTGATACCTCTCATTAAGATATTACTATGTAATAGCAATAATGTTATTGATATTTTTAATCTCAGCCAAATATTGATATGAAAAATCATTATTACTTATGAATATGATTAAAATTTTTAAACCAAAATTATTTCAGCTTGTATTTCATAATTTATAAATTTGACCACGATGGATTAAATGTAAATATGAACTCATCTTTTGATTTTGGAATATTGCCTATTAGAATTATGGCAGGTATTACATTTATTGCGCATGGAATACCAAAATTTTACGATGTATCTGGAGGCTACAAGTTCTTTCAATCTGTTAATTTACCAGCTGAGTTGTTCATACCAATAGCACTCCTGGAAGTCATTGGAGGTTTAGCGATTTTGTTTGGCGTACTAACAAGAATTGCTTCAGCGCTACTAATAATTGAAATGATAGGTGCAATATTGATGGTCAAACTCTCTAAAGGTTTTGTTGGTGGATACGAGTTTGAACTGCTATTGATATCGATAGGAATAACGCTATTTATGATGGGGCCAGGAAAAATATCTATAGAGAATTATATCTTAAAAAGAGAATTATTTCCTAGAGGGAAACAATTGTATCAAACAACTTATTCCTCTAAAGCGGATAAGAAATAATATTTTTAAAGATTTAATTTATTTTCATTTTTCATAATACCTACCCAAGAAACGGAAATAGTAATCATCCTAGTACTTACACAATAAATTTAATGTGCTAGAGCATAACCAATAGTGTTATGTCATCATCCATCATGATGTTAAGCCCCATTTTTGACGTACTTTTTCTTCCAGTTTTGAAAAAACAAATCTATCAAATAATAAACCAATCACAAATATTACAATCATAGTTGCTATTATTTGACTCATATTGGAAAACTCTCTTCCTATGGATAAAATATATCCAAGTCCTAGTCCGGTAGTGATCAACATCTCAGCGCCTATCAAAGCGTGCCAAGCGAAAGACCAAGTTTGTCTTAGGCCCATTATCAAAGATGGTGCGGCCGCAGGTATCATGACATGTCTGAATAATAAAAAGCCGTTAGCTCCCATATTTCGTGCTGCGTGTATATATATAGGCGGTATATTTCTGATCCCACCATAGGTAGAATTCATTATTGAGAATACAGAATTCATTACAATAACGAAAAGTATTCCTAAATCATTGAATCCAATGAGAAGAATAGCAAAAGGTACCCATGCTATACTTGGAAAAGATTGGAGCCCTAAAGCAAATGAGCTCATGGTCTTTCCAAATTGTTTGAATCTAACCATAACAAGTCCAACACATCCACCAATTACTACTGATATTACAAATCCAATGAATAACCGCCATAGTGAAACAGCGATACTCTCAATCAGAGTACCGTCAGACACCAAGTCAGCAAAAGACTGAGCAACCATTGCTGGGGATGGGAGAGATACAGGTGGCCATATTTCTAAAGAGTATACTATTTGCCAAATGATCAGAAAAACTATTAAAAATGTGACGATGCTTAGAAGATCCTTTATGTTAAATCTGATCTCTTTTTTTGAATTTGGGGGAGTATCCATCTCAGAAAACCTTTCTATTAATTACTCCTCTCGTGTAAAACTCCATTCATTATAAAATTCGATCGTGATTGGACACTCATACCAGATAGATTTTAATTGTTTTGATAAATATGGAAATATAAATGGTTTCTATTGTAAATTTTTTCACTATTTTTGATCCCAAGATGAAGTAATCTTCTTGCTTCTTGATGATGAATATGAAATAATTAAATAAAATTTCACATAATTAGAACTGCTGCAATGAATCTAGCGGTGGGTAGATTAAAAACCAATCCTAGGATATTGAAATGTAAATAGTTTAATGATACTCAACTAGGAATCTGTGTTAGGACTTGTTTTATTGCACCTTCAAATACAGAGTAAGGCTGGGCACCCTCTATTTTCAGAGGAGTTTTTCCCTCAGCAATTAGTATGAATGTTGGGGTACTAGTTAAACCAATACTCCGTGCCAAATTGTCATTTGTAACTACTAAATTTTCATATTTTTTGGAATCAAGGCATGCTGAAAATTTGTTTACATCAGTAACCCCCGCATAAACTGCAAATTGCGTTAAACTATTTTTCGAAACCCAGTCAGTGTTTTCTCCTTTTGAGTTTGTATATACTTCATCATGATACGGCCAGTATTTTCCTTGCTCCGCAGCACAATAAGACCCAATGGCAGCAAGTGTTGATAACTTATCTGATGGTCTATCATTTATGACAAAATCTTTAAACATAAAATCAATCATACCCGTATTGACAAAATTATTAACGATTTGATCTTTGGTTTCCCTATGAAATCTTGCACAATATTGGCATTGATAATCACCAAATTCTATTAAAGTTACTTTGCTTTTGTTTGTTCCCAACGCTGATGCATTTTGATCTATAGGCTGAAGAAGCATGCTAATAAGCTGCTCAGGATTTTCGGGATTTTTAGGGGTATTGTTTTTCCCCATTGTCGCAAATGCCGTTATCGAACCTGCAACTAGTACTACACCAAATATAATTGCCCACATTAAGGATTTTTTCTTAAATTTCTTAGAACCCGATTTTTTGACCTTCCGTTTCAATATGATATTTTTCGTTTTAGTAGCTTAAAAACCATGGTAAAAAAATCTAACTTTTAGATGGTTTAATTAAACCTAGTATTTTTTTATTCTGTTATTTTAAAAATGAAATCACAATGATTCAATTTTGTGATACATTTATTGTGTCCCAACACTGTCTACATAATTGGCCATCAATTTTCCATTGGGGTTTTGGGTTATACCTTACGAAACCAATTTTTTTTCCACAGTGAACACAAAAATTTATTTTTGTTTGATATGCCAGTTCTTTTTGATCATAGCATTTTTCACATAAAAAAATATCACTGTCCATATTCCACTGCCATCTAGGTTTCTTTTTTTTCTCTGGGTCAATATTATTATTACAAATGAAGCACAGATTTTGTTTCTTGTTAATTTTTTCTTCTTCTTCTTTTTGTTTAATTACAAAGTCCTTTGTTGTTTTCATATGACAGTCGCTACAAAGATAACCAGTAATATTCCAAGATTTATCTGGTTTATATTTAAATTTAAGATCTTTATTGCACAGAGTACAAAACTGAGGTTTCCTAAATTGCAAACATGCTTTTTTCAAGTATCTTGTAAAAAAATGTATCTTTTATATTTTTGCGATATACTTCAAAAAAATGTTTGAACATAAATCAGGATTCGATTTGTGGCTTTCAGGTACAAAGCTAAGATGAATTTAATCCTTAAACAAAAATAGAAAATAATAGTCATATTTATAACACATAAATCAATAGTACGCAAATGATTACTAAACAATGTGATAATTGTACTGAAAAGGGAAAGAATTTTTATTGTAACAATTGTACCAAAACAGCTGAATATTTTGATATCTATAGCTATTACAGCAGTAGGATGTCAAACAAGAATATCTTGATAGGTAGAATCAAAGCTTACACTTGGCATGATGTGTTAGAATACATAAAGAATAATTTTTTTTATGATCAATCTAATAGTCTTAATGTAGACTGTGAAAAAGACTTTGCATTTATAGAAAAAAAATCATCAGAGCAAGTCACATTTAATGGTCATACTAACAAGTCAGCTAACCAACATCCTATTGGTTACAAAATATATTTGAATAAAGATAATAAATCATTTGAGTTTTCTTCCAAAGTCAGAAACTTTTGGGATTTAACTGCTGTTACTAATTATAATAACAGTTAGGGTCAAGTCTATTTATTGAAATAATATTCAAGCTTTGTAATTATAATGATCTCTTAACTTATTTTTTCAAAGTCTTTACTATCTTAATTAAGTTGAATAAATTAAAAAAGATGAAATCAAACTAGTCATTTTCCAAATTATCTTTTCTATTTTTTTATTATTAAGAGTAAAATTAAGCGGTAAATGATATGACTTCCTTTTTTCCATATTTTCTAAATATTTCATCATATTTCATTGACTTTGCTGATATTAGATTTCCACTATCATCATACATCTTTACAAAATTTGCTCGCAATGCAATATTCCCTTTTGAATCGAAGAATCTGATACTATAACCATTTATCCCGTTCTGTCTAGTTTCTATTACAAATTTTGCAGTCGTTACGAGCTCAAGATTCAAATGTATATGCCATGATTTATCTTCATGGCCGATAGTCATCCATTTATCACTCATTCTAATTGGTAAACCTTTTTCAATCTTAACTTCACATATCCCGCTTCCGCTATTCACCGAAAACATAATATCATCTAGATTCAGTATATCAGAAATCAATTCTTTGATCAAGTTATTAGACATGTGTAAATATTATTACAACGGTTTAATAAAAATATGAGGTAAATACTAGCCTTGTTGATATTTTGTTGCATATGACAAATGTCTCATGTAAAATTGAGATTGTTTTTTGAATTGATGTCTGCAACTCTTAATGGTTCTGGAATTCTTTCCTCCTCTTTGGTTATTTTTTTAACGATTTGTACAGCTTTTGTTAAACTAATTTTATGTCCAACGCTTACGTAGATTGGTTTTTTTCCCTCTTTTTTAATCTTGTATCCCAAAACGGACCTGTGATATTCAATAAAGTGATCTTCCCGTACAGAACCACATAAAAGATTTTTAGCGACTCCTATTGTTGGTTTATCAATCACATAACCAACATAACTTGCTAATCCACACTTCCTAGGATGCAAGATTCCATGTCCATCAATAAGCAGAATATCAAAACCAAAATCATTTTTTAGTAATTGCAGAGTATTTAGTAAAGGTCTAGATTCTCTTAAGAAAAGCAAACCTGCAATATAGGGATATTGTACATGGTATTTGTGGTTAACAGAAGCTATCAAGTCAAAGGTAGTTTTAGTTATTACGGCAGAACAATGCGCTACGTTACTTTTGTAAGATACATCTATACCACAAATATTTTCTATTTTATCAAAAATATCATAGGTAATTATCTTAGTTGAAATTTCTTTTTGAAGATCAAATGCCCAAGAATGAGGTTTTTTTTCCACAATACTAATTTGATATCATGTTTCTTAATCTTGACTATTATGTAATTTGTTAGTCATAGACGAATGAAGATTCAATTTTGGTCACCACCTAATCTTTTTAGCTTGATAGATATTCAATTAAACTCCATTTCGTAATAGGAGGACTTTACAATCGTGAAATTCAACAGCTCAATATGAAGAGAGTCAAATCAAAAAGAACAAAAGATCTCCTCAATTTAAATTTTGTATGAATTTGTGACAAACATAGTATATAAAATCTATTCAAAATGATATATGATATGTCGTTTGTCCTTTGATTTCTATCCCAGTTTATCAAGTTAAGGATGTTTTTTATATGATTGCTTAGATTACACTGCTGATAACTAATGCCAGAGGAGCTTTCCGCAAGAAAATCACAAGAAGGATATGAATGGCAGATAACTGAGAAATTCAAGGAGACTCATGATACCTATACATACAAGTTATTACCACTTTCTAACTCACAGAGATTCGATTTTAGTATAGGCCAGTTTGTGACTGTAAGTACGTTACTGAAGAGACCCACGACATCAGGAGGTTTTGAGGAGAGTCTGGTTAATCGTGCCTATTCTATTGCGTCGTCACCAACAAGGGATTTTATTGAACTTACAATCAAAGAGGAGAAACCATATGGCTATATCAATCCTGTTACAGGAAAACCGGATGCTTTTGCCGCGTATTTTAATAAACAGGTTAAACTGGGAGATAAGATCAGGTTAAAATTAAATCAGAGCAAAGAACATTTCTTATGGAAGGTAGCTGCTGGAATTGAGAAGAACGTAGCATATTGGTCTGGTGCAAATGGGGCACAATCTGCAAGAAGTTTGATTCAGTATATGGAAGACAAGAAAGACCCTGAATTTAACCTTATACTTTTCTACAGTAACACAAAATTATCTACAGACAATACAAATAATAAGTATATCACCAACGATGGACCTCACCCCATTGATTCATTGAATGTGATTTACTATAATTGGTTGATAGATGTTGCAAAAAAACTTGAAAACTTGAAAGTGATTTTTACCTTTACAAGAGAACAAGAAATACCTCCCACATCCACTAAAGTTATAAGGATTATTTATAGGAAAGGAAGATTCTTCTTAAATCCTGATGGTTTGCCCGAAAGAACTTTACTGAAATATGGTGGAAATGTAGAAACATCTTTTAATCCGATATGTGGTAGCAGTGGGTTCATAAACGGTATTGTAAGGTTACCAGATGGCAAGATAAATAGGGGCAAAGGGATATTGCAAAATTTGATGGAAATTGAAGGAGTAAAACCAGAAAAGACCGACAAGGAACAGTTCTACTTACAACAAGTCGGTGTAAATCAGTGAAATGAATAGGTGCAACAAACTAGAACCTCGTTAGGAATGGCATGCCGAATAGTATCCTCCTCAATTAACTTACCAAAAATTTATTATACGTTGTTATTGTTAAAATAAAAATTTGTAGTAGATCTATTATCATAAGAAAGCATTGAAAGTCAAGAATTTAGGTGGACGAGACAATTTATTAACTGTGACAGATTGAGAAAAATCACTGTATTTCATATTGAAAATGTAGAGTATATCTATCCTTTTGATAAATGATTATCTAAAAAATAGTATGAAGATTTAGCTATAAAATATCGAGCCAACAGTTAATTGCATTATGTTTCAGAAGATAACGACAAATGAATACGAAGAAGGAAATGTCAATTGCTGTCATATTTCTTGCAGCAGCTATCATCTTTGTATCGTCAACGCCTATGACAAATCATGTGTCAGCACAAAGCGATGAGGGAGGAGATGATCCAGGGAAGATGTACTATGAAAATTTCCTAAATTGTCTGTCTGACGCTGGCGGGTCAAATAGTTATCCTGCAGGCGATCAAATAGTAAACTGCTTCGCACAGAGTGGTTACATACAGGGAAGTTCCAGTACAAGTAACAGCGCTGACACTGAAGATGAGACTGAAAATGTAGATGTAAGCGTAGTTGGTGATGAAAGTGCTGAAGAGACTGAAAATGTAGATGTAAGCGTAGTTGGTGATGAGAGTGATGATGCAAGTGCTGAAGATGATGCAAGTGCTGAAGATGATGCAAGTGCTGAAGATGATGCAAGTGCTGAAGATGATGAAAGTGCTGAAGATGATGAAAGTGCTGAATAAACTAACAGTGTAGCTGACGCTGAAAAAAGATCCCCTTTATTTCTTTTTTAACATACAATATTATTTCTGTGCCTAGTTCATTTTGATATTAGTTCAACCAGAGATATTGTTTCCACGAATGTTTTTGGCAACATATTATCTAATTTTAAATCTTGTTAATTCTTCTAGATGGTAATAAGTAGTCTACGAATTTTAGAACCTGATTGTCCAACCTGCTCAAATATATAGCATACATTCTTTAATATTTCCTTAGGTTATTGATTGGTTATATATGTGCCTACATTGAAATTCAATTCCAAAATAATTTTAATATCCTAAATCTATGAAAATATAAGATCATGGATCATCTTCAATCAAATCAATTTGATGCATTATTAACTGAAGGAAAAAAGACTTTGGTCATGTTCTATGCAGATTGGTGTCCTTTCTGTCGGAAGTTCAAACCAATTTTCGAAACCGTTGCAAATTCTCATAATAAAAATATGAATTTTTATGCTTCTATGATTAATGATGATGATAACCCACTTTGGGATAGATTTTCAATAAATACTGTACCCACACTTATTGCATTTGATAAAAGCGAGATAATTTCGAGAAGAGATGCAAAAATGGGTCTTGGTCTAAATAAATCAGACATTGATTCTATATTAGAAGAGATGTCAGCACATGAAAGGTGATCCGAAAGATAATCTTTCAAGGGGATCGAAACCTTCGTATCCTTTCTTTGCATATTTCCAAATACCTCATGTCTATGTCAAAACCTATGCATGAAATTCCCAATCGAAGAGATGCCAATGCAGTTGAACCTATTCCAATGAATGGGTCTAGAACAACTCTACATTTTTTAATTCCATGCAATTTGATACACATTTCTGGAAGCTTAATTGGAAAAGTAGATGGATGCGGTCTCTGCTCTTTGTCCCAGATAGTCTCATATGGGATGAACCAAGTGTTACCACGATCTCTTAGATCGCGGGTCGCCCTTATCCAGCGACCAATATTTGTTTTATCTTGATAAGGAACTCCAATGGATAGCTTATCCAATTTGACATTACCCTGTTTAGTAAAATGAAAGATGAATTCTGAGCAATCATTTAGAAATCTATCGCTAACTAGAGGTTTAAAATGACCAACGGCTATGTCTGATGTTATAGCCCGATAGCTACCTACATCAGATTTTGGGATTGCTATAGATTTTACCCAAACTATGACGTTTTGTAACGTAAAATGTTCCCTCAAAACGTTTGCAACATCTAAAGGAATCCAAGGGTCAGAAGGTTTGCTTCCAATGTTTATAAAAAAAGAACCATCATCAGAAAGTACCTTTTTAATTCCTGCGCCCACATTGGATAAGAATTTCAAGTATTCACTTCTAGGTAACGAGTCTTTATAGCGATTGTATCTTACACCTATGTTATATGGAGGGGATGTAACAACTACGTCGATAGTTTTTTCCAATAAATGGTTTTCAATTCCACTGATACAATCACCATGGTATAACTTGATAGAAATGCCTTTTCTCTTTATCTCGGCAATTTTTACTGGTATAGCATGCTTAATATTGATTCAACTTCTTTCTCAGAGGTAAATATGAAAGTCGAAAGCAACACGAATGAAATATGGTTAATAGAAGGGAGGGAAAAAATGGTATCAATAATTTAGTATGTGTTCTCAGATCATTACAAGATCATCTACGGATGATATCATAACGACTGCCTTATTTCCGCCTAGACTTTTTTTCATTCTGCTTACGACTTCTTCGACAACAGCAGAATTTACCACAGTAGCCACAACTTTTCTAGAATTATATGTAAGTTCAACCGTACCACTTCCTCTACCTGAAGCAACTCTTTCCTTATCTTTGGTTACTCCCTTTACGTCGTAGATAGTAGCTTCAAGATTCAAATCTTTGAGCGAAGAGATGATATCTCTAACATTTTCAGCTTTTACTAGTACAGCAAGTCTCTTCATGGTCCTTGATTTTTTACCCGGCATTTCTGCATATGTTACTTCAAACGGCAAGGTCGTATTGTCTTTAACCATTTCTCTAAAGTAGAGATGTAAAGTATAAAAAGATGATGTAAATATGATCTTTGATTTGAGTTGAAGGGTAACGATCATACTTTTTTTGATATAACTTTTTATTTATTAAAATACGGAATTTTATTTGAAAATATTTAAGAACGATTATGCTATTACTACACTGATGAAAAGAAATTATTTCATGAGGTCACTCATTGTTATGAGTTTATTAATAGCAATAGCTTTCACAAATGTCAATTTATTTGCAAAGGTGACAGGAGAAACCGGAATTGGGAAGGATGTATTTAAGGTAATTGTCACTCTATATGACATAACAAATTCAACAAAAGACATTATCACAATAGTTAACGTAGATGATCAAACAAAAACAAAAGTGTTCAATGCCGAAAATCCCGAATCTGAAGGCCAAGATAAGGTGTCATATACAATAACGTTTCCAAATGTGACGGTTAATGATGGAGATCCATATACTGTATGCACGGTAAGTGTAAATGATTTTAAGCTGAACTGTAAGGAAGGAAACAATTCCCCTCTAACTAGACCAGAGTTTGTGGATATTAAAGTAGCAGGAGAAGGTTCTGGCGAAGGTGAAGAAGAATGAATTTTTCACTACCGTACTGAAATAAGAATCGAGATAGATGATATTTCCACGTAAACAGACATATTTGAGCCAATTTCGCTAACAACTGCTAAAGCTATCTAGTCTCATAACTGACATAGGCATAATATGTACAATGGTTGAATAATTAGCGCATGACAATCAGGGCCTTACTTTATACTGCTGCTGCATCCACTTTTGTTGCAGGATTATTACATCTTGCAATTGTCCCAATGTTTTTTGCACAAATGTCTATAGACGTTACGATATTCTTTATAGTCTCGGGTATGGCTCAACTGTTCTGGATTATACCTACTGTCAGGAGGTGGATAATACCATGGTACTATATCGGTATATGCGGAACTGTTATCTTAATCATAATGTACTTCATAGCTGTCCCAGGAAGTGGATACCCAATTAGTCCATTAGATGTAGCAGTAGAAATTTCCCAGATTGCTTTCGTCATTTTATCTATGATAATAATTAAGAAAAATAGAGCGGAAATCAAATCAGGCAATATATACAGATAGAATTATCGATTCCACTGTAAGTTTTTATCAAGCCGAAACAATACTATTGGTACTATGTCTAGATAATCTAGTGCTAAACTCACGATGATTACATTAGATGCGGATATTCATATGGGCTTGTCAGTTCTTCAACCTAAGCATCATTTCATTTCAAGTATGGATAAAAAATTCCCAGCAGGATCTTTAAACCATGCTATCTTAGGTTTACCACGGAAAACACCCTTGTCATCGGTCTTTAGCTCACCTTCATTGTAAATTTGAAAATGTACTCCCAATTGAGTTAAATCGACTACTGCCTGGTCAACGTTATCAACTGCAAAATTAAGTATAGTAAAAGTTGCGGGAGTGTGATTAGGTTTTGGGTATATGAAAATCTCGTTACCACCTTTAAGATGCAAACTTAATCCTTCCTCGGATTCTGATACCTTAAGTCCTAAAGTCTGACCGTAAAACTCTTTGGCTTTTTCCAAGTCGTTTACTGAAAAACTGGAGAAGGCTTTTGTGTTTTTAAAAATTGTCATATACTATGAAATAGGAAAAATAATTATTAAGAGTTGTTCCTGTGAAACTAATTAGTAGAGATGTGAACTCATTGAGTCAACTAACTACGATTACCTAGATATGTAAATAGCAGCCAGTATGGATCAGTCTTGAAGATTGCTTACTAATATTGTCTGTGGGTTTGACCTCTGCAAATCGTAACAGGTAGGACAAATCATACTTCCGAACCAGTACTTGATTGAGTTCGTTTTCTTTTCGCACAACTCACATCGTACAAGGTTAAACATTTCTTGATTATCTTAGATATCATATTATATAAAACTTTTCTAGTAGATTTAGATTGGTAGCGATTCGCACATAAAGAGAAAAAGAAGGTAAAACTTGGATGCGGTTGGCTGCTATCGCCTTAATATGTCTCTCATTACCATGCAGTTTTGTTATATATTATTAAATTGAATTAAAAGCAAAAATTGATCCCACAATTGTCTGTATGAATTTTTCCTGCATTGTGTTGATGATCTCATTTGCTGCTTTCCAACCTGTACAATGACATGGAATAATATACTGTGGATCTAGCTTTTTCAGTTCAGCAATTGTCAATGGAATAGATTCTTCATATCCTTGTCCTGATAGATGAAATCCGCCAATAACAGAATGTATTTTCTTAATACCCGTAACTTCCTTTGCATAATTGATAGTGTTTACTATTCCAGCATGGCCACAACCAGTCAGAATAATTAATCCCTTGCCTTTTAAGTTCATGATTAAAGCCTGATCATCTTTTACCAAAGGATCAGGTATTAAATCAAATTCATTTTTTTCTTCTTTATATTGTAATGGAAATCCTTTTTCAAATTTAGTAACTCTTGGTATTTCTCCAGTAATCATCAGTCTATTATTGGCCTTGCTGCTTTCTTTTTTACTCTTAATTTCGTTTTCATCCCTAGGAAGGAAAGTTATTTGGTCTATTTTTCTAATTATTCCACCAGCCTGAAGTATTTCCTCCTCATTTCATTATTTGCTCATTAATCTTTTCAATTAACACTTGTCGTTCCCCCAATAAGACTTAGTTTGGTTTCTATTGCTAATTAGAATTTTCAACGCCAAACACGACTTTTAATATTTGCATAGTTACTCTCCTTGATACGCTTTCTTTAAAGTACTAATGTCAAGCTTTTGCATTTGTAGCATTGCCTTCATGACTCTCTCTGATTTGTTAGAATCTTTGTCTTGCAACATCTTTACCAAAATGGTTGGAACAACTTGCCACGACACTCCGTACTTGTCCTTGAGCCAGCCACATTGCTGAGCCTTTTTATCACCGCCTTCAGTGAGTTTCTCCCAGTAATAATCAACTTCTTCTTGTGTTTCACAATAGATTTGGAATGAAATGGCTTCATTGAATTTAAAGACTGGTCCGCCGTTCAGAGCCAAAAATTTTTGCCCCTCCAGTTCAAAATCAACCGTCATTACAGTTCCTTCTTCTCTTTTATGAATCTCGTATCCTTCTTTTCCATATCGAGTAACGTTACCAACCTTTGCGTTTTTAAAAATCGAGACATAAAACGCTACTACCTCCTCGGCATTGTTGTCAAACCACAAACACGGACTAATTTTTTGCATCTATAGTTATAACCCATAATCGCTATAAATACATGTATTCACATGAGCTGCCTTACGAAGTATGCTTAGAGGTGTCAAAATGCTCTGAATCTTTTGTAGAAGCGAATAGGATAAACCTTATATCTAAAACCTCCTATTAATATTAGAACTAAAAATGACTAATGCTAATTCTCATGACTGGAAACTTGAAGGAGATTATTTTGAAGGTTGCAACTGTGACTCAATATGCCCCTGCATTTTTTTGCAAGACCCGGACAAAGGATTCTGTAACCTTACTTTGGCTTGGCATATAGAGAAAGGTCACTATGAGAGTATGCAGCTTGATGGATTAAATGCTGTGGCTGTTTTTGTGGCCCCTGGCAATATGTTCACTGGTCCTAAAATGAAGGTAGCCCTTTACTTGGATAAAAATGCAAGTCAAGAACAAAGTGATGCCCTATCAAAAATATTTTCAGGCCAATCCGGTGGTTTTTTTGCTGTAGCAGCGAAACTTATCGGAGAGATGGTTGGAATAAAATCTGCTCCGATAACATTTGGAATGGAGGGAAAGCGCCGTTGGCTGCATATCCCAGAATACTTAACCTTAGAAATAGAGGCATTCAAGGGAAATGATCCGAACAAGGATAGCTTAGTTGTAAATCCTTCCTTTTCTATGGTACCGGGGTATGACCATGTAATAGCCCGCTCTACCAAATATTTTTACAAGGATCATGGATTTGAATGGGACAGCACTGGTAAGAATGGTTTCTATTCTAAATTTGATTATGGTCCTTAAAAGCTCTCATTCGATCATAAGTCAATTGAAAAAGTCAGTATCCAATTTTTCTATCATCTTATTTTGATAAACTATGATCATGCTGCAAAAAATCATCCTAGTTTCACTTCTCTCAACTGCAGGTATTTCCTGGCTATTATCTTCATATCAGCCAGATATGATGAACATTATGAATACGTATAATCCAATATTAATAGCATTATTTACTGCAAGTTGGACGGCTGGGATGGCTGCAATGATGTTTCCAGCTATAGTACCAATGGTACTACTTTACAATAAGCTCGTTACCAATAGACAATCTGAGTCAAGCGAAGTAATTATACAACCAAAATCCTCCCATTTTTTTAAAGTCATACTCTTTATTGGAATGTATCTTGTAGTTTGGACTTTAACAGGGATATGCCTATTGTTAGGCTGGTCTGTTCCTATGAATAGTCTTGCTCGGTTCAATGAAAACAATATTCTCGGGCTAATTTTCGGAGCCATTCTGATTATTTCTGGTATCTATCAGTTTACTCCACTAAAGAACAAATGCATAGGATACTGCGAATCCCCACTGAGTTTCTTTATGAGAAGATGGAAAAATGGAATAGTAGGGGCAATTAAAATGGGAATATATCATGGACTCTATTGCCTTGGATGCTGCTGGCCTTATTTTCTAATTATGGTGGCTCTGGGATGGATGAATCTTGCATGGATGGGCCTGTTTGCAATAATAATTTTTGCGGAAAAGATCTGGACAAAAGGGATATGGATTGCAAGATCTGTTGGGATTGTTTTGATAATATTAGGGATATTAAGTAGTCTCGGTTTAATTGTACTACATGACAGTACGATGGTTATGAATAATCAAAACAATACTGAAGATAAAATGATAATGGCACAAGATAAGGAAAATGAGAGTCTTAGTGAAGATAAATCGGAATTGGCTAAGAGACCCGTCATGCCGCACGGAATGAATATGTAAATCTGCTCTTACTCCAATGTTACTGTTGTTAGTTTATGACATTGTGAAATGGAGGAGCATTGGATATCATCTACGTATGTCTAAATTATTTTCCTTTATGAACACGTACGGACTAAAAGCATTAAAGAAAAATGGAGATCCTGAAAATGATAATGGCGAAACTGGTCCTTGAGTCATGAACGAATATTTTCGGGTTTTTGTATTAAAAGAGCTTGCCGGATCCGTAAATGTTCTATACAGATCAATAGCTTTTTCATCTGACACTAGTTCCCTAAGTGTGATTAAATCATTACCTAGTGAAAGCCCGAATCCGAAGAAAATGATTCTTAATTGCTGTAGAATATCCCTGTGGATACTAGATAGTGATGTACTAATAAACAACCAGCCTAATCCATACTTTCTCGTGGTCCTTACTGCATCTAGCAAAGTTATCCTCAATTGTTCAAGATTGGAATCCATGAATTCATCTTTCCTTGCATATCTGTGAGCTTCATCCAGAACAACCAGTGTATTTAAGGAAGTATTTTTCTGCCAGGTTCTTTCTCCTAGACGCACCAATCCCCCAAGTAATCGCTTAAGTATTAATGATTGAATAGTTTCATTCCAGTATTTCAGCTGCATTTTATGAGCAGTTTGTTCTGAAAGATCTATTACAATAAGTGGTTTTAATTTCCAAGAAAATTTCTCTAAAAGACCATCGATCGTTATTGCATCATGTCTTTCTTCAAACAGACTGCAAATTGGAGTCCAAAACTGAGAGTACAAAGTATCTAAATTTTTTTGATCCAAGCTAGAAACAAGGTTATTTAGTCTCTTTCTTGGCTCTGGGGTCGAAAATATGAGAATCTGAACTTCTTCATTACGTAATTCATTTATGAAAAGGTCAAAGGACTCTCTTTTTATCAATTTAGTTAATGACGTCTTGTTTCTAAGTTTAGGTATCAATGCGTCTATTGCATATCTCCTATTTGCACCGTTAATTGTTAACTGATGGAAGAATTGTGATTGTAACAGAATTTCTTCAAACAATGTCCATCTATCTAAAACAAGATTTCTAACGTTTATTGTTTGGACTTCTTTATTTAGAGAATTCAATATTTTTTTTATATTGAAATTAGAATTGTAGTTTGAGTTATTGTTATAATCATTTGTAAAACTTTTTGAAAATTCTCCGGCAGGGTCCAGTACCAATAATCCCATGTTCGGATATTTAGAATATGCTGTAAGAATCATTTTAGCCAGTGTAGATTTTCCAGATCCAGTTATTCCGAAAATGCCTAAATGATAGGCTTCACCAGCACCGTTTTCCCCATAATCAAAATGCTTAAACCACATTGGCAATTTAGTTTTGGATCCATAACTGTTACCCAAATAGAACAAACTGTTCTTTTGCTTTTCTAAAATAGTGCTTAAAATATTGTCATTTACTTGATAAACATACGTTCCAGTGGGTGGTACAGTTCCTAGTAAACTCGGTTCAACTAAATCCTCAGAAGAAGTAAATATAGCGCTACAAAGTAACTTTCCAACATGCACATCCTGTATACCACTAATTGGACTGACTGATCCTCTTTTTCTTGCTACGGATTTTATTGTAGGATCCTCTAATAAAAAGTTCTTTAAAGCTATTTCTATTATTTGACCGATTGCATAATGATTTTTGGAATCCTGTAAATATTTGAAAATAGCCAATTCCCCTACAAGTTGTCTTGTGACAGAAGATTCCAGTACATCTAAAGCAAGTTCAATTGTAGAAGAAGGGGATCCAATTGTTCCTAAAACGGAACTATTTTTTAGCAAATAATTAATCTTTTTATCAATAGTATTTTCCAAACTTATTTCCAAATTTATTATCCACCTTCAGTTCTGTAAGAGTGCATCAGAAAAAATATATCTTTTTCATTATGATCATCTAGCTGAGTCATTTGCTTCATTATGATTTGTTTATATGCTGGAATGGCGGGTGCCATATGTTTGGCTATTCTATCAGCCATATAAAGTGGGAAGGGTTCCATTATAGACGGAGTTTGACATTGATTCTTTACATTATTTAAAACAGTATTTAATTTGATTTCATCACGAGCTACTGCGGATGGCATCTCAATTCTTAATGCAGGACACCAGAGGTGCGGTTTGTAGTAAATCACACATAGGTTCTTTATTCCTAAAATTACTTGCTGCATCAAAATTCTCAGTTCTTCGTCCTCATATGGCAATCTTATATGCCATCCTTCTTCGCTTGTAAATAATTTTGGACGCGTAAATTCTCCAGGATCCAGTATCAAAGTAAGAATTGCTCTATCATCATAATTTTCAGGCCAATGAAGATTTTTGCCTATATCATTCCTTGATGTATACTTTGGTAACCCGAGATAATATTTGTCAGTATCATCATATTCCAAAATTTTCTTGTACGAAATTAAAAAATCTTTGAAATGTTCCTTGATTTTGTCAGAAGACTTGGTATTAATATTTTCTATAAAATTGATGGCTTTGTACATATGGATTAACGCCGTCGTAAGTGACCCGTCAAGATATACTATATCATATTGGGCATTTGCTGCTAATTTGATTTCCATTTCTATCATAATAGCTCTGGCTGCAATCATGTTTTCAGGATTATGTTTTTCTGGGTTAACAAACACGTCATGATTGGAGGCATTCAGGTTTCCCTTTTGTAATTCACTAATACCTTCTACCCCTACAGCAGCCGCAAATAGTAAATCGGTTCCTAAGAGACGATCTATTGCATAAGCACCATCTATTCCGCATGAGACTAATGGCCTAATATTTCTAAATTTAATATCATTATCTAGTAATCCTATTTGCTTAAGTTGCAAGCGGAATTTCTCTCTTTTATTATTAATGTCACGAAGTGAGCTTTGAAGTATACCTCCGATTTCGTTAGTTTTCTGTAACATCTGTTCCACTAAGGAAGCGGGAATTTCTAAAAAAGCTGGAGAATCGACTTCATTCATAGATTTTCAGCTCAACACGCCCAATCTTACTAATACGACGTTAAAATAATTCAGATTTTGAAAAGCGATTGATGTCGACTCTATATAGACAGTTATATTCATTTTATGCCATATAGTGAGAATGAACTTAGCTTTATGCCTTTCTAAAAATTTCTAGATTTTGCTGTTTTTGGGATAGTATAACTAGTTTTTGCAGTTTTTTCTATCGATTTTATTTTCTCTATGCAATGTAGTTTCCAGCCCTATAGCAAAGGTCGACTTGAATACAGGTACAAGATTAACACTCTCGGAAAGAGAGGCTGAATACACTATCCACTATCGAGAAATAGGCAACAAATATGTAGTTCTACAATTTTTATTCAAGCATTTGATTTTTAGTGTCAGGTTACGTATTAGTTTGAATACCATTTCATTAAATCAATGTTTACAAATGATCCAAGATCACAGTTTTTTTAACTTTTATTGCATCCGGGCAATAAGATAGACTTTATATTGCATTATTGTTCAGGTAAATGCCCTAATTGAGGAGTGGTGGCGATGAAAGTCATCGAGGTGTGGCGTTAATTATCTACTAACTATAGAATTGTTAGTATTGTGGATGACGAGCTAGATATTACTGAGCTCTTTCATGATGCGCTATGTGGGAACATCGATGGGATTTTAGTTGCTACTTTCAACGATCCTGTGATTGCTTTAGAACACTTTGCAGAAAATAAACACACTTACGCACTGGTTATTTCTGATCTAAGAATGCCAGGTCTTAATGGTTTGGACCTACTAAAAAAGGTAAAGGGTTCTAATCCTAATGTAAGAACGACATTGATGAGTGCTTATGATTTTGAAGAAGATGAACTATTCCAGAGATATATGAAGGAAGGTATTATAGATTCATCTATTCAGAAACCTGTTACTATAAATGCACTTTGTCAAAGAGTAAGGGATGAATTTGAAGCCTATCAATTAGCATCACATTTAAAATAAATTCAATTGTCCTGCTTTAGCAAGATTGCTTTAAAAATTAATTTTATAACTTTCTTAATATTGACATGTGTTAAATCATCATTGCCAATAAAGAATAAAATAATCTCATGTTCCTCAGTGGTTTGTTAATCAAATTTGAGATCAATTTTGAATTTACATGTTTTAAGTAATTAATTAATCATTTACCTGTATTTTCCTCGCACCAACCTCCTGTACCATATAAAAATCAGTAGCTACTTGAATAATATCTCCACTAGCTATTTTGTCGTGACTTCTTTTTTTTCTTAATGCTATTCCAAATGGACTTTTCCCCTTTTCATTAAATTTAAGCCAAATCTTACCCACGTTGACAATATTCTTAAATTCACATTCCCATACTAAATTATAGACAGTATCTAGTGCCTGTCTACTGATTTTATTCCTCCTTGCAATGACAGATTGAATATCAGGTTCCTTGCAGAAATATACTCTTACTTTCATGGATTCCTGCTGTTACGTTATTGGGCCAAATAACCTCACCGACTCAACCCTCGCTTCTCGGACGACTTTAGTAATCTTCTGGTTCCATCTTCCGTATGTTTATCAGGATATAAAAGGCGTAAGATAGTGGACCCAACGGAGTGTATGTCGAAGTTTAACAGAAGAATGGAAAGGAATAGTTAACAAAATAGGTTTCCAGTTTCACAATCCCCTTATCGAAGGGGATCCTCTGTGGTTAGAATTCGGGGAATTACGCAACAGAATTGTGGATGAGCTTGTACATATTTGAAGGAGATATCCACAGTTCCTGATAAACAGTGAGAAGCAACTGTCATTGATGAGAGGCAATTGGGGTGGACTGGCACAATTCCTGTCCAGTGTCCACCATGGGCAATACTCTCTTTGGATCATATTGGAAGGACTGGACAACTTTGCTGTATTGGTAGTGCTGATACCAAGGCCTTAAACCCCATTTGTGAAGATTGTGGACTTGGATACTATTCTGTATAGGTTGCAAATGGTATCCAAGGTAGCTAGAGCACGCCCTTTTATAATTGCATTAAAGTCCTATAGTTGGAAATGATTAGATCTTCCAAAGGACAAGATATCTCTTTACTAATAGAGTATGATGAAGAAATGGTTATGAAATATACACATTATTTCTAGTGATTTCCAGAATAAAAGACGCAGAAATTATACTATCAATACGTTCTTAAGAGGATGATACTAGTAAATGCTATGATAAATATTGAAACAAATCGTGTATTTGCACGCTCGACCAAGAACAAAAATGTCTATATTTGTTTCAACTACATTATCAGGAAGTTGGCCTAGTTGAAAACCTTGCAGTATGTGAAGTCCTTTACTGCTCAGCCCAAGCAAAAAAGTAAATTCTGCGTAATGTGTGCAAATGTAGCAACACAGATAGCATGCTTTGAGGTTGGAGATAATGTAACAGTCGTTGAAAAATACTGTGATACTTGTATTAGTAATATTAAAAAAGGTCTTTAATTCCTATTTTCAATAGTAATTCAGGTTTGCTTCATTAACTGCCAATACCAGGAATTAAAGAGAAGTAAATTTGAATAACTTATATTCATAAGTTTCAACCTCTAGTAGCCATTAATGTTGTAATTGATATCACAATCAACATATTTGATACTAACATTTAATAATATTTCTATTTTAAATATCATTTTATAGAAAATTTGCTATTACGGATTTTTGTGCAGGATTGGAAAATAATTACTAAAATTAAAGCACGAATTAAGACACGATTGAGGATTGATACTAAGGTTTTTATGGAATGCTTTCCAAATAATAATTGTTTATTATGAGAAAAAGAATCGAAATGATGTCAAAGTCAACATCTGCCAAGAATGGTCATGAGCGCATCGTTACAAACAGAGACAATGTTAGACATTTGGAATATTTTAATAATGGTCAGTGGCGGCATAGTGACAAGTGCAAGGTGTTTACAAATAAAGAGTGTAAGTTGAAATGACTTAACAAATCTTTACAAAAAAATCTGATAAGGTAGACTATTTTGAGAATTTATAGGATCGCGCTGTACTGACACACTGAGTGTCCATATTCCATCCTATGCTAACATTAGTTACAATTTTCTACGTTCTATTTAATATTGAAATTGCAAGACGCTACTAATTATAGGATCAGTAATATTAAATAAAGCTTTTAATCCTAAATTTAATTTCAACTTATGAATAAAAGAATGTAACATTAGAATGTCAAACAAACCAAGATTTGAAGATATGGGTCTTCGACACGTCATATATCTTGTACGGTCGGTCATTCAAAATTTGAGAGATATGCATATCATTACGATTATCTATATTAGTAAGGATATAGTAAAATTATTCCAAATATGGCTTCAATAGATGAGCATATAATTCGATGCAGCGAATGTGGAAGAAATTTGATAGTTAAAGATACAGTTAACAATGGAGTGGCGTTTTTAAGTCATCTGAAAGTGGATCATGGGATTACATATTCTGTTCAACGTATGACACAAACAAGGATTAAAAGCAAAAAAACCAATAATACCGATTACGAAGTTAAGTTTTTCTTTTAGGGTAATGAGAGCCCATCCACATAGCTACTTTATAGTAAACTATTTTTGACTCAATTTTTTGGCCTGATAAATTATTTCAATTCAAGTTATTACTAAGATTTCGACCACTTTCTCATCCATTGCAATAATGTAATGATAGATTCTACTAATTCTTGACCTTTTGAAGTGAGTCTATATTCTACTCTGGGAGGTATCTCGTTGTATGCTTGCCTTTCTAATATTCCTCCTTTTTCTAATTCTTTTAGTCTGCGAGCTAGGGTCTTGCTACTAAAGCCTTTAAGTAATTTTCTAAATTCTCTATGTCTGACTGGGTCTGTAGAGCAACAAAGAGGTATTAACATCTCTATTGTTCCTCTTTTAGTAATTAATTTCCTAATTTTGGCCGTTTCTTTCATTAGATTTGCTGCGTTATAACCCGCAAAACTACATTCATTGTTATACATCGGTAATTGCTTTACTGTTTGTCCTTTTGTTTCCAATGTGTCACCTAGTTTACTAAAGTCTCCTTCACAACTTAAATAGTTTCCGTAGTAAACTATATAGCAATGAAACAAAACATTTTGAAAGCGAAAATCAGAGAAAGGTATCGTAATATTGCATTAAATGGTAATTCAAATTGCTGTTGTGCGCCTCAGGAATGCTGTAATACAACAGATTCTGATCCCAAAAATTCATCACTTGTTATTGGTTATAATGACATAGCATTAGAATCAATACCAGATTCCTCTATTCTTGGACTTGGTTGTGGAGCTCCTCTTAACTTTGCTAATCTGAAAGAAGGAGAAACTGTAGTAGATTTGGGCTCTGGCGCTGGAATAGATGTTTTCTTAGCATCCAAACAGGTTATGCAAAAAGGTAAAGTAATTGGGATTGATTTTACAGATGATATGCTGAAGAAGGCCATATCGGCAGCTAATGATAATAAAATAACAAATGTTGAGTTTAGGAAAGGAGACATTGAAAACAATATCCCTATTGAAAGTAATTCAGTTGATGCTGTCATAAGCAATTGTGTTATCAATCTCACTACGGATAAGTTAAGTACCTTCAAGGAGGTGTACAGAATTTTAAAGAAAGATGGCCAAGGAAGAATCATTATTTCTGATTTAGTTACAAGCAAAGAAGTACATGGGGAATCAATCAATGCTGACGATTGGTGTAGTTGCATTGATGGAGCATTGACTAAAGATAATTATATTGGCAGCATTAAGCAAGCAGGATTTCAAGATGTGAAAGTTTTAAATGAACATACCTATCTAAGTGAAGATAAAACTGATGGAAGGAAAATAACAAGTATAATTGTTGGGGCGATAACAAAATGAAATTATCATTTGGAAAGTCCAAACTTAAATCAGAAAAGACAATTCTTTTTGTGTGCGTAGAGAATGCCGGTAGAAGTCAGATGGCTGAAGGCTTTTTTAACAAAAATGCTCCAGAAGGCTACAGAGCTATTAGTGCTGGAACAAAGCCAGCATCACAAATTAATCCTGTCGTAATTGAGGTCATGAAGGAAGTTGGTATTGACATTAGCAATCAAAAATCTAAGGAAATTACAGAGGATATGATGCAAAACTCTTTCAAAACCGTGAATATGGGTTGCATGGTGAAAGAATCATGTCCAACATTATTTTTACCAAAACTTTTAGATTGGAATTTGGAAGATCCTAAAGGTAAATCCGTTGAAAAAGTCACGGAGTTAAGAGATGAAATTGACCAGAGAGTAAAAGAGCTTGTTGCAGGTCTTACGACTAACCAGTAAGTTAACAACCACTCAAAAGAAATTTTTTGCTGAGCTTATCGGCACCTTTATAGTAGTAGTGTTTGCCGCAGGGTCTGTTGTTCTTGACACAAAACTTGGTGGAACACTAGGAACTCCTTTCATTGCTTTTGCTCCTTTTGTTGGAGTTACAATAGGTGTTTATCTCTTTAGTAAAATATCGATGGCTCATTTTAATCCGGCTGTCACAATTGGATACTTAATTACCAAACATGTACGAAAAAATTTACTTGTATGTTACTTTAGTGCCGAAATAATAGGTGCTTTACTTGCAAGTGTCTTTGTGAAATATGTAATTGGAACAGAAGCTAATCTAGGGGCTAATGCTCCAAACTATAACTTTTCACTTCCTGTGATATTTGGGATAGAAGTTCTGGCATCAGCACTTCTAATGGCGGTCATATATGCAGTTGTTCTTACAAAAGGATTAAGAGGCTTTAGTGGCATTGCAATAGGTGGGATTATTGGATTAGATATTTTCTTTTTTGCATTTATCTCTGGTGCATCCATGAATCCTGCTCGTTCTTCAGCTCCAGCGTTGTTATCAGGTTTTTTGGCAGATTTGTGGTTATATTTGTCTGCGACTTTTGTTGGTACAGCATTGGTTGCTTTGATGCTAAGAAATAGTATGAATCAAAAATCAAATGAATAAGGATGTTAATTTAAACAAAGAAGGTTTAGGTGGGTAAGCAATCTAAGCTATCCCACCAGTGGTCTACCACAAGTATGGCATCTTAGGTGTGATTTCACAAACAGCAGTTCAGAACGTTCTGATACCTCTATGCATTCACGTCCAC
>Ga0209886_1000003_pt1 | contig 80562 bp, 89 predicted proteins | sample GWRWN2_40_50_FD_187229 | JGI IMG/M metagenome (GOLD analysis project Ga0209886, IMG submission 187229) | Riverbed sediment microbial communities from areas with no vegetation in Columbia River, Washington, USA - GW-RW N2_40_50 (SPAdes)... | ecosystem: Environmental > Aquatic > Freshwater > River... | reverse complement strand
TTGCATCACTTGCTTCCAATCCGTATAACCAGCTTTATTTTCGATATAGTTGCATACAATATAGAAAGTAACCTTGAATCCATATTTGTCAAGAATTGGTTTTGCCTGGGTAAACTGTGTTTTGCGACCATCATCAAAATTTAAAATTACTACCTTATCATTTGATATATTTTTAGAGACCGATTGTGCATGTAATTCGTGACCAATGTCAAATTGTTGAATCCCAAGAAATAACAGAAAGCCAAATAAAATTGACAAGACACACACGTTTAATCGAATAAATTTGACTTTCTGATTGTTTCTCAAGAATCAGACATTCAAAAACCTAAATGGATAATATATAGATATGTTTGATTGCCTGTTCACTAAGTGATTATGATTTCAGTCTCTTTTAAAGTAATGATTCAGAAGTTTAAGGATTTATAGTTATGTTGTCCAACTAACAGTATTAGAGCTTGACGGTTCCAGTAGATAAAGCTGAAGGAAGGTTAACATCCAAATTATCAAAAAGAAATAAATTGATAATAATCATAAATTGATAATAATCATTATTGGTATAGTCGCAATAGTCGTTGTTCCTATGGTTTTCAGGTTTGCCATAAATGGCGGTTTTGATGAAACTGATACACGCCTTGTTGAACACTGTTATTCGGTAAATTCAAAATGGATATGTCTGACGCCTCAAGGCTATTTATATTGAAGCAAAGATGGATGTGTTTGTAATATTACAGTCTTACACATTTGCATGAAATTGCTCAAAACTATGTGAGTATATTTCAATCGTATTTCCAAACGGATCTGCGCAAAAAAGCAGCTTTTGGTGTTTTTCTGGATTTAGTTCCCAAATCTTACTAAGTTGTCTGCCGCCAGTTTCTGAGACTTTCTTTACGAAGTCCTCTATGTTTGGTTCTGTGATAGATATATGAATTACCCCACCTCTCCAATATTCACTTTGTTTATTTTCTATTACTTGTTTGGGTTCAATAAACTGGAATATCTCAAAACCTATATTATTGCTCGAAGACAGCCATACAATTCGTAATTTCTTAAATTCCGATCCAAAAATATCCTGAAGCGCGTTACCTACTTGCGAATCATCTGCACTGAGTTCAGTCGGCCCTCTTAATATTGTAAAACCCAACACTTCTTGATACCATTTCAAGGCTTCGTCTAGATCTGGAACGCTAATTGCAATATGATTAAATGCCTTAGGAAAGTGAGTAATAACAGGCATATGATAAAGCTTTGGTCGCGAGACGTAAATTTATTTCGTTAGACTAAAACTAATATTAGCTCTAATCTGATATTAATATGAAGTAAAGCTCCCTATAATAGAAACTAGAAATTCTAAATCCTTTATCGTGTTTAATTGCATTTTCTTTATTTATTTATTTTTCATGATTTAACATCTCGATTAAATTTAGTTATAGTATTCTATTTTGTATTTTATTCAATGAACCCTGGATCTTGATTTTAATTAATTGGAGATTTATTTTTGAGGTTAATCATGTCGTATTATGAAATCATTATAATTTCCCGTATATTGTCCATAATCCATTTTCACATCGTCAACCCTAGCATTCTCTGGACCTACCTTACTCCACTCAACAACTAGGTTAACATCTACTTCTTTTCCTTCAATAAAAGATTCCACGTTTCCATCAGGTAAATTTCTTACCCACCCAACAACACGATTTTTCTTTGCAACTTCTTGCATATTAAACCTAAAATAAACTCCCTGAACTTTTCCCTTAATCAATAATCTAACAGAGGTTTTGCCTTCATCATTTGGATTTGAATTATTAGAACATCTGAAATTCACAGTATTTTTCTGTAATGTGCTATTTATTATATATTCAGTTAAGCGATCTGTCAATAAGTTGCCTATGCTTGATTAAAATGGACAATAAGTTATTGCCATAAATCATCCAAACCTTATATATTCATCCGATATGCATAATTCCATTATAAAATGAGGACTAAATTTGGCTTTACCCAAGGATTAAATATTGCCAGACTGGGTCTGGATGAAATACAAATAATGACAGCTTGTCAAATTGCCGATAGAATTGATTTTGATTCAATCTGGTCAATGGATCATTCAAACGTACCACAATGGAAAAATGCAGTTGTTAATGACGCGTGGCTGTTACTCGCAGCGATTGGTGCTGTTACTAGAAATGTTGAGTTGGGTACTTGTGTGACTGATGCCATAAGAAGACATCCTTCAACTATTGCTCTGTCATCAATTACCTTGGATAGATTAACTAATGGTAGAGCAATACTAGGAATCGGTGCAGGAGAAGCGCAAAATGTAGTGGATTTTGGAATCGAATTTAAAAAGCCAGTAACTAAATTTAGGGAGCAATTGGAAGTTATAGAAACTCTTTTCGATTCCGACCCAGATAATAGGGTAAATTATAATGGAGAGTATTATAAACTCATTAATGCATGTCTGCAAGCAAAAAGTATTAGAAAACCTAGGCCACCCGTATATATTGCAGCGGGTGCACCAAAGACTTTAGAGTTGTGTGCTATTTATGGTGACGGTTGGATACCAATAGGTTACACACCTGAATTGTTTAAACACCACGCTAACATTATCAAAGACCATGCCAAAAGAATTGGAAGAGATATAAGCAATTTTCAATTTGCAAATGATGTAGACATATATTTTACCGATGATGGTGAAGAGGCATGGAATAAGATGAAGAATGCAGTAAAAGTTAGTTTATACAAACCAGAATTATTGAAGGTTCACAATATTCAACAAGATTCAGAATTTGATTTTCGCAGGTACTTTACAGAATATGCAATGAACAAACCAGAATTAATGGAACAAATGAAAAGAGCTGCGATGCAGATACCCGATGATGTAGCAAGAAGTGCGATAGGGGTTGGTAAGCCTGATGACGCAATCGAAATGTTAGAACGATTCATCGAAGCAGGAACTAACCACTTTATAATTAGATTTTGGGGAGATGGATATTTCAAAAATATAGAATTATTTGGTAAAAAAGTAATTCCTTATTTTAGAGAACGCGAAAAATAATTTGTCGACGACAAGAACTAAAGTGCAAATAGACTTTTGGTCTTTATCTCTACAATGTTCAAGAAATTGATTTACTAAAAAAAGTGTCAAGTTTAACAGAGGTATTTCTTTTACCTCTGGAATAAATAAGCGTGTCGGCATCAAAACCCAATATCCGAAGGTCTTCCGCAAAATTTTCAGCAAAACCGTGAAAAGTATAGATTTTCTCAGGGTTGCATTTTTTGATCACTGTCATTAAATCGTTGTAATCGCAGTGATCACTTAGAGGTAAACAATAGTCAAGTCCCAACGCAAATTTGTATTGTGGCTTTACTGCCCATCCACTGAATCCAATGGATAATGCGCCATATTTTTTTTTGATATATTTGAGAAATCCATTTCTACATGAAGCCATCGGAGCTACAAGTAACCATGGCTTGTGAGAAGAAAGCATACTGTTTTTTTCTGCTTCTGAGAAAGTAACATAATTATCCATATTGATCCCAAACTCTGAGTAAAGTTTGTTCATCGCGTCTATTGAATCATGTACAATTAGCGGTTTCCAATGTCTAAAAACATTTGTTAGAATTTGTCCCTTTCCTAGAGTGTATCCTAGCAAAATGACGGGTATACCTTGATGATACATTTCTGAGATTATTAAATTTGCATTGTGTATGGTGCTTTCAAATCTTGGAAATATGTAATCGGGATGACCAAAGGTAGATTCAATTATAAGAATTTTTGCCGTGGGTATAACGGCAGGATTCATAAATGCTCTTTTTCTTATTGAAATATCCCCAGTGTAGTACAGCTCGTCTTCTATAAGCAGTCCGTTTGAGCCAAGAATATGTCCTGAATCCAGTAATTTGAAATCATGTTTTTCATACATATCACCATATTTGTATCCCCGATGCATTGCAATTTTATGAGTAATCTTTGAGGTGATTATCTTATTACCGTTTTCTCTAACACTTTTGTATAAATGATCAGTATGTGCATGTGAAATGAAAATGAAATCAGAATTGGGTTGCTTATTAGGATCTAGGTATATTTTTTTACTCTCGTCATCCACTGTTATGCCATAATTGTCTACTGATATATGAAGCATCAGTCTCTTTGATTTTCGGACAATATATTAATATTAGTACATTAATCAAATCTGTAAAAGAATTTTTCTAGCTCGTTAATAATTCCAAATCCCGCTCTAATCTAAATATTATTAGAAGTAAAATTTAAGTTATGCTAAATTTCTAATTTTGAGTAATGATATTAGGTCGATTTTGGCTTGTTTTCCTTATTATAAATTTTATTACATTTATTATTGGTCTTGAAATCTTTATTCTACAAAGTCATAATGAATTTACTACATATGTATATGGACAAACTTCTGTTACTAATTCATCAAAGCAAGTAGATAAATCAACAAATGCGTCATTTAATGCTGAAGGAACAATAAACACAATTTTGTTTTCACATGATTCATCCAACAATTCAAACACTCTAGTCAAAGATATCAATACAAATTTTTCTTCGAATTATCTTTTAGGGGGGAAATGGAGGATCGACGTCTTGAATGATAATGTTACCTATTTCAAAAGCAACTTTACGATGATTAGTACTGACGGAAATGACATTCACTTCCATACAATTGTTTATAAACCCGTCACAAGTCAACCAATTAATTTAGATACTCAGAATAAACTGGGCATTTTATTTAGAAATGAAGATAATAACACTTCAGGTTTTAATTGTAAGGTTGATGTATATACTAATGGCGTCTTGGAATGGCAGGACGTTCCTATAATAGTATCACTCATAAATGAAAAAGTAATAATGATAGATATCAAAGATAAAAAGACCGCTGAACATTTTTTGAAAAACCCCATATATGGCTTGATAAATTCTGTCGATTTGATCCACCAATGACTCGAATACCTAATTTGTCAGGTAGACTCATGCACCAAACTATGTGAGTATGGTATCTAATTTTCTTTTATTGATAGCATTCTTTATTTCAAGCGCGATTCTTCTCCCCATACTCATGCCATTTTCAAACAAGAAATTAGAATATTGAGATCCGGAAATATAGAGATTTGTTCCAGCAACAATTCTTGCAGAAAATTCAAAGCTAATGAATTTTGCATCCTTTGTATATACTCCTTCCAAACAAAATGGTCCAGGAATTCCTGGAGGGACTAGTCTTTCTGAGGCTTGTACAAAATTTTCTCCCATTTGGTATACGTCATCAAGGAGTGATTCTCTAAGAACTAAAGGGATATTCCCAATTACATTATAAGTAGGGTCTATTTGAACATCAAGTTGATGTTTTGAGGGAATGCGTGAAATACCATCAATATCAGATTCATATCTCCTATCTACTCCCATGAATTCGATGTCCCCTGAAATTGGAGAATAAAAAAAATGAAGGAATACAGGAACTCCCTTTACATATTCCTGAATATAAAGTTGTTTCTCATCAGTAATAACATTGTCATTCAATAGTTTGTTATATCCTTCCTCAAAACCCTTCTTGTCTGATGCAAGGAAATATCCTTTCCCTCCAGCAGCTCCATGTAACTTTACGATGCATAGATCATTAATTTCTCCTTTGGATTTTATTGTTCTTGGTATTTGTAATTTTGACTCTATCATCAGTTTTTGTTTTAGATTTCTGTTAGCTTCCCATCTTAATATAAATTTATTACCAAAAACAGGTACATTAATACTTTCTATTTCATCAGAACTTAAAGACGATATTAGAGTCCCATGAGGAATAAGAATACAATTCAAGTCATTCAATCTGTTTTGAATACCTGCCTCTAGAATATCCCTAAATTTATCAACTAATATCACATGGTCAATGAAGCTAAATCTATTGTACACATGATATCTCTTTTTTTCAGTTATCAATAGAGTTTTAAAACCTTCATCCTTTGCTCCTTTTAAAACCTGAAGCGAACAATGAGATCCAAGAGTTCCTATGATTTTTCGCAAATTAACTTTCATAAAGGACTACGACGACTAGGAAATTAATATTATTCGAAATTTGGGTTGTTTTTAACGAAACAATCTAACGCTTTGTTGAGAATGTCAGAAATTCAGCAATCAATTTTATGACAAAAGCGATTCCGCCTACAATACCTATGCCCAAAAGTACCAACCTGAGGTGGGTCATATAGTCATCCTTGCTGGTTTTTTTTGCAAGTTTTAATACTTGAATTATTTCCAATACTTTCTGTTGTACAATAGACAAAAATTCACATTTTATCCATTATTGCATAATTTGAATCTATCGATATTGAAAATCAGACCTATTTGAATAAAAAATGTGCCAAACCAGATTGGAAAGAACAAGCAATACTGCTCATATATGACATCCAAAAAACACAAATTACCGAAAGTAGAACCTAAATTTGAATTTTCTAGTACGACACCCCAGTTTTGACAAGAAATGCAAAGAGAAAATAGTTGATGAAAGTTTTTGACCATTGATTTCTAATACCAAAACAACATTGTATTGTATTAATATGCTAATGTGCAAACAAAAATCTAATACAACAGTTAATTGTATGACAGCATATTTAGTATGTTACCATAATTTAGTATAAACAATTTTTTCGATAAGCAAATTTTTTGGAACTTATGTCAGTAGATTATTGATGAAATTATGTAGAAAATATACGTTCTTTTTCTGTCCTTTGCATCTCTACAAATGTTTCAGTATTTTGAACTCCTTCGATTTTTCCAATCTGTTTTATAACAACATTATGAAGTTCCTCGAGTGTAGTAGCACTAATAGTCACCAAGATATCAAATCTACCAGTAACTTCAGAAATTGACATTACCTGTAATATCTTCAACAAAGCAGCGTGAATCTCCTGTTTTAATTTCGGATCCCTATTTATTCCAACAACGGCCTTTACATTTATTCCCAATAGAGGTTCATTTACGATTATTGTTGATTTTTGGATCAAATTTCTTTTGTAAAGTCGCTTAATCCTACTATACAAAACTGAAGAATTTATAGATAATAACTTACTCAATCTAGGTACTGAAATATTAGCATTCTTACATAGTTCTGACAATATTTTCATGTCTAAATCGTCGAATTTTTGCAAGATCTAGTCAATAATAATTTAGAGTCTTAATAAATGTAGTTTTTAATCCTGATTTCATGGGATTACAGATAACTCACCAAAATAATGCGATTATGATATTGACACTCGTCAAAGAAATAGAATATGACAAACTTTCGTAATTGAGTGGAACGTTCAGGTGAATATAATAAATCTAACTTTTAGGTTTCTGCTATAAAATACGTTTCAAATCTTACGATACCTAATGTTCAAAAAAAACTATATATATTTAATAAGACATATTTAGGCTCACCTAATGCTACTTCCATCAGAAATTGAATCCAAATTATTAATTCCCGCGGTAAGGGCTATATTGTCAAAGGAGTTAGTAACTGAAAAAGGTCTAAAAGAAGAAGAAGTAGCTAGATTGCTAGGAATTACGCAAGCAGCAGTAAGCAACTATCTAAGAGGTACGCGTGGTGACAATGAACTAATATCTAAACTAGTTTCACTGAGTGAAATCATGAGTATGATAAAAGAAATTAGTGATGATCTTTCTACAAATAGAGCATACACTGCTAAAACATTGTCCAAATTTATTGCACTCTGCAATTATATGCGTTACTCACTCATCATATGTGATGCACATCATAGCCTTGAAAGAAACATTGATGAAAAAGTATGCGAGCAATGTAAGATAATATTAACTGGATCCGAGCAATAAATAACTGAATGAAATTAGTTTTTTATTTGTGCTTTTGGGTACGTATCATATTCAATACACTTGAAATTACTTCTGAGCCTTTTAATGTTCCTATGGATCCTGTACGCCCCCATGATTCTGTAAAGCGTTGACTTCCATCACTTTTGATACCATTTCCTGATACCAACAAAGGGATTGGATCATCAGTATGTGACTTTTTAATACACGGAGTTGAGTGATCGCCCGAGATAACTACTACATATGGTTTATTTGCCGATTTCAAAAACATACCAAAGAAATTTTCGTCTATCAATTCAATATTAGATTTTTTACCCAATGCATCGCCATCATGCCCATATTCATCAGGTCCTTTTATATGGACATACACTAGATTATATGAGTTAAGAATTTCTGCAACCTCCTTTCCTTTTTGTGTATAATCATCAATTTTTTCAGAACAAAATAGTGCCATCCCTAGCATTTTGGCTATTCCAATTTCTACAGGCATATCAACCAAACAAGAGGTAGAAATGCCATACTTTTCATTGATCGGTTGAAGCGAAGGTATGCTATTGCCAGCATCGCGCAATAAGATTACGTTCATAGGTTTTTTATTGTTTGAAATCCGTTTAAGATTTATTGAATGTTCCTTCAACAAAGAAATAGATTTACGAGTAAATTCGTTGACAATTTTTGCGGACAGGATTGATGACTCTGAATTATCTTCTGATTTGGATTCCTGAACAACCATACTCTCAACATCAGTTTTGGCGATACCTATACCATTCAATTTACCATATGCAGGATCAGTATTAGTTATTTTATCAGACAGATATTTTTTGTTGTGTCTAAATTTAATAATAACACGGTGTGAAATAGTCGGTGTTATTTTGACTGAAACATCCGGGTCATCAAATTTCACATTATCTTCTAGAAACGCACAGATGTTGATGGCTTCTTGTTTGACAATATCTCGACCCGCGCGTCTATCAATTATTTTATTTCTATCTAATGTCGCAAAATTACCTCTTAGAGCTAGATCTCCGTCACGGAAATCAACACCACAGCCAATTATTTCTACAATTCCCCTTCCCACATATTTTTTCCCCTGAAAATCATAACCGAGCATGTTGAATACTGCAATATCTGATTGAGGTGATATTCCTTCGCCTACGCTTATCACCTGACCCATTTTACCATTTTTAGATAGAGTATCAATATTTGGAGTCTTGGCAGCCTCCAATGGAGTTTGTCCATTCAAATTTGGATTTGGAAGGTCACCAATTCCATCAAGTAGAACGTACAATATTCTTAGATCTTGGTTATCAGGCAATGCTGAAAGAGATAAAAAACTATGATTTATCTGTAATGTCAAAACAGTTGGGATTACATATTTTATCAAATTTGTCATACAAAAGAATTAAAAAGAACTACAGGATTAGGTGTTTAAGACAAATTGAGAATAATGGCGGTTGGAAGTAGAATTTTTGTAACAAGCTTTCAACTTGCTGGCGTCGAAGGCATTAAAGTAGATTCCTCAGCTGAAGCACTGCATCATATCAATAGTCTAGACACTGTTAGCGATGTCGGACTTGTTCTTATAAGTGAAGATATTGGAAAGGAAATTCGCACTCAACTTACGAATATTAGAGCCAATCGGCCAATTCCTTTAATTTTTGAATTACCTGCACCAGGTAGTACAAAGGAAAATGTGGATTATAGAGCCTTATTAAAGCAAATTTTGGGCGTATGAGTATCATTTTTGATATTCTGTTAACCAGTAATGCAAAATAGGATTAACTGTAAATCATTCTTGTCTTTGTGAAAAATGTTAAATTAATCAATCATATTATTACAGAATTATTTCAAATAGAGCAGTATAGTCTATATTTCGAAAAAAATAATGATAACGATTGATCTTTTTAGTAGTACTTGGTATCATAATAGCAATTAATACTGCAATCCTTGGCTGTTGGACCTATTTTCTTATTTTGATCACAAGATCAATTTTAAAATCTCCAAAGTTAGAATGGTCAGCGAAGTATAGAATAAAATCAAAACCTAAAGTCAGTATTATTGTACCGGCGAGAAATGAAGAGGAAACAATATTAAAATGCCTTCAGTCTTTATTGTCGCAGGACTATGATAATTTCGAGGTAATAGCTATCGATGATGCGTCTACAGATAAAACTCTATCAATTATTTCAGAGATAGCCAGAAAAAATCATAATTTGGTAGTAGTAAAAGCTCCTCCTAGACCAGACGATTGGGTTGGAAAGAATTGGGCATGTTTTCAAGGTTTCCAAAAATCATCAGGAGAAATTCTTATGTTTACTGATGCTGATACCGTGCACAAACCCAATGCATTGTCATCCACAGTTAATACAATGATTCATCAAGAACTTGATGCACTTACTCTTGTTCCCAAACTCTTATGCTATGATATAATTACAAAACTTACATTGCCTGTACTATCTGTATTTCTACATTCAAGATATTCACCACTCCGTGTAAATAATCCAAAAAATAGGATTGGTTATTTTTTCGGTAGTTTTTATCTCATAACAAGAAAAACCTACGAAAGAATCGGCACACATGAAAAAGTACATCAAGAGTTAGTTGAGGATGGAGCATTAGGACGCAAAGTAAAAGAAGAAGGAATGAAATTGAGATTAGTCAGGGGTGAAGATTACGTCGAGGCATTATGGGCACGCGATCCGCACTCACTATGGCATGCATTACGTCGCATAATCATTCCACTACATACACAGAAGAAAAGATCGGCAATTATGGTTACAGCTGTTATTTTTTTTATACTATTTGAGCCATTTCTAATTTTGCCTCTTTCCTTGCTTTATCTTGGAGATTATCAGCTTAATGGCTTTCTGTTGACCATCAATGTTTTGACAATCTGTCTAATACTTACTTGTACTGTCGTGCAATCTCATTTTGGTCTCTTACAGAAATCAATTTATGGACTTGGCTTTCCCTTAGGATGCACAGTAATAACTCTTTGTTTCTTGATGTGCGCTTTTGATTCAAGAGGAAATAGAGTAGTAAAGTGGCGTGATAGAAATTATGTGGTCCGTGGAAAACAGCATCCGTTTCATATATAGGACAGATGCAACGTAGTTGGGAAAAATTCATTTGCGATTAATATAACTTACACTATTTTTGTTTGCTTATTCATCACAACTGTCCTTCTACCCCATAATTGAACAATTGAAAGTTATTGTTGAAACAAATTATTAATAATAAAGCCCTTCAATAATAAGGCATTGAAATCTCAGCTGGATGGAATGGATCTATCGGCAATGAATGAAATTGCGCAGAGAGTACAGAATTTCCCGATTACTGAAGATGAGGTTTATGAGTTAATAAAGCAATATGACATAAAATCACTATGTGCATTGGCGAAAACACTAAGGGATAATTGTAAAAATGGTCCAATAACATATTCCAGAAAGGTATTCATAAATTTGATCAATCTTTGTAGAGATACCTGTTCTTACTGCACTTACAAAAAAGAATTGGCGGACCTTGATTTATCAATTCTTACAAAGGGTCAAGTATTACATACAGCAAGGTTAGGTAAACATCTAAAATGTACAGAAGCATTAATTGTGACTGGAGAAAGGCCGGAACAAAAATATCCTGAACTTAGGGAATGGTTAAAAAAATACGATTGTTCATCTACGACTGAATATATAGAGCAAATAAGTAATTTGATTTTGGAAGAAACAGGACTATTACCGCATACGAATGCGGGCAGTTTGAATTATGATGAATTATCGATGCTCAAAAGATCTAATGTAAGCCTGGGGTGTATGCTAGAAACATCTAGTGAAAGACTCTCGGGTAAGAATATGCCACATGAATTAGCTCCTAGCAAAAACCCAAGAGCCAGAATTCGTGTTCTTGAAAATGCAGGTAAACTAAAAATACCTATGACCACAGGGTTACTCATAGGAATCGGAGAAACCTTAGAAGAGATAATTGATTCATTGTTTGTTATTAGGGAAGTTAATCAAAAATATGGAAACATTCAAGAGATAATAATGCAAAACCACGTACCCAAATACAATACCAAAATGAGGAACTTTGAGCCTCCCACATATGATTTATTTTTACTTACAGTTTCCTTAGCAAGGATCATAATTCCGCAGATGAACATCCAAGTTCCACCCAATCTTAGCCCTAAACATTATTCCAACTATATTGATGCAGGTATTAATGACTGGGGTGGAATATCTCCCCTAACAATTGATTTCGTAAATCCTGAATCTCCCTGGCCTGACATTAAAGATGTTAAGCGTGCTACTGAAAAGGCAGGTTATATGTTTAAAGGTAGACTTGCAATTTATCCGGAATTTATTTTGAACAAAAGAGATTTCATCCCCAAGAATCTATGGAACTATATATCCACATTATCAGATAGCAGTGGATTGGTCAAGGAGGAATTAAATTGATGCTAGAATCTATGATGAAGGAGATAGATCCAGTTATTTCAGATATATTGAATCAATCACTGGATTCCAAGAATATCTCCATAAAACAAGCTGTTGAATTGTTTGATTCAAAAGGCGCCGAAATGATCATGACTGCAATGGTGGCAGACATGATAAGGAAAAAAAATGTTGGCGATAAAGTAACTTATGTTATCAATAGAAATATCAATTTTACAAACGTTTGCATTAAAAGGTGTGGCTTTTGTGCGTATAGCAGAGATTTTAGAAATGAGGAGACTTATTTTCTTCCAATACAAGAAATTGTGAGAAGAGCACAAGAGGCATGGAAATTAGGTGCAACTGAAATTTGTATTCAAGCAGGATTGCCACCAAAGATGGATGGTTTCTTATACGTAGATATATGTAAGGCGATTAAAAAAGAGTTACCAAATATACATATTCATGCATTTTCTCCTGAAGAAATATTGTATGGTTCATGCAGGTCAGGACTATCCGTTAAAGAATATTTAAGTATTTTAAGAGAATCAGGACTAGGAAGTTTGCCTGGAACTGCGGCAGAGATTCTTGATCAAGATGTTCGGGATCTGATCTCGCCTGGTAGAATTTCAGTAGCCGATTGGATAAATGTTATTACATCTGCGCATAAATTGAAAATTCCTACAACATCAACTATTATGTATGGCCATGTAGAAACATCAGAAAATAGAGCTAATCATTTAGAATTGATAAGATCTATTCAAAAACAGACAAACGGCTTTACAGAATTTGTGCCTTTGAGTTTTATTCACAAAGAAGCTCCCATGTATAATAATGATCTTGTGAAGGGGATATCAGCAGGTCCAACTGGTCACGACGTAATAAAGATGCATGCAATTTCAAGAATTATGCTTAACAATTTCATAAAGAATATTCAAGTTTCATGGGTCAAGGAAGGTGCAAAAATGTCCCAGCTACTTCTTCAAGCAGGAGTTAATGATTTTGGTGGCACTCTAATAAATGAGAGCATCTCCACCTCAGCAGGATCTGAGTTTGGACAAATAATGAAACCAAAAGAAATTAGATCATTAATAATGTCCGCAGGGAGAATACCAGCACAAAGAAATTCGGTTTACGAAATCATAAAAGTTTTTGATGGAAAAGATGATGATCATGAATCTTTACTAGATATGGCAGAAACTTCGCAATTTGGATCTTATCACGAATTAATAAAACTGGATAAGTTCAGATACAGCCATACGAAATGAGAAAAGAGCAAAATCGTTAATTTATCTCTTAATCGACATACCAATCAGTCGTGAACAGTTTGATATCATGCATTGTCACAGACCTTTTTTTCTGGAATGATATTTAATAAAAATAGTATCGTCAACAGCCAATAGTAACAACTTGATAAATGAAAAAAAATTAATTATAGAAGTCTGTGAGTTACTACTGATTATTATTGTTTCAATATAAGATTAAGTAGTATTTCACTACATTTAAGAATCTCAACTATTCACAATACGAGTGTTTGATAAACCTTGGAATTTTGATTTCTGGTAGAGGTAGTAACATGGAATCAATCCTAAATTTTCTAAAAGAAGGTGCAGCAACTAATGTATGCCCTAAGATAGTAATTTCCAGTAAACCAGAAGTAGAAGGCCTTAAAAAGGCTTCAAAATTTGGAATTCCCACAAGTATAGTTTCAAATAAATTAAAAGGTTGGGATTATGATAAGGAAATAATTAGGGTATTACAAAAATATGATGTAAACCCAGACAATGGGCTTGTATGCTTGGCCGGGTACATGCGCCTCTTAAGCCCAGAATTTGTAGGAAAATACAAAATGAGGATTATAAATATACATCCATCACTACTTCCCTCATTCCCTGGCCTTAATTCCCAAAAAAAAGCATTAGATCATGGAGTAAAAGTAACGGGATGTACAGTTCATTTTGTTGATGAGGGATTAGATTCTGGTCCAATTATTGCGCAAAAACATGTGAATGTATTAGAAGACGATACGTACGAAACACTTTCAGACAGAATACTTGAACAAGAGCATATATTATATCCTTATTGTGTAAAGCTTTTTTCTGAAAAGAGGTTAGTTATTGAAGGTAGAAAGGTAATCGTTACTTAATAGTGATTGAAAGAACAATGTTTTGGAATAAAATACAGTAAAGCAAAAAAATGACGTTGTGAACTTTTAGAATATTTGAGCAAATTAATAGATGGAATCCTAGTGTCTCAACAAATAAAACAGAAAATCAAAAAAGAAGTGTCAGTTTTAAAAAATAAAGGAATTCAACCTTGTCTTGCCACTATTTTAGTTGGTGATAATCAAGCCTCTGCAACTTATGTTAAGAATAAACAAATTGCAGCGAATAGTGTTGGAATTTTAACAAAAGACATCAAGTTGTCAGACAACATAAAGCAAGACGAGCTGGTCAATATTATAAATGAATTAAATCACGATAAGAATGTTCATGGAATACTTGTCCAAATTCCCCTGCCACACCAAATTGAAACATCTATCACTAATATGGTAAATCACCAGAAAGATGTCGATGGATTAACTTCTTATAATTTAGGACTGCTCTTAGAAGGAACTCCAAAACTCATTCCCTGTACTCCCTTAGGCATTTTGGAACTATTAGATTTCTACAACATCGAGGTTAATGGTATGGACGTGGCAATCATAAATAGAAGTAATTTGGTTGGAAAACCATTAAGTATTTTATTAATGAATCGTGACGCCACTGTAACAATTTTCCATTCAAAATCAAAGAATTTGGAAGACAGATTAAGAAACTTTGATTGTATCATTACGGCTGTTGGAAATCGCAAAAATTTTACTCTCAGAAGCAACATGGTCAAAGAGGGCGCTGTTATTTTTGATGTTGGAATATCCAGAACTAATGGAAAAATTCAGGGTGATGTAGATTTTGAATCTGTTTCAGAAAAAGCAGCTTACATAACTCCTGTTCCAGGTGGAGTAGGACCAATGACTGTTACTATGCTATTAAAAAATACCGTGCTAGCTACTAGTCTCATAAATAAAATTAGCTATAATTAGGATGATGAACTTAAGCAATCAAGAACTAAAATCAAATTTAAGGAAAGAGATTCTGAACAGGAGAAACTCCTTGAGTCAATTACAAATATACAAGAAAAGTAAACTAATTCAAAAGAACCTCATCAGAACATCGGAATTTATTGAATCCAAAACTATTGGACTTTATATTCCCATTGGCTCGGAAGTTGAAACATGGGACATAATTAATTGTGTTTTGAAATCAGGTAGGACTTTACTGTTACCTAGAATTGTAAACAATAATATTCGCTATTTTATTGTGGAACAAAATGACTTTGATACCGATTCATTTGATACAAATAGATTTAGAATTAAAGAACCAAGGAAAATAAATGGATCTGTAGAATATATAGACTTATTGATTATTCCCGGAATTGTGTTTGATTCTTATGGATATAGAATAGGCTATGGTTATGGGTATTATGATAAATTCTTGGCGAGAGAAAAATTTTCAAAATGCATTAGCCTGGCATATGATTTTCAACTTATAAAAATTCGTATTCCAAAATTCGCTTATGATAGAAAAATAGATATGTTAATTACTGAAAGAAGGACTCATATATTTAATGCCTTTTAATGCAATATCCTTTCTATAATATTCTTCGTTTTCTCCCCAGTGTATTTGAGATACAACGGAATAGGATCTATTTTTGGCTCTCTCAAGAGTATCACCCAATGATGTAACTGATAATACTCTACCGCCATTAGTAAGTATTTCTCCCCTTGAATTTTTTTTAGTTCCTGAATGAAATACACACGTGTCGTCATCAGGATTGAAATCTAATCCATGAATAACTTTTCCTGACTGATATTTTCCAGGATAACCCTTTGAAGCCATAACTATGGAAACTGAATGTTTATCCTTCCATTTTATTGGCAGCATCGATTCAAGTTTTTCATCCATGGCTGCTTCCAGATACTGTAATAGGTTACTATCCATTCTTGACAAAATGGATTGACATTCAGGATCGCCCATTCTAACATTAAATTCTAGCACATAAGGTTCATTTGAACCACGCTCTATCATGAGACCTGCATATAGAAAACCTTTGAATTTAATTCCAAGATCATTTAACCCTTTTATTGTTGGTTGCATTATTTTATCCATTATCTTGTTACTCAGATTTTCTGTGATTAGAGGCGTTGGAGAATAACTTCCCATCCCACCAGTATTTGGTCCTTTATCTCCATCCAAAATATTCTTGTGGTCCTGGCTTGATGCTAATGGAATTATAGATCTTCCATCACATAAAGCAATAAAAGAAGCCTCATCTCCATAAATCCTCTCTTCTATTACAACCTTATTGCCAGAATTTGTAAATTCGTTATTAACAAAGATCTTGTGTATTGCTTCAGTTGCCTCCTTATCATTGTCACATACGAAAACTCCCTTACCAGCGGCCAGACCATCAACCTTGACAACTACATTTTTTGATGATGAGTGGACGTGCTTTATTGCACTATTTGGATCTGAAAATATTGAAAAAGATGCTGTTTGGATTCCCATGTTACGCATAAAAAGTTTTGCGAATACTTTACTTGATTCTAATCTGGAAGCATTTCTGTTAGGACCAAATATAGGCAGTTGACCCTCTTCAAATATATCGACAATTCCCAATGAAAGAGGTTTTTCAGGTCCCACTATGGTAAAAGAATTGTTCTTCTTTGCAAATTCAAAAAGTTTCATTATATCAACAGAATCTATTTCAACATTTTTTTCCGTACCTCCATTCCCTGGAGCAAAAAAAACTTTTTTTTTCGTATCATTTGAGAGCTTCCATCCTATGGAATGTTCTCTTCCTCCGGAACCTACAATCAAGATGTTGTCATATTGTTTCAATTTCTATCATGAATTAAGTATTCAACAAAAATGCCCAAATCAACCTAAATCCCCTTTTTCATTTCGGATCATCAGATAATTATCATTGACCACTGATTTTACAAAATCATAATATTCCGAATCAGAAAAGTGAATCGTATCAACTCTTGAATTTATTTTTTCCTTAACAAAATCTAAATGATAACACATACCCAGACCCGATAGCGTTCTATAATAATAATCGCTACATGAACAATAACCCAAGTCTAAATCAATCCAATATTCATGATGCTTTCCCACGATGGTCCAGATAATTTTGTTGCTAGGTTCAAATAAATGACACTTGAGCGATGGAAATATTGGTGATATGCACCCCTTACCTGATTATTTGTCATGAAGAGGCCCGCTTTATAAATATGATTTCCCCCGAATCAACTGATTCTAACAAAAGAGGATCCTCAACACAATGACCTATGTGATTCATGTTGATTCCTTTAATATCTTGCAACACGATACAAATTGCTCCGTTCGAAACCATGAATCCCAAATCTCCCCTCTTAAATATCGATTTCTGTTTTTCTGCGCCTACTGTCAAACCTGTTTCCACATATCCTATATTATGTCCCAAAAAATGCAATCTTCCGGAAATAGGCATTATTTTGATTATGTTCGAGAAAGTTATTGGGGATAGATGACGAACAAGTTCGAATGCCATTTTCCCCTTTCCAACAGCTTCAAATACCACATGAATTCTTGAGACAGAGTTTGGATTGCTCCAGATCATTCCTAATTCTAATTTACTTTCCAGATGACTATTAATTTGTTCATTTATTAGCAACATTTAATTATATATTCACTTTTTTTGGTTTTATTCTTGGTTTTAAGACGTTCTTCCTCTGGAAAAAATAAGGAAAAAAAACTGCCCAAAGTAAAAAAACTGCCCAAAGTAAAAAGTAATAAAGAAACAAAGATTAAAAATTCTCAAGAAAAAGAAAAGAGGAGTAAAAAAACCAGAACTGAGAAACTAGAATCTATTGAAGAGTCAAAAAGCAGTAGGCCAAAGGACGAAGTAGTAGTTTATCCAGAAATGGACTTTGAATCAAGGGAAATAACACCACAAGACAGCCAAGTCTTGATAGGGCCTCCAACATTAACTCGATTTGAACGTGCGAGAATAATAGGTGCAAGATCATTGCAACTCTCTTTAGGTGCACCAATCTTAGTTGATTCATCAAACAGGTTTCATGATACGATATCAATCGCTGTTGCAGAGCTGGATGCAAAGGTTTTGCCTATTTCAATCAGAAGAATATTACCAAATGGACTGTATCAAGACATACCCATAGATTGGTTAAAGTAAGTAAAGATTATTCACGAGAAATATTCGTTGTTCGAGATTCATAATTGGCAGACTTAATTTCAAGTAAGTAATTGAAATTGTGTACCTATTATTGAATCAAGTTAGGAAAATTTAAATTTCGATATTTTACAACTCTATGAGGGTCAAAATTCCTACAATTCATGGTAATCACATAGGCCTTAATGCGACGATCATTTTGGAAGATGGTTCAACGTACCGAGGGACTGGTTTTGGCTATCCAAAAAAAGTTGGCGGCGAATTCGTTTTTAATACTGGCATGGTGGGTTATACTGAGACTTTAACCGATCCTTCCTATAAAGGGCAAATATTGTGTATGACTTATCCACTCATTGGAAACTATGGAGTACCTAGCAAATCCATTATGGATAACTATGGGCTACCAAAATATTTCGAATCTGATAAGATTCAAGTTTCCGGATTAGTAATTCATGAGCTGTCTAGTGTAGCAAATCATAGAGAATGCGATAAAACTTTAGATCAATGGTTATACGATGAAAGAATACCAGGAATAAGTGGTATTGACACACGCGATTTAACTAAAAAAATTAGAATAAAGGGAGTGATGAAAGGTGCTCTTTCAGTTTCAGAAAATCAAATAAACACAAAAGATCTACTGGATACTATTAAAAAGACTAGATATGATGGATTTAACTTCATGTCTCAAGTATCCGTTGGAAAAACAATAGAGTATGGGGATCCTTCCTTAGAACCCATAGTATTAATTGACACAGGCACAAAATATAGCATTATTCGCAATATTTTACGAATAGGCTATAGAGTTATCCGTGTTCCATGGGATATACCTTTTGACAAGATTATTTCACATAAACCAAAAGGTATTATAATAAGTAACGGTCCTGGGGATCCAAAAATGTGCAACAGTACAATAGAAACTGTCGTTAAATTATTTAATTCATCATTACCAATATTAGGAATATGTTTGGGAAACCAAATTATTGCACTTGCTGCAGGAGGAGATACATATAAGCTAAAATTTGGACACAGAGGTCAAAATAAAGGCTGTACTGAAGTCGGTACCAATAAAACGTTTATTACAAGCCAAAATCACGGATATGGGGTAAAATCAAATACACTTGATAAAACTGGATTTAAAGCATGGTACATCAATTCTGATGACAATACTATTGAAGGTATCAGACATGAATCAAAACCTATAATCGCAGTGCAGTTTCATCCTGAAGCATCTCCTGGTCCATATGATTGCATCCACATATTCGAAAGTTTTAAAGATCTTGTTGAACATAATGCAGCAACGGAAAAGTATATTAAAAGTGATAAAGTTAATGGAGGTGGGAAAATTTTCCAAGGAATGAATCGATAAAGAAAACAATAGTGTTGGGAAGCGGCGCAATAAAAATCGGAGAAGCGGGCGAATGTCAGAAATCCTGACCGCCAATTTGACTATTCCGGTTCACAGTGCCTCAAAGCTTTATCCGAAGAAGGAATTAAGACCATACTGGTAAATCCAAATATAGCAACGATTCAAACAGATACGAGATTCGCAAATAAGGTATATTTGTTACCAGTAAATGGATATTATATTAAACAAATAATAGAAAAAGAACTTCCTGATTCAATAATGTTAGGTTTTGGTGGTCAAACCGCCTTAAATTGTGGAGTATCTTTACATGATGATGGAATTCTAGATAAATATAAAATACGTGTACTGGGTACTCCGATAAATAGCATAAAGATTACTGAAGATAGAAAGCAATTTAAAAACGCCATGATAAAGAGTAACGTTCCGGTTCTTGAGAGTGCTCCAGCATATAATCTGAAAGAAGCTTCGAATGTCGCTGATAAAATACGATATCCAGTAATAATCAGGGTTGCATACACTCTTGGAGGCAAAGGAGGAGGAGTCGCGTATAACGAATATGAGCTTCAAGAAATTGTTCAACGCGGATTATCTTTAAGTTTAGTAAATCAAGTTTTGATCGAAAAATACATTGGAAGTTGGAAACAAATAGAATATGAAATGATGAGAGACAATAAGGGTAACAGTATTGCAATTTGCAATATGGAAAATGTTTTAGGAATGAGAGTCCACACAGGAGACAATATTGTTATTGCCCCATCACAGACTATCAATAATGAAGAATATCACAAATTGCGTTCTGCTGCCATTAGGGCCATAGAGTATTGTGGCATAATAGGAGAATGCAATATTCAATTTGGGTTAGATCCATTAAGCGAATCTTATTGTGCAATCGAAATAAACGCTAGACTTTCGAGGTCGTCAGCACTAGCTAGCAAAGCAACAGGATATCCATTAGCATATATGGCAGCAAAAATGGGTCTGGGTTACTCGCTCACAGAACTGATTAACAGTATAACTAAAGTTACCACTGCATGTTTTGAACCTTCGTTAGATTACGTAGTTCTAAAAATGCCTAGATGGGATTTCAGAAAATTTGAATTGGTTAATAGAAGGATTGGTACCAGTATGAAATCAGTAGGAGAAGTAATGGCAATTGGCAGAACATTTGAAGAAGTCTTACAAAAAGCAATTAGAATGAATGATACCGGAAAATTGGGTTTGGTTGGAAATGAAGAAAATGTAAAGGAAGAATTAGAATTGATTGAGCAAAAATTATTGTATCCAAGTGATGAAATATTATTTGATGTTGTTAAAGCGATGAGATTGGGCGTTCCCATATCCAGAATAAGTAAACTTTCAACAATAGATTCATGGTTTTTAATAAAAATCAAAAATATTTTAGATTTATATGATAAATTAAAAGATGTAGATGTATCTGATATTTCTGAGAATTTAATGCGAGATGCAAAAAAATGCGGATTTTCTGATCTACAGATTGGAAAATGTTTAGGTCTGAAAGAAATGAGTGCAAGAAAATTGAGGCAAAAATTGGGTATCAATCCAGTAGTAAAACAAGTAGATACGTTGGCTGCAGAATGGCCCGCAAAAACAAATTATCTTTATCTAACTTATGGTGGAGACAAAGAGGATATTGTTTTTAGAAAAGACAAAAATTCTGTAATGGTCCTTGGCGCAGGACCTTATAGAATAGGGAGTAGTGTAGAATTTGACTGGGGGACGGTCAATATGGTCTGGGGTTTAAAAAATAACGGAATAAAATCTGTATCAGTCATTAACTGTAATCCTGAAACAGTTTCTACTGATTACGACATATCCGATAGATTATATTTTGAAGAATTATCATTGGAACGAATTCTAGATATATATGAAAAGGAAAACCCAAAAGGAATAGTTACCTGTGTTGGAGGACAAACATCAAATAATCTTGTCCCCAAATTAGGTCAACTGAATGTTCGTATTATTGGTACCGATAGCATCCATACTGATATGGCTGAAGATAGAGACAAATTTAGTCGATTACTTGATTCATTGAATATAAAGCAACCTCCGTGGAATAAATTTACAAACCTAAATGGAGCGAAAACCTTTTCCCAAAACGTAGGATTCCCAGTTTTAGTAAGGCCTTCATATGTTTTAAGTGGTGCTGCAATGAAAGTAATTTGGAATGAAGAACAATTAGAACGGTATATTAATCAAGCCGCCCAAGTTAGTCCCGAACATCCAATTGTAATCAGCAAGTTTTTTCAGGATTCAGCCGAAGTTGACGTAGACGCAGTATGTAATGGAAAGGATGTCATCATAGGCGCATTAATTGAGCACATCGATAATGCAGGTATTCATTCTGGAGATGCAATGATGTGTATACCACCATGGAGATTGAATAGACAAACAATGAATACAATAGTAGATTATTCTAATATGATAGCAAGAAAATTGGAAGTAAAGGGTCCCCTTAACATTCAGTATTTGGTTAAGGATGAGGAAGTATATGTAATAGAGGCAAATATCAGGGCATCAAGAACTACGCCTTTTGTCTCAAAAATAGTTGGGATTAATTTGATTTCATTAGCGTCTAAAGCAATTATAAACGGTACTTTACCTGACGGGCTTAATGAGCCATGGTTAAAAATTAGTGGCTTTGGAATAAAAGTGCCTCAATTTTCATTTATGCAATTAGAAGGTTCGGATATAGTATTAGGAGTTGAAATGCAATCGACAGGTGAAGTTGCTTGTCACGGAAACAGTTTTTATGATGCCCTCTCAAAAGCCTACGAAGCAGCAGGATATAATTTACCACTTTCAGGATCGGCTTTAATAACCATAGGCGGACAAAAAAATAAAGAAAAAATGCTTTCGTTAATTTCACTTATTAATTCCATGAAATTTAAAATATTAGCAACCGAACACACAGCTGAATTTATTAAAAACAATATCACCGCAAATGTTCGAGAAGTGCACAAGATAAGCGAACCAATAAGGAAACCAAATATTTCAGAACTCCTTTATGACAAAAAAATAGATTTCATCATAAATATTCCATCAACTTCTACTATAGAAAAGTATGTTGGAATGCTGGACGATGAATATCAAATCAGAAGAAAAGCTGTTGAAATGGGAATTCCGGTTCTTACCACAGTAGAATCCGCAATTTCTTTTATACATTGCTTAGAGTGGAGAAACAAGAATAAACCATCAATAAATCCATTGTCTAAATATCATATTAACTAAAGTCAGGATTGAAAAATATCCCTTAGAATATTTTCATTCCCAATAATGGTTCCATCTATTGACACAATCAAACACTTATGTATAATTTCGTCCCTCAATAGTTTTTTTAAAATGGGTGAATTAGTTTTCTTATTTTTCATTTTACCGGTACTATAAACATATTTATTAAATGAGGGTAACAATACGAGATCCAAAGTTCCTTTCCTACTTGCAAATATGGCTTCTTTTTTTACTTTTAGAAAAATCCAGATTTTTTGTCCATTCAAAATACTATTTTCTCTAAAAAATGTCGGATGTATATGTCCCATGATTATTTTATTGATATTGGATCTAAGCTCTGAGGGAAAAGTATGTCCATGTGTTAAGAGAATATCACCCAATACCAGCCCTCTAACCCCTATTAGATGTATATTGTCTGGTGTAATCAATCTAATTTTTGAATCATGGTTTCCAGGAATCAAATACACTTCACAGATTTCAGAGAGTGAGCGTAGAAAATCAGGGATAAGATTCCAATCTTCCTTTCCTACTTTATAGATATTATTTTTTATGTCACCGAGGAGTACAATAGAATTTACTTTGTTTGAAACAACAATATCTCTTAATTCTATTTCAATCTCTTTTATGATATGATACCAATCAATAGCAATATCACTATTTTGTAGCCAATAAGTGTTACCTATATGTAAGTCACTGATTACCAATGCTCTGTTAATTTTATTATCATTAAATACGTCAATCAATAAAGCTGGTTTATTTTCAATTATATTGATTTGACTCATTACATATATTACAATATATTATGGTATATTAAAAACATCGGATTTTTTCAAAAATTCTAATAACATTTTTACATGATGCATTAGATCAATCATAATTGCAAATAATGGATTCAGATAAAAAATTACAGTCGAATAGATTATTACCATAAGAGTTAAGACGTCTTATTCATGATCAAGATTATGAATCATAATTATAATTTGCTGGTAACAACCTTTAGAAACAGAGAAACTGATGCTGTTAATGAATTATCCTTATTGTTAGATACTCTGGGTGATAAGGAAGCTTCAATTGAGATTACTACTATTTCAGGTATTATACTCGCAAATACTATTCTTGATCCCTTTCAAATAGTGGAGCATTGTAGAGAAATAGTTAACACGGAACCATGGCGATTTAGGTATGTTCTTAGAATTATACCATTAGAAAGAGTTTGTAAAGCAGAAATTATTGAAATTCACAATGTTATCAAGCAGCTACGTAAAAAAATTTGTGAAGATGAAACTTTTATGGTCATGATAGAAAAAAGGCACACGAAATTACATTCTAAAGATATTATTTCAACTGTGACTAGCGATTTAGCTATGAAAGTAAATCTAAATAATCCAAATTGGATAATCTTGATCCAAATCATAAATAGGCTAGCCGGTATTTCAATTCTCAGACCCAATCAAATATTTAGCTCTGTGAGAGAAAAGATGTCTTTACAATGAAATAAGTCACATGAAAAAGTGATACTATATTTAATATCGCGAGGGGTTGGGACGTTTGTGAACCTATCAAAAATTTTGTCTCAATTATAGACTTTTTTTGAATCCTTTTTAATCATACACAAAAAATGCATTAAAAATTTAGATCTATTTAACTGTTTTATAAAATATATATAGTACACTGTTATCTAAGTTTTTACATTGAAAAAACATACAGGAAGTACAATAACAATTCTTTTAGGATTTGTTGCAGTCGGCAGTTTAGTATTCCTTAATACCGCAGTCACAGGTAACATAGTGGCAGCTCAGGAAGGCAAACTCAACGAAAATGATTTCAAAATAAAAGATTTTGGCTTCAAAGATGGAAAGCCTTGGTTAACAGTTGAGGGAAAAGCTGGAGCATCTAAACCAGAAAATGCAAGTCAAATATATGCATACGCATTTGTAACCGATAAGGGTGTTTTTGCTGTGACATCTCATGGAACCGAGGACAGTACAGAAGTTGCTAACGATACTCAATGGCATACACACGGAGTAACTCTTGATTCGAAAAACTGTGTAACTAAACTTAATGACGATGGAACCGCTGAAGTAAATGGTGAGATTAAAGTTGCCAATATCACGGCAACAAAAGTCGACACAGTAATGACAGCACTATTGGGCATCAATAATGCTGATGCATCTGTTTGCGTAGAGAAAGTATTCGATTCCAAAAATTCGACACAGTAATGACAGCACTATTGGGCATCAATAATGCTGATAGCAAAGTGTGCGTAGAGAAGGTAATCGACTCTAAGCCATAACCTTTTTTTTTGATTTTAAGTCAATGTCTTCACTAGGGATAGTTTTCATATATCGTCATTGGTAACAATATTTAACAGGGATAAAAATCTTATTGCTTATTGTGAAATAAGTTACACGAAAATATGATGTTATATTTAATACTACGAGTCCATGTTCCGTGAATCAAATTAACACCGCCAAACTCGTATTTCTATGTAAACATTAATGGATAGGTTTATGAGTATACATATTAATTCCATTTTATATTGAGGTCTCCTTTAGTTTATTTGATTTCACTTTCCGTTACTGCAGGAATTGGATATGCTATAATAGCATTATGGATGATACTAGACAAGAGAAACAATAGGTTTCCATTTATCGTTGCAATAGCTGGATCAATAGTATTACTAGTAATATACTCTGCTTCAAGATCAGTTGGAATTTATTCTCTAGGTACAGAACCAGTAGGAATATTAGATCTCATAGTGGCAATGCTTCAAGTAATAATAATTGCATGTTCATTATACGTACTTCTTGCTAAAATATATATTCTGAAACAATAATTCTGCAAATTAAAATAGGAGACGTATTCGTCTGCTTCTAAATCGTCATTAGAAGTTGCATAGAATAAGTTACACAAAAATGTGATATTATATTATGGGACGCGCGGACAGGTTCGGTGTTTCTAGTAACGCCAGTAGTCGGATAAATAGACTCGCTTGTTTGTAGTTATAAATACCAAGCTTTAAACTTTCTCTTATCATTTCGCGCACGCCCCGCGACTCAATGAATATTTAGTCAGTTGAATTTTTTTTGTACCTTTCTTCGAGGCGTTTTATAGTTAGTTCGGGTTCGATGAGACTGATAAGGCTAGCGTTCTAGAATTTGAACCCACTACTTATTCCCTAGTTTTGTAGCTATTAGAGACTCAGTTTACATAGGCAGTTCCTAAGTTGAATGGGATTTCATATTGCTATATTATCAGGTACGGTACCCAGGACATTTTTCATTATGAAAGCTCCCAAACTTTTACATTGTATCGCTTCTGCTTCCGTCATGAATGTAACTATTGTAACTCCTACAGCTCTTAGTAGTATCACGACAGCTATTACTCCTGCAATTGCATTAATTTGGTCATTCATTAAATTGTCTTTAATATGGTAAATTTTTAAGGATTTACTTAAGCGTCTTTTCAGAACCATGTTGGATTACTTATCGTGTAATAAGTTAGTGTCTGATGAGTCAACCTTATATAGCGTTTGATGTATGCGAGGCTAACCATGAAGAAATTAGCTGTGTATTCTAAAGACCTAAGTACGCATTTTTCTTCAGTTGTGGTATTCATTATTTTGGCAGGTTGCGGCCATTGGTAGTCACTACAAGTATCATTAACAAAAAAACTTATTTGATGACGTTTATTGTTTGGGCCATAATAATTACCGATGTAATCTTTGGCACCTTTCTTGACGCTTTGGGAAAGCCTCTTAATTCTTCTTTTGGTGTAATATTATTTATAACAATGAGTATCACTGTATTTTTTGCAGCTCTGTATGCCCTTAGGGATTATATGGTTGCATTGCGCAAAGACCTTGAGGCTCCTTCGTTTTTTAATAGGCTGTACAAGGCAACACCTATTTTTCTTTATGCACTTTTAGTCATCTTTGGAGCTATCATTGTTCAAATGGTGTTATTTTCACAATATAGCACTTACCTTCTGATTCTAATTGTCTTAATAAGTGGAGTAGCCATCTTGTTCTTTGGTTTTCGCACTTACAAATTCTTGTCATGGTTCAAGTCGAGTGTCAACAGACGACACAATATCATGATATTGGCATTTGCTGTATCATCGATGCTCCTTTGCATCAGCATGATAGAAACTACTGCAATTAATACAAAGGTATTAGTCTTTTCAAGACCACCCTCCATAGATCCAGATTTCCACTCTAGCAATTCTATGGCAAGCAGACACTTATCTAAAATAGAAAATATCATTCATCTCTATGTGTTTCTTGTCCCTCAAGTTACTGCTATTGCTATCGCAGAAACAGTTGCTGTTGCATTTTTCCTTCGTTATTTTAAGGATAGGATAGGAAGAGCAATATTTTGGACAATTATAATTTTACCACCTTTCCTTTTTTTATTTGGGATATTTGCTCCTCAATTAATAAAGTCAACTGCAAGTGAATTTGTATATATGGACCCCAGGTTCCTTATCTTTAGGGTAATAGGTACCGCAGGATGGGTTTTAGCTGATTTTGTAATAGCTTATGCATATATTTTAGTAGCAAAAAGTCTTGGACGGCAAACTACCTCTTCTCGTAATAAGATCATTAACTATTTGATTATAGCAGCATTCTCAACCATTTTAATTTCTCCAACGACCAATAACTGGATAACCAATAATTCTTATCCACCCTTTGGAGCAATCGCACGTGCCTTTCTTGTGCTTGCTTCTTTTCTCTTTAGCATGGGAATATACTCTGTCGCGCTGTCAGTGGCCCAAGATGCAGAATTGCGTCATTTAGCCAGAAAAGATGCAAAGGAGTATGCTCTGCTAGGTACTTTAGGTAAAGCACAAGACAACGCAGAGACTATGCGAAAGATTGTAAAACATATCCACCAACACGCAGATGCTATGGAAAAAGAAACAGCAGTAGAATCTTCAATGTTAGATGATAACGAAGTTAGACAATATATAGACTTGGCAATTAGGGAGACTAGAGGAAAAAAGGATGACAGAACAGTCGGCGCCTAGCTTTAAGCTTAGTGGCTAATGCTTGACACAAAGAGGGATTTGATCATATTCCAAAAGAAGGGAGAAGAAGAAGACCTTAACTTTCTCCTTGTACCCAATCATCAAATATTAATAGCAGCAAGAGACCTGACGTACCATTAGGTGGAAGAAGTGAAGGAGAATAAAGTAATGCTAAATGATTTCGAGATAAGGTATCTGAAATCTGAAAAACGCAATAGTTCGAAAAAGAAAAATATTTTATTTATCCATGGTCTCGGATCATCATCGGATAGATGGTTGGATATCCCTGATGCTTTATCCAGATATTTCCATCCAATAGTAGCCGTTGACCTCATAGGTTTTGGTGGTAGTGATAAACCCGTAACACTAGACTACACAATAGAGTATTTTAGCAAATTCATTAGAGACTTCATTGATTGTAAGCAAATTTGGAGAAATGATGATGATAGCGATGATGATAGTTGCAAAACAATAATAGTAGGTCATTCACTTGGAGGATATATAGCCGCAAAAGTAGCCATAGAAGGTCAAGATCTGATAGAAAAACTTGTTCTCATAGACTCTTCTGGAATGCTTAAGGAGCCAACACCCCTACTTGAACAATACGTTAATGCTGCATTAAATCCATCGTTTGAAAATGTTAAAAATGTATTCGAACAGATGCTTGGAAATCCAGCGTTACTCAATCCTACGTTCGTTGACGCCTTTATTAAAAGAATTAACTTGGCAGGGGCGAAATATGCATTTAAATCAGCTTTCGAAAATAGTACAAAAAAGTATATTGAATCATCAGAATTACAAAGGATTGAGAATATACCGGCTCTGATCATATGTGGTGCTGCTGATAAGTTAATACCAGTTGCACATTCTAAACGGTTTAATAAGGTACTCAAACATAGCCAACTTCAAATCGTAGAAAATACAGGTCACGCACCGTTTTCTGAGAAACCATCAATGGTATTTGATATAATGCGCATATTTTTAACTAATAACAAATAATGGCGATTCTATGTTACCAAATGGTAACAATATTACCTAATAGTAACTTTCTGATTTATATAGTTAAATCCTGGTACACTATATAGTATGGAAAACGATTTAGCTGTGAATGCAAAGACGAGGCTTGTTGAAACCGGTGACCGTTCATTTCTACAATGTGGACGATGTCAAAACAGAAAGACACTCATTTACTATTGGAGATCCATACAAAGTGGATATTGACCTTGGTTTCGGTGAGAATGGAAACGAGACATTTACAGCTGATCAAAGTGGAGTCTTTAGCTATTACTGCAGATATCATTTGCCAGTAATGACAGGACAACTATTGGTACTTCCATAATTCAATCCCTTCTTTTTATTTTTTGGATACTTATAAGTGGTAACTTTGGGAAGCAATTTTTTCTTTACATCAATCTTTGATTAAATCAGCTCACAAATAATACTTGTTACAAGAAATAATGAATCATAGATTACCAATACCAAAATCTTCGTATATCCAAGAGTTCTAATGCATAGAATTTACTACAGTCAAGCGACTCGTATGTTACTATCGTCTAGGATCCTTGGAATGGTGCCAATCATTTGATTATTTTGATTCTTGTTTCATAAATTTGGATCTAATATTTAAAATAAATAAGTTAGAGATACCCAGTATAGATTATTGAATTCAGTCACGAACACTTAGATCACACATCAGTCTGGTTACTACTAAACATTCAACCGCAGTAATCAAGTCTGCATTTTGCTTAACCAGAGGAGATTTACCCCGATCTGCAACATTGTCTATTATCTGCTGAGTTTTATTTGGATTTTTAATGAGAAAATCTTTTATCCTCTCTTCAAGCTCGTTAATTCTTTGAGTATTGATTGACATGCAAGCACTAATGACAACGTTGTGGTAATTATGTGTGTTTATAGCATTAATAGTGTTAATCCCAAAAAAAAGTTATCCGATTAAATTATTGAGAAATAAGTAACATCGAAAAGTTATATTATATCCCATCATGATGGAGGGGATTATTTTTTATTTTATTGTATTCTTGACTCTCTGATCGGGGATTGTAGAAGCTCTCCGATCTCGTTATGCATCTTTAAGAGGTTCAATCCTTTTTCGGTCGTTTTGTAGGTTTGTGAGCCTTCTAAATATTCCAGTAAATTATTTTCAATAAGTACAGAAAGATATTCTCTTAATTGAGCGTAGCTAAGAAAGGCTTTGTACATAATTCTTGTTTTTGTTGCACTGCCATTTGCCGCTTCTAGGATCATTGACACTATTTCTGTTCTACTTCTGTATTTCATATATAACGATGTGATAAATTTACTATTTTAACATATTGGTACAATAAACTAGAACAAAACGAGATTATACATAACTCTAGTTGAGATTCAAAATGTTAACGATAGAGCGCTGTATTTACTGATAGAGAATATGAGACTTCAACTGGTTTACTGATTTTCGATGCAATAATTCCATTAATTTAGACACATAGATCGTTCATCTTTATCGATCTTCGTTATAGCAGGGACTTTCTGCTATTTCATCATGTTTTTGTTGATGCTTACACTTTTGTTTAGTAGTAAAGCAGAAATGGTCATCACCAACTTGGTCATAACAAAAATCTTTATCTGAATCATCCCATGCTACACTATATGAACTGCTTATTAGAGCCAATGTGAATGTCATAATAGTAACCAAAGTTAAAATAATTTTACCTTTCATCATAATAATAAAAGAGTTTTCTAGATTAAAACCCATGCATGCAAGTACCTAAATGACAATTTTCTGTAAAGATTTCATATTGCATTATCTCTTATCATGCTAACGGCGTTCAATTATTTTTTTATTGTATAACAAAGTACGATTCATAATGTTATAAGCTACCCTACAATGAAACAAGCGTGGCTTTTTCTGTTAGAATTCTTAAAAATTCCTTTCTATTAAATTTGTTACATGGAAACTCCAGTCTTTCACATATATTGTTCATTTTTTCTTTTGTTACCCTTAAAAGAGAGTTATTTTGTTTGACAAACATTTTACGAATATATTTTATTGAGTCAACAAAGGGTCTTTTCTCTTCAGAAAGTAAAATGAAACATGCAGACCCATTTTTTTTTATCCCACCAATATCAATTGCTTTGTCGACTTGATTACAACAAACTAATCTCAATAGCAATTCCATTTCCAACCTTTTCATAATCTTGATTTTTCTCCTATTAGATTCTAAAATAATCTTTATTACTTCAAAGATATGTTTTTTGCCATATATAAAACTCGGATTAATACCCTGAATCAAAACATCTGGGAATAATTTTCTAAATGTTGCAATAGTTATTCCTATATCAGATACACCAATGCTCTCGGTACAGATAATTGTTACAAAAATTGAATCAATTCTATATAATGGGAGGTTACTAATGCTTTCGATCTTTTCTTTCATATCAAGTTAGGTATTATTGAAGTCTAATTTGGCTTAGCCGCCATGAATCAGATTAGCAATAGTCACAATATCACCAGATTTGATTTTTTGATCAGTACCAGATATCGACAAATCTACTCCATTAATCAAAATCAAAAGGTTTTCTTTATCAATATAATTAGAGCTATTGATGTTTTGATTAAGCACCGAAAATATTTTTGATAACATAATTTCATTTTCATGAATTATAATATTTTCTTTACCACAATATTTCTTAATGGAACCTAATAGTTTTAACGTAATCAATTTCCTACTAGTTAACTAATTATCATGTTTGGTCAACATTTTCTTCGATTTTCATATTTTGTTCTTTTGCTTGTTTGTTGATATATGAGGCAATATACCCGGCTATTTGATTTCTTAATTCTTTTGATCTAACTTTAGCAATCTCATCTATTACTTTCTTATTTTGTTGAAAATCAACGTTGAATTTATTGGGATATTTGTTTAAGAGTTCAGTTGAAAGTTTTTTAACTCTATTCAATATCAAACACTATTGATGTAGGCTATTTTATACTTTCCCTATTGAAGATACCATATTTAGATACTAGTCAAAGAATAACATGGAATTTTTTTCAAGTATATCTATCGCGTTCTTGGGAGATAAGCAAAGAATTTCTGATATGCTTCTTACAACGCTCATAAGAGTCGAGGTGGGTAGTGTGATGACATTCTTAAAACATGATGGATATCTTACTGGTCCGTCAGTTTCAACCAGTAATCTTTTTTCACTTGTTAACTTTAACAAACCTTGTTTTTTCTTAGAATATACTATTGATGGGCCATAGGAGATGTACAAACCCAAATCAAGAGATTTTTCTAATTGCTCTGGACTTCCATCGAACCAGTGAAGACAGGCTTTTTTCAGATTATATGTAGACAAAACACTCAGAATTTCGTCTAGTGAATTTCTAGAATGTATTGAAATGGGCTTATCATATGTTTCTGCAATAGTTAACATTTTATTAAAGACTTGAATTTGTGACATTTTTGTATTTTCCTTTTGATCGTAGTAGGTTGGGTCTAATCCAATTTCACCAATCCCATTAATATTATCTAGATTTGAGGTAACGATTTCTTCAAACCTTGAAATATTTTCGTCTACAAATTGCGGATGGATTCCAATAAAATTATAGACAAAACTATGGATATCCTTTTCCTCAAAAAGTTTTATTGCCTTTAATGAAGTCGAAATGTTTACTGTAACCGAACATGCCTTCATATGCATTTCTCTCAAGGTTATCAGAATTGATGATAAAAAATTATCATATTCAGAATCTGTGAGATGAATATGAGAATCGTAAAGCGGAGAGCTCATTTTTCAATCTGCGCCTGACAAATATTATTAGTGGATCAAGTTGCATAAAGCAAAAAATTCATCATGTGACTAGTTCTATTCGTCTTTTGTCTTTTGTTATCCAGCTAACCCTTACTAATCCAAATATCTCTAAATCGAGTAACGTTTTATTCAAATCGGCGACTGTTATTTGTACTCCATCTTTTTCGAGATTACTCAATAACTCATTATCAGATAAATTTCCTAGTTCCTTTATTTTTTCTAAAACAATATTTCTTAAAGGATATTTCAAGTATTTCCACCAAATTCAAAAATTATAATTACGTAGATATTTGGTTTACTTTTTATATTATAAATACTCTTCTAAAAAATTTGATTTCTAAATGAGTGATGTTAAAATGAATTATTACATTTTATTTCCATCATGTTAAAAGTTAGTAGAGAGAATAAATTTGATTATTTTATATTCTGTTTAATTATCCAACTGCTTAAGAGTAAATACAAATCTCGATCCTTCAAATTCAGTTACTCCTTGTCTCACCCAATTTACTTCATAATTATGGGTTATATTTTTACCAATTATGCTTATTTTCCTAGGAAGATCAGCAAAAAGAGTTTCTATTTTTTCAAGATTTTTTGTCATCAACAACGACCTTCGCTTTTTCATAAGATATTTAACTGCAACATTTTTGTGGAGATATCCTAACTCCTGAATTTTTTCCCTTCCGATATCAATAGTAAATTCACGCTTAGTCAATATTAACAACATCTTGATTCAATTAAAAAGTCTCATTGTCAATTCTATTAGAACAATTTGGGTGAATTTCATCGCGTACCAAAGAAGCCTAATCATGAATTATAACATTTTGTAATTCTTCGGACATTCAGTAGCATTTTACATATAGAAGAAAGGTTTATTACTTTTGGAACATATAAAAAATATATGTATTCTCAAACTTTTTCTGTCCCTAATGCGGTAAAACAGATTATTGGTTCTAACACATTATTTTTTCAAGCCCTAAGCACAGGAATAGCAAATTATACGGCATTAGCACAAAAGATTAAGCCAGAAGTTGAAAAGCTAACCAGGTCTGAAGTTAATATTAATACTCTAGTGGTAGCGATAAAAAGATTTGCGGATTCTTTGGATGAAATCGAATACCAATATCATCCAGTTTTCGATGGAATCAGAATGACTCTAACAGGGAGCATTCTAGACATTGACTTTCAAGAAGCCGATGATGTTTATCAAATTTTGGACGAAATATTTGAATTGGGAAGCAGATACGATATGTTTAGGACTAATAAGCAAATTCGTCTGTTTGCTGAAGATATTGATGAGATTCGAAGCGTGTTTAAATCTTCTCATAAAGGTGCTGCAGGAGAAATAAAGGAAGGGCTTTCTAAAATCACAATTACTGTTCAATCAGATAAAGAAAATACATACGAAGTACTATCAATTGTTTTTTCTATACTATACAATAATGGCATTCCATTGTACAATGCTTTTTTCTCACAAAATGAGATAATTTTGATATTAGGTATGAATGATGCTGCTAAAGCATATGAAATCATTAGGGAAAAACTATATAGACATGACTAGTTTGTTTGTTAGTTAGTTTCTTAGTTAGATCTAAATCCGGAGGTGAAAAGAAACTGGTGATTATCTGTAGTATTGAACCGAAACCTTCTCTCCTGGTTTGCCTTCTCTTTGAGCCTTAATCTTTTTCACACCTTCTTCAATATGCCTCATCATTACGTGTGCTTCTGATGCATGTCTTGCCGCTTCTTCAGGTGTAGGATATTTGGCCAGATATTCATGTAGAACCAATGATACAGCAGTATTTACTACTGAGCTAGTGTCAGCACCACTGAAACCATCCGTCATTTCAGCAATTCTGGCCAAGTTAACATCAGATCCAAGTGGTTTATCAATACTGTGAATTTCCAATATTTTTTGTCTAGCTGCTTTATCTGGTAATGGAACTAACAAGATCTTATCAAATCTGCCAGGCCGTAACAATGCAGTATCAATAATATCAGCTCTGTTTGTTGCAGCCAGAACCACTACTCCTGAAAGGGATTGGATACCATCTAATTCTGTAAGCAATTGCGATACTACTCTTTCTGTAACCATACTATCTCCACCCATGCCTCTAACTGGAGCAATTGAATCTATTTCATCAAAAAATACGACACATGGAGCTGCTTGTCTAGCTCTTCTGAAAATCTCTCTAATGCCGCGTTCTGATTCGCCTACCCATTTGCTTAACAGTTCAGGTCCCCTTACGCTAATGAAATTTGCTTCAGACTCGGTGGCGACTGCTTTGGCTAAAAGTGTTTTACCTGTTCCTGATAAACCGTGCAATAAGAGACCCTTTGGCATAGCGTGCCCTAGTTTAGTGTAGAGTTCTGGAAATCTCAATGGCCATTCTACAGCTTCTTGTAATTCACGTTTAATTTGCTCTAATCCGCCTATAGCAGACCATGGAATATCCGGTGACTCCAAATATACTTCCCTCATCGCAGAAGGCGTAACTTCTTTTACAGCATTGTCAAAGTCTCCTTTAGTAACTATGAGCTTGTTTAAGACGTCAGGAGATAGTTTCTCATCTTCCAAATTCAATTCAGGTAGTAATCTTCTCAGACACTTCATCGCGGCTTCTTTACAAAGATATTCAAGATCAGCTCCAACAAAACCATGTGTGACAGCAGCAATCCTATCTTGTTCCACATCAGAATCTAATGGCATATTTCGTGTATGAATCTGCAATATTTCCAATCTTCCACGTTTATCAGGAACTTTGATCTCAATCTCTCTGTCGAACCTTCCTGGCCTTCTAAGAGCTGGATCTATTGCATTTGGACGATTTGTTGCGGCAATTACTATTACCTTTCCTCTTGCCTCAAGACCGTCCATGAGCGATAATAATTGAGAGACGACTCTTCTTTCTACTTCACCGGTAACCTCCTCTCTTTTGGGAGCAATTGAATCTATTTCGTCAATAAATATAATTGAAGGCGCCTTTTCTTTTGCTTCCTTGAAAATTTCTCTTAATCGAGCTTCAGATTCTCCATAAAATTTACTCATAATTTCTGGTCCAGAAATACTTATAAAATGAGCATTACTTTCATTCGCAACTGCCTTTGCAAGAAGGGTTTTCCCTGTTCCAGGAGGCCCATATAATAATACACCTTTTGGGGCTTCAATACCTAATTTTTCAAATATTTCAGGATGTCTTAATGGTAGCTCTATCATTTCTCTTACTTTTTGGATCTCTTCTTTTAGTCCACCAATGTCTTCATAAGTTACTTGAGGAACCCCTCTAAGGGTTTCACCTTTTTCTGCGATATGAAATATAGTTTTTTGAGTGACCAATACTGCGTCTGATGCTGGTGTTACTCCAATTACTTGAAAAGTAAGTCTACCGCCAAAATAAGGAACCATGACATTATCACCTTTGATTAATGGTACGCTTTCAAGTGCATCAGCAAGGTAACGTTCATCAATGGGCGGAATAGCCTCCAGTGGTGCAACAATTACTTTTTCTGCAGGAACGGCTTTTATCTTTTTTACAATTACTGTGTCCCCAATGGCGACACCTGCATTATTTCGCACTAGGCCATCTACTCTAACTATGCCTTTCCCCTCATCAGAAGGATAAAGTGGCAGACATTTTGCGACAGTTCTTCTTTTTCCTCGTATTTCTATAACATCGCCTGTAGACGCAGTTAACGAGTCCATTGAATCATAATCGATTCTAGCCACTCCACGACCTACGTCTCGAGTATATGCTTCGAGAACCTTCAGTGAGAGAGTGTTTTGACTCACGATATCACATACTATCGTACCTATCTTTATACCTTTGTCGAGGATTACTCCTGACAAATCTTAGCATGTCAAACATCAGATAAAAAATAGTATATTTTCTAACATTATCTACATTTTGTAAAAAAAGATTTACTCTATTAATCCTAATTCTCATGGTGAAAAAATGACTTGATTTAGGATTCTTTCTATTAGCATAAGAAATGTCAATTTCCAATATACCAAAAGATTAAAATCACGAAGTTCTTTAGTTTGATTGGACTGTATTGGGCAAAAGAACTTTAGTACGTAGAAGGGGAAAAGGAGGAAAACAATTTCAGTCCATAAAAAGAGGAAAAATTGTACCTGCCAAGTATCCAAATTTACAATCATCTGAACAAAAAGTTGGTTCCATAGTTGACATTGTTCATGAACGGGGAAGAAATGCACCTTTGGCTAAAATTCAATTTGATAAAGGATTTAGCTATTTGCCTGCTCCTGATGGAATGGAAGTTGGAGAAAAAATCCAAATTGGAAATAATGTGGATCTTAAACCAAATAATATTTTAGCATTGGAATCAATTCCAGACGGTACCATTATTTGTAATCTGGAGAGGAACATTGGGGATGGTGGAAAGCTCATAAAGTCAGCTGGTTCATCTGCCCTAGTATTTTCTCATACGTCTCTGGGTGTTTCGATAAAATTACCATCAGGGAAATTTACAACATTGAATCCAAAATGCAAAGCAATGTTAGGAGTAGTTGCTGGCGCAGGAAGAAAGGAAAAACCATTTCTCAAGGCAGGAAATAGAGCTAAATACATGATTGCTCACGGTAAGCTCTATCCCACAGTAAGAGGAATAGCACAAGCTGCAGTTTATCATCCACATGGTGGAGGAAGACATCAACATGTAGGTCGCCAATCATCAGTGGGTAGGACAACACCACCTGGTAGAAAGGTAGGAAATATTGCTCCAAGAAAAACTGGCAGAGCCAGAATAAAAGAAAAACATGAATAGTCATTTATATTCAAAAATTATTTTGTAACGTTCTTCATGATGAGAATAAGAATCAACATTTTAGGAATTTGACTGTAAAATTCAATAAGCTAATTGGATTAATGCAAAAGGCTCTTCGAAATAATAATCTTGTTAGACCTACTGCCTTAAAGAACTTGCAAATTCAAGAAGAAGGCGATCCCTTCAAAATATTAATAGGAACTATATTGTCGGCACGCACAAGGGACGAGATCACAACCAAAGTAATTAAGTCGCTCTTTTCTGAGTTTAAGAACCCAGATGAGCTATCCAAGGCAAATTTGAAAGATTTAAAGAAAGTGATCCAGAAAATAGGCTTCTACAATGTCAAGGCAGCTAGAATAAAAGAAGTATCACAAAAACTAATTGAAAATTACAATGGTAAGGTTCCATCTAATTTAGATGATCTCCTTACATTGCCTGGAGTTGGGAGAAAGACTGCGAATTGTGTTCTTGTGTACGGATTTAAGAAACCTGCAATTCCAGTAGATATTCATGTTCATAGAATTTCGAATAGAATTGGAATAGTAAATACCAAAAAACCTGAAGAAACTGAAATGGTCTTACAAAAATCTGTAGAAAGAAAGCATTGGACTAGAATAAATGAAACTTTTGTTACATATGGTCAAAATATATGTTTGCCGAAAAATCCAAAGTGCAAAATTTGTCACCTGACAAAAATATGCGAATATTATAAAAAAAATTCCTAATCTCGTTTTTTTCTAATTATTAGAACCAGTACAATTGATCCAATAACGATGATCGTTATTAATGGCAGATAGTATAATGGAGATTCGGCAGGATTACCAAAAAGAATATCAAATGAGATTGTACCCCCGTTTGAATTATTTGCGTCATTTAATTCCTCTTTACCATATATTGATACTGATCCAACAGTAAAATCATTTACTGACAGCTTGTCAATTATGATTCTCTTTCCATTAGTTATAGTTAAACCCTGATTATTTGCATGGGCCACAAAAATCGGCTGGTCTCGAGACCAGCCATCTTCATCTCGTTCATACACTCTAATATAGCCTGTTTCATTTGTATTAATAGCGACCCAGAATTTTCCAGTTTTTTCACTAAACATGGCTAATTCTATGAATTTTTCGCTTGGAGCAGGTTCTTGAATTTTTACTACAGTTTTGGCATTTTCTGAATCTGTATAAGATAAATTATTTTGAATGGTCACTTGCCAATTGGTTGGTATAGATTTTGAGAAATAGTAAACTAATGGTTGTCTTCTATAAGCATTGGATGCATCTGAATCACCAATAAATCTTTCAGAATTCCTTGTTTTGATTATGTCATGAAAATTGTTTTGTCCATTAATTGACACCATAGGATAAATTATCAAAAATACTACTGCAAATAATAGTCCAAATTTCAGTGTTCCTATCAAGATTATTTATTCAACTACAAATGGTTCTTCTGATTTAAGAATCAAATCTGATATTTCTGGGCGCATTAAATGTTTTTCTGGTGTTTTACCTGAATTTACCATTTTTCGAATCATCGTTCCGCTTAGTTCTTCTTTTGATTCTACTCCATGAGGGCATGTTTTTTCATTAGCATACGACATACATTTTTTACAGTAATAGAAGGAGGGAAAGATAACAGGTCTGATATCCAAATCAGGATATTCATTAAATATTTCCTGGGCTGCAAATGGGGGATAATAATTACCTACGCCAGCATGATCTCGACCTACAATGAAATGAGTACATCCAAAATTTTTCCGCATAATTGCGTGATGTATAGCTTCGCGTGGACCTGCATATCTCATTGATGTATGAGTGGTTGAAAACAATACCCGATTTTTTGGAAAATAATTCATAATTAATGATTCATACGCATTAATTATTAGACTGTCAGTGAAATCTCCTATTTTTTTCTTGCCTATTAGAGGATTAACAAACAATCCATCGTAAATATTGAGAGCAGCTTTTTGAAGCATTTCATGAGCAACGTGCGGTACATTTCTGGTTTGAAATCCTACGACAGTTTTCCATCTTCGTTTAATAATTTCAGAACGTGTCTGAGATGGAAACATTCTAAATTTTTGTGTTTCATCATTTTCTTTCAAATGGAAAACTTGCAATTCTCCGCCAACTAGAAATTCTTTCATTTTAAATAATCTATTTACACCGGGATGATTGACGTCATTAGTACCGTACACCTTATCTGCAATATCCTCTTTATTATATCCATAAATTTCCTCTACATGCATTACGCCAAATTTTTCGCCACCAGAACTAAGAACAACATTCCCTTCATCCTTCATTTCCATCGCAACTTTTTTTTGCACATCAAGAACTATCGGGACAGTCCATGGAATGTTATTACTCAATCGTCCCTCTTTAAGAACATTGAGCAAATCTTCTTGATTCATAAAACCCTCAAGCGGACTAAAAACACCTATGGCTATATTTTCAGCATCATTTCTTATGTCAGAAGATACTTCAAAAGTCTTCGAATCGTCGTAATTTTTTTCAATATATTTATTTATTAATTTACCACCATGTGGTAAAATTAGATCAGTTGCCAATAATTACTATTGACCTTCTTTCCAATGCAGACCGCATTCTTTTTGGGAATCAATTTCCCACCACCACCTTCCGGCCCTAGGATCTTCGCCTTGCTTGACAGCCCTTGTACATGGTTCACAACCAATGCTGGGATATCCTCGATCGTGTAATTCGTTATATGGAATTTTATTTTCATGGATATATTTCCAAATTTCATCGTTTGTCCAGTCAGCCAATGGATTTAACTTAATAATGTTGTTGTTTAAATTATCAACCTCTATCTTCATTATCTTGTTTCTAGTTACCGTTTGTTCCCGACGTAGTCCAGTAATCCAACAATCGAATTGCTTCAAGGCTCTTTTCAATGGTTCAATCTTTCTAATATTACAGCATTGTTTCCTATTTTCTACACTTTCATACATTAAATTCATTCCTTTGTTTGCGACCATCTCCTCAACTTCTCTTGAATTTGGGAAATAGACGTCAACTTTAATGTTATATTTTTTTCTTATCTTATCAATAAGATCATATGTTTCTTGATTTAGTCTCCCAGTATCTAAGGTAAATACCCTAGTTAGATTCCTATTAATTTTGCACATCATATCAATTAATACAACATCTTCGGCACCAAAGCTGGACGCAAGGACCATCCTATCTCCATATTTCTTGAATGCCCAATTTAGTATCTCAGGGGCAGATTTTGATTCCATTTCTTCCGCAATATTGTTTATTTCGCTCATTAAAGCATCCTGTGCCTTGTCCTTATCATGATTTATCTGCATTATTTTTAATTTGAGCGAAATAGGCTTATAATTATTATTCTTTTTATCATTTTAATTTAATAAAGCTAACTAACTTAAATATACTTGAGGAGTTTTTATCCATTAGGAAGATTCATTATTAGTGTTGTATATGAGTGATCCCTGGTGGCTTTAGTTTTTGGCTCATGATTTTTGGCAGAATATATTCAAATATCAGAATATGGGCTTCGATCCAATTGGATGGATATCAAATTGCTCCAATGAGGTTGATTATTATTCATTAGGAAAATCTTTTGAAAAAATAAAACATAATTCATGGGTCAACTTGTCATGGTTTGATTCATTTCACTACAGCGGAAAAAATCCAGATATAACACGGAGGACATACAATGTCAATGAATCAATTTCAGAGGATTTCAAAAACAAGAAAATTATTTCTTTAATGAGAATCCACAATGAAGTGGCTGAAGATTATCAAAGTCTATCCAATCTTCTAAGTAATTTTTTTGGTAAAAAACCTCCTAAACACCAGTTAAGAAGAGTGGTACTCTCAACCACATCGCAATACGAATCACAATTTGGATTGGTTGATTACATTGACACGCATAGAGGAAATAAGGTAGGATATACTGCGGTAAATATTTCATCTGGAAAACTAATAGATCCTGATGAAGAACCCGATTCAATAGTTAATTCTTCAATTGCCTTAGCTTCTGCCTTGGAAAATCTCCTGTTGCTGGGATGTACCGCAGGTTTTAGAATAATACCGATATATGATGCACCAGACGAGAGCTTACTGGACAAAATAAGAACAAATAACGACTTGTTTGCAGCAAAATATAATTTGTTACTTGATGATTATAGTTCACTCAAATTAAGAAAACTTTTCTTTGGAGCAACGGCATATGCTCACTCTACCAAGGAATTACCAGTTAGATATGATCTCATTCAACCGGGCATGGTTCTAATACTAACTGATAAATTTGGTTCGTTAACCCCATTGAGTATTTACACAATAAAGCAGATTGGAGAAATGAAGTCCATAATAGGTGAACATGAATCTGTTGATATTAACATCAAGAATGAAATAATAAAATCATTAACTCAACCCAGGTTTTCCTTAGGTAAGATAATTTCAAAGTATTGTCCTGACTTTGGAAAAGAAATTGATACTAACTTAAACATTGTCGGTGTATATCCTGTTGGTTCAGATGGGATTCTGGCATTGATCAATTTGGCCAATATTTCAAATTCTCATATAGTGATAAATGAAGTCCCCATAAAATATGAGGAATTGGCGAGATTTGCTACAGATGAATTTCTTGTATCTAATTCAACTGCATCTGTAAACGGATGTCATTTGATAATTGCAGGTGAAGATCTTGCCCCGATGATTTTGGAAGATTTAAGAAAACATAACTTCAATCCCCAAATAATAGGCTTTGTTACTGATAAGGAACGGCCAATGGTTACTATAAATAATAATATAAACAAATATGTTGCAGCAAAACATATTACTTCTCTTTTCAATATTCCATCATAAAAATTATTATCAAATAATATTTTTACAAATTTAGAAATATTTTATTATTCGATAGACTGTAAAAATAATATGAATGCTACAAGTGCCGATAACTGTATTTTTTGTAAAATTGCTCTAAAGAAAATTGATGCCAAAATAATTGATGAAAATGAAAACGCAATTGCATTTCTTGATGCATTTCCATTAACAGCTGGACATACTCTGGTTATTACAAAAAAACACTACACAAAATTACAAGACGTTGAATTCGATCAAATAGCCCATTTTTTTAATTTGGTACACAAGATATTACCTTCGATAGAAAAAGGGACAGGTGTACAAAGCACTCTAATAGCTATCCACAATGGTAAAGATGCAGGACAACAAATACCACATTTACATGTACATATAGTACCAAGAAAATCCGGCGATGGTGGAAATGCAATTCATTCAATGTTTGGTTCAAGCCATAGACTAGGGGAAGATGAAATGAATAAAGTTTTTAAAAATATTAGAGGTTGATCATGATGGTGGATTTTTGGTATGAAAATACGTAATTTAATTTGGTCTCATGTTTGATTTTATATCGACAAGTTCCACTAAATTATTTAATGTGAATTTTGGAATCTCATTTTGATTTATGGGTTCCTGTAACTTGAATATAGAATTAGTGAGTCTTACTGTAATCATTCCCAATGCATTTGCGAGTTGTATATAAGTATCAAGTCTGTCCCCGATCATTATACATTCTCCTGATCTCTTTTTCATCATATTTAGAATCAATTTAAAAATCTCTTCATCGTGTTCTCTGTTTGCATCATAAGAAAAAATACAACTATCAAAATATTTGTCCAGTTCATGAAGTTCGAAAATTTTTAATATTTTCTTGTCTTTGTTGGCAATTATCCCTATCTTAAAATTTTGGGAAAGGATTTCCAGAGTGCTTAATGCATCATGGCATGGATACAAAAAATGTTTTTCAGCAAATTCAATTGATGGAAGAATATATTTTAGAATTATTTTTTCATATCCTATTGGCATTAAGACTCTACAAATTTGAATGACTAATTCTACAATACCGCCGTCTACTACTTTCCTATTTTTAATGATATCGTTCTTAACTGCATCATAATTTCTAATATCAATTTTAGCCCCAAATTGATTTAATAGGTATAATAATCTAGAATCAATATATGAATAAAAATTTTTTTCGTCTATTAATGTTCTCCCTACTAGGAATATAAGATTTATCATCGAGTATCACTATTATTTAATATTGACATTTTAGTTCTAATCGAATAATCAAACATCATGGTTAATATTAGTTCTAAATATTTTTACTTTTAATTTCAATATATGATTCTCTAAGTAGAACAAAAACTAGGGAAAAAATTGTTACTGCTGTTGACAGATGAATTGCAACTATAATAGGATTCAATTTGCTTGATACAACAAAAATACCTATAACAATCTGGGCAATAATTAATGAGGTAACAATTATCACCATCATTTTATTTAACTTCCAAGAACTTTTTCTAACAAAAATTAAAGTTATGACAGTAAAGATAGCAGCGATTATAGCCACAAGTCTATGAAAGTGTTCATAGAAGAAGTTTTCAGAAGGAAAAGCGAAACCATTGGGACATAATGGCCATTCTGGGCAAGCAACAACTTTATTTAAAGAAGAAATATAAACACCAATGAGCATGGTCGCATAAATCAGACTCAAGGAAATAAGTGGCAATATTAAATTTAAAAGCTTCACATTTTTCATATTCATCAATTGTTCATCATGATTGGTTTACTAAATCTTAGGACATGACATGAGCAGAAAATAATTCAAATATGAAATTGTAGAAACTGAATAAAAAGGAATCACAGTAATTCTTCATCTATTTTCTCAATTTTATCAACATAATTAGTGCAATTACATCCCACTATCAAACATCTACCTACGTCGAATATGGAGTTTTTTCTATTTTTATTCTTTTGGAGTTCGTGTGCTACATAGATATGACCGCAATAATCACAATTCACAGATTTTAAGAAATGAGCGTCTGTTATTAACTTTATCAGTACTACTTCATTGAATTTTCTTCGAAAACTAGAGATGTTTTATTTCAGTTCCGTTTTTATATAATACATCGATATTCTATTACAGAATATGGCGATATACTATGAACATTAATGAATTCATTTCTACTTTACCAAGTTCAGTTCTTAAAGGTAATGATATTAGATTGCCAGACAATGTAGTAAGAAGAATCTTTAAACTCGCCTACCTCAATAAAAACGATATTTTTTATGATCTAGGATGTGGAAATAGTAATGCAATATACATAGCATCGATGGAGTATAAAGTGAAGAGGGCTATAGGTGTAGAAAAAAGAAAAATAGTAGTAAGAGAAATTCTAAAGAAAACCCAAGGAATAAAAAATGTTGCAGTCATTAACAACGATATACGAAGAGTAGATATTTCTGATGGTAATGCATTTCTTTTTTGGTTTCATGATGATCGGATCATAAAAAGGATGATAGAAAAATTTACTGCAGAATTGAAAGATGGCAGTAGAATAATTTCGATATGGTCACCACCCGATCTGATTTTACCGGATAAAGCTGATTTTCCTTTTTTTGTGTCGTATACACCATTCAAGTTTGCAAATAGTATTGAGGAACAAATCCAGGCTGTTTACGGTCAAAAATGTCTAGATTTTACCGCTGCTTGGATGTTAGGAGACAAATATTTGGATAGTCTGGAGGTCGTACCATCAGAGTATAAGAGATTCCTCAACATTCTATACGGTATGATAATTTGGATAAATGCATGGAATATGAAGGTATCATGCGAAGATGAAATCCCCCCTCCTGTTGAATCATATCTAGGTATTCTAAAAACATTCTTCAAAATAGATTTATCATCTCTAATTGAACCTGAAGGTTAGCTAAAATTAAAAATCAATATCTTTTGTTATAATTACAATAATTTTATCACCAGCCAAACCAGCCCAATTTCTTAAAATGCAAAACCATTGCTAACGAAGGGACTATCGCAATTATTATTAAAAGTATGAATGAAGTATATGGACCAAGAAAAACTGGAGTACCAGTTTCAATACCACCAGGTAGATTAATATTCATTCCATAGTACGAAGCAATTACTGTTGCGGGAATGGAAAGAGTAAATAGAATAGTTAATGTTGCCAGTATCTTATTTGATTTTTCTGTACTTAACATGAAATCGGTATCCTTGAAGATTTCAATAGTTTCTTTAGATTCTTCAAGGGCTTCTAGAACTTTTTCTGTATGATCCCTAACATCATCGTAATAATCAGTCAAATCTTCTTCAGAAAATTTTTGCATTTCTTTGCTCAGATCCAATATTATTCTCCTCAATGGTACAACCACCCGTCTAAGAGTTGTAATCTCTCTACGTAATAACGAAATGTCTCTAGCTACCGCAACTTTCTCATCAAATACTAAATCTTCAATGTCATCTAAATTTCCTTCAAGTTTCATTAAAACATGTAACAAATCGTCAACCATAAGATCGATTATACTATGTAATAGATAGCCCGATGAAGATCCCATGAACACGTCTTTTTGTTTTTCATTATCCTTACAAAGATTGAACATTTCAATAAGTGGTTTTAGTTCTCCCTGCTGTACGGTAATTAGATAATTAGGGCCAGCAAATATTGCAAGCTGAGTGGAACGAGGAATACTCTTATCTTTATCCACTGTTGGAAAATACAAAATTACGAAGATATGATCTTGATATTTATCAATTTTTGGTATTTGTATTTTAGAAAGACAATCCTCAATATTTAATTCATGAAATGGATATTTTCCCTCCAAGATCTTTAATTTTTTTCTAGTAGGTTTTTGGATATCTATCCAAATAAGATTTTTATTAGTAATAGATTCGGTTTGATCAGAATATTCAATATTTGTCATCTGCCCTCATTCTTGATTATCTTTAAAAAGTTGAAGTATTCTATATTAAGATATCTAAATCTCGTACAAATGATGAGAAATTAAGTTAAAATAATGCAGAATTATTTTATCTTCATGGCAAAGGTAGTTGTAGGAAAAACTTCAGACATTCAAGAGGGCAAGTTAGTGCATTTAACAGCAAGTGGGAAGGAGGTAGTAGTAACAAAATTGGATGGAAATTATTATGCGATTGACAATATTTGTACTCACGCTGGAGCGGAGCTCCACGAGGGACAACTGGACAATAACGAATTAACATGTCCATGGCATGGAGCAAAATGGGACATTAAAACAGGTAGTTTGATCGCGTTTCCTCAAAAATTAAATCCATTGCAAAGTCACAAAGTCTTGGTGGAAAATGATACTTTATTTATCGAAGTGTAGATTTGAATAAGGTTGATATATAATTTGTTGCTTTGTTAATTTTATGCTAATTCAAAAAAAAGTGAGTGACTCAAACGTGTCAAATACTTTATTAAAATCTTTATTTACTAAATCAAGGTACAATAAGGCAAATAGTTTTAAACAACAATAAGATAACAAACACTGTCAATAAGTTGTAAGCAATTAGAATATTATTTTACTATATGTCTATTTTGGAGGAACAATTTTTGGAATATAATGGGAACATCATCTTGTGGCGAAGATCTAAATGTTTGTTAAAATTGGATCTATGGATAGTGATTGATTGGTTGATATTTTTTCGTCCCTAAGCATATGAATACGTTAATGTATCACACATAAGCGAAATCCTAACAAACAAGAGATTCGGATCTGCTTCGTCTGCGTTTTCTACCTTGAAGCCTTAGCGATTATTTTTGTCAATCTAATAAACTATGATCGTTACCTTTGTATTTCTAAAAATTCCGGCTAGTATAATATAATTGCCGAAAACTTGATATCGTTATTTTCAGGTTTGAGTATAAAATTATTGATTTATATAGACTTGTAATAAATATGGCATAACTGAATTATAGATATGAAGCTTGATGTCCCGAGATTTACAGAAAGATTTGGATCGGTAAGCCTACACGGAGTTCAACGTGTGTACGAACTAGATTCTGGACACAAGAACAAACATCCGAAAACTGAATCTGAAGTCATTCGTTCTATTGATGATGAAATTATTTCGAAAATAGAATCTGAAATGGCAATTGTAATTCCTATAAAAGGAGAACGTTTAAAGCTTCTAGAAGGAGTTCTAAGCGGCATTCCTCATGATTGTTTGACAATCATTGTATCAAATAGTCCAAGAGAACCAATTGATAGGTTTAAACTAGAAAAACAGGCCTTTGAACAATTTAACAGATTCGCAGGAAAAAAATCAGTAATCATACATCAAAAAGATGCAGGCTTTGTCAAGGCTTTAGAGGAAGTTGGATATAGAGATCTTTTTGATTCGGATAATAAAATACGTAATGGTAAAGGAGAGGGGATGTTCATTGGTATGATCCTTTCAAAAATGATGGGAAAAAAATATGTAGGATTCGTTGATTCTGACAACTATGTCCCCGGTGCTGTAAATGAATACACAAAAATATTCTCGTCTGGGATTGCGTTATCTACCACACCGTACACCATGGTTCGTGTGTCGTGGATATACAAACCAAAGATTTCTGAATCTGGTGTACGATTTTCAAAGCTGGGCAGAGTCTCGGAAATGACAAATCAATTTTTGAACTTCATGATATCATACTATACTGGATTTGAAACTGAAGTAATACGCACAGGAAATTCGGGAGAACATTGTATGTCTATTCAGTTGGCAGAATTATTGACTTACTCCTCTGGTTTTTCCATCGAGCCCTATGAAATAGTTAATTTGTTGGAACAATTTGGTGGAATTACCCCGCCGGAACACAAGGATACTATGGAAAAAGGAGTTGAAGTGATGCAAATTGAAACACGGAATCCACATTTTCATGAAGAAAAAGGAGACTTGCATATAAAGGAGATGTTCTTACAAGGCTGGGGAAGTATTTTTCATAGCAAGTTATGTCATCCAGAATTACGCGAAAAATTAAAGGCGGAGTTAGTTTCAAGGGGAATATTAGAAAAAATAAAAGAGCCCCCACAATTACCTAAAATGGGACCGTTCAAGGATCTGGATATTTTGAAATTTGAAAAAATATTGAAAGAACAAACAAACACCCTTACAATATTCGAATAAAATACTAGCTTAAAGATACTTTATACAATTCAAACTTAGACTCTCACCTACCCATTATATAGTCTATTAACGATCTATAATATTGCAAGTTTCATTTTTCATTATTTTGCGTATGATCAATAGTGGCGTGCCAATCAAAATTGGAATAGTTATTACGATAAATAGGCTTTGAAATGGAGCGAGCGCAGAAATTGTGGCGCTTGTACCAAACCCAACAAGGACTGAAAATAAGCTCCCTGCACAGGTCGGGCAACCAATGAATAAACCACTGAATACACCAAAAGTTGAAGTAATTGAAAATTTTCTTTGAGACTGATCTCGAAATATCTTGAGAAAGTATACATTTAATGCAAAATTAAATCCAACTAGTAATGAGACGGTTATTGCAAGTATTAGATTTAGGGGGATTATCAATATAGAAAATATTTCCGTCAGTTCTATTGTTATCATTGGAACATATCCGGGATAATTGCAGCATAGTGTGACAGAAAGAGAAGGGGCAGTATTACCTTCAACATCAGCATGGTAAATAAGAATTTGAGATAAGAAACCAAAGAAAATCCCATACACAATAGATGAAGCAATAAATATTTTCCAATAAGTCTTGTTGGTTAAAATCATTGAAATGTATCCAAGATAACTCTTCTCAGGCTCTGGTTTCAAAGATTCAGAGTAGAGTATCAAATAAGATCCATATCCAATGGCTGCTAACGAAACTAATATCAAAATAATCACGGCAATCGCTAAATTATACAATCTTGTTATGTCTGTTAACGATTGATGAGAGCTAAAGAAAGAGTATAGAATGATGGCGACTATTATGGAAAAAACGCTGATTGAAATAATACGTATACCTCTATTTCTTAGCGATTTATAATTCTCAAGCATAGTCATTAACCATCAAGTAAGTTGATTTATGAAAAACCACCTTATGAATATTAAGTTAATTTAAATAACTGTAAAAAAGAGGAGATTTGGGTTACCAAGTCCTCTATTTGGATAAAGTCTAAATTTATCGTCATCTAAAAAAAAATATGGGTGAAACTTTCACAAGTGAAGGATTTGTTACGGCCTCCATAAGCTTTATTGGTTTTGTCGATAAACTTGGACTTGAGGGACTTCTTACTTTAAAATCAGACGATGGAAGAGAATTTCCAATACGTGCGTTTTCAGGTGAAGTTGCAAGACATATTCTGAGATTTAAAGAAGGAGACAAAACTACCATACCTACTATTTATAACCTCATAGAAGAAATATCAGCTTTACAGGATTTATTATTAGTCGAAGTTAGAATTTACAGAAACGGTCCTGTATTAAGGTCTAATCTTTACTTCAAAACTAGGAAAGAGATCATTACTTTAAGAAATTATCGTGCGTCTGATTCCATTGCACTGGCTGCATTTTTTGATGTACCAATAAGAGTTAGAAAAAATCTGTTTGAAGAAACCATTGAACAGTAATTTATCTGACTTAAGTAACTATTGTGAATAGTTTGTTCTCGCTTAATGCCTTATTGACTTCCATCGCAATTCTGCGGCCAATACCAAATGTCTGGCCGTAAGAATATTTTGTATATGGCGAGGTTGTTGCCATTATTGGATTTCCAGGAACTCTTAGAGAAACATCATAAACAACTATTTCTAATTCAGGCGTGACAATACTCTGTAGAGAAAATGGTCCTATTATTCCAGGTGGATATTCCTTTCTCACAGTTTCTGAAAATTTATCACCGAGTTCAAATATTTTTTCTAGCATAGACTCCCTGATGCTTGCAGGTGTATGGCCAATTTCTATATGTCTCACTTCTATGTCAAATTCTAGTTGTTGTCTTGCGGGTATGGCGTTCAGATCATTGAGATTGGTTTGGAGTCTTCGCTCAATACCCAAAAATTCAGTTTCAGGAGTTAAAGGTGAGGAGAAAAAATTAAAATTAAAATAGGTGCCTACAACAAATTCTTCGATTACAGACGATTCTAGATCTTCATTAGTGATAACTTTCTCCTTTATCTTATTTTGAGATTTTTCCAAATAATCTTGTACAGAACTAACCACAAAAAATGCTCTTTCTAGCTTTCTTGAAGCTTCTTGAATCTTTACTATTGCCAGTCCATTTATATCAGAATAATTCTTGTATATCTTTGGATGAGCTATTTGTGCTTGTTCCAATAAAAAGTACTGATTTTTTTCATAATTCCTTTCTTCAGCTCGAAATAAGTTCCTATTTCCAAGTATTGGCAACAATAATTCATTTTCAATGGAATCGTACCCAAGATATGCAGTGAATGCCCGATGAGGTACCATAATTGCATTATTTTCCCTGAGTTTGTCTTGATTTTCTTTGAAAACTAAATTTGAGAATTTATCTACCAAAATTATTTCGTCTGCTAGTCTCTTGAATCTCAAGTATGGCAATTCTCTTCCTTTTTGACAAACGCATACCGTTCTCAGCCCCTCATCTTTTGCACCATCCATTATTTCCAACGCAGAATGACTTCCTAGAACTGCCAAGTGTATATCTTTTACATCATATTTTTTTACAATCTCAGAAATTGTATCAGTACCAATCATGTTTATGCATGCAGAAGATTATTGCTATAAATAAAATTTTCCAAAAATAGTAATTATTGAATATTGCTTGAAATTGACTTAGCTACTTTTTTCTTTATTAACAGCCGCTTCTATGGCTTTCCTAAGATCCTCATCATTCTTATTTGAGTAGTCTATTCCCAAGGATTCTGCTATTTCTTCAAGTTTTTCACGTCCAACCTTATCTTTGCTCCTAATTTGTTCCAGCTCTTTTTTAGCTTCAATTCTTGCTTTTTCAAATTCTGATGTTGCTTTTCCAAAGGATCTGGCCAATTCAGGAATTTTCTTGACACCAAAAAAGATAACCACAATAATAACTATGATGAATATCCATTCATATCCAAATGGTACTTGCAGAATCGCATTATGAATACCATTCATGGTTAGAAGATAGATATGGTTGAGATTTAAATGTTGATGGTATTTTTGTATTATTTATCGCATGATAATACTCACTTCTTTCCGTCTAATCATTACAATACCAACAGCGTAAAGTGCAATCATTGGTAATGCAATAAACCACATAGTGACACCACTTCCATCTGGTGTTATTATTGCACCAAAAATTGTGATTATTATTATAGCATATCTAAAGTTTTTTTGCCAGAATTTTGAATCAGTCAAACCACTTAGGGATAATACATACATTAAGACAGGTAGCTGAAAGGCAATACCAAAACCCAATATGAATTGAAGTACAAAGGTTATGAAATCATTGACTGTTAGAAATGTTTCTGCACCTACTGATTCACCATATTTGTACAGAAGGTTGAGAGTAAATGGAATTACAAGTATATATGAGAATACTACACCAAATATAAACAAAAGAAACATTGGCAAAATTGCTTTAATAAGCCTAATTCTTGATAATGACGATGACCTAATTTTTCTATGTTCCTTTTTTGTTTGCCGTACATTACTGATATTGCCATCCACATCGTCATCATCATAGTCGGTTCTTGTACTTCCAGCTACTCTTCTGTCTCCAGTTTCCCCTTTTCTTTTTATTTGATCAAATGCAGGAGAAACAAAACCAAGTATCTCTCTAATTACGATGGGCAGTGAACATATTATTCCAATTAGTATGGAGATGTGAACCTGAGCAAAGAACACCTGACCGGGAGCTGTCTGAATAAGCTTTACTTCCGAAGGAAGTAATGTAGCTTGCATAAAAGATGTCAATTGGAGAGCTATATTATCAAATGGGGCTGGAAATGGATAGTATAATGTTATGTTTGTAAAATTATTATTAGTATTATTATTTTGTTGACTTGCATTTTCTATGGATGGAAGCATAACGGGCAGTACTACTGTTTTTATGCCAAAACTCATCGAAAAAATGGTTATTATTGCAATGCAAATTATTATGTGAATTGTCCTTATTCTTAATTCATCAATATGTTCAGCTATTGACATTCCAGACGAAGACATTACAATATTTGAAAATATGCAATCTCGATATAATAATTATATTGAATAGTAATATCCGTACTCAAGAAAAGTATCCAAATGAATACTTGTTCTAAAACATTTTAATAGAATTTAAGATCATTCACATTTGTTAGTAGAATAAATAAAATGATTCAACTTTTATGAATATAACTAACTGCTATACATATGAGTCCTTGGCACTTAAGGAAATATTACTCCCTCAAGAGAACATAATGTTCAGAACAAAGACAAAACTAAAATGTACACACAAAAAATATAACATAATAATTACAAATCTCAGAATACTGCTATATTCTGAAAGAGGACGTTTTTTTAAATCGCCAGATGTGATAAGCGAAAGACTCGAAAGCATCTATGGCATAGAATACAACGAAAAAGGAATATTATTCAAGATGTCCAAAATTAGGATACAGGGTGGAACAAAATTTGAAATAAGCGGACCGATTACGGAGGTGAAGCCAGTTTTTAATTTTATTCAATCTATCGTCAATAGGAGCGATAACGGACTAATTAGAAGGCTGGATGATTCATAAAGATAGATATAAGATATCCACCCTCCCTCATCCAAGGGTAATTCAATCTTTATTAGATTTCTTTTTTCATATTCTTGTTGTGGTACTCCGACAAGGCACCTGTTATTGAAAAAAAATATTCAAAATCTATTCTCCGTTATTTTAAGGTTGGAACACATTTAGGATTAACTACCAACCCTTATCAGGGATGTCACCACAGGTGTGGATATTGTTATGCAACATACAAATGGTCTCCAGATTTTTATGACAAGATCTATGGTAAAATTAACGCACCTGAAATATTAGAATCAGAATTAAACAGATGGAACAAAAACTCGATATTACCTGTTATGATATCATCTGCAACAGATGCATATCAGTATGCAGAAGCAAAGTTTGGTATTACAAAAAGGTGTATTCAAATATTACAACAATATCAAATTCCATTCTATGTATTCACCAAATCTACATTAATTGCTAGAGACCTAGAACTGTTTCGCAACTATAGTGACAATTGTTTTATAGTGTGGTCCATAACAACTACCGATGAAAAAATAAGACGAATATTAGAACCAGGAACGCCACCAACCACAAGAATATTTGACACCATAAAGAAATTTGTGGATTGTGGGATAAAATGTTGCGTTAACATAGATCCCATTATCCCTTTTATTACTGATAATGAGGAACATATAGAATCAATTGTGGATAGGTGCCAACAATTAGGTTTAAAACGTATATGTGGATCAGTCCTGCGACTAAGACATGATATTTGGATTAGGATAGTAGAGATTCTTGAGTTATTTGGAATTTCCTGGGCAACTAAGGAATATGAGAGAATATATGGCTTTCAAGAACCTTTTTTGCATGAAAACAGTTTGAGTGCAAATACAACATACACTGATAATGTAGTGAACAATCTCAAAGCTGTGATTTCAAAAAAGAACATTGCATTTGGTTTCAACGAATTATTACAACAAATCACTAACTCTAGACAGAGTTATGCAATTTCTTTAAAACAACGCAAGTTAAGTGAATTTGTTTAGTGTCATGTTTTCTCCGTTCTAATTTTTTCAAATATCTACAATTCATATTTTATTGTGTGTTTTTCTATTTTCAGAAATTTACTCTAGGTGATATAAACACTTTCAAATCCATCTAAACTCAAAGGGATCAATCAGCTATGCATTGATTTCGATTTACTTATTTGGAGGGTGATATGATTTCTGATAAAAAAAGTTGCCCTATCCGACTCTTTTCATCTTTGAGCCACATCGTGGACAAGAGGCTTCTCTATGTTTTGTTCCACAACTCATACAGTAATAATTTACTGAATTTCCCGAGAAAGGAGATGACAGAGAACCAAACATTCCCCCTCCAGAACCCATTTTCTTCATCATTCTATAACGCATATAGAAACTTAACACAAGGAATACCCCTATAATAACGACCCAAGATAGAGGAAACGGAACAAACCATGATATTGTTATGCTTATACCAATTGATATCACGATCCACATTAGCTGTTGCGTAAGGAATTCTTTATTTTCCATAGTTCACTATATTAATTGATTAAACAAGATTATTAAGGTTAACTATTTTGAAATTTATATACCGTATATTTATCACAGTATTTTGTTATGTTGAATTTTCAAATGTCCACAAGTCCTTGATTTTTGTCAATTATCCTTATTAACTAAAAACTATTGATCTCCATAATTAGCTAACAACTTTGAACACATTAATCAACTTCTGGTGTCCGTAGAATTTTTTCCAGATTAATATTGCTAGAAAAGATGAAATCAATGATACTGGCATTAAAACTGGTAGTATAAATTTCCACAAAAGTTGTTCAAATATGATGACGCTTTCGAATGTAATCCGCTCTATTCCAAAATAAACTTTGAACATGTTCACTGACCATGGGAAATAGATTGTAATAAAGAAGAATGCGATAGCGATTGAAAAAATAATCCGTTTGTACTCTTCATTTGATAAAATATCAAGTGATTTGTTATTCTTCTTGGCATAAATAGAAATAATATCTAAAGACACAGGTACCAGCAAATTTAGAAGATAAAGAGGAAATAAACCTATAAAATAAATATTTGAAATAATTGTGGCCAAGGATTGTAACGTCATTAGAGTTGCTGCTACAAATGTCATCCGAAATGCGAAAGGTAGGCTTTGTACAGAATAAAAAATTATGGCAGTAAATGCAGCAGGGAGGGTTGATCCCAATACCAGGGCAACTGTTGGAGAAGGATTAAAGTCAAAGTATTGACCTTCCGAAAATGGGAGCGTAAACATAAAAACAAAGTTAATCAAAATCATCCAAAGAATTCCATATGAGATCATTTGAGATATTATCTTGAATTTTTTTTGGGTATCAGACAAATGGGTTCCAATTAATGCACCAATTATTGACAATAGCATACCGCTTATTAACATCAGATGCGGAGGACTCAAGAGTCCATCAAATCCAAAATTAGAGTGCCACCAGCTATCAAATTGACCAGAAAAAACCTCGATGATACATCCTAAGGCAATTAGTTTTAATGGGTTCGGGATTTTATGGAAGAGGGAAAATTGTTTGGTTAATCCGCCATTATGTTTTATTGAAATTAGAATCCCAGTTATGGTAGCAATCAAGGTTAGACCTACTCCAGAATACAGTACTAAATGTGGAGGAGTAAAGAAAGATTCAACATTAACTATACCATGCCATATTATATCCCAGTTAGCGGCTCCTACCTGCATTGCTACTCCTATTGAAACTAGGAGATAAATCCATAGTAAAGTGGATGTTAATTTTTCATGCATCAAGCTCAAAATATAACGTATTGTAACTCAGGACAAATTTATTCTTATCAGAGCTGAAAAATCAGATTTTTTACGTTCAAACTACCATAATCTTATACATCCTTCTTGCCTTATTAAAATAAAAGGTGGAAATGTATTGGATTTTTTTGAAATGGAAAGAGTACTGGAGGAATTGGCACGTTCATTTGCAGCACCAAGTGCTACAACTTGGTTTAAAGTGACAAGTAATAAAAAACCAACACGTGATGATTACAGGAAAAAGGTAGTCGAGTTTATGAATTTGTTTGAAGCCTCACTGTCATCAGGGTATCAGGACACTCAAAATTCAAAAGAACTTTTAGATTACGTGAAAAAAGGAGTTAAGGACGAGACCACAACAGTCTTATCAGGCAATAACAAAGAAGTAGAAAAAAGATACAAGTATTATGTAGACTATGGATAAACGTGTTGGAACTAGGTAGTAAACCGCTTTTATGGAATATATGCATAGATGCTCATCACATTCGAATTCAGTCTAATTCGATATCAAAGAAAACAATATTGAATCAAATTAGACCAATATCAAATTAGTAAAATAATGAGAAAAGCTATGAAAAAGAATGAATCAGCCAAGAGAAAAATTACAGGAAAAGAATTATCATCTCTAGACGAATTTAATATCAAACTAGTTACCTTGATTGAGTTGTTAGACAATAGAGGGATTATTAATAAGAAGGAATTTGAAAGAGTATCAACTATGAAACTGCATGAGATTTCAAAAGCAAGGGCATTTGAGGATCTCGATGAAGAGCTTTAGTGTGATTTTGATCTAGCCTCTCTGTAAAATGAAGATATGATCATTAATCCATCTTAATTTCTGTATAGCTACCAAATCTAACATATTATTAATTAGCTGAAATAATATCATCATAGAAACCAAATGATGGATTGTAATAAATCACACTAAACTGCCTTCATTCTCTTAAATGAATAGATTCCAATTAGAGTTATAAATAAAGTAAACAATAACAAAATTTCAAGATCTAGTTCAAAAGAATACGTTCCCAAATGTAGGATACTATTTCTCAATGCGTCTACTGAATACGTAGCTGGATCTACAAGAGTAATGAACTTTAGCCATGGTGGCAAATTATCTATCGGAAAAAGTGCGCCGCTTAGGAAAAATAATGGAAAAACAACAAAACTAACGATTAATTGGAATCCTTCCAAACTTTCAATATAGCTTCCAAATGTTAGGCCCAGCGAAGTCATCCCAAATGAAAGTATCAATACAATTGATATTATTTGAAGTAATGATAAGGCATCATAGTTGATTCCTAAAACCATACCAATTACTAGAATGATAGCTACCTGAAATAGCGAAGTTGTCATACCGCCGAGAGTTTTACCAACAAATACTGTTGTTCTACTTGACGGTGCAACCATTACGCTTTTAAGAAAGTCAAATTTTCTATCCCAAATTATATATGAGCCAAAAAAAACAGAAGTGAAAATAACAGACATACAAACAATCCCTGGAAAAATAAACTTTTGATAATCTATTCCTATTTGCAGATTAGTTGAACCTAGACCAGAACCTATGACAAATAACCATAGCAATGGAGTAAAAGTGGAAGCAATTAGTCTACTCCTCTCACGTAGAAAGACCTTAAATTCTCTAAGCCATAATCCATAAAGTTGTCCCAATATTATATTTATTTTAAGATTTTTTGTACTGAGCATATCTTTGCATAAATCCCCCTTCAGGACTATCGCCGGATAAAGAATCCCCTGAAAATTTCAAGAATACATCATTTAAGGTAGGTTTCTTGTATTCTATTGATTGAACACCATCTAAATCTTTTATTAGTCTATGCAAATTCGAATTTACCTCATCCATGTAAATAATTACTGACTTTTCATTTTGCTCGACTCTATGCACAAAATCAAAATAAGTAAAATCTATAGTTGAAGGAATTTTATCTATGAAGTTTATTTTTACAATGTCGCCCCCGATTTCCTGTTTTAATTTTGACGGTGAATCTAATGCAATTATTTTTCCATTGCTGATAAAGGCAATCCTGTCACATAACATATCGGCCTCCTCCATGTAATGTGTAGTTAATATTATCGTTACTTTTTCCTCCTTCACTATTTTTTTGATGTATCTCCACATAGTATCTCTACTCTGTGGATCTAAACCCAGTGTTGGTTCATCCAGGAAAAAAACCTTTGGCTGATGTAAAAGTCCTCGTGCTATCTCAAGTCTCCTCCTCATTCCACCAGAATATTTTTTTACCTGATCGTTTTTTCTTTCATACAATCCTACCAATTTTAATACTTCTGAAATTCTTTTTTCTCTTATTCTACGAGGTATCCCATATAGTAACGCATGAACCTTAAGATTTTCATATCCTGTAAGCATATCATCGCTACTTGGTGCTTGAAAAACAACACCTATACTTTCCCTTACCTTAGTGGCATCGCGTAAAACATCAAATCCATTTACAATAGCTCCACCTTCTGTCGGCTTTAGCAATGTGGCTAGTATGTGGATGAGAGTGGTCTTTCCTGCACCATTGGGACCTAAAAGTCCAAATATTTCATTTTCCTTAACTTCAAAACTCAATCCTTGCAATGCACAAAAATTTCCATATTTTTTGACAAGATTTTTTATGATTATCAAGTGATCTGGATCTAAATTGTTTAATAACCCATTAAAATATCATATTATGCTAGTTGTATGGGAGTGTAGGTGTTAACTCTTCAAGATCGCCAATTACTTTTTTCAGAGGAATATTATGGGTCTTCCATACTATCAGTGTTTGTTCCGGACCCGTCCCTTTCTGTCCACCCCGTAGATCCTTATAAGTAAAGGTACTGTCAATAGTAAATCCCTTGTCCTCAAATTCAGAACGATATTTATCTAAAAGCTTTGCAGGGACCATATAGGCTCCTACTATGTCTTCTTTATTTTGAGATGCAGTGGTTGCGTTACCCTCATCTTGAGAAGTTACTGTTATAACCCCGCTCATAACAAAATCTGGCACCTCTTTGCTTACATTAGATTCCCAATATTGGTAAGAACCCGTTTCATTTAATCTAAGTGGCTTTGATGTTGTATTATATCTAAAAATTCCACTTTCAAATATCTTTTCTGAATTACTATCATTGAGACTAATTTTATGTCGATGTCCTACGTCTGCGTTTAACCATATTATACTGGTACTCTTGTCAATTATAGTATTTTGAGGCACATATGGTTGATTGATTAGGGGCAACTGTTTCTTGGGTTGATTGGTAGATTCATGTCCCTCGTTCGGAATTAATATTACAAGATATTTTATACTTGGTGCAAGTACCATCTTTTTATCGATGTAAGTATTCCGTGCATTTAGTGTCGAGTCTATCGTTGAAGTTGTTAGGTTAGATTGTGGTAGAGCCGAATTTTGGTCATAGGATATTGTATGATTTACAAACTGTTGTGTTTGATTAAATTCTTTTTTTTCGATAATCTGTTCTTCAAGGGATTCATTATTTACTGCACCCGAAGTATGCTCTATCGTATTGGCAGAGAGTTTATCTTGTTCTGAACCATGAACGTGAATACCAGTAATTTTTATGGTGTTAAACATCAGTGCATCCAGATCATCTTTGCACTCAAGTTTGGCAGTTATCTTATTAGTTCCATTTTTGAGTTCGGTGTAGTCAGGAGAAAGTGTAAATTTCCATCTTGAATAATCATCGGCTCCATTTAATCCAGATGCTGAAGCTTTTTGATATGGCTTTATATCATTAACAATCACTGAAACCTGACAATTTGAAGATTCGTTGTCTACAGATCTTCCGCTGATGCTCAAGTTATTGATTCCAATTGATATTTTTTCACCCGTAATGGGAGTTTGAATCCTAACCCCGTGAAGAGTTAGTCGTTTTGCAAGTGACTGCGAAAAAACCAAATTATTATTTGAAATCATAATAATTGAAATCAATACCGTGAGACTAAATACGACGACCGTCATCTTTTTCAACTCTGGATTTGTTTTGGACCATAAGAAGTTCAGCCGAAGATAATGACTCACTATGTTGATCATTTAATCTTATTCGTTCTCATTATTTATTATACATTGCTAACTCTATCGATATGAAGTAGTTCTGTTCGTTCTGATCCCATTTATATGATATGTGACTATTTGAATCCCAATATTTTCGTGTAGAATGCAATTTCTTAATTATAGATACTATTTTGCTCTTATGATAACAACCTGCAGATAAGGTGATTATCGATATAGTAACAATATCTATATGTTGTGTTGTCAAAATGTCATGTTGCGTTCTTTATTAGAAGATCTTTTTCATTTTTAAACTGTTCAATAGAAATGACTATAAATACTGTTATGTCAATCATAATTAAACAATAGTTAATTTTAATACCTAGAATTTAGAGATAAATATATTGTTTTTTAGGAAGAAAAAGGAAATAAATGAAGTTAGAAGAAGGATAATTTTGACAAAACAGATTACAGATAGTGTCATTACTTATGCAAAATCGTGGCATCCCAATGAAGGAATATTGATATTACAAGGCAAAAAAGAGAAGAATTTGATCAAAGTAACAGGCTTAATTATTCCACCCTTTTCAACCCATGGTCCTTATTATTCAGGTTTTCCTGTATATGAACTCCCGTTTGATTTATCATATATTGGAACAATTCATTCACATCCCAGTCGTTCTAATAAGCCATCTTTAGAAGATCTAAACCATTTTTTTGGTTTAGTGTCATTAATAATTTGTTATCCATACGATACCGAAGATATAGCGGCGTTTGACCGCAACGGGAACAATATGGACATTGAAATTGGATGAAGATTCTATTAAGAGATTTTTTATATTACATTAAAAAAATATGATAGTAATGATGCTTGAAAAGTTGAGGGATAAGGCTTTTTTTCAGAATACAATTGATGTCTGGATAGCCTTTTGTGAAGAAAGAGGAATTGAATGGTATAATATTGAAGGATATCGTAATTTCATTAATTATTTGAACTCTATGGGATTGAAAATGCAAAAATTTCCTCTATGTGTTAAAGAGTCTGGGGGTCTCTATGAGAGGGGAAAGGATAAGGCAAAATTTCTGGAGGAATTATCTCATTATTCTGATGCAGATTCCTCTGCCTATACTTTGAAGTTAAGTGGAGAAGTAATCAATAAAATCCGTAGTTTCAATAGAGTATGATATCCTGTAGAAACATTCTTGAGAAGATTTTGACATGAGAAACACCAAACGTGGAATAATCTACTTTAGCTATTTTTTGATTACATTTTTTGAAGATTTGGAATGAAATCTTGTGTATACAGAGGTACTCTCGATGACTTCGGTGAAGTAGAAGTAAAAACTTTCAGAGAAAGTTTAGTATTTATTTTTGAACTTTAAAGTTTGTGTCCATATTCGCAGAGCTATACCCTGGAGCACTGGCATTCACACTCACGATATAATTTCCTACTTTAGCATCATCTGCTATATTTAATGTTACCTTAGCCCTAGCATTATTCATTGAAAATTCCTTTTTGATCTTTTTTGATGGGTCCATTACATGTCCACTTATTTTTGCACCCTCTATCTTATCATCAGAGCCGCCATCGAGCACGTCTATCTTTATGGTTTGTTTTTCTCCTCTGGAAATAGGATTTTTATCTAATAAAGTTTGAAGTACAAGGTTATTTGATTCATATTCAAGGCTACTGTCACTATTTTTGACAAGAACATCGATCATATCCAGTGCTTTATTTTCCTCAGTATCTGTAACAACCAATTGAAAAGGTATTATTGTATCTGATTCAACAAATGGAGCTTTGAATGACCATATAGGAGCATTGATGGTATTGGTTGAATTTCCGATTTGGTTCCATTGAAATGAGATATTGTCGTTAGGCTTTGAACTAGTAGATTTTCCTTCCAAAGTAATCAGTGATCCTTCTTCAATAATTCGATCTTGTCCCGCATCTGCTACAAGTTGATTGTTTTTGTTTACTTCATTGGGTAAACTATTAGTATCTCGAACTATAATATTTACATTGTCTATGGCAGTAACCCCTTTATTATCAGTAACAGTGAGTTCAAATGTAAAAGTAGTATCGGTTGAAACATTTGGTGCAATAAATGACCATAACATAGTATTCGCACCCCCTATTGTCATAATGGGATTAGGAATTTGTTTCCACGCATAAGATAATATTATACTCTCATTACTCTTATTGTTACTACCATTGAGTAGCACTGTTGTTCCCTCATATACTGTTTGATCTTTTCCCGCGTCAGCAAATAATTGACTTTTATTAAAATTTGTACCAGGGCTATTAGAGTTTTGATTTGATCCTATTTCAAGAATTGAAGGAGGTGTTGCAGTTATGTGTGTATCATTCTTTGGTGATGTACTTGTATTATCAGCTCTAAAAATGCTATTGAATTTATCATCGCTCTGCAATTCAGTTTCTGAATTGTTTGCCTTATCAGTTGGAATCATAATTTCAAAATTACTGCTTGAGAAAACGTCATTATTTTTTGATGGTTGATTTAGTTTCATGTTTAATTGTTGATTGGATAATTTGGTTTCATTTTCAGACGGGGTCCCATTAAGTGTCAATTTGCCAGTTTGAACCTTACTATTGTTTGATGGATAGATAATTTTTGTATCATTTTTTTCTAATTCCGCATGAGAGTTTGCCATAAGAATGAGTATCAATATAGGCAATATTCCTAATGGAACAAGTTTATGATAGTCTAGGTGATGCAATTTCTCAACATCTTAATCTAGAAAAATCTATAAAAAGTCCGTCTATAATTCAAGTTAAGTATTGATTAAAAAACAGTAGACAAGAATGATTTTGGTTGGAAAAAATCTAAGATTGAAATGTACCTTTATCTCACTTTAGTCGACTATATTGAAGATTGCAAGATTTACTCAATGACTATAAACCCAGGCGCTCCTTCTCTGATCACAATAATTGCAAATCTGTGACTTTGATGTTCGCCTCAAGATTTTATCAATTTTTATGACAAGCTAATTTCAGAATTTATGTGAATGTCTGTGATTTATCGTATTGATGGGGTTCTCAGGATACCTGTAATTGCAACCAGGTTTTAAATTTGTTAATTTGGAATATAGTGCGATCGAATTTTTTGCCACTTTGCAATCAATGCATCAGGTCTAATATGCATAGATTCTCTATCAAGTCGCAATTTAGCCAGCGAAACATATTCATTCATCAAATCTATTCCTACATACTTTCTAGCAAAATTATGAGCTACCTTTGTAGTTTGACCGCTACCATTAAAAGGATCAAGAATAATATCACCTTCGTAGGAATAGAGCTTCATGAGCCGATATGGAATTTCTTCTGGGAATGGGCAGGGATGTTCGATATGTCCTGGAGGAACAGGAGCTATATGCCATACTGAATTTGCAATTTCTTTTGTAAATTCTTCATGTGTTGCTGGAAGAATATCATGCCTGTTCGTTCTTCCGCTACTTACATCCCCTTTTCTCAAAACTAGTATGAATTCATGCATTATATTAGCTCTGAAATACTTTGGATACGGATTAATTACAAACGAACCATATCTATTCGTCCCGCCTGTAACTTTATGCCATATGATCTCTTCATGAAGATTCCAATTTCCAAAAGGTTGCACTAATTTTGATAACAGCATATGTGGTAATGGGATAATGCTGCCATTTACAACTTCATTCCCAATTACTATGCAACAGTAACCACCGTCTTTGGTAACTCTATAAACATGATTATTAAATATTTGAATCATTTCATCGAGATATTCACCTGTTTCTTTCCTTGCCTTTCCACGATAATATCCATTTTTTTCGACATGTGCTTCATAATCAATAGCATTTCGATAAGGAGGAGAAGTAATTGTAAGTTGAATTAAATTTGCAGATAATTCTGAGAGAATCTTTCTACAATCTCCTTGCATTATGGAGTTTTGAAATTCAAGTAACATGGAATTATGTTTTCTTTATGGATCCAGCCATATCCCTCATACTCAAAAAAAATACACTTGATGATAAATTAAATTGGTTAAACTAAATAGTAACATACAATTTCAAAAAGTAAAATGAGACTGGTGGGCAAACATGATATGTAAAAGATAACAATACCCACAGAATCTAATGAACCAATGAGATTCTTTGTATGTACGGACCATAGCATTCAGATGAGATAATGGAATGAAATTGAAATTGAGAGAATACACTCTGATCAAGGTAAAAAGATCACTGATGACAAATTACTAAAATCAATAAAGGATGATTGAACTGATTTGTTTTGAGAGTCGAGGTACAAGAAATTCCGAGTGGGTGTAACTTTTCTCTCGCATTTTGTGTTAGTGGGCTCATCGAATGAAAAAATGCCTTTAGAGATTTTATTTCATCTGACAAAATTAATCAATAACTGGTGTGAGAGTCTGGAATGGCTGCGTTTTAATGGACCCACCAGTTGCCTGAAACGTTAATTTAGTTTGCTCAACATAGAATAAAACGGATTACATAAATGATTCTCATCTTATAATAAATCATACAATATTTTGGAATATTTGCTGTAAATAATAAGACTCACACCCTCTGAACTATTCACGAAACTAATTGTACTTTTATTTTTCCAAAATAAATTCATCTACTGACATACCAAAGTGTCGCCCAGAAATGGTTTTCGTATAGGCTAAAACTTCGTCACCTACTTTTAAGTCTGTTACAGAGATCAATTTATTATCATTTGTAATTAATCTTATTGTTTCAGCATTTTGTAAAATTACAGATCCTTTATTATTATCAATTTGGGCCTTTACTAATCTCATTGGACGAGATTCTATTTTAGACCTTCCTACAGTCGATTTTCTACTAGTACCATCCTTATTGACTACTAGGATTTCCACACCTGCTTCAAGCTCAGACAAATATTTTGTAGTTCCATCGGACATAGCAGTATAACAATGAACAGCTCCAGCATTCACCCTAAATGGCCGTGGAGAAGTAAATGAAGAACCTATAGATTCGTTATGTACTAGAAACAAAAAATTCGAATTACTACCTATTAGCATACCTTCACCCATAGTCATCATAGATACAGTATCTACGCATACCCTTTCTCCCATTCCTACATCTTTTAACTCTGTTATTTTTGCGTATTTTAGATTGAAAGTAGGATTATCAAGCAGGTCAGATGAATTTTCCACCTGTTTTAGATCATCCGTTTCCAAAATAACTCCATCAACACCAAGTTGTAGAACAGAGAACATAGTTCTAATTTCACTAGAAGTTTTTGTAGTTGTGTATATTTTTGTTCCTGTCTTTTGGAGCATGACTATGAGGTTTTCTAATGGAATAATCTTCCAATCAGTGGCCTCAACAATTACAAATTCAGCTCCAACTTTGGAAGCCTGTATTATTTCTTCCAAGTCATCATTATTTGATATCTTTTTTACGTAACCTATACGTTTGTTCTCAAACTTTTTCTTGTATTCCTTTAATGAATCCAAAGTATCACATACAACAAAATCGGCATGTTGAGAATGAAATATTGTTCTGAACTTTTTGTTTGTTATAACTGTAGGGTCAGCGTATATCAAAGACACGTTTGATACTCTGGATAAAAAATCATTCAGTTTTTCTCTGGCTACAAGCGGCTTTAGTATGAGTTCTTTATTTTTTTGATCTGACAATATTCCTTAATGCCTCTTTTGGATTTTCACTATTAAAAATTATTTTAGATAATGCATTGAGTATAAGTGGAGGATTCTTGTGTTGGAATATGTTCCGCCCATAGGTAACGCCAATGGCACCAGCTTGCATCGCACCGTCACACATTTCCAATATGTCTTCATCCGTAGTAGCTTTTGGTCCCCCAGCAATAACCACAGGAACAGGACATGTTCTTACAACTTTTTTAAAAGAATCACTATCGCCTGTGTATACAGTCTTGACGATATCAGCTCCTGCCTCCGCACCAACTCTGGCAACATGGGAGACTACATCTACATTATATGGATCTTTAATGTTTTCACCTCTAGGATACATCATTGCAATTAATGGAACGTTCCATTCATTACATTTATCAGAAACCATCCCTAATTTCTGAAGCATTTCAGGTTCTTCCTTAGCACCAATATTTATATGAACCGAAATACCATCGGCGCCAAGTCTTATTGCATCTTCCACACCACCCATCTGTACTTTTTTATTCGGTGAAAGCCCTAGCGAAGTACTAGCCGATAAATGTGCAATTATCCCTACGGTTGGAGGTCGCGGCAGTGATTTTATAATTCCCTTGTTTATGATGATACTTGTAACACCAGATTTTTCACATTTGTAAATAAACCCATAAACATCCTCCAATCCCGTGATTGGTCCATTTGTTATTCCATGGTCCATGGGGATACAAAGCATTTTACCATTATTTAGAATTCTTGATAGTCTTATTTCTCTGCCAATAGCCATTAATATGTAAATAATTTTCCAAGCTGACTTAAAAGTGATATGTTTCTTGTATTTTCCTTATCTAAAAATTAAAAAAGAAATAATCCGTTTTTGAAGCTGCATAATAATAATCTAAAAACGAGATTAAATAGGAAAACTCTAGTTTAACATATGAGATACAACGCAAAAATTAATAATCAAAAAATTTTTTACTTGAGTGCTCCATTTCCTCTTTTTTGGGTTCCTATATCTATCGCATCAGCAACTGTCGAGATGAAAATTTTTCCATCTCCTGGAGAACCAGTACTTACAGTATCCAAAATGGCTTTTACTACCTTATCAACTTCTGAATCATCCACAACAGTAGATAGACTTGCCCTAGCAGAAAATTCTGAAGTAAATTTCCCCGTGCCACGACCAGATTGCACTACAGGTTTTTCACCTTTACCCCTGCCTTTTCCATCGTATATGGTACATCCGCTAAGTCCTATTTTTTTTAATTCTTCATTTAACTCCGGGATTCTTTCACTATGAACTATCGCTTCAATACGCTTCATATTTTCACATAAATATATAAAGAATATAAGGTTTTCAAAAATCTTCAAACAAATTAAAAATATAACTGCATTTTGTAAAATTAAAAAATTAGCATAATATTATGTTTTTAAATTAATATATCTGAGAATTGTAAACCTAGACAAAGACAATCAGTACGAAAAATCAGAAAACTCTAACGAAAAATGATTTCTAAACTAAAGTGGTGATTTTCACCATTAGATGCTAGTTGTTGCATCGCTTGTTTTTATTCCATTATATTGATACTGTATATGCGAACGTTAAATCAGAAAGTACAATATCTTTATGTTTATTATACAATTACTATTAATAGATGAGATCAAAGACGTAAAATTTAAAATAAAATAAATTGATCTGAATTTATTTAAATAAATCGATATCTAAAATATTTTTCATTTTATACAAAAATTCATCAAAAGTATTTTGATTCACTAGTTTAGTAAAACTGTTATTATCAAAACTCTGTGCAATTGTTGAATTATACATAGATTTTTGGAAAGATTGCTTTATTTTGTTTACCGAATCTGAAGCAGTTTCATTATTTGCCTGAATTTGTTTACTAATGTTTAAAGTATCGTTGCTAAGGTTGCCCTGTATCTTTGGTTCGATAGGCTCATTTTGCGTTATATTACTTTTATTTTTATCCAAAGTTAGACTTGAAGGCAATTCGTTCTCAAAACTGCTTTTTATAGAATCTTTACTTATGTTGGCGGTGTCACTAGTTAGCATATTTACAGTTTTTCCAATCATTCCATCTATTGAGCCAGATAAAACTTCATTTACTGCCTCAGTTATTGATGACGAGGCATCTGGAGAACTTAGGGTAGGTCGTGTATTTGGGGATGTTACGTTGAGTAGTGTATTTGGGGATGTTACGTTGAGTAGTGTATTTGGGGATGTTACGTTGGGTTGTGCACTGATTAGTCCATTGGTAGTATATAAGACAAAGCTGATGAGAGTTATGAGATAAGCGTGGTATAGCCTAAAAATTCTTGACACTTGAAAAAGTCAAGTAAATTACTAATAAATTATCAGGTTCACATGTTATGTCTTCAAGGTAAATAATAGTGATCCTGAGATATAAAAAATTGAATTTGACTCATTAGAGTACGTCATTTTGATATTTTATGATTATTGTAGTATATTGGCAAAAAGTTTTCTTATATGGAGAAATAGATCGACTGAAAAATCCAGAGCATAAATTGATTTTAGTTAGCAATCTTAATTTTCCTAAAATAAAAGTACCATATATCTGGCTTATTAAAGATTTCAAAGAAAACATTGTTCCTTTGTAACAAGTTCACTGTACTAGTTAAAATCATTAGAATCGAGTTGTTGAGTACGAAATGGAAATTACGTATAATTATGTTACTAATTAGAAATATTATGGGCTGTGTTCGGATATACAGATATGCAAGAAATAAAATAAGGCATTATTCCATTAAACGCCTGACATCTCCTTCCAATACACCAGATTCGTTGTGAAGTCTATCTATGTGTTTTGAAAGACCTTCTTTCGTATCAAAAGGAGAACCACAATACGCGCAACTGAACTTTGCCTTACTAGTATCCTTCACATATTCTATTGACTTGGTATCGATAATACAGACAGGTGTTCCATGAAGAACCTCATCTATAGCTGAAAGAGCAATTGTCTCCATTTTCCTGGAAATATCCTCACGAGAAATTATGCCGAGAACTGCAGAATATGCATGAACCATTAATTGTCTTACATTACGTTTATTCATAATTGTAAGAGCATCTTTTATTGTGTTTTGTGGATTGACTGCAAGAACCGGTGATGTCATGATTTCCCTAAGTCTTATCTTGGAAGGATTCTTGCCTTCAGACGTTACTTTATAAAGTATATCAGTTTTGCTTACCATTCCTACTACTTCTCCCAAATGGGTTGCAAGGACGCTGCGCTGGTTTCTTTCCTTCATTAGCTTTATTGCTTCATCCAGAGTCTTATCTGCTTCAAGTATAATCGCATTACTATTCATTAAATTTCCAACAGGCCATGAAAGAAGCGATGAAATGCTTTCTGAAACTAAGGCGCTTGTCATGAATCTATTAACAGGATGATATATTTATATATATCCACATTCGTTAAAATTTTTTTTAGACCAACATTGAATAGATATATCGAATGTAAAATAGGAATTCTATCCTATCAATATTAGGATCATTATTTGGTGCTCTTTGTAATTCTTTTTTGTTTTGCTTTACGAACTGTCTTTGGAACCGCCTTACCTAAAAAAGCCTTGAGTTGTTCAATATTTTCTTTATGGGTGGTTTTTCGCAAAGGATCAACTGGTATCTTTCTTTTTCTTGCGACACGCATATCTGTTACTCCTGATTGTACTAATTCATTCTTGGAGTAGCCTCTTCCCTGTCTGGTAATTAGGACGCCATTGCTTACTGTCTTGACTATTCCACGCTTTAAAATAGTCTTCATACTCTACAAAATTTAGAGCTCTAAATTAAAAGGTTTCTTGCCAATTAGTAGATATTATATAAGATTGATTCAGATTTTTCGATAAACTGGACGTCTGTGATGGAATCAACTTGAAATGGAAGTTAATCAACACTTGAATAAAATATATTATGTTTCAAAAAATCATTTTGTTCAAGGAGCTGAGCGCCGGGGTAGCTCAGCTTGGTCAGAGCGTTCGACTCATAATCGAAAGGCCGCGGGCTCAAGTCCCGCCTCCGGCACATAATTTTTAAAACTCGAAGGACATTTCCCAAAAAATAAAGAGATATTTATGCCATCCATTTTCTAACAATTAATTGTCAATCACCTTTGAAATTCTAAAACCACTTATAGATTTTGTCATGTCGTTTATATCCAGTTTAGGATATCCAGGGATTTTTTTCTTGATGATTCTAGAAAGTGCACTTATTCCCATACCAAGCGAAATCATTATGCCTTTTTCAGGTTTTCTTGTAAGTAATGGAACATTTGAACCAATTAGTGTTGTACTTGCAGGTACCTTCGGAAATCTTGTTGGTTCAATTCTAACCTATTACCTGGGAATAAAGGTTGGAAGAGCCTTCATATTAAAATACGGTAAATACATACTCTTTAGGAAAAGCCATCTTGAATTTACAGAAGAGCTGTTTCAAAAATATGGTGATAAAATTTCATTCTTTTGTAGATTGTTACCCGCGATAAGAACTTACATATCTCTTCCATGTGGCGTAGGCAAAGCTAATTTTATAAAATTTTCAATCTATACATTTCTAGGATCCCTTATTTGGAATTCAATGTTGACTTACGTTGGTATCCAATTTGGAAATAACTGGGAGAATATCGATAAATATGCAATATATCTTGATATAGTATCAGCATGTGTTATAGCAGGGTTTGTAATTTGGTTTGTTGCAAAAATTCGAAGACGAAATAAAAAGGAAACTGAAGTATAATCTTTCATAGATTGATGACTGAAAATACATTCCGAATGTCCAGAATCATTTTCATACACTTTCAAATTGTCGATAGATTAATTTATTGGTAAAATCAGTAACTAACCTTATCTGTACAATTGATGAACATAGGCATAATATCTGATACACATGATGACATGGTAAATCTAAAAAATGCGATAAAGATATTTAATGAAAGAAAAGTAAGTTATGTTATTCACGCTGGAGATTATATTTTCCCTGGAGTAGTAAAGGAATTTAAACACCTTAACGGCAAACTGATAGGAGTATTTGGAAACAATGATGGAGAAAAATTAGGCTTAATGAAAAATTTTCAAGAAATTGTTGGAGAGTTACATGGAGAGTTTGGACACGTAGAATTAGATGGTCTGAGAATAGGGATATATCATGGAACAAATAATAGATTAACCGAGGCTATTATTGCAAGTCAAATATATGACTTGGTGGTCTGTGGTCATACTCATATGAAACGTGATGATAAGATAGGCAATACACTAGTACTAAACCCTGGTTGCGCGCATAGTGATTTTCCAAATATTAATGGAAAGATTGAAACAGAACCATCAGTCATAATATTTAATACTTCAGATGAATCCTATCAATTCGTTAGAATTTAAGTCTATTTTGCATCATATTTTTATTCTCTTGATAGGTAAGGCTTTTTAAGAATATCATTCATATGGAAATCTAGCTTTTTATTCTGATTATTTTTACCCTTTCAAGAACTTTCCAATATTCGACTTCTGCTCCTTGTATAATTTTTTCTCTTATCTCATCTTCTACAGAAGAGGTTTCAAACATTTCGAATGTTTCAAGATCCATTACTTGAAAAGTTTGTCCAGAGATTGAAATGATTTGACCATTTCTCTTATCGATAAGTGGAACATCGACACTGGCAGAAACAGGAGATACCTGGCTATGCTTTGACCCATCGAAAACTGAAATAGCAGAAACTCTGGCTTTTGCTGAACCATGTTTCCCAGGCTTACTATGATCATATGATACTATTCTGCATGGTTCGTTATCTATAATAATATAGGATCCTACCTTTAGACTGCCCAAATCCATTGGTTTGCTCAATATTGGTCGAAAAAATAGAAAATTGCTTCATATTTAACGGTTCTGATCAGGACGAAATTATCTTAGCTTCTCCAATATAGAGAAGCTCACAAGATTACTTAGAGAAATCCCTTTCCTTGCAACATCCATTCTTGTTTTTTCGCAATAATTCTGGTCACTTTGATGAGTCTTTTTCCCTTCAATTTCTAATATTATAATATTGTCTGAGTGTGGAAAAACAAAGGGTAATCTTTTATTATTGATAAATTTTAGATTTCCTAAATTTGCACTCACAACCTTGTCCCTTCTTGCTAGAACAGCCGCAATATCTCTTATTTCATGATTATCATGACAATATCGTGTAAAATAGATCGAGACATAACTTACTTTTTCATGATGTCTTTCAAATAATTCTGATTCAATATTAAAGCAAAATAGAGAATTGTTTGGACTTTGATATTTTGAAATCCCTTCAACTATTTTATCCAGACCAATATATTTGACAAGAATATAATGATTTGAATTATTGGGAAAATACGGCTTACTCTCAAATGCAAATGTAGCCGTAGTAAAATACAAATCTTTAACAATATCAGAATTCTTCCAATACTCTATTAAAATTTGAGCGTTGTTATCTCTAGGATAGCAAACATATCTACAAGAGGGAATTAAAGTATTACTCAATTCTAGATCCGTATTTGGAGACTAATATTTATACCATTTTTATTTTGCCATTCAAATTAGTTTTTTGGGCAAAATTTAGAAATTCCAATAATTAGGCTATCAATTATTTTGTGCTGCGCGCTGTATGCCATAACGCAGTATCTACATTCTTAATTTTTCCCATATAGAATGGAATCATCATATAGCACAAACATGCAGAAAGTGCGCCGATGGGATTTCGTAATGCTACACGAATAAATTCTACAATTGCGGTTTTCAGAGTAAGCCGATTCTTAATTCTGCAGCCAAGATTTTGCAACTGACTGTGACCTTTTAATGCCCTTATTACTTGCGAAGAAAAATCGATAAATGTCTTTGCTGGCTTAAACAAGACAATTGCTTTGGGATTAAAAACTACCTCATAGCCCATTCCCAATACCTTACTTTGCATGTATAGGTCTATAGCTATTAGGCTGTCAGGAATAATGATCTTTTTAGCTATATCCGATCGTATTGATAGACCCCTTCCCATTACGGTGTATTCAGAAATTTGTCTTTTTCTTACTGATTCTAACCATTCATTAACAAAAATTGTACTCTGCGCCGGAATTCCTTGTTCTGGAATTGGTCTCGGATTAGAAGCGCATATACCAACATTATAATTGATTTTGTTAGCTAACTCCAATGTACAATTTGGATTTGGTGTCACATCTGCGTCATATAGCACAATTATTTCACCGGTAGCATTCCGAATAATATTGTTCCAGGCGTTTGCTGCTCCTCTTCTTGTTTTATTATGAAGAAAGACTATTTTTTTCGAATGATTTTTCATAAACTGCTCCACAATACTTGGAGTGTTATCAGTTGAATCATCTGAGATGATAATTTCGGTAAGATTAAATGAATTTAAATCTGAATAAATTATACTCTCTAAAATTGTTTTAATGTTCGATTCTTCGTTGTAAGATGGAATTCCAATGGATACTGTTGTCAAATTCTTCTCTAATTTACAAAATTACATATTTTACTTTTCAGATATTTCGATTAATAATACATCATAAAATCCATTCTTCGGGTACTCACAAATATGAATATATTTACAAAAAAGTTATAGAGTAATAATTGACATCTCAAGGTATCTCTCGTAAATCTATATTGAAAACGAGTAATCTGATTACTCCTATAATAGTAGGAACAAACTCAGTTTCGAATAACAATGACCTTCATGTCATGTCTGAGAAGAACCTAGTAGGTAGGCTTGAAACAATATTAGCTTTGCATTTGGACAAGATAATAATTTTTGGGATGCCCAAATTACATGATTCATCTGGATCGCAAGCATGGAATAAGAAAGGAATCGTTCAAAATACTCTGAGAACTATAAGAGAAAATTTTGATAAAAAAATCCAGATTATTGCAGATGTTTGTGTTTGTCAGTATAATCTATCAGGTCATTGTGGAATATTAAATCAAAATAACTATGTAGACAATGACAAGACCCTGGAACGAATGTCAAATATCGCGCTAAGCTATGCTGAATCAGGAGCCGATATGGTGGCCCCATCTTCAATGATGGATGGATTGGTGTTGTCTATTAGAAACAAACTGGATTATAACGGATTTAGAGATACTAAAATCATGTCATTTTCAAAACATTTTTCATGCCTTTATTCACCATTTCGCCTGACCGCATTTAAGAAATTTTCAAAAATTGACAAATCAACTTATCAAATTGGAAACTCTAATTCAAGAGAAATATTGAGAAAAATAGAAATGGATTTACTTGAAGGGGCGGACATAATAACGATAAAACCCTCATTAGGTAATTTGGATTTGATAAAGAGAATTGTTGAGATGGTCAATTGTAAAATAGCCGTTCAACATGTTTCTGGAGAATATGCCATGATAAAAGCTGCATCACGCTGTGGACTTATCGATGAATATGAATGGACGATTGGATATTTTGCTTCTATGATTAGAGCAGGGGTAAACGTGATAATATCATACGGAGCTGAAGAAATAGCTGCCAGTTATAGAATACGCTAATTTTTTATGAATTGTGAATTCAAAATTGTAAGAAATTGTGTTCTAACTTATTTTTTTTGCTGGATAGCATTAATAACGCCTACCTGACCTGGTCTGGATACTACCCTTGCCAGTCCTAATTCAGTTTCTATTAATGTACCTTTAGTAATTACTCCTCTTCTTTCGTAATCTTTATTGGCTGTATTCTTGATAACTCTCAATATTTTTGATTTAGTAGTTTTCTTCTCCTCGAGATTTGAAACATTTGCAAATTCGACAGTTTTGAAAGCTATCTTGTTATTATCTCCACGTACTCTTCTTGTCACCTTCACATTACTTCCAACAATGGCCTCATTTGGATATCTATCTATTTCGTATTTGCGTCTACTACGCATGGCAATTTTTCTACCGCCGGTGTGTTTTCGCCCAGATAGATTTTCTATAGACTTTTTCATTTTTGCATCATAAATGAAATTGATCCATATTAAGAGGTTTTCTATTAAGAAATAGTCAATATAATTTCACTTTACAATCATTTTGCTTTTGAGTACGTTGAGGTCATTTATTCCGAAATATTCTTGAAATTTTCTACTGGTTCTATATATTTTCATTCGTCCTAAACGCTCCGATTCAATAAACGAATGAGCTCTCAACTCTTTAAGATGGGTGTAGACCTGACTTCCACGAATCTGAACGAGCCTTCTCGATGTAATTGGTTGTTCATATGCAATAAATGATAATGTTTTCAGGGCACCGACTGGAATTAAAGGTTGTTGAGCAAATCTTCGAATTAAAGGCATGTATACAGGCTTAACTTGAAAGACAAATTTTTCGTCATCGAGTTGTGCTATCTCCAGAGCAGTCAGAACACTTTGCGTTTTCTTTATCAGTTCATTTAATAATTTGACTATTTTTTCCTTAGAATTAATCCCCGCTGCCCTCATCAAGTCATTAATTGTTAGTGGCCTACCAGCAGCATACAGCGCTGCTTCAATTCTAGCACTGATTTCACCGTCCGGAAGTGACTGAGGCACCTCTGTTTAAGTAATTACACTTCGTTAATCAATCTTTTCGTTTAAGGAAATTAATATTTCGTCACCGTTTTGTTCAAGAAATATCTTCCTTTTCATGGCTAGATATAGTATTGCAATAAAACATCTCACTACTTCAGTTGAATTCATTTTTAATGTAAGATTCTTAAATTCTACACGTTTGTCGGCAGTTACGATATCATAAATCATATCCTCATAAGATTGTAAAATCTTCTCAAATTTTACTATATATTCATCAAAGTTGAACGTCTCTACAGATTCTAAATTGAGTTGATTCCTCCTAGGTCTTGGATTTGCTAGTCCATTAATCATATTTTCCAGTACATGCAATAATTCTTCTAAAGTGACGGGATAAGTAGGCTCTATTCTAAAAGGAATTTCTAATGGCTTCAAATTTGGAATGGGTCTTATGTCCACTATTTCAATTCCCTTTTTGGTCTTGGAGATCTTTTCTAGTCGTAAAATGCTCTCTACCTTTAACCGATAAATTAGTGAAGAAGATAATGCGGCTATACCGCACATCCTAAGGTCTTTTTTTCCACTATTATTGATTAATTTCAATAGCATTTCTAATAGTAACGAAAGATCTATTTCCCAAACATCTTTCTTTGATAATACAGAGGGATTGAAAAGTAAATCAAGTGGCGGTTGGGAAATACTCTTCTTGGTTGTTATGTCCGCTTCTGACATGTATGGTTAGAACAGGTTTTTAATAATATTAATTGGTATTGTCTAATAATATTTAGAGTTACTATAAAATTATGTTAGGAAGGTCGGAAAAACATTCAAAAGTCCCTGTTTTGTAAGTTAAAAAAAGTGGAGAGTGTTATGGTCGATGGCTTCAAAGAAAGAGATAAGGGAAAAAGAAAATCAAGAGCGGCTTGCAAATGCTATCAACACTTTGGACAGTATTGCTAGAAATAACAACATTCAAAAAAATATTAGAAATATTGTAAGAGAAATCTTGTCGGGGATAAAGGACGAAAAAAATGGATCTATTTCTGTTAGGGCGGCAAATACCATAAGTATGCTAGATAATGTGACGCAGAATCCCCAGATGCAGTCTCACATACGGACATTACTGTGGCAGGTAGTTTCAACATTAGAAAGTATAAGAGAATAGAAAGCTCATCACTCAAATCAAGTAGAATCAATATTCTTGGCCTGCTTTAATTGAGGTGGAAGTTTTTCAAGTTTATGAGTAGGATTAGCAAGATAATGTCTAGATGCACCTTCTCCACTGAGTACAATATTACAATTAATACATTTGTATCTTATAGCCAATTACAGTTATAGTTATACGCACATATCTAAAAAGATACTGAACAAATTAAAGAATTCAACTCCATTTTGACGTGCTCTGAACAGTATGGCTGATCAGCCCAGATGCCCATTATGCGACTATGAATAGATTAGCTATGTTAATCTGAATTTATGTTAAATGATTAATAAAAGTGCAAGAATTCTATTTGATAGTTAAGCTCGTGTCCTATAGGCTTAATCGGATTCAAGCATTAATGCCCAAATATCCGCACTCAATTACCCTGCCATAAACTTAACTCATTCTGTAATTGCTATCTCAGATTACAGTCTTGAACTTGAGAGTAATATTCTATCCTATATTCTTACCAATAATAGGACCGGTAAGATCAATTTCTGAGCTAGTTCTTAGCCCTAATCTATTTTGAATGAATGTAATTATCTCAATCTAATAATTTCTCGATTATCCGGAACAATAGATCTAATCTTAAATCTAGAGAAAATGTTACTAGCTACATTTTCTGATTTCGATTTTTCACCATGATTAACCAATACTCTTTTTGGCTTTATCCTTGCAGTAAAATTCATTATCTGGTTGAAATCACTATGGCCACTGAATCCATCAATTTTTTGACTTGCGCATCTGATTGGAATGACTTTAACCTTGCCTTTTTCATCTAGCATGCTGATGTCCATTAACCCGCCATCTATAACTCGTCGTCCTAAAGTTCCGTTTATTTGGTAGGAAACAAAAATTATATTATTTTTCTTATCTGGTGCAATCTTTTTAAAGTATTCAACCGATGGTCCCCCTTCCAACATTCCAGAAGTAGCCATTATGACGCTTGGATTTTCGTCATTAAATACGTCCTCTCTTCTATCATATCCATTAATAATTGTAAAGTATTCTGATTGAAATGGATTCACCCCGTTGGATACCGATTTTCTGACATCAATACCAAGATAGTGTGCATAGGACATATGTATCGCACTGGCTTCTGATATCATTCCTTCAATAAATACTGGTGCCTCCATCAGACGTCCTTCTCTCATTTCTTTATCTATGACCAACATTATTTCTTGGGCTCTTCCAACTGCAGGAACAGGAATCAATACTTTTCCGCCAGCAGATAATGTCTTGTTGATAGCATCCGCAAAGGTTTTGTAAACTACTGATTGATCTGGCATTATATCGATTGTATTTCCATATGTACTTTCAGTTATCAAAGTCTCTACTCTAGGGTATACAGAAACAGCGCTATCCAATAGTTGTGTTCTAGCATATTTGTAATCACCGGAATAGAGAATATTATGAGTGCCAAATACATTAATATGTACTGTAGCACTACCCATTATATGTCCAGCATTGTTGAATGTTATAGTGATATCTGGCGAAATATCTGTAGGTTTCCCATAGGGTAACGTTATACAGTGTTTAATAACTTCGTTTACATCTCTTGTTTCGTATGGTAAAAACGTTCCATTGCTTTTCGATATCTTTACGGAATCGTATTGAAGTAGTGTCATCAAAGGAAGAGTAGGTTCGGTACAGTAAACTGGACCCCTATAACCAAATTTGAATAGTGTTGGTAAGAATCCCTGATGATCTATATGTGCATGACTTATAATTACCGCATCTAATTCATCCAGATCAAAATTAAACCAGTCTAATCGTGGATACGCTGAAATTCCTAGTGGTTCGCCAGGATTAATACCACAATCTAGCATTATCTTGCTTTCTGTAGTTACAACAATAAAACATGACCTTCCAACTTGTTTAACTCCACCCAGGCAGAAAATTACTATTTCTTCTTTATTTCTAATTTTAGATTTAAGATCAGTAATTTCTGATTTTTTTTCACTTGAGTGATTGAAGAAATTTAGGTTAGAATCATTACTTTCCAAAACCAGTGGTGGTCTGAAAACTCTTTTGCCCAATGACTGTAAGAAAAGACTTCTTTCTTTTGCAGAACTTTTTTGAGTAGAGTGAATTATGTTCATACTACTTGATTGAATGTGTGGGGAACGTAACGTATGAGCTATCCAGCCAGTTGCCTGAGCGATCTCGATTACCATATCTGCATCTATTGATTCAGGATGATTTACTTCCAGAACTACTTCGCCTGTGGCATCATCACAGAATACAGCAGAAATTGTAACGTCATTTGGTAATATCTTTATCACTGTTGATCTTGTTTCGTCTTCAGATAATCTAATTGAGGGATCAGTTCTTACAACAAACCTTTTTTTAACATTCTTCGAGAGCGACGAAAGATAATAAGTCAATTCAGTTAATGAAAATTTTGGATTTAATGTATAAAGAGCAACATATGGTCCTTCAAATCTTATGTTTGTTATTTGTGATTCTTTTGGAATCGATTTCAGTATTATATCTTTGAAGAATTCTTCGTCAGTTTTTTTTGTACGCTCAAGGTGACTAGAAGATAGACTATGTTGCCTAACTTTGTTATTGTTCCCTAGTGTAGAAATACCCTCATCTACAGAATTATTACCGAAGTTTTCATTACTCACTTTAACATTCTTCTAGATACTCGGTCTGATTTTCTATTATCCAATAGTGATAATCAAATACTATCACAACTCGATATAGCAAGTTCATTAAAGTCCATACCGGTTGTATCCACAATGAAATTGAACTTCTCTATTAATATATATTTTGGAAAATATTTGCATTTTCCTGTTTATTATTTTAGAAAGGCAAGTATGGCAGAAATATCGCTAATGCTACAATAATGATCATTGTCATAGAAACAGCTGATGAGATATTTTTGAGACGATTCTTATCAATTTTGGATCTACTCTCAATAAGTGAGCCGTACAATTGACCTCCGTCCAAAAATGCAATAGGAAGGGCATTGAATATTCCAAGATTAAAGTTGATAAACCATAGCCAGAATAGTGTGTTTGCAATCACGGGAAATGATGAACCAAAAATATTCGATTCATATTTTGGTGCCATGAAATCTGAAAATGGTACAAATTGCTCAGCTAACGTTGGCGGTGGAAGTATTGGAACTAGACGATTTATATCAAAAGTAAAATATTTTTTGTATAATTCGAGAGCCAATTTGGGATCTAACGACACCATTGCTGTTCTGACACCAAGAATGGGTTTAGTAGGGTCGGTATCGGCAGGAATAGACAGTGTTTCCGATATTTTATTTCCCTTTGCATCCTGCCATACAATTGAAGTTTGTTTACCAATACTTGATCTTAATGTCTGCAGTAAATCGTTTTGACTACGTATTTCATTTTGTCCAATCGAAAGAATGCTGGACCCTTGTGTCAGACCAATCTTCTCTGCTAAAGATCCATCTGTTACACTAATTATTTCAAGTCCGTTTTTTGGGATATCGGGTGTAGATATCGGTGTTAAGGTGGATAATACCACAAATAGCATGGCCAGTGAAGCTGCAGCAAAGATCATATTGTTTAGGGGACCTGCCGTAAGGACTGCACATTTCTCCTTTAATGATGCTTTAGTTAATCCATCCTTGTCAAGATTAACAAAAGCTCCAACTGGAATTATGAGTACAAAAGCAATACCCGTTGATTCTACCTTTATTCCGTAAACTCGCGCAACAATCCCATGTCCTGCCTCATGGATGAACACACTTATTATTAGAGCCACTAAAGTGTAAGTTAAAGGTAGAATTGGATTTATTATGGGGATAAGAAGATTGCCTCGAAGTCCTATCTCCTTTGCATTCTCTCTCACAGAAACATTCGAAATGATATTTGATATTCCGCTAATAATTAATAATATTGCTATCGCGGTTATTGCAGGCATTATATATGTATTAGCTCTCGCGTATGCTTTTGCCGTTCTGGTCTTTGCTATATA
>Ga0209886_1000002_pt1 | contig 85398 bp, 92 predicted proteins | sample GWRWN2_40_50_FD_187229 | JGI IMG/M metagenome (GOLD analysis project Ga0209886, IMG submission 187229) | Riverbed sediment microbial communities from areas with no vegetation in Columbia River, Washington, USA - GW-RW N2_40_50 (SPAdes)... | ecosystem: Environmental > Aquatic > Freshwater > River... | reverse complement strand
TGGCAATTTGACTAATATGACATCGGCTGTACCTTCTGGCAATTTGACTAATATGACATCGGCTGCTGGCAATTTGACTAATATGACATCAGCTGCTGCACCTGCTACCAAATTAGAAGCATTGATCGACTTGATGAATCAAAATATGACCTATATCAATATCCATACATCGAAGTTCCCTGAGGGAGAATTAAGAGGAACATTGACAAATTCAACGGGATAACTACTTTTTGAATTGTAATTTTTTCTAAATTAGTTAAATACCACCCAGTTGTTGAATCTCGGAACAAAAGAATTTAAGATTACTTTACACATATTATAATAATGTCGTTTTTTCAAAAAGATATAAAAGCCGTTTTTTCTAGTAAGAAATTTCCTACCTTACGGTCTCCTGTTATGATTTGTGGGTTTCCTGGAAGTGGATATGTAGGCAAACTTGCAATAGATCATGTTATCGGTGAATTAGAAAGCATACAACTGGCCGATATTTATTCAACTTCATTTCCTCCGCAGGTCGTAATAAAGAATACTGGGACTGTTGAACTCATGAAAAATATAATATACTATGTAAAAAACACAGGAGGTAAACATGACTTTTTGTTTCTCACAGGAGATGCCCAACCAGTGAGTTCTAAAGTAGAATATTTGTTAGGAGAGGAAATAATAAAAATTGCTAAAAACTTTGATGTTAGACAAATCATCACACTTGGCGCATATATAACAGGTATGTTTGTTGAAACTCCCAGAATATTTGGTGTTGCGACTGATGAGGACGGGTTGAAACTCTTAAATTCATTCAATATATCAAAAATTGATAACGGTAGTATTTCAGGAATGAACGGTATTTTGTTGGGTATCGGTAAAATAAACAACGTAAAGGGAATTAGCCTGTTGGGAGAAACATCAGGATATGTCATTGATGCGAATGCATCGAAGTATATTCTTAAAAAATTACTTGCAATTATTGGTCTGGACATAAGTATGGAAGATATGGATAAGAAGGCAAAGGATACAATAATGTTAATAAAGAGCATAGAACAGAGAATTGGCAATAAAAATTCATTAAGTGAAGATGTTCAGCAGATGGTTCAAAAGAAACAACCCGAAATTGGATATATTAGCTGATTTGAAATAAAATTAAATTCTAACTGCTAAGTTATTGATACTAAATTTAGGTATTCTCTAAGAATTATAATTTAATAAGTTTTCCATAGCGCCCAATATTCAGACTATTTTCGCCTCTAAATGATTGAGTATATCCGTTTTCAATAGACACTTCGTCTCCTTCAGTTACCATGCTTATTTGGTCGTTCCATAATGATAACTTAATACTACCGCTCTCATCGGAGAGAACTGCGTCTGCTACCTGGGCTGTATCGCCATTCCTCAAATTTACAGTTCGAGGTTCTTTCAATGATTCAATCTTGCCTTTTACATTTATTCCTCGCATTCCGGCATGCAATTGATTTATTTTTGTTTCCATCGCCATTTGTCAATTACCACGCATATTCTAATAATAAAGTTTCTGTATTCATTAAATTTATTTAGTCATGTAAATTATGACATTTCTTACCAGTAAAGGTGAAATAAGGAAGACAGATTGACAAATTTGTTGGAGGGATAGCGAAGCATGGCCAACCGCGCAGGACTCAAGATTAAATTGCAAATACCATGAGGGATCCCGTCCCTTAGGGGTTCGTGGGTTCGAATCCCACTCCCTCCATTTATATGATAATCCAATATTCGGAACTTTAATTAACAATTAATTATCTTTTGATTTTTAATTTATGACATTTGAACTAAGAGATTATGACATTATAGTAGCTGGTGGAGGATTAGCAGGGATGATCGTTGCATCTTCTGCCTCTTATTATTCCAAACAATCTCTTAAGATCCTTGTTGTTGATAGAAATCCATCTCCACAGTTGGGTAAGAAAACCCTATCAGGATGGGTGTGCGGAGACGCTGTTGGCAAGAATAGCGTAGACTATATGACATCAAGAATAGGAATAAAATGGCAAAATCCAGAAATTGAACATCCAGTTAAGGGGGTTATCGCTTTCTCACCAGATCATGAAACTTCAATATCATTTGATGGAGAAGGATATATACTAAATAGAAAAGTCTTGCCACAAAAACAACTAAATGATGCGCTAAATCTGGGTATAGAAATTAGATACAATCTGGCATTGAGAAATGTGATAGTTAATGACAATACAGTTATTGGTGTGGAGGGCGAGGATTTACAGACAAAATCTGTTTTTAAGAAAACATGTAAAATTGTAGTTGACTGCACCGGAGTAACTTCGGTTCTACGGACAAACCTTCCAATAAGATCACATGTTCAGAAGAAAATCAACAGAGATGATCTGGAAGCAACTGGCAGATACATTTACAATTTTGATAATGAAGTTGAGGATAACACATTCTTTGATCCTGATTACTGCATTATTCATCTAGATCAGAATATTGCCCCTGGAGGATATGCGTGGGTTTTCCCAAAGGGCAAAAATAAAGTGAACATAGGTCTTGGAGTTCAACAAAAAGCAATGGAGGAACATAATAAAAAACAGGCCCAGCGCAAAGATTTGAAGATGAAGATAGATGAATACGTCAGGATGAATCCGGTAATAAAAAATCCCCAGATTGCAGATAGTGAATCAGATGATGGCAACAGTTGGGGAACATGGCAGGTTTCGGTCAGACGCCAAAATGATTGCCTTGTGGCAAATGGATATATGCTTGTTGGAGATTCAGCGTGGATGCCAAAACCACTTGATGCTGGAGGGATTGGACCAGCAATCATAGCAGCGACTATTGCAGGAAAGGACGCAGTACAATCAATAGAAGCCAAAGATTATTCAGAACAGTCACTCTGGCAGTACAATTTGGATTTTGTTGATGCCTATGGATATAAGACAGCAGGTCTTGAGGTATTTCGGAGACTACTGCAGAAATTAACAAATGACCAAATTAATTATGGAATGAAACATTTTCTATCAAAATTGGATATTGATAATATAACAAACGGAGAACACCCTGAATTTGGCATGGTGGATAAACTTAACATGTTTATTCATGGAGCTCTCAATAAGAGATTAGCAGAAGATCTTAAGCAAACTGCAGAGGTAAATAAGAAATTAGTTAATCATTACCACAATTATCCAACAAATTCAAATGACTTTCCGGAGTGGCAGAATAAGTTAGCCAAATTCATGTCTGATGCTTTCACAAAATTGGGATGTGCGTAGTAATATTACCTACTTTTAGCATTTTCTGATGATCTGATAATTTTTTTTTCGAATTCGTCTATTTTTTCTATCATGATTGTTCTCCTTTTTTCCTCCGTTATTATTGCTCTTACATTTTCAATCAGTAATCGGGATACATCTAATTTCTTTCTTAATCCAGGCATTAGATTATCATATACTGCCAGAGGATAGATAATACCATAAATTTTATCCATTAATTCAAACAAAGTATTGATATTTGATGTCCCTTCTGCTCTTATCTTATCAATAATCATGCGCTTAATTTCGCCAATGCAGTCTAGGAGTCCCATAACATATGAAATATCAGATACTTCAAGTGATTTCATACTGGGTATACCGGAGTTTTCGATTATTGAAAAAAGACAAAATGCTTCAACAAATTCTTGCTCTGCTATATACAAATATCTTTGAAGATCATCCTTCCCCAATTCCTTAAATTGTTGCAACAGTTTTTTTGCTTTTTCAATATACTCTATTGATTCATTTTTTTTGTGAGCGTGCATGGACACTATTGCCTTACTGCAAAGTATAGTTGCGTCACGAGTCCCCTTGATTATAGCATTTCTTCTCTCCTCTATATCTTTGAATTTTCTATTAATTTTCTCTACATCAACTTGTACATTCGATAACATCAAAAGAGATGATGTTTGCCAATATAATAAATAATTATTTGAGTTTATTTCAAAAATACATGTCAAGAATTTTCAGAAATTCGATACCATTAAAACCCAAATCTTGTTATTGAATACAAGTAGAATAACTGGAGTATAGTTTTTCAAGACATATTTGTTCAAAAGTTTCATTCTTTCTGAATTAAATACTAGTGTGTAGAATGCAACGTATCTTGGTGTATCAGGCGCAAGCCTACCAGACACTGGTACCGGCTAATAAGAGAAATATGCACTATGGCTTGGAGCACGTTTATGTCAAATTAAATAAGATTAGGCGAAATAGGGGATATAGTTTTGAACATGTGCTTGTCCAGAAATTGAATATCAATGCATGGAATGCAAGACGTTTAGGAGGATCGAGCGCAAACTTACCGGACATTATTGCCGTAAATAACAAGGAATCAATATTTTTATCGATAGAAGCCAAATCTGGAACTGCTGATAGTCTTTATGTTCCCTCGGATCAAATCCAAAGATGTTTTCAGATAAGAGATATGTTCCAGGTATACAAGACTGCCCATGTCATTTTAGCATTCAAATTTATGCGAAAAAAAAGGATTAGAGAAGAAGGAAAAACAGTTTACATACATAGGAAATTACAAGAATTTTACAAAATAGCGGACAAATATTCTAAAATGAAAGATTTACCAATTATAAAGTGTACGTACGAGGGTAAAACCTATGAAATAAGAAATAGCGAGACAATGAAATGCAACCTTAAAGACTATATCATGCCTTTTTGAATTTTTTCAAATTTAATAACTCATAATTTTTATTTCTGAATTATTCAAGTAATAAAGAATGAGGATCGGAGAGCAACCTATTAGTTCAGAGCAAATGTACCGCATAGAGGATAACGGATATAATATTTTTGGGATGAAAAAATTACTCATGATGGAGAACGCTGGACACGGATTGGCAGATTTTATCCTGTCAGAAAAAGGTCCTGACCTTGATGGCAAAAAAATAATATCTTTTTGTGGGACAGGTAACAATGGAGGAGATGCTATGGTTGCATCAAGACACCTCTCAGGATATAATGGGGTTGATGTCACGATCGTACTCCTCGGCGATATCAAAAATATAAAGACGGAAGAAACAATGGTCAATTGGTCCATAGTTGGAAAGATGAAATCAATAAAAATTCTAGCAGGGACAAATGTTCTCGAATTGGCTAAAGAGCAAGTGTCAAATTCAAACATAATTATTGACGGTATATTTGGTACAGGGATAAAGGGAAAGATAAGAGAACCTTTTTCGTCGGCAATTGATTTGATAAACAATTCAGATACATATGTAGTTGCAGTTGATATTCCTTCGGGGCTCGATCCAAATGATGGTACTTTTTATGAAAAATGTGTCAAAGCTGACGCTACCGTTACTTTTCATCGAATCAAAAATGGTTTGAACGGAAAGAAAGAATATACCGGCAAGGTTCATCTTGAGAAGATTGGAATTCCAATTGAAGCTGAGCAAGGAGTAGTTTGATCATGAAAATAGTTCAGATTCCTGTAGGCAATATGCAAAATTTCTCTTATATTGTTTATGATGAGAAAAATAATATTGGAGCCATTATCGATCCATCGTGGGATCTTGAAAAAATTCTTGTCCTTTTAGATGGAAACAAAATTTCTGCAAAATATATAATAAATACTCACACGCATTTTGATCACATTCTAGGGAACGAACACATCGCTGAAATTACAAAAGCCAAGATAATCCAGCATGAAAAGTCCACGCATAAAAAGGATCGATCAGTACGTGATGATGAGATTATTAGTGTTGGAGAAGTTGACTTAGAGGTATCATACACTCCTGGTCATTCTGAAGATAGTATATGCCTTATTGTAAATAAAGAATCTGTAATAACAGGAGACACTTTGTTTGTAGGAAACTGTGGCAGGGTGGACCTGCCTGGAAGTGATCCCGAAATGATGTATGATAGTCTATATAACAAAGTTGCAAAATTAGATGATTCATTAGTAGTATACCCTGGTCACAATTATGGTACTACGCCAACATCAACAATATTAAATGAAAAATTAAATAATCCAATGTTGAATTTCAAAACCAAAAATGCTTTCCTCAAATACATGGTCAATGATGATTAGGATATGTCTAGAGTATATGATATAAAGTGTTCCCACCAAAGTGACATAATTGAAAGGTTTCTGACCAAAAATCCCATTTTTGTATGCGTCATTTCATATACAGAAACTAGTCAAGTTCCAGGAATAACTTTTGCAGGTGCAAATCCGGATCTAATTGCATATACACCAGCAGCAGATTCTGAGTTTCTATATCACGGAAGATGCTTTTCAATTTCTGGAGTACCTGCTACGCCTGATGGAATACCAACTCCAGCATTATTGACCAGAACGGCATTATCAATGGGAAAAATACCATGCTTAGTGGTAAATTCTGGTTCTAAAATTGCTCCGAAAATTCCTTTTATTTCCTTTGGAATTAGATATGGTAGAAATATCCAACATGAAGCAGCATTAAAGCTGTTTGAAACACAACAGGCATTTGAATATGGTAAATTACTTGGAAATCAATTATCCATGTCAAGCGATCTAATAGTCTTGGGTGAAAGTATTCCTGGTGGAACAACTACTGCGCTGGGTGTACTGACAGGTTTTGGAATTGAGGCAAATTACAAAGTGAGCAGTAGTATGCCAAGTAATCCACATGAGCTAAAGATCCATGTTGTACAGGAAGCCATACAAAATCAAAAAATAACGAATTTCAAAGATTCTTTCAAAATAGTATCGTCGTTAGGAGATCCAATGATACCGGCCGTAGCTGGAATTGCGACAGGTACTATTCAATCCGGTTCTAAGGTGATACTAGCTGGGGGTACACAGATGGCTGCAGTTCTTGCATTCATGTCTTCTCTGAAAGTTTCATTAAGTAATATATGCTTAGGAACAACATCGTATGTCACAAAGGATGAAAATTCAGATATAGAATATCTTGTAAGAACAATTTCTTCCGAGGTTCCCATACTCTCAGTAAATCCTGGCTTAGATAGGTCAACAAAAAGCGGATTAACAGCGTATGACAAGGGGATGGTAAAAGAAGGAGTGGGAGCAGGTGGCGCTTTAATTGCTTTACTATTGAAATCTCATCGGTCTCTTAATAGGGATACCTTTTTGAAAAATATTGAAAAAGAATATGAGAGGAATATTGAGAAAGTTATGGTCTGAAAAACTTGTGGTTTGACGAATACTTCCATAGTGTCTTGTTAAAAAAAATTGAAATTATTTTACTGTGACAGATTTTGCAAGATTACGTGGATAATCAGGATTTGCGTTGTTACCTATTGAAAGATAGTATGCTAAAAGTTGAAGTGGAATTACTTCAATCAATGGGTAAAGAGATTCAGTTATTGTTGGAATGGTTATTTGGTAATCATATATTACATCTTGCTTGTTTGAAATACCAACTATTTTTGCGCCTCTTGATTTTATTGTATGAATGTTTGATAAAGTATCGCCATATGTTGAATCATTTGGATGTATAACTATGACGATACTACCATTATCTATTAGTGCTAACGGACCATGCTTTAATTCTCCTGCAGCCATTCCTTCTGCATGTATGTACGACAATTCCTTGATTTTTAATGCTCCTTCAAGACATACCGGAAAATGTAGAGATCGGCCGAGTATATACACATCTTTTGAACCTTTTATTTGGTTTGCAACTCTCTCAATTTCTGAATCTAATTCTAAAACTTGACTTACGGCTTTGGCCAAAATTTCTTTACTGGTCGAGATTCCATTTGATTTTCTTCCAATTATATCTGCAACATAATACAACAAAGCAATTTGACTAGTAAAACTTTTGGTTGCAGCTACTCCTATTTCAGGACCACAGTTTACTTCAAGATAAGAATCGCTCAATCTCGCAACGGATGAAGTGGGAATGTTAACTATTGAGAGGACTTTAGCGCCCATGCCCTTTGCAGATTTTACAGATTGTATTACATCGGCAGTTTCGCCACTTTGAGATATGGCCAATAAAATTGAATTTTCATCTAACATGTCAGATGAATATTGAAACTCACTTGACATTATAGTCTCAACATGAATCTTTGATTTTGAAAAAATTTGTTTTGCGAGTAATGCTGAATGATAACTTGTTCCACTTCCGGTGATATAGATATTCTTGGCCCCTGTCAAAATATTACAAAATTTTTCTAAATTTTTCTTATCTTGTTCCATACTCTTTACAATGGTGTGCTGCTGTTCGTGAATTTCCTTTAATGTATAATGCGAATACTTTCCTTTATCTGCGTCGCCTAACTCCCAAGCAACTTGTGTTATTGGTCTTGAAATTCTGTCTCCGTCAAAATTAAAAAAGGAGATGTCACTGTCATTTATTACAACTATATCTCTATTATCCAGAAAAATTGCACGATCTGTATAATTCAAGAATCCTAGAATATCACTAGATAGAAAATAATCATCGTTACCAACGCCCACTATGAGAGGTTCGTCGTATCTAGCCCCGCATAAAGTAGAGGAGTTAAATGCTGCAACAAATGCGAAAGAACCAACTAATCGCTTGCATGTAAAGATCATCGACAATCTAATATCTCGGGTAATCTCAAAATATTCCTCCAAAAGGTGAGCAATAACTTCACTGTCAGTCTCACTGTTGAATACATGACCGGATCTGTGTAGTTCATCCTTGAGCTCATTATAATTTTCTATTATACCATTGTGTACAACTGCAATTGTAGAGTTACATGCAAGATGAGGATGTGCATTAGAATCAACAATCCCTCCGTGTGTTGCCCACCTTGTATGTCCAATGCCCAATTTGCCGGGTAGCTCATCAAGTCTTAGAGATCTATTAACTTCTGCAACTTTACCGACTCCTTTTCGTACTGCGAGTTTTCCCGATTTGATGGTTGCAATACCCACACTATCGTAACCCCTGTACTCCATTTTTTTAAGACCTTCAATTAACACGGAAGAGGCGTGTTCATTGCCCTTATACCCGATTATTGAACACATAATACTATTCTACAATTAAATTTGGTTTAAAATAATTTTTAATATACCAAGTTACCACTACAAAAAAAATTATAACGCTATATGATAATTTCACATCGCATAAAATATAAAAAACTATTCAGTTATTATGTAATTTTCCACACCGGACAATCTTAATATATAATATTTAATAGTTTATTGTTTCATGAATAAGAACCTCATTTATTCTTTAGATGACAATACTTTTACGAAGGAAATTTTAATCCTGGAAAAACCAGGCCAAATGCGTATTTTATCTAATCCAATCGCATGGAAAATTGTAAATTTATTGGCAGGTCGACCTATGTATCCCGCACAAATTGCCAAAGAACTCAAGATATATGAACAGAGTGCATATTATTACATAAAGAAATTATTGACAATAAGAGCGATTGGTCAGGTTGAAACATCATTTGTACGTGGAGGTACTGCAAAACTCTACAAAACAGAATTTGCTGCGTTTGGAATGGAGATGAATTGGGGAGAAAGGAAATTTGAAAATTTAAAAAATGGAAAAATTAGCAGTAATGTTCAGACATTTTTTGGAGACTTTATTGACGATGGATTATTCAATGGTACTATTGTGGTAGGTTCTCCAGACCCACATGGTCCTTACAGGTCTTCTGCAAGGGATGGACACTACGCAGCACAGCTCGCTTTTTTTTTAGGGAGCTTTTGTAGTCTCCCCCAAAATTTTGTCGTAAAATTAGATGTGGATGCAAAATCGGAAAAAATATCGAGAACAGAAAACATCATATCAATTGGCGGTCCTGGAACAAATATCATCACATCAGAATTCAATAGATATTTACCAATTAGATTTGATGAAACTAATTTCTGGTCTGGTTTAATAGCTCCGTATGGGAGGACTCACACACTTGACAATCATGGACTAATTGCAAAAATCAAAAATCCTTTCTCTGAAAAGGTAAACATTGTAATAATTGCAGGAGTGAGATCAGCAGGGACTAAATCAGCTATAATTGCCTTAACTAATCATGGAAATGAAATATTAAAAAAATTCAATCAAGATAACAATTGGGCACTCGTTGTTCAGGGCTTTGATATGGATTCAGATGGAAAAATAGATAATATAGATATTGTAGATGAGGTATCTACTTAGTAGTTATTGAATTATTTTTGTTTATTATTAATTGGCTACGGCATTAGTAGGCTTGTTAGGAACTTCAACATGTACTAATATTTTGGTTTCATCTTCTTTCTTAACCAGATACCCAGGCAAATTCACCTTTCTATTTCCTATTGATACATGACCATGAACCACCACTTGCCTTGCCTGAAACGGGGATTTAATGCCCATTTTTCTCATTACAATCGTTTGTAGTCTTCTCTCAAGTATGTCCTCAATTTTCAAATTCAAAATGTCATCTAGAGATGAAGTGGTAGTCAAGCCTAATCTATTTAAGGACGACAATAGAAGCGATTCCTTTTCTTGTCTGTCCTCTAATGTCAATGCGAGTAATGTTCTTGCCTGATTTCTAAAATTTGCGACTTTTGTTTGAGCCTTCCATAATTCTCTTTTGTTTCTAAGTCCATATGAACCGACTATATACAGTTCTGAGCTGAGTTGGTCAGAATTCCATATTCTTCTTGGCCTTCTGTAACTTTTTCTTGGTTTTCTCGGATCGCCCATTCTAGCTCACTATTCTTTGGTTTCCGAAGGTTTAGGCACGTTATTTTTTGGCGTCGAGCTCTCAGGAGTGGCAGATTCAGCCGCAGGTGCAGGTGCACCGGCCTCCTTTGCTTCGCCTCCACCAGCTGATGGTCTCATTACAACCTTTTTGACCCCAACAGCACCGCCTTTTCTTCCAGTCGTTCGTGTACACTGACCTCTAACTCTAAGGCCAAACATATGTCTATACCCTCTCCAGCTATAAACTGTTTTTTCTCTTTCAATATCATTTGAAATCGTAAGATCGAGATCAGAAGTTAACAAATGCTTATCTGTACCTGTATCACTATCCTTTCGCCTGTTAAGATACCAATTTGGAATTCCAATCAAAGAGGGATTTTTTATTGCAGATTCAATATCGCTCACCTCTTTTTCGGTCAAGAAACCTATTCTCATATTAGAATTGATATTCAATGATTGCAATACTACCTGAGACAAATTGTAGCCTAAACCTTTAATCTGACTTAAGGCGATTATGATTTTTTTACTGCCTTCTATATCTTTTCCTGCTATTCTTAGGATATGCCTATATTCGGATATCGACAACATTAACGTCCATCATTTTCCGAAATAAAAACCATGCTGAGATATATCAACGATAATAAAATAAAAGCGTCAAACTAGTACGATGAAACCGAAAAGCTTTGAAAGCTTTAAATTTGTTGGTTGGACGAGCTGATGGATAATTGATTTCTGAAAATTTTAAGGATATCGTTCATAAAAGTTATAGTTCAAATGGTAATTATCTGGAAACAATTCCAGGTCTCCCTGAAAATTATGAGGATATAAAAACACTTGAAGATTTGTTATCAATTAATTATAAATATGTATCAGTCAATGATCAACTTCGTGGAAATTTAATAATAAAATTGAAAAGGCAACAGTTCCCATATTCAGGAATCATTGGTTATGATGATGATATAGTTCCTTCACTAAATAGGGCAATATTATCTTCCCACGACATATTACTTATTGGTCAAATTGGACAGGCAAAAACTAAGATTGCGGAAACTATAGCAAAAAATTTACTTTCTCCAATACCGATAGTAGAAGGATCTATAACAAATGATATTCCAACTTCAATTCCAGAAAAGGAACTAGTTTCATTATTAAATGATAAGGAAATAATTCGTTCCAGGCCAGAATTTTTTGTTTCTACGGAAACGGAGGACAAGTTAAGAAATAATAGACTTGATACGAAAATTATGTGGATTGACGGACATAGTCGCTTCAAGTACTTGCTTGCGACACCGGATATTTCAGTAAAGGATCTGGTTGGCCAGATAGACGCTATAAAAATAGCAAAAAGAGGAGTTGAAATATACAATATGGAATCGTATTCACCGGGTCAGCTTCTTCTCGCAAGGCATGGGGTATTTTGTATTGACGAATTACCTGTGCTCGATCCCCGAAAACAAGTAGCGTTATTGAGTGTCTTACAGGAGGGAATCTACACCACTGGTTCATACCCTGTCATGTTCAAACCAGATACAAGAATAATTTCAACGGCAAATCCAATAGATTATACCCATTCAGGCAAAATAATAGAGCCACTCTATGATAGATTAAAAAGCCACATCATCACTCGATATCCAAAAAATGTTTACGACGAAATGATGATAATGATTCAAGAGTCAAATATTTCTAATCCAGAGAACGTAGTGTTACCAATTTTTATTCTAAGAACTATAGCTGAAATTACAAGAATTGCCCGCGACCACCCTGAAATAAACCATGAAAAGGGGGTAAGTGTAAGAATGTCTATACATTCATTGGAACTTTTGATATCAGAAGCAGAACGGGTAAGGAGCATTATTAATAATATAAAAGCTGTTCCGCGCTTTAGTGACATTTATTGTGTTCACCAAACATCAAAATTTGAATTGTCAGAAATAGATGATAGCTATGAAAACAGAATGAACATTCTTGATACTATAATATCTAATGCAATTAAGAAAACATGTGCTCTTTATGTTGTAGACATTCCACCTGAAAAACTAATAAAATTAAAAAACGAATTCAAAATAAATAAAACTTTCTTTGTCTCCCAAGACATAACCGGAAACAAAAACAACCCTAAAAGCTACCAATCGCAGATTGATAAATTTGATTCATTAAGGGAAATAATAAACATTGTTACAGATAACATAATTCAAGATCAAAAACACTTCGAGGCAAGATTAAGGGAGATTGGACTGAACATTGATAATTTTAATGATATGAAAGATGCTGAGTTCCTTGCATCAGTAACTGAATTGATTCTAGAAGGTCTTAGATTTACTGATCCACCAATACTAGATAGAAAGGAAGGGATCTATGTCCATAAATAGTAACAATATCAAGAAATTTACTTATCATAACATCGTAGATTTTCCTGAAGAAAAGGAAGACAGGGCCCCAACAAAAACAATCCCAAAAAGTTTACTCCAGGATTTTCTAAAAATCATGGGCAGAGAAATTCTGAAAGAAGATCAACCTAAACTCGAAGAAATTGAACAGGAATTACAGAATTTGAAGACAGAAAAAGAAAATAGTCAAAGTCAAACAGATGAATCAAAATCCTTTACTACATCAACGTCAATAATAGCCCAATTACAAGAATCAGGATATATTAAAGATTCAAGAAAATGGTTGAGTAAAAAGGGATTCTTTGCAGTAGGCGGGAGGTTGTTAGAGGATGTAATTAGAGCGCTAAATAAGGGAACCATCGGATTGCATGAGACAACTTTTAGTGGAAGTGGCTCTTTAACTTTAGACTCTACAAAAAAATACGAGCCATCTGATGATCTAAGATTAATTAATGTACCAAGATCATTACTGAATGCCATTGAAAGAAGATCTGGTTCCAAATCTATTATGCAATTACCAATTGATTTACAACCAGATGATTTAGAAGTATATGAAACGAAGAGAGACGTAAGTGTTGCCGTTGTTTATTGTATTGATTTGAGTTCCACAATGAGATATTCGACTATGTTTGGGGATATGAGTAGAATAGAAGCAGCAAAAAAAGCATTATGGAGTTTGTTTTTATTGAATCAAAAATTTTTCCCTTCAGATTCAATTTACATAGTAGGTTTTGGAGCATTAGCTTCAAGGGTCTCACCGTATGATATTCCTTACTTGAAAACTTTTGAATCTGGAGTAGGTTTTATGCACTATACAAATTACCAAGCTGCTTTTAGACTAGCAAAAAAGATTCTTCAAAATGAAGCTACCATTAATAAAAAAATTGTTCTTGTAACAGATGGTCACCCGAGTGCTTGTTTTATTGATACAGAAGAAGAACGTAATAAAATCTTAAGTGAGAGACCTTATTCTCAATTTTACGCTCCTGACAAGGAAGCTATAGATGCAGTAAGAGAAAAACAAGAATTATCACTTGATACTAAATCAGGGAAATTAGTTTACCTTTGTTATAGGTATAGACAGGTCGATCAATATATCGGTAAAAAGACAATTTTAGAAGCAAGAAAATGTCATAAATCAGGGATTGAAATTGATACAATTATGGTCAGTGAGGAAGATTCACTATTGAGTTACGTAAACGAGTTGGAAAAACTTGTCAAAGGCAGATCTTATTACATAAATCCCGCTGATATTGATAAGATTCTCATCACGGATTACCTAAATGACAAAAAATCGATATTAAGGTCGAAATGAATATCAACAATTAGTTTTTATTTACATGTTCTAAAAATAGATAATGAATGACAATAGACACTTCCGACTCAAATTATTTTGATTGGAATAATTCGTTTGATATAATAAAAAAAGCATATGATTCGTCACTTTTTGTACTTATAATAGGACCAAAGGGAACCGGTAAAACTAGTTTGGTTAGGAAATTTGCCTCCGAAATCGGAAAAATGCTTTATTCAATTAATTTCAGTTTAAGAACCCGTGAATCACATCTAGTTGGAACTAAAACCATGAATCAGGGAGAAGTTACATTTGTGGAAGGTATATTGGTCAAATCAATGAGAGATGGTGGAATTCTATATTTGGATGAGCTTAATGCTGCAGAAGCTGATGTACTTTTACGCCTGGACGAAGCTCTTGATGATAGACGACAGATCGTATTAAAGGAAGCTGAAGGACAGGTAATAAAAGCATTAGATAATTGGTTTGTATTTGCTACAATCAATCCTCTATCTCATGAAGGAACTAAAGAACTACCGCCACAAATATTGAGCCGATTTCCCGTCAGACTAAGACTCGAATATCCTCCGAAAGAAATTGAGAAACAGATAATAAAACACCATGTAATTATTGATGGTTCAAACGAAAATGACATAGACGATGCACTGAAATTAGCAAATAGTTTAAGAGAAGCAGCGTCATTAGAGGAGCTCTACTATAGTCCCAGTATAAGAGAATCGATAGCATTTGCAAAATTGTTAAGAAATGCAGTGTCTCCAAAGAAAGCTGCTGAAGTAGTCTATGCTAATGTTTACGATCAGTGGGGGGAAGTGGAATACAGAAAGGTAATGGACATGATAACTTCTATTTTCGGGTAATAAGATGTCTTTCTCTTATGTACAAAATTTTTCGCTGCGGAATGATGTATTAATAAATTTAGGAACGTTTCTTTCCAGAAGATGGTCTGGGAATAACAAAGCAATCATTTTGTTGATAAAAGATAGACCTCCAACAACCAACTTAGAAAAAAATACTATTTCTATGCCATCATTAAGATATTATGATGGTACAGAATTTCAAAAATATCGCCAGTGGCGTGTTTCGCTGTGGTATGAATCGATGAGATTAGCATATTCAACAAAGGCCCTAAGCAACGATCATGCATTCGGATATATTTTGAACTCAATAGAATTAAAGAGGATAGAAATTTTAGGATTAAGAGAATGGAGAGGTATGGAAAATGAAGTAATATTTAATGAAGGAATATCATGGTTATCACGCCCTTTATTGAATTCACTATATGGAAAGCACAAAATTGTAGAGGCCTTCTCCCAATACCTTCTTACTGGTTACGTAAAAGGGGAATTGTTTGGTTCAGAATCAAACCGGGTTCAAAATGCAGTTTCCTTTGCTAGAGAATTGATCGATGAATCAATAGAAAAAAATTACAAAACCGAATGGATAGAACATCAAATTCCTAAGATTATCAAGATTCTTCAAATTGACTCTCTTTTCGCTATTCCTATTGTCACCCTTAGGAGTAAAATTGGATTATCAATGACAGAAAAAAATTTGATAAAAGAAATAGAAAGAGTCATAAAAATTCAAAATAAAGAAAAAGAAAAATTCTCTAATGACATTATGACCGGTACTCAGATTTTAAGGGAATATGAAAGTCTTGTAAAGGAGAGTAAAAAAACAGATATCAAGGGTTACTCAACAATGGAACAATTTGGATTGCAGGTTCCTGATAGTGTTGATGTAGATGAGAGTATAATTTATGATAATGATTTGATTACAAAGTTAAAATCAGTCATTAGATCTTGGAAAAGAGGATGGAGAGAAATACATGAGATAACTGGTGATGAGCTTGATATAGAATCAATTATAGAGTCACAACCAAAACCATTTCTCACGGATTTTAAACTTTCCATAAATACCAAAATTGCACTATTATTGGATCATTCTAGCAGCATAGATGAATACGAACTGGAGTACAAAAAGGCAACTGTTGCACTTTGTGAAGCTTTGAAATTTTTGGATGTAAAATTTTCTGCATATGCATTTAGTACAAAAAACAGGAAAGTTACGTGTTGGGTAATAAAACATCCAGAAGTTAAATGGACTTCGATCAATGCGCGTAATTTGGTTCAAATTAAGGCAAGCGGTGGGACACCTCTTGCAGAAATTTATAATTTATTGTTACCATTGATGAAAACATATAAGCCTGATATAATGATAACATTAACCGATGGCGAACCTTCTGACTACCATGCGGTTCGCTCTACAATCAAAACTTACAAAATGAGCGGAATTCACATGGTTGCTGTTGGCGTCGGAAAAACGGTGAATAATGCTATCAATATTGGTTTAAATTTAAAATATCTAGAGTACGAAAAGATTTTAGTTGTCAGCAAGCTTGATGAAATCCCAACAAAAGTTCTTTCACTTTTACAAGTTTGATCGTACTGATGTTGGTACAGGCTTACTTATTCTAAAAATATAGAAAATAAATTTAGATTGTATATTTGTGTTCTTTCTTGACTTTTTCCCAATCTGAAAGAAATAGAGATAATCCTTTATCAGTAAGCGGATGAGTTAGCATTTTACCCAATATATCTGGTGGAAGTGTAACTATATGTGCGCCTATCCTTCCTGCTTCAATAACGTGAATGGGATGCCTCACACTAGCGACCAAAACTTCTGATTGATAATCATAATTCTTAAAAATCTGAACTATTTCTCTAATAACAGCCATTCCTTCCTGACCAGCGTCATCAAGTCTTCCTATAAAAGGACTAACATAGGATGCTCCTGCCTTTGCGGCCAGCAATGCTTGATTTGACGAAAAGATCAAGGTCACATTTGACTTTATTTTATCTTCACTAAGTTTTCTTACTGCTTTTAACCCATCCATCGTCATGGGAACTTTTACAACAACATTATCCCCAAATTTTTTCAATCGTAATCCCTCTTCAATCATTTCTTCAGTTTTTGTTGCGACAACCTCCAAATTTACTGGGCCTTTTACAATTCTTACAATCTCTCTCATTATATCTTCTGGGTGCCCTTTTTCTTTTGAAATAAGAGTAGGATTTGTTGTAATCCCATCAACCACACCCATATCAGCAAATTTCTTGATAGACTCGATACTCGCAGTATCAAGGAAAATTTTCATTTTTTTATTCTTTTCCTAGTCTTAAGAACAGATTCTACTATATGGTCCGAACTTAGACCATATTTACTTAAAAGTGAATCTATTTCCGTTTCCCGAGCGGATTCACCAAAAATATCTGTCACACCCATTCTATTTACAAGAACAGGATGATTTTCGGCCGTTACTTCACAGACAGCACTCCCTAGGCCTCCTATAATGCTGTGTTCTTCAATAGTAACAATTGCCCCAGTATCTATTGCTGCATGATATACAAGCTCTACATCGATTGGTTTAATAGAATACATATCTATCACTCTGCAAGAGACATCGTATTCCTTTTCAAGTGTTTGTGCCGCATCGATCGCTTTTGAAACCATTAGACCACATGCAATTACAGTTATATCAGAACCGTCTTTAATAACGTTACTCTTGCCAATATCGAATTGATCAAAATTATCTTCGTATATATTGGAATTTGATGGACGTGCAAGACGCATGAAAAAGGGTCCAGGCGTATAACTTAGAATGGGAATCAAATTTTTTACAGCTATTGAATCTGAAGGAACAAGTACCCTCATGTTTGGAATTGTTCGCATTGTAGATATGTCCTCAATTTGTTGATGAGATGCACCATCCGGACCAACAGTAAGTCCAGCGTGTGATACTACAAGTTTTACGTCGAGGAATGGATAACAGATAGTATTTCTAATCTGATCAAGACACCTGCCAGGTAAAAATGCAGCGTACGTACTTGCGAAAACCACCTTTCCTGCAATAGCCAATCCAGCAGCTATTGAAACAAGATTTGCCTCTGCTATTCCAACATTGTATAATCTATTAGGGAATTTATCACCGAATAGCTTTGTTTTGAGTGAATCAGTAGTATCTGCTCCAACACAGACAATGTTTGGGTCCTTCGATCCTAGTTCGATTAATGCTTTCCCATAAGCAGTTCGCATATCAGAAATGACGTTCTTATCACTTAATTGCATGGAGATCCTCCTCAATTCCAAGCTCCTTTGCCAAAGGTATTAGCATATTTTTACGTGATCTTATCCAATCAGATCTCATGTCATTTATAGTTGCCAATTCTATTAATTTTGTTTCAATTGCCACATTAGCCTTATGTCTTAATTGTATAATATTTGAGTTGATATCTGGTGAACCATATACTGCATTGCCTGCTACCATAATTCTAGCCCCTGCATCAAAAACTTGTTGAAGGGTGTTTGCATCTATACCTCCATCAGCTTCTATGAATCCTTTATAGTTGTTACTTTTCAATATCTTGACTATTTCGGCCATTTTATCCAATGAATCTGGAATAAATTTTTGACCAGCAAAACCAGGATTCACTGACATAATTATCATAACATCAATATTATCGAGGTGTTCAATGAGCCATGACGGAAATGGAGTTCCTGGATTTATGGCAATTCCAGGACTGATACCAGCTTTTAGTAGCATTTTATTAATATCCACAAATTCCTTTTCATTGCACGCTTCAACATGAACTGTAATAATATCACATCCAGCATCTATGTAATCTTCTACGTGATTGATTGGTTTTTCGATCATCAAATGAGCATCAAATGGAATACTTGAGATTTTTCTCAAGTGTTTAATAGTATCTGCAAAAAATGAGGTACTGGGTACAAATTTACCATCCATTATGTCTAAGTGAATAAGATCTGCGCCGGCACGTTCTGCTCTTCTTACTTTTTCTTCATAATTCTCGGGCTCTCCTGCAATTATAGAGGGTGCTATCAAAATCTCACTTTGAAGTTCTTCCAACAAAATTGGGACGTGTTTTTTTGGAGGAGCTTTGCCATGCCATTGTGGATTATTCGCCATATGCTTAATGCCCTTGCCCTTAGTTGTATTTGCGATAATTATTGATGGCTTATCTTCTACTTTTTCAATTCTAATTAAGGCATCTATTATCTGTTCTATTTTATGTCCACTTACCTCTACTACATTCCAATTAAATGCAGCCCATTTGTCTCTTACGGGGTCCAGAGGCATTATCTCTTCTGTAAAACCATCCTGTTGAATCTTATTTCTATCTAGGATAGCCACAAGATTGTCTAGCTTGAACTTTGAAGCAGCCATTGCAGCTTCCCATATTTGTCCCTCATTTGATTCACCATCACCAATTAAAGTATATACTCTATTTTTTTCCCCATCTCTTTTCTTTGCAAGAGCAATTCCTATTGATACAGATAAACCAATTCCTTCAGACCCGCCAGAATATTCTATGCCTGGAAAGCTGTGATTTTTTTGTCGCTCCGAATATCTGACTGGATGTCCTTGAAGACGCGAACCAAGCTTTCTTAGTGTTTTTATTTCCTTAGTATCGATATATCCAGCAATAGCCAAAACTGCATAGAATCCGGGTGCAGAATGTGCTTTTGAATTAATAAAATAGTCTCTTTGTTCCCATAATGGATCACTAGGTCTATGTTTCATTTTATGAAAATATAGAACCCCCATAATTTCTGCAGCTGAAAAAGATGCTCCAGGATGTCCCGATCCTGCTTCAGCGATTCCTTGAATCGCCAACATTCTTACATCCCTTATTTTCCGATTGAGCTCAAGATATCTCATTTTTAGCGCCATTTAGATACCCCAAATAGAACCCAAGAACACCATGATTGGATATTTATTGTAGTAAGATTGTACGATAAAAACATATGTAATTGTCACATTGAGTTTTCTAATTGCATCCTCATAACCTTCGTAAAATGTTTGGATGTTTATTATGTATTTTATTATTCAAGACGCAATCAAAATCAGTGATATTCTCAAAATACACAGGAATGATCTGTAAAATCTCAAGTAAAATTGGACGTACTTAGATTTATTAGAAATAAGAACCAATAATATCATATGAGTGAATATGACGATCTAAAGACTGGAGATATAGTAGCTGAAGCACTCATTGATTGGAAGGTTGATGTCGTATTTGGTATTCCGGGAGATAGCATTAACGGATTTATAGAAGCTTTAAGGGTAAGAAAAAACAAAATAAAATAAAATATATAGATATTAGATTAGGTGAATATGTAACAGGGATGTTATGAGTGGCACATTTACCAAATGCTCATGCTCAAGAGATGTAGGTATGATAAAGAAAGCATTGAACAGGAATTTGAGCAGGTAAACAATTACGATTATAAAGATAATGACCAATACGATATATACAAGTGTGTTTAAGACCATATTGCCATCTGTGCAGAAAAGTCTGTATCAATGTTACGTTTGGTCCTCAATAGCATTTAATTTGTTATCTCTTATTTCTTCTTTGTTCTAATTCATCAGATAATATTTCATTGAATTCCTTCAATATAGTAGGAAATATGTGACAATGTGCCATTAATCTTTTAATGTTCAAATCTTCCAATTGTTTTGCTATTTGGGTCATATTAATAATCATCTTGTCTTTCTTATCTTGATATCTATGTGAGTATGAATACAACATATCATCTATGATACTTTTTATTAACATAAAATCTTGTTCATCTTTATCTTCTATTTCTGCTAATTCAGCAAGTTTTTTACTTGCTGCTAAACCAGGCGGTTCAACTGCTGAACCATAACGAGGTTCTCTTGTATACACATCTACATCATCATCATTCATTTCTTATTATCTATAATTTCCATAGGTGCAACTAATATCTTTTCCTTTTCTACTGCAATCCTGAACGAAGGAATTGTTCGACCCACAATAGAATTGTTGTGAATTATTCAATTTAAAACTTAGATCACATAGAGGAGAGGGAGTTCTGCTTTGCTCATCTGTAAACTGTATTTTTTCGATTACAGGTTTAGGTTTGTTAACTGCTTTAGGAACATTTGCATTAAGGAAAATTTATGTTGTGGTCCATTATTCATTTTATGGCTTCCAACTTCCAACTACCTGGATACTGAAACGAAAATTCATCCTCAACAGTATATGTTTTCCAGCCTTTCTGTGCTTCAGTTTCGGTAAAAGAAAAACTTACTAGAAAAACAGCCGTGAACATTGCCAAAAGCAATCTCATAACCCTTATTCTGACTAGTGGATTAATAAAGTGGATCTATTTCTCGTAGTATATAGGATAATTGTCTTTTAATTTCTTCTTTGCTGTTAGTTTCTGCTGTACTTTCATCAAGTGCCTTAACCATGTCATCTAAAAATGCTTTTAGTGCTGCTCTATGTTCTTTATTAATATAATATTTATTGACCATTACCGCCTTAGTATCCTTGTCTTTAATCCATCCAAATAATTTATTTAATGCATCTAATTTCAATTGTTCTTGTTTTTTAACGTTATTATTATTATCAGTCGACATTTTACTTTATTTCACTTTATTTTGTTTTATTAATCCTTGTTTTTTCCAATGTTCCTCTTGACAGAAAAGACATTCCCAGTGATTAATTATCTCTCCACATCTAGGCATTTTTACCCACATGTTTGATACTTTTCCTATTCTTATCGTTCCTTAAAGAAACTAATCCAATGACAAAGGGCATGATGAAACAAAATTCTACATGTAAAGATAAAATAATAGGCTACGAACAACGGGGAATTTACACGAGTGCAGAAGAGTTTAGATTAGCATTATCATTCTGTGACTCAAAATAAATATAAAATATCCCAGATTCACGGATTATAATCTAATTGTGTTCAAGATTTTGGTTTAAATCACTGTACTATCAAAACAGGTATGTTTATGTTACTAATTATTTTTCGTGCATCACTGAAAAAGGATCTCATCCAAGAATCTTTATGTGAACTCCTTGAACTCCTTAAGACTATTAAATCGTAATTTCCCTCTTTAACCTCGTTGATTATTTCTTCTTTAGCATCACCCACTCTGAATTTATACGAAATTTTATTTTCACAGCCTGCTTCCTTGCATCTCTTTATCTTTTTTTCCATTTCATCTATTATCCCTCCTTTAACCTTTTGTTTCATATCCTTATTACTCATGTTATCTTCATTAGAACCTTGTACTGAGACATTCCCCATTTTCTCAATATTTTCTAAAATTCGTAAAATTAGTAATTCTGCTTCTGAGCATCTGGATAGAGATACAGCATAGTTAAGTACCCTATTTGATTCATCTTTTCCATCGTCAGCAATTAGGATTTTACTAAATGAAGGAAGATTTTCCTTTGAAACTGAAGAGTTTTGATAAGTAACGTTGGATTCTTTTGTTGCTTTTAAGTTTGCTTTTTCATTGTTGGAAGAGTATTCAGTTTGCTTATCGACAGTCACAACATTATGTATACGCCGCAGAATTTAAAGATTATAGATATTTTTCTTCGAGAGACCGTTGTTGCCGATACTTTTTTACTGTATTCTGAATCCCTTTTAGTAAAAATCTTCTGCATTGGTAATGAGTGAATACCTTCTAATGCATCATTCCGTTCTAATATCCGCTAGTCTCTTTCTAAAATATTCTACCCACCTGATCATTTCATCGTTTCCAGTAACAGCCTTAAATCACCTTAGAACTATTGAGAAGTTTTGTAATCGAATCAGTTAAATATGAACATTCGAGATGAGAAAGTAATGTCTAATATGAAACATATGAAAATTGCTATCTTTGCATTGACAGTCGCAATACTGGGAACTACCGCACTGATTGTTAATCCAGGAAAGATGGCCTATGCACAGGGTAATGCAACAAATACAACAGCAACCATCGACGCCGATAGTTTAATTAAAGACCTAAAAGCAAGGCATCCAATCCTGGCTCAACTGGTAACAAATGAAGATAGAGACCTAGTTGTGAAATTCAAGGATCTGGATACAAAGGAAGCAGTGAAGACTGCATTAGCGCTGAATATGCTACACTTATTACAACAATATAAGGAAATAGACGAACCACAATAGATTTTAGATTCTTCCTCTTTTTTTATTTCTTTCTATTACGAAGTCTATCGGATAAGGCCTTACGTGCTTTAAATTCTGGTGTGTTACGTCTTGCAATAACATGCGGACGTTGAGAATATTCTATCTCATACCGTCTTCTACGTTCTTTAGGATCAGGTTTGTAATCTTTATTAGGTAATGTAATGCCCATAGAGAAATTTCCGCGAGTATCCCTTAAGGAAACTATTTTATCTTGAACCCTTTGTTTGATATCTTGTTTAAATTGCTTAAGGTCTTTCTGTTTGCATATCGCATTTAGAACAGATGCATACTTTATTTACGAATACAATAGGGTCATTATCTTTTATCATAATGCCGCAATTATAGCAATAATAGGGGACTTGTTCTTCTAGAGTAGAATCTTCATTATTATCGATTCATGTTTATACTAATGACAGAGAAACAGCAATCAATGAAGCAATTGCAACATATTTAGAAACTAAACAAAAATGTAAATATCACAACAGTACATTAGGTAATAAAAACCATAAAGATTAGTAGCACATTATGCTTAAGTTCCCTGATGGCATCTATAAATGTAGGAAAAGATCCTTATCCGTGTTTCTGCGGGGGAAGTAGAACTTACGAAATATGTGAGACGCCTAGTGATTACTTTTTCTTTAAGGTACCGGTACCCGAATTAGTGAAAAAATATCCAAGATACAAAACAATAGTTTGTGATAACTGTGGAAATGTGCAAGTCCTCCTAATTAAGTCGTGACTAAAATACCAACATATACACAAATATTATTCTTCCAACTCATTTCTAAAACATAAGTTTTTGTTTTGACTTTCAAAAATATAAGATCCTATCATTATCATCAAGTGCAGCAACTTTTTGAGTTTTTGCTCTATAAATTTAATTTTTTAATTAAGCACATGCTTAATAAATCTAGTATCTTAATAAATAAATAAGATAGTCAATTTAATATAATTATGGTTTGGAATGACAAATGTCGCCAATGTGACCATACTAGAATCAGTCATAACCATCCGACGGGTCAAGACAACGACCGTCATTGTTTCAAGTGTAACTGTCTGAAATATGAAGGGTGAGCGTACAAGTAAAAAATAATAGTCGCACCTATGGAGAGTATAGATAATAAGAAATGAGTGATAACAATGAAGGAAGACGTGAAGATAAAAATAGAAAAATGAGTCTAGAAGAAGATAAATCAATACTAGAAGAAAGGATTGATTTATTTGAAAAATCTTTAGCAAATACAGGGATTGGATTAAAACTAACAAGAGAAGAGATAATCCATATCATAAAGAGCAATCCAGCCGAGTTTCTAAAGTTACTAATGGAGATGGAAAGGTTTAGCCAAGAAATGATAAAGAGGGGTAGAGGTATCACTAGGTAAGATGACTAAAGTAGAAAGGAAATGTAAATGTAAATGTATGAATTTTCTACATTTGTTTTAATATTAACAGGTGTTAGTTTTATGATATCTTATCTGGTAAGTAAGTAATGACATGTAATGACATGTCATGACCTCTCGAAATGGACTGTGATATCATTAACGTTGACGGCTGCGACATTAATAGTTGGTCTTATTATATTGGTGACAAAGTGAGAAGAAATGAAAGAAGAATTTCCAATTAGAGAGGAGGAAGAGGAACGAATCAAAAATGATTTTAGGTTAATGAAATTTCGTTGTATTAGATGTGGTTTGCGGGACATAGAAATAAATGAAATTGAACCGCATGCTGATGGAATTAATTTCCGCGGTGTTGGTCAGCCTGCAAATCCTAAAAAGGATATCGAAACGACATTCTATGTCACTGGACTTTTATTCTGTAGAAGGTGTAACCATAGATTTCACGTGAAAATATTGGATCAAGGACCTCGGAATACAAATCTTTATTTCAACAATATGTTAACTTAGAAGCATTGGCCAAGTTTACAGTTGAGAAAAGAAGATCTCCCTCTCCTCTATGTGATTTAGGTTTTAAATTGAACAGTTCACCATAAGCAAATGCGTTATGTATGGGTCGAACAATTCCTTCGTTCAGGATTGCAGTAGAAATGGAAAGAAGAAATTGGAAACCGTTAAGGCAAGCATTAGACAAGAAGGACAGAAAAATGTTTGACGAAATGTTCTCTTATTCAAGATTGTATAATTCGGCATGTATGATGGCATGCAGGCCTGTCTTAGTGCATCCAATCCTTATGTCTATTATATTTGAACATTACAAGGACTTAAAAGAATTGGAGGTAAACTCCGTACGGAAAGTTAACTTTTCTTATTTTTAGGAGTCTTACGAATTAATTCCTTATCGATAAATCCTTGAAACGCAGGATCAAACCATTTCTCCATCTCTATTTTACTTTCCCATATTTCCCTTATTGTACCTTGTTCAAAAGCACTTTTCATCCATCGTAACCAACCAACCCATTCATTGTCGTTTAGGATTTTTCGCTGTCGCATATGAAACACGTGTGCAAGCATGAATAGTACATGATACGCGTATGCAACTTCAGAAGACCAGTGCTCTTCGACATTACTTACTACCCTTATGAGTTCCGGCCGATTAATTCCCATCTCCGTAATTCCAGCCATTCTTGCAGCGAGATCGTTGAGGACCTTTGTTTCGATATCTACAGAGAGAGTCTGCATCTGCCTCCTGGAGAAATACAGAATAACAAACAAAGTGGCAATTATTCCGATTGCTTCTCCCATGCCGAAATACTCGGCTAAACCAATTTCAGTCATTATTTGGATTCTGTAAATGCGTGTTCATAAGTATTAGTACCGAGTTCACGTCGTTCCTAAGTAAACAATTAAAAAAAATAAAATGTGGGATATGATTGAATATTGTAGCGGAACATAATTTGAATTTCTATGATGATTATTGCAATTGTAAATTCTATAAATAAAATAAAGCAAATTGCTAATAATTTTATTCGTTTATTATTGTTTGCGATTTCTTCCGTTTCCAACCCTTTTCTAAGAAATAATCCGTCTTAAATCTAGCGTCACCTTTGAAATCGTACCAATTTCCTTCCCTACCATCGTATCGAAAACGAATTTTCCCACTACTTGTCGACAGATACATAATCTCAACCTGATTGTTACCTTTTTCTAGCATCTCTATGTACATTTATTATCTCGCCTACGGATAGATTGGAATAGTTCTTGACTTTCGTCTGACATTGAATTAACATGCTCGACATACTTTTTTAGTGTTGACGTGCAGAAGTAAATAAACAGTTACACACCCACGAATCACAAAAACAATAGGTATTTACAAAAATTAAATGTTCCCTGCATAACACAGTGACTACACTTTTCTAAATTCTGGACAGACACACCTCTTACAAGAATGTGCAGTTTCTCCTCCAGTCAAATAATACTGATGATGATCTCTAATATGACCACAAACGCACAAATTGTATTTAACCTCCATCTTATTATTCTCGTGGAATAAAATGAGAAACTAAGGCTTTAATTTATCGTATTTTAAAATTTTTTATTTGTTTTTAATTTTAAAGCATTTGTCACAATATCTTTCAATCAATGAAATACCATCCATATCATAACTTGCTATCTTTGTAGGCATTTCTCGACATATGAAACAGGTACCGCCCATTATTTCTCTAATAAAGCGTCTTTTCAGATATTGTGATAAGTTTGGATCATCTAATTGTTTCTTTAAGAATTCTAAATTATCGTCTGAAATAATAATTGGCGTTATAGTTGGTTTTGGTTTTTTCATTAGTGGTTTACTTTATTACTCCAATAGGGATCAACTTCTCCGGTACCGATAGTCCCCTTGTCATAGTATAATTATAACACAATTAGGTATAATTATGCTTGCTTTACTTTCTTGATCTCAAATTCACATTCAATAAAAATATCTGAAACTGCCAAGGGAGTTAGAATTGATGTACATATTTATGCGACTGATAAACAAACAGCAATCAATGAAGCAATTGCAACATATTTAGAAACTAGACTAAAAGCAGAAAAGGAAAAGATACAAGTAGCACCAATGGACGTGATAAGTAAGTAAATGGTTGAAAATAAAGAAGAGAAAAAAATCTCAAATTTAAGCCCATCTGATAAAAGGGAAACACAGAGAAAATCACTAAAAGAAAAAGAAATGGAAGAAACCATCCAACATGAATTACTAGTTGCACCTAAAATATACTATGAAGATAACGAAGTAAATGATATTCACATATGGTTAGACACATTAGAAAATTACTCTGCAATATACATTGGCCCATTTATCAGTAAGGATGGCAAGGATAGCCATATTGGATTAAGATATACAATTGATAGTTCTAAAAACGCTAAGGCTAAGATTTCAAATGATCCGAAAGATGAAATTATATCGGATTGGTTAATTGCGAAATTTCAGAAAATTAAAGTGAACCACGATAAGTTAAACACCGGTATAATAATTCAAAAGATTTTTGGTGTCAAGGGCGCTGATGATGATAAGGTTGAAAAAAGCCTATACATTCCAATGGAAAGAATATACCATATTGTTACTAATGAAAATCCATATAATAAATTTGTAATTGAAAAATAGTTGATTTCATTCCAATAGCACCAGTGGAAGTGATTGAAAAGAAATGATATGTCATCGTGACCTCTCGAAATGGACTGTCATATCGTTAATGTTAACGGCTGCGACATTGATAATTGGACTTGTAATTTTGGTGACTAAGTAGTAAATGAATCTAAATGATTAATCTAACTCGGTTAACTCTCAAATAATCTCTCTATTAAATTCTTGTATACTTCTTTCAGTCTGTTCCATAAGTATGCTATTACAAGTTTTACCTACAAAGGATGATGAAATTAAACCACTCTTTAATAAATCGTCTATTGGATTTCCACCATTAAGAATTTGATCATTATGGTAAATACAATACTCAAGTACCCTCTGTATCATATCATCAGATTCAATCATTAAATCTGGATCGGGTTTTGCATAAATAGAAGGTAAAAATAAAGACATTGAAACAATCAGCAATGAAAGTAAGATTAGAGGAGTTCTCATAGTTCTTTACTTGTTTTCCAACAAAATAAATTTATCTAAAATTTTACACATGAACATGTTTGAATTCTCTACTTTTGTAATAATATTTACTTGTGTTTGTTTTTACTATATCTTATCTAAATGTTGCCCGAGGGAGAGGCATCAATTGAAGGATAGGTAACTCTTTTGTTTCTCTCCTTTGTCTAGCGTTTGTACCTAATCTATTTTATTACCAGAATCTAGCCTCTCTCTAATTACTTACATACGTGTATCCATAATAAGAACATTTAGAAAATAACTAAGTTATTCATTTATGCCTTATTCTGACTAGGGGATTAATAAAGTGGATCTATTTCTCGTATGATATAGGATAATTGTCTTTTAATTTCTTCTTTGCTGTTAGTTTCTGCTGTACTTTCATCAAGTGCCTTAACCATGTCATCTAAAAATGCTTTTAGTGTCGCTCTATGTTCTTTATTACTATAATATTTATTGACCATTACCGCCTTAGTATCCTTGTCTTCAATCCATCCAAATAATTTATTTAATGCATCTAATTTCAATTGTTCTTGTTTTTTATCTTCCTCATCCCATTTCTTAATTTGCTCTATATCACGGGGATTTTTTGATTTATAGAATTCCTTTTGATCATCGGTTGGTTCTTCAGCCATTTACAAAATCCTCCAGACTTGACAGTATGATTTAAAAACAGGACTGTTGAAAAGTAAGTTACGTACTTTCATCGATTTTTTGCTCCTTGATGGACCGATGGTAGTTGAATGCTGAGTTACTTCGGAATGGTCTCTGGTGCTTCAAACAAAAGAGACATTCCAATTTTATTTTTTTATTATCTTGACTATTACCCAGAATAGATTTTATGATCGGCTTGGAGATGGCAATCAGGACATTGATCCATATGAATCTCTAATGCTTTTATCAATGCGTTCATTTTACGTAAAACCGGAGTCAATTATTTAGTTGATCCGTCTCCCCCTTCTGCAGAAACTTCATACACATATGCCTTTTCGATGAGCCTTAAAAGATAACGACTCCTTGATATGTCGCCTTTATCCGCATCAATTTTTTTGAGGATCTCCTTTGGTAAAGAAAATGTAATTTCCTGACATTTCCTATTTGGATATTCTTCAAGTTGCTTCAACATGTTATGTATTTGTAGCAATTATACCTATGAGAACTAAAAGTGGAGGGGTAATTTAACTTTTTAAATATTACAACTTTCTATGCTATTTTATATAATAAATAGGTAGGTAGGTAAGTATATTGTGTATATTATATAATATTATATAATATTATACAATATTGTATAATATTGTATAATGGTAATAGAGACTACAATATCACTAGCGATAAAATGATTTAAACTCACTTAAATGATCTTGAGTTCAGATTTTTAAATAGTAGTCCATATCGATATTTGAATAAAAGTCAAATGTACAAGTTTGAAGTATAGTCTACAGAAAAATCAGGTTTTCTAATCTATGATGGCAGACCTAACTTTATGATTGAAAAATAATTATGTACTATAGATAATGATAATGAGATATTTGGAAGCCTTGGCCGGGATTTGGACCCGGGACCTTTGCCTTACCAAGGCAACGCTCTACCAGGCTGAGCTACCAAGGCAACTTGAAAACAACACATAGAACAAAAGTAGGGTTTCATTAAGATATCTAATAGTAAAGATTTCATCTATAACGTTTAATTACCATCTATTTATCAAATCTGATTGTTTCATGCGGGGGTTGTAGAGCCTGGCCAAATAGCAATATGGTTTGGAAACGCAGGACTTAAGATCTTATAAATTGGGGATCCTGTCCTTCAGGGGTTCGTGGGTTCAAATCCCACCTCCCGCACTCACGTCCTAAAAGGTCTATTCACGATATCAGTTTATGATTAGTTCTCTATTCAACTGATTTGTAAACTAATAGTATTATTGGTAATTCAGCGATTCAACTAAATGCTATTTGTTCTAGTTAAGTCATGTTCTTTTGATTGATATTCATAAAAAGAACAAGGTTCCTATTCCCTTAATTAGCAATGCTAAAAATAGCATTAAGAATGTAATAAATAGATTACATTTTTAAAGCAATTCTAATTCCATTGTTTAGAAATGAGTCAAGATAGCCAGATTCAACATAAAATGTGGATCCTAGATAGACATAATGAATAATTAAATATGAAAAAAAGAACTAGTAAACTATGGAGATAAAAACATCTCTGGATACGATTTCTGAAATATACAGAAAATTAGAAAATAATGTTAGCAAGTATAAAAAGATCATGGGTAGACCGCTCACTGCTTCTGAAAAAATTCTTGTAGGCCATATTCATAATTCGGATATTAAGAGTGAAATTCAATCTGGTTCGGATTACATCTTCCTAGATCCAGATAGAGTTGCATTGCAGGATGTAACAGGTCAAATGACCCTATTGCAATTCATGCAGTCAGGTCTCAAAAGGGTAATTGTTCCCACTACGGTTCATTGTGATCACTTAATTCAGGCTAGGATTGGTAGTGAGTCCGATACTAAACTCGCACTTTATGAAAATAATGAAGTTTACAAGTTTCTCGAATCAGCTTCAAAAAAATATGGGATTGGATTTTGGAAAGCAGGTTCTGGGATAATTCATCAAGTAGTACTTGAAAATTATGCTTTTCCAGGAGGTTTGATTATAGGTACTGATTCACATACACCTAATGCAGGGGGTCTTGGGATGATTGCAATAGGCGTAGGGGGCCTTGATGCTGCGGAAGTAATGGCGGGATTGCCCTGGGAACTTTTATGTCCAAAACGCATTGGTGTGTTTTTGACTGGGAAACTTAATGGATGGACATCTCCAAAGGACATTATACTTTATGTAGCTTCCAAACTTAAAGTCTACGGAGGAACAAATGCAATAATAGAATATTTCGGTCCTGGTGCAAGGACCATTAGCTGTACAGGAAAGGCAACTATTACAAACATGGGTGCAGAAATTGGTGCTACATGTTCTATATTTTCACATGATAAAAAGATGGATACTTATCTTCGGGCTACAGGCCGGGAAGGTATCGCAGATCTCGCAAATAAGTACAGAAATTTATTTGCACTGGATCAAGAATTAGAAGATGAGATTTCAAAAGACAGAGATAAAGCGCACGATTATTTTGATCAATTAGTTGAGTTAGACCTCTCTAATCTTGAACCTTATATAGTTGGGCCACATACTCCAGATTTAGCAAGGCCCATATCGAAAATGGCAAGTGACGTTGAAAAGAATAACTATCTTGATACGATTTCTGTGGCACTAATTGGAAGTTGTACAAACTCCTCATACGAAGACATGTCGAGGGCAACTGATATTGCCGAACAAGCAAAGTCAAAGGGAATAAAAGTAAAGGTTCCTCTGCAAGTTACTCCAGGATCAGAAATGATTCGTGGTACGATAGAAAGGGATGGACAGATGAAAGCTCTAAAGGATATCGGAGCAAATGTACTGGCTAATGCATGTGGTCCGTGTATTGGACAATGGAATAGACCCGAGCTTAAAAAAGGAGAACCCAACACTATAGTAACATCTTATAATAGAAATTTTCCGGGTCGTAATGATGGAAGAAGAGAAACAATGAACTTTATTGGCAGTCCTGAATTAGTTATAGCTTTAGCTTTAGGTGGAAGGCTTTCGTTTAATCCTTTAATTGATGAATTAGTTGCAAATGATGGTACAAAATTCAAACTAAAACCCCCCAAAACGGCACCAGAGGTCCCAGCGAATGGCTTTGTCTATAATGAAGATGTTTATCTTCGGCCTTTCCAAGAATCGGAAATTGGTGATGTAATAATCGATCCACATAGTTCCAGACTACAAAAATTGGAACCTTTCCCTCAATGGGATGGAAATGATTTTGAAAAGTTGCCAATACTGGTTAAGGTCAAGGGAAAGTGTACCACCGATCATATTTCACCTGCCGGTCCTTGGTTAATGTATAGGGGTCATCTAGACAAGATAAGCGATAATCTTCTTCTGGGTGCAGTTAATGCCTTTCACGAAGATCAAGTAGGTAAAGGTAACAATATTTTCACTGGCAAGATAGAATTATTGGCTCACATAGCACGTGAATACAAATCAAGGGGTATGAAATGGATGATTATTGGCGATAGTAACTATGGCGAAGGAAGTAGCCGAGAACATGCTGCAATGACTCCACGCTATCTAGGCTGTTGTGCAGTAATTGCAAAGAGCTTTGCGAGAATTCACGAGACTAACCTGAAAAAACAAGGAATACTCGCTCTTACGTTTGTAAACCCTACAGACTATGACAAGATATTAGAGGATGATAGATTAAGCTTATTGGACCTTAAAAATCTCCAAGAAGGTAAACCTGTTAAATGCATTATACACCACAGTAACGGCACTGACGATGAAATCTTGCTCAAGCATTCATATAACGTTTCACAGATAGAATGGTTTAAAGCTGGTTCAGCGCTCAATTTGATGCGAACTAAATAACTATTGTTACTCTAAAATTTTTGATGTCCTTTATTTCCCTCTTTCCTATTCGTTACCAACTGGATAAATAATCTATGCATTCTATAATCCCCGGATAATTCAGGATGAAAAGATGTGCCAATTATATTTTCTTGCTTGACTGCTACTATTTTCTCGTCAAACTTGCTCAATATTTCCACCTGCGGACCTACCGAAATTACAGCGGGTGCTCGTATAAAAATTCCTTTGTAATCATTTCCTATGCCTGATATATTCAACTTTGATTCAAATGAATCATACTGTCTTCCAAAAGAATTTCTCTCTACTTCAATATCTAATACACCTAACAACAATTGTCTTTTATTGCCCACAACCTTATCATAGGACTTTTTTGCCAATACAATCATACCAGCACATGTTCCCATCACAGGTAATCCTTCTTGTAGTATTTTCGTAATCGCATCTAATAACCCATTCTTTATTGCAATTAGTAAACCCATTACGGTACTTTCACCACCAGGGATAATCAAACCATCAATTTTCATAATTTCTTCAGGGTAACGAACAGAAAGAACTTTTCCTTTCAGATTCATTTCTTTTAATGCATTAGTTGTGGCTTTGATATTCTCTTCAATATCGCCTTGAAGACCTAATACTCCAATTAGTAACTCATTATTCATATTGTCGGTCCTCTTTCTTGCATCTTTAAATCCAAATTCTTAGTATCAAGCCCAAGCATTGATTTTTTTTCATCGATCATTTTTTGTGCCTCTAGAACTGTTTTAGGATCGTCAAAGTAAGTGGTTGCGATTACAACTGCTTTTGCTCTTTCAAGAGGATCTTCGGCTTTGAATATTCCAGATCCTACAAATATTCCATCACAGCCCAGCTTCATTAGTAGCGCAGCATCTGCAGGTGTCGATATTCCTCCAGCAGCAAAATTTACAACAGGCAACCTCCCCAGATTCCCAGTTTCTTTAACTATCTCAAAAGAAGATTGGATCTCTCTTGAAATCCTAATTAGTTCTTGATCATCGTTATTATCGTAAATTCCCTTTATTTTTTTGATTTCATTGTTTACCATTCTTATATGAGCTACTGCTTGTGATACATCCCCTGTTCCTGGTTCACCTTTTGTTCTTATCATTGCAGCACCCTCTTCTATCCGCCTTAGTGCTTCCCCTAAATTCTTGGCTCCATTTACAAATGGTGTAGTGTAATTCCACTTCCAGATATGTCTAATTTCATCGGCGGGACTAAGTACTTCACTTTCATCCACCATATCAACTCCTATCTCTTCAAGGATGCTAGCTTCAGAGGAATGACCTATTCTGCATTTTGCCATTATGGGGATACTCACAGAATCTAAGACTGATTGAATTACCTTTACGCTAGCAGTTCTAGCAACTCCACCTGCATGTCTTACATCGTAAGGAAGTTTATCCAAAACCATGACTGCTACTGCTCCTGCATCTTCTGCTATTTGTGCTTGCTCTACGTTAGTTACATCCATTATTACACCATGTTTTTGCATGTGGGCAAAGCCACGTTTTATCAGGGCGGTCCCACACAAAACTTCTTTAGTGTCAACTGTTGAAATTTTGATTCCCTTAGATGAGGGATATGAACCCGCTTGCGATATTGTCATCTACTGTTTTTTCTAATTTGCATTATTTAGGTATTAGTCTTTGAACAAAATCAAAGGCTATCAGAGTTTATCAGAGCTGACTCTCCTATTTCGACTCTCTAATAACTCCTCGACTGTATATCCTTCTGAATTTGATGAATTATCAATATTCTAAATATTCAACTGTTTAGTTGCCTGAGGTAAAAAGTTTCTTGTTTAAAGAACATCCCCACTATAAATGGAGAATAGAACTAAATAGACACTGATACTTAAATAATGTCGAATTTATGATAGAACCTTTGGACAAAGCTATTCTGACGGCAATTTATGTTTCTTCACTTGATTCAGAAATTTTGCCATTAGAATATATAAAGAACAGAACTACGATTTCAGAAGATCTGTTTAGACAAAAAATTGACAAAATGATAGAAGATGGTTTTGTAGAGAAATCTGATCCACTCAGGTTAACTTTCCTAGGGAGAGGTTTATTAAAAATTGTATTGATTGGAGGAGTATTTGATATTGTGCATCCTGGTCACATACATACATTAAAGGATGCGAAAAGTCAGGGCGACATATTGGTTGTCGTGGTAGCAAGGAGTTCAACTGCACTTAAAATTAACAAACATAGAAAAATATATCACGATGAATATCTTAGGAGAGAGCTAGTTTCATCCATTAGATATGTAGATTATGCAATCATTGGAAGAGAAGGTACATTATATGATACAGTAGAATTTGTAAAGCCCGATATTATCGCCTTAGGATATGATCAGATACATACTGAAAAAGAAATTGCAGTAAATTGTTCAAAGAGAGGCATAAATACTCAAATAATCCGCTTAAACACCCCAGTCCCCGGCTCTAAAAGTACCCAGATTAAGGAAGAATTGGGTCATTCAATTTATGATATATGATTCTGTTGTATTTTTGGATGCCTGTAAAGTTACTTTAACATTATCACCGTTCTTTAGACCCATTAGTTGTTTGATATTAACAGGAGCAATGATTTCCAGCATGTTCTTGTCATGGTGAGTTCGTTCAAGAATCAACAGGTCCGACTGAATATCTACATTGTCGTTCATGATTGCAGAGTAACACTTGACCCAGCCATAAGTTCGTTCGGAATCACTGAAGCCATCAATGAATTGATAGCCAAATCTTTCAATTTTTTCTCTATTTTCTAACGACAGTGGATCAAATATTCTAATATTTAGAGTGCCTGGAAAGGGTATATAACCAATCTTTTTTTTAAATTGCTTTCGATATCCTTCAAGACTCATGTAGTACTTACCCTCACCCATTCCGGAAACCAGAATGCCATTAAAATGAATATTTCCTGGAGGTGAATTCAGTGCCATATTAAGAAACTCTGACATTTTTTTAACAGATGAGAGACCTTCTTCTGTTACCCTGATCATATAACCATGTCCTTTCTTGATACGTTCTACATATTTCATTTCTTGCAATTCCAAAATTATTTTTGAGGCTGCTTGCTGTGACTTGTTTATTTCTATTCCAATATCCGTGCTGGTAAATTCAATAAAATTATCCTTCGCACCTTTAAGCAATAATTTGGCTAGCGTTATTATGTATTCAGACTTTATATCTTGCATCTTATTCTTTAATTGCCAATACCGATCTGTTCAAATGTTCTTACTGTGATTTCCGGTGATTTCTTTAATTCGGCCATCCTATGGCCTACTACATACTCAATGCCTGCTTTGTATGCGGCATCAATTAGTCGTTGCGTAATAATTCCATCCATCACTAGATACCTAGCACCTTCTAAAGAATCCAATCTTTTGATTATTTCTGATACTGGTACCTTTAACAATACCTGCTTCGAGTTATCCAATATCAATGCCTCCAAGGTTTCATTGATTTGTGGATACGCTTCTTTAATGGCTGAAGTTATTTGAGGATCATCTTTTGCTTTTCCACCATTGTCAAAATTGGGAGCATCCTGATATGCTAAATTATTATTTTCATAAATTTTTGATTTCTTTGTGCTCTTCTGATGCTGAACTGGAACCTCATATTGTTCGGTTGTAGGTTCAATTACATCCTTAAGTATATCAGATATCTCCAATGGAGTACACTCTTCTACTTCTTTACCAGCTGGAGCTCTCAAGACTTTATCAATTTTAACCAGTCCTTGCAATTCTTTTAAGATCAAGTCAGCTGCCCTATCACCATCTAAAAAAGCTATAACTTTCTTTCCTGATGTCAAGTTCGTAATAGTTTCATCAATTTTAGCTCCTTCAATAGCGATGGAGTTATCAAAACCTGCTCGTAAAAGGTTAATCACATCGGCCCTCCCTTCAACAAGTATTATGTATGGTGAATCAAATACACCAGTTCCACATGCTAGCTGGGCTTTTCCAAATGTGGTTAGTTTTCCTGGTTTGCTTGCATCATATACATCGCGCAGCATTTCTTCTCCTTCACTAATTGTCTTTGTTGCCCATTCTTGAATTATTTTTTTGGCTCTATCTACAATAATTTTTTTCTTAATGGCTCTTATGTCATCAATACCGACTAACAGAAACTTACCCTGAAAAGGTCCAACTTTATCTATGCTTTCAATTGCAGCAGATATTAATGCAGCAGTGGAAATGTCAGTGCTCATAGGAAGCAGTGCGTCCCCCTTAGTTGTATTCGATTTGGTATCAACATTTACTTCAATTCTACCAACCTTTGATACTTTTTGCAACTCATTCAGATTCATCTCAGGGCCTAGTAATCCCTCTGTCTGGCCGAATATTGCGCCAATTATATCGGCCTTTTCTACTATCCCATCAACTTCGAATTTAAGTTTAACATGATATTTTACTATACCAGTATTAGGCAATTTCAAACCCTCATATTTGTAAATACGATGGTAAGCTTATCTTGCTTGAATATAAGTGCTTTGACATATTATGAAATAGATTTCAATACCATTTTTTGCGTCAAATCAAATTAAAGATGTCTAGAAATATTTCATATTACCTAGCACTCGAATAAAAAAATTGGACCGATCTTTTATCATTAACTCTGAAGGACTCAAATATTTGCCCAAGATATTTCAGGATGCTAAATATTTTATCTTAGAAATTTATGAATAATTGAGCTTCATTCCAAGAAAAGATTAATTATGTGAGCTTGAGTTCACGTACTGAAGAATGACTGATTGGGATCTTATAACTCCAGGTATAGGACTTACATCTATTGGTATTGTAGGAGTCGGTGTCTCACTTTCTGGAATTGCTCATACATTTACAGAAGGAATGCATGCCGTTAGCCTTCTTACAATGTTTATTGGATTGATCTTCCTGGCTGCTGGAATCTTCAAAGATGGATTCCCAACTTCAGCAAGAGCTAAATCTGCGACTTTTATTACGTTAGGTTTCCTGGTTACCTTTGGACTTGCCGCTGCGATTACTATTAGCACCAGAATACCAAGTATCTTTGCTTATATTGGACTCATGTTAATAATCTCAATACCTGCTACAGTACTTACTGTTGCGTCGTACAAAAGGACGCCTTACTTTAAGGCTATAGCAGTAATATTCGTTATTGCCGCAGTAGTTGGTGCATCTACATTTTATGTATTTGGATTAGTTACGCCAAAAGCTCAACAAGAAAACATCGATAGCGCAGAAGCAAAACAGAATGAAACCTCTTCAGTTAGAAATATTACGAATCTCGTAAAATCTACTATTCTTCCCGGTTCTTCTGCACAAGGAAATCCCAGTTTTGAACCAGTTAATATAAAAGTTCCAAAGGATGGAGGAATAGAATGGACCAATAATGACAATGTTCCTCATACCGTAACAAGTTTAATAGACGATGGTAAAACATTTGATTCTAAGACTATTAAACCAAACGCCACTTACATTCTTGATGCCATGAACCTTAAGGATGCGCAATATGATTATTTCTGCACCTTACATCCTCATATGAAAGGAAAGATAACAGTAGGCTAAACTGGAACTAAAGCTGACAAACTAAAATACGTTACCAAATAAATATAATATCAAGTCATATATATGAACAGCGATGTCAATATTTGTGTGGAAAAATTGATCAATAGATGACTGAAATAACATTACTAATTACTGAAAACCAAGTCAATTCCTTGATACGTTCCACTAGAAAAAACCTCCCTAATGAGTCTTGTTCTCTTCTCTTAGGAGATATAGTCGATAGTGAATACCGGGTCAAAATATTAAAAGAAATGAACAACATAGCGAATTCGGAATACTCCTTTAATATAGATCCCGATGAACTCATGAAAGTTTATCAATGGGCATCTAAAGAAGAACTGAATTTAATAGGAATCTACCATTCCCATTTAGAAGGTTCAAAACCCTCAGCGACCGATTTGACTTACATGCGAATTAATCCGGTAATATGGCTCATATACGAACTATCTGAATCAATATTTAGAGCCTATATATTGGTGGATGATAACTTGAAAGAAGTAAAAATAAAGTTTTCTACGGGCTAAGCCTCTCAGTATCCCTAGGATAAAGCACAACTTCTCTAATGTTTGTGGAATTAGTGATCATCATCATAAACCTGTCAAAACCAAGCCCACATCCAGAATGCGGAGGCATTCCCCATTCAAATGTCTGTAAATGGTCAGAAAAACTCTTAGGGTCCAGTCCTTTTTCAAGTAATTTATTTCGCAGTCTTTCTGAATGGTGTTCTCTGGTTCCACCAGAAACAATTTCTAAATATCCATACTGCAAGTCAAAGGATCTTGAAAGTTCAGGTTTTTTTTCATGTTCTAGTATATAAAATGGTTTTAGTTTTGTGGGCCAATCAGTTATGAAATAAAAACTTGGGTAAATCTCTCCAAGTTTCTTTAATGCAGGGTCAGAAAGATCTTCCCCAAATTCTATTTTTTCTCCTAAACTTTTTAGATCCTCTAGACATTTTTGATACGTAATTCTTGGAATCTTATCAATCAAAATTTCTTCTTTATTTTCAAATAATGTCATCTCTTTGTTGCGATGAACAAATAAATCATTTATTGTGGAAATAACTAATTCTCGTACAATATCCATAATGTCTCCGTAATCAAGAAATGCTGCTTCTAAATCAACGCTTACAAATTCTGAAAGATGTCTTACTGTATGCGAGGGTTCGGCTCTAAAATAAGATGAAATTTCAAATACCCTTTCAAGTCCCAGCGTGAGTTGTTCTTTGTATAACTGTGGGCTCTGAGCCAAATATGCCTTCTTTGAAAAATATTCAAAGCCAAAAAGATCGGCACCACCCTCAGTAGCGCTTCCTATTATCTTGGGAGTATTAACCTCAACAAACATTCTTGAATAAAGGAATTTACGAATTAAATTAAGTACATATGATCTAGTTTTAAAAATATTGGAAATTTTATAGTTCCTCAAATCGAGAGCTCTTGAATCTAGTCTCTTGTCCATAGATGATTTGACCCTTCCCGTAGGATCAATTGGGAGTGGGTTTGCTGCCTTTGATAAAAGTTCTACTTTTTCTACTTTGATTTCTACCTGAAAATTTTCAGCTTTAGTCTCTTGAATAGTTCCTTTTACCAGGATAACGCTTTGCCTAGGTACATCTCTAAGGGTAGATAAAAGTTCTCCAGTAAGTACCCCTTGAAAGTTTCCTGTCATATCTCTAACGCTTATGAAGCCAATTTTTCCCATATCTCTGAAATCTTCAATCCATCCAATTAATGTCAAATTTTGGCCAATGTGATCCTTACTGATTGAGGAAGCAAATATCCTACTCATAGTATTTTCATTTCAAATAGATTCACTTTCCAGAGATTTCAACAACAAGTTCTATGTTTCTTATCACATTGACGATTTTCTTTATTTTTTCAATTATGCTAATGAATTTTTCATAATCTTTACTTTCTATAGTAACCTGTGTTACCTGGTTTCCATCTGGCAACCAAATCATGTTAGTTTTCAAAATTCTTATAGGAAAGAAAAGATTTTCAAGAAACCTTCTTATCGAACTATTTGCTTCTACAAACCATACTTTCCCGTTAAATTCTTTCTCAACTGAATTTATTAATTTATCATTTGAGTTTATGTGACTTAAATTTGAGTCCTTTAAAATAAGTACATAATCCTCGTCTATCTTTTGCGAGCTAATTAAATTGAGTTTATCTATATCTTGATTCTTATGGGAAAGTTTGATAAGTTTGATGGAACTTTCGACATCGCTTTTAGATAGTTCCCCATTTTTCAATCTGCTTTCACATTTTGGACACAAAACACCAGTCTTAGCATCAAATATGCAAATGGGTACTTTCAACTAATCATCAATTTGTTTAATATTTTTACCATATATATGTCCAATAGATCTTGATAATTAGAAAATAAGATTAGATGAAATAGATACTTATACTGTCATGACCGATAAACACTTGTTTGGATCCCGCTTTATCTGTAGATTGTTTAAAAGTTTACTATTTTTCCGATCTTGGAATAATTAAGGCCGTTGATGATGTTAGTTTTAGTATTAAAAAAAATGAATCAATCGGAATTGTTGGTGAATCCGGATGTGGAAAAAGTACGTTAGGAACAGCACTCCTACGATCAGTTCCATATCCAGGCAAGTTAGTCAACGGTCGAATTATCCTAGATGGCGAAGATATTACGAAGATGTCAGATGATGAATTTAATAAAAAAGTGAGATGGAAAAAAATTTCAATGATCTTTCAGGGAGCGCTGAATTCTTTAGATCCAGTTTTTACGATTGGATCACAAATGAAGGAGATTTTGCAACAACATGGTTATTCCAATGACTATTCTGAAATAATCGCAGATTCTTTGAGCAGTGTATTATTGGAACCAAGTATCATAAAAAAATATCCACATGAATTGAGTGGTGGCATGAAGCAAAGAGTTTCAATAGCAATGTCATTGTTACTGAATCCTAAGATATTGGTTGCGGATGAGCCCACTACCTCTCTAGATGTTATGGTTGAATCTCAGATTATTAACCTTTTAAAAAAATTAAAAAAAGATCGAAATATGTCGATAATATTCATTTCCCATGATTTAGGGGTCATTTCAGAAGTATCAGAAATCATTGCTATCATGTATAGAGGGCAAATAGTTGAATTGGGAAAAGCGTATGAAATTTATAAAAATCCAAAACATCCGTATACAGAAAAACTTGTATCGTCAATTACCAGTATAAAAAACAAGGAAAGTAAGTTCGAATTTTTGCGCGAAAAATCACTAGATCTAACAAGAAAAGAATCAGGTTGCAAATTCTATGATGGTTGTCCTTATGCAAAAGAAAAATGTCGAGATGCTCCACCAGTAATAAATTATAAGAATGGATTTATTCGTTGCTGGTTATATGAATAGAACTAGTCTAATGCTGGTAGATTATTACTTGCTTTCATCCACTCAAGACTTTTTTTCTTCGTTAGATTGATGGTAAAACCTGAATCATAAGAATTTTAAACTCCATTTATTTAATAGTCTACCGAACATGAAAGTCACAGTTTCTGCAATAAAAGCGGATATTGGCGCCATCGGTGGCCACACTAGACCTAGCGATAAATTGATAGAAGGAGTTAACAAAGTTGTAAAAGAGAACTCAAAATTATTACTTGATTATTACATAGGATATACTGGAGACGATATACATATTATTATGACTCATACAAGAGGAATGGACAGTAAAGAGATTCACAAGATGGCATGGGATGCGTTCACGGCAGGCACGAAAATTGCAAAGGATCAAGGTTTGTATGGAGCTGGACAAGATTTGCTGAAAGATGCTTTTTCTGGAAATGTGAGAGGAATGGGTCCAGGGGTAGCTGAGATGGATATGGAAGAAAGACCCAGTGAAGTATTTTGTGTTTTTGCTGCGGATAAGACAGAGCCAGGTGCGTTTAATTTCCCGTTGTGGAGAATGTTTGTAGATGCAAGAAGCAGTACGGGTCTATTGATAAATGAAAGGTTAGCTGAGGGAGTCAAATTTAAGATAATGGATGTTATGACGGGAAAAGTTGCGGGTCTAAAATTATGGGAAGATAAGCCAGAATTGGAAACAGCCTTAATGTATCCTGGTCGATATGTAGTACATTCAATTTTTTCATCTGACGGGGAACAGATTGTTTCTGCATCGACTGATAGATTGCACAATATAGCAGGAACATATGTTGGTAAAGATGATCCGATTGCTATCGTGAGGACTCAGAAAAATTTTCCTGCAACCGAAGAAGCAGGAAGTGCTTTTAATAATCCTCATTATGTTGCAGGAAATACAAGAGGAAGTCATCATATGCCATTGATGCCAGTTAAACTCAATTCAGCAGCCAGTTTAAACTATGCAATACCAATTATATCATGTCTTGTATTCAGCATGCACAATGGACTTCTAACTGGGCCTCATGATGGTTTTGGTACAGCAGATTGGGACCTTCAAAGGTTATGGGCTTCAGAACGAGCAATGATTATGCGCAATCAGGGATTTATTCATCCCGCTACTCTCGTTCCAGAAGAGCTGGAGTACAACAAAGGGTATGAAGCAAGAATGGAAAAACTAAATAGCAAGTTTCAAGATCCTACCTAAAATTTTGTTATGATCACTTTCGATAAGCCATTAGTAATAAATCTCAAAAATTACTACGAGATATCGGGAGATAATTCAACAAAAATTGTTGAAGATGCAAAGAGGGCGTCCGTGTTGAACCAAACAGATATTATAATTGCTCCTCCCCCTTCTAGTATTTTGGCATTATCAAAAATAAAAATTCCAATAATAAGTCAGCATGTAGATGACGTACCTGTAGGGGCAACAACCGGATTTATTGTACCTGAAATTGTTAAATCTTATGGTGCCTTAGGTTCAATAATTAATCATAGTGAACACAAAATAGAACATGTGCAAATCAAAAATCTAGTTAAACGGCTACATGATTTGGAGATGGTTTCGATTGTATGTGCTGCTGATTTGGATGAAGTAGATTCAGTTTCACGATTTTCGCCGGATTTCTTGGCGATTGAACCACCTGAGCTTATAGGAAAAGGAGTAGCAGTTTCAAAGGCAAATCCCTCAATCATTAAGGATTCCTTAAGAGTAGCAAAAAGAAATTCACCGGCAGTTCGAGTCCTTTGTGGAGCAGGCATTGTTGATAAATATGATGTCGAAAAAGCCCTTGAACTTGGGGTAGAAGGTATCTTGATTGCTAGTGGGATCGTGAAATCCTCTTCATGGTATAATAAAATTCTTGAATTATCTTCAGCTTTAAAATAAATAAATTAGGAAATAAAGTTTGAAGGAATAGTAGCCTTATACACCTATTTCCTTTGCTATTTTTACGATTTTTTTGCCATCGTTAGTTAGTCTGTTGAACACTTTATTCTTGACAGTCTTTCGATCTACTAATCCACGCTTTTGTGCCTTAAGTAGCAGCTTGTGTCCATATCCATAGGCACCCAACTTAGTTAACAGTTCTCTAGTTGGATATTCTCTTCCGGAGCCAATTGTCTTCAGTAACTTTACCAGTGCCCTTTCTTCAACAAGGATTTTTAACAGTCTTGTGTCTTTCATCGCACATTAATATATATCACTAATTATATAATCGTTACACTTTACTAGATACAAATATCCATATCTTTGACTTCAAAAGCCGTCCAACAATATCAAATTAGAGAAATATTTAGACATTTCTACTATTATAACAATATAAACGTTCTATTCTATTATACGTTTATACTGTAGGTAAAGCAAGTTATAGAGCACAGTAGGTATCCAAAACAAACTTTAAGAGCTCGTAGAATTTTCGAAAACTTAAAAATCATATAAACCTGATGATCTTTTGAATAGTATTGGACCAAAAACAGATACTACCCTAACAGATAGTATTGAAAGGAACACCACTTTGATCCAAGTTTTATATTTAAAAATTTAATTTCCAGTATGAAAAATATTTTTTTTGAGTTTTTTGCATGGGTATGGGTAGATACTTTTCTGTAGATTCTAGCCATCAACATGAATGATTACTTTATTAGGACTAATTACCGTATAATTGACCGAACTATCGGCTGAATAGTACCAGAATTGAGTTATCTTACTAAACTAAACATTTATAGATTCTTATTTAAGAAACAAAAATACGATTTTGCCTCGACAATACCACTTTATTACCTATTTTTATTTGAGTTTCTAATAGATAAGCGTTATTATAAAGACTGTCTGAATTCTAGAAAAACTATTGATAATAAAGAATCTGCTAACATTAGGAGTAAAGATGGCCTTAAAAATTGGTAAAGAGATTCAAGATGACGAATCAGTAAAACCAAATGTAGGTAATGGCGTACAATGTAATCAATGTCAAAATTATACGCTGGTCCTAGATGTACTCTCAAGCGAATATGTTTGTAGCTCTTGTGGGTGTGTTTCGAGCGAGAAAATCTACAACAATGAGCTGTCATATTTTGAAAAAAGCGAATATAAGGATAAATCCCGTATAGGTATGCCAGAATCACTAACAGTTAGTCATAAGGGACTGTCTACGCTAATTGGATTAAATGATACCGATGGACGAGGAAAAATGTTAGATCCAGGACAAAAAGAAACGATTCAAAGATTAAGAACATGGAACAATAGATCTCAACTTAATGATTCAATTTCAAGGAACCTGGACAAAGCCCTAAAATATCTGAACAATTTTGGCGACAAGCTCTACCTGAGTCCAGCCGTTATGGAAAATGCGGCGTATATATATCGTAAAGCGGCAATACGAAAATTAGCGAAGGGGAGGTCTACCGTCTCGCTTGTTGCGGCATCTATTTATGCAGCTTGTAGAGAGATAGCAATACCAAAAACAATATCAGATATAGCTTATGTGTGCAATCTTCCTACCAAGGAAATCATGTCACACTATAAATTGATCTTGAAAGAACTTTCCTTAAAGATTCCCGTTATTCAAGGAATTGATTATGTAACACTTATTTCAAATAGATTGAAACTTACTGAAAGGACAAAAAGGGAAGCCCTTAGAATTTTCTCACTAGTTCAACATAGCAGAATTTCAATTGGAAAAAATCCACGTGCTTTTGCTGGAGCTATAATTTACATTGCATCACAAGATTGCAATGAATTTTTGCGACAGGTTGAAGTGTGTCAAGTGGCAGATATTTCTACAGTTTCATTAAGGAAAAGATGCAAGGAAATAAAAACAATTTTAGATTGTCAACAAGTCAACAATGAGATATCGTGACAGTTTATTACTGATTTTTTCATAATTATTTTTTATTTTATTTTTAATATAAAATTTTTAAAAATAACATTTTTCAGTACACAAACAAAAATGTTATAATATGGAGTACAATAGAGTTCATAATTAAAGAATGGTTCCTGAAAGATGTTCCATAATGGTCAGTGGAAAAGTTTGTATCCAGCATCCTTCACATATTGTATCTGTATTATTTGAAAAAGAAGAGTATATGATAGCTTTGGTTTGCAATGATCACATTTTATTGATGAAGCGGAAAGCAATTTCAATGCAGAAATCTGGAAAAATAAACAAGGGAAAAATAAGATTCCAAAAAATAAAACCCGTGGTAACTGCTTGTGTTCTTAATTTAAAAAATATGGATTAACGACGTAGTGTCTACAAGAATAAAAGTCACGTAATTTTTTAGGGCAAAATTTAAACAAACATTAGTTAATCTTATTTTATGGAACAAGAATTGGCAAAAAAAATAGAATAAAAAGTTATTCTAAATTTTGTAGTTGAATCTTGTCATTTAAGTTTCTATTTAATAGTTTCACTCCAGTTATATTGCATAACTTCATGTAATGGACAATGAAAAACAGGAGCAAGTACGGAGTGATAGCGGCAATATTGAGATCTGCAATAAGGGAAGAGACTAGAACAAAAATCATGTATAAAGCAATGCTAAGTAATGACCAATGTAGAAACTATATCGATTCCCTTTTGAATTTTGGTCTGATTATGGGACAGAATAATGGATCAAAGATGGTTTATAAAGTTACAAACAAGGGCGCTACGTTTCTAGATTATTATGATCAAATGATGCATCTTTTACCCATGTCATTGGATGAGAACTCTGATCAAGGATATTACAAAATAGTAAGTTACAAAACATGAACTAGTTGGATCTGTGGCACCCTATTAGCAACTCTTACTCCAAATAATGCTGAAGAAGGAGTTGAACACTTTAAGAAAAGAGTTCCCCACTTTAGGATAAATTTTAAATGAACATCTGCTACTGAATAATATTTTTCTAGATTACCATTTGAACTTAGAATCAAAAGCGAAAGCTCAAATTTTTTCTTAATGAATCTACAATAATCTTCCAGCTCGGAATAAGTTGATATGAAATTATCCAAAGAATTTGATTCCATCATCATGACTATTTTCCCTTTTTCTCCAAATCCTAAAAGTATCTCAGTCAAATATTTATAAAAACTATTTTTTTCTTTTATTTTATTTTGAGTTGAATTTTCGTGTGAATCATGAAGTTTTTTCAATGTAAATAATTTATAATAATTTTGAACGTTAGATTTGTATGAGGGTATCAATTTGTCTTTTAAAGTAGAATCTAAAAGTAAATGGTAATGCCTTTTTGAAAAATTATGCAACAGATCGTTTAAAAATAATAGGAATATATCGTTTGATAAAATGTTATCCTTTTCAATTGTTACTAATCCATTCTGTGGTAAAGTACCTCCGATGTAATTGTCAAGATCGTCATATCCTGTTTGCAATATTTGTTTGGAAAGGTTTGTTTCTCTTTGAATTTTTTCACTTGTGTTCTGGATCTTAAATTCTCTTGGATCATAGCTATCAAAACATCGCAAAATTCTATCTTGCAGAGAAAAGAAATACAAGGATCTCTTGATTGGAATTCCCCTTAATTTTTTGAGAAATAGGCTTCTAATTCGTATTTCCTCCATAAATTGATAATTCAGTTCCACAACTCCGTCTACAATATATTCTAAACTGGATTCCACTGATTCTTCACTAGTAAAAATTAATTTTGCCTTAGCTCTTTCTCTCCAAGTTTGAAGTACTCTTTCGTTGTTTAATCGTGCTTCTCTATCCATTAATGAAGCAACAGAATCCCAGCTATCAATTATTATGACAGGATTCTTAACGTCCATCAACTGATTTGTTACCCTTTCAAAAAGCGATTCAGGTTCATCCAGACGCGCATCTTCGAAAGAGGAAAGATTTTGTCTAACCTCCTGATTGTCAATATCCTTATCCGGTTCTTTAATGAATTTTCGCAACCAAGGGTAGTGTTCAACTAATTGTTTTGGAGACGATCTGGTAGAAATGTAGAAGAAATTGTTTTTTTCTTTTAAAGAACGTAATATACTAAGTGCCAGAGTAGTTTTTCCAGTACCCGACCTACCCTTAACAAGTAAGGAATAAGTGTCATTTTTCATAAATTCTCCAAGTTCAAAAGGAATATCAAGAAATTTATGATTAGATCTATTAACTATTTTCGCCATTTTTGTTCTACATCGATGTGACATTATTCACACTTACAGATATTTAATAAATTTCCTAGAATCTTATTCTTGATTTTTACACATTTATCGATTCGATATCTACGTGAGATTATTCTCGCGATTTTTATGAATTAATTATCATTGAAATCCCAATATATAATTGCCAATACACTCACATATTATCACAACTTACGATCAACTACAAGTAGGTTTTCGTTCAAATTTCTGATAAATTTTTTATGAAAGCTTCAGTTATTGTTTTTTATCGTTCAGTGTTCTTAAAACTGATTTGCAAGCCTTTTGGTAAACCTTCAATACTTTAAAATAAAGTATACTGGTGATTTTGAACATGGTAATTATTGAGGCTGAGAATAATACTTCATCCTTGAAAACTCAGCTGTTGGTAGATTGTGTTTTTACTGACGAAGTTTCATCCTTGTCATTATCAGAGATTACCTCAGACTTTGACCCATTAATTCGAGAGATTATTGCAACAAAAGAATTTACCGCTAAGGATGGTACAATATCCCTCATTCATAATAACGCAGGCTCCAGTATAAAACGGGCTTTACTGTTAGGCATGGGAGATAAGAAAAATTTTGATCCAGAAAGAACCAGAAATTTGATTGGAAAAGTCGTTAATAAATCAAAGGAATTAGGAATAAACGAATTCGTATTAATTCCATTTAAAAATAAGGATAAAGGACATCTATCGGCTACGGTAGAGGGAATCAAGTTATCAGACTATTTGTTTAATAACTACAAAAGTGATGAAGATAAGAATGATTTAAATCAAGTCAGGATCTTAACAAAAAATGATTTAAAAAATAACCAGAAAATTATTCACGATTCGTCAATAGTATCTGACGCAGTAATATTTTCTCGCAACATAAGTAATTTGCCCCCAAATGATTGTTCGCCAAAAGATCTTGCAAATTTTTCAGCCACCCTGTCAAAGAATCAAAAGATCAAAGTGAGAGTCATTGAGAAGGAGGAGATGGAGCCCTACGGATTAGGAGGTATTCTGGCTGTCGGCAAAGGAAGTTCCAGTTCGCCAAAATTAATAATAATAGAATATTCAGGTTCAACAAAAAATGAGAAGCCAATAGTAATTGTTGGTAAGGCAGTTACCTTTGACACTGGAGGGATTTCAATTAAACCTTCCGAAAAAATGGACGAAATGAAATATGACAAATGTGGAGGATGTAATGTATTAGGAATCATGAAAGCTGTATCTGATCTCAATCTTAATAGTAACGTAATTGGGATGATACCAGCAGTAGAGAACATGCCTTCGGGAAATTCATACAGGCCGGGCGATATAATTAAGATGTATAACAGAAAAACTGTAGAGGTGTTAAACACTGATGCAGAGGGTAGGATAATCCTGGCAGATGCACTTGCGTTTGCCGTAAAAACTTTTGCACCAAAAGCTATTATTGATATGGCAACCTTAACAGGTGCCGCAATAATTGCTCTGGGTACAAATGTAGCGGCATTGGTAGGGAATAATAAGGAATTAGTAACGAAAATTATTGACTTTTCAAATCAAACTGGTGAAAAAATTTGGGAACTACCGCTATATGATGAATACAAGGAACAATTGAAAAGCTCAACTGCAGATATGAAAAATATTGGAGGTAGATCGGCAGGAGCTATTACTGCTGCGGCATTCTTATCCAACTTCGTTGAGGATACTCCTTGGATACATTTGGACATTGCAGGTACAGCGTGGAATCAAGAGGGAACTAAGGAAAAAACATACAACCCTAAAGGAGCTACTGGTTTTGGGATTAGAACGATTGTAAAATATATCATGAACAATAACCTAGAGTAAAAATGGATTCAGAGACACTAATATAACTACTATTTTGATGTCCTTGCCAATTCTTCAAATTAAAGAAATTGTCGAATTATTAAGTTTGGAGGATATCAAGTGCAGAATTGGATGCTTTGATTTTGATATAGCTCCAATATACAAGCCTTACTTTGAAAAATGGTTGGCAAATAGAGATGGCTTTATTTGTATGCTGTCTGGTAACATAGACTACGTTGGATCAGAAGATGTTGTGAGAATGGGTCCGTTTCATAATGTTTATTGTCTAGTCAAAAATCAGTATTTGATTGAAAACGATCTTAATCACCAAAATCTTTTGAATTCTAGACTTTACTACAGTTTAACTGATGGGTCCGTTTCATAATGTTTATTGTCTAGTCAAAAATCAGTATTTGATTGAAAACGATCTTAATCACCAAAATCTTTTGAATTCTAGACTTTACTACAGTTTAACTGATGGGGTCGTCAATGAAGTAGGCTGGAGTGGTAGCATATTAGCATCTAAATTGACTAATAACCAACATGTTAGGAATTTCTTATTTCAGAACTTACTGTCTGAAGTGACAAGAACTATATCTGTTCGCGTAGTTAATCTTGCTTGTCTAATAGAGTGTAGAATCTGGCATCCCAAAGAATTTGTCTTTCTTTATGGAATTTTAGACAATATAGCAATGAATATACAAGATTTACTTAAAGATATACATGTAGGAGAAAATATCAATCGCTAACCGATTATTGACATAACAAATCGTAAAGTATATGGCATATCAAGATGCCAGCACTGCTGCTTCCCAACCACTCACGTAGATCAGTAACACAGCAGCGTTAACAGGTTTGACTTCCGGGTTCGGAATGGGACCGGGTCGCACCCTATTACTATGGCCGGCTTGAACACGTTAAGCATTAAGGGATAATTTAAGCTTACTTTACGAAAATCTTCCTGAAAGCAAGAAATTAACTTTGGAAATTGTTTGGGCCTCAACAATTATAATGTATTCTTTCATAATTATAAGTGCAGTAACCTATGAACTCTAATTCTACTCACAGGGTAGCCGTATTGGACGAAGATCTCTGTCAGCCAAAAAAATGTGGACTGGAATGTATTGTATATTGTCCGGTTAACAAAACTGGTGGCGAATGTATTGTCCAAAGAACTGAAGATGGAAAGGCGGTTATTTCTGAAGATCTGTGTACAGGGTGCGGAATTTGTATTAAAAAATGTCCATTTGATGCAATAGTAATAGTCAATCTAGCTAAAGAAATTGGAGAGCACAAAATACACCAGTATGGTATAAATTCATTCAGACTTTATCATATACCTTTACTCAAAAAAGGTTCAGTTATAGGACTTTTAGGACGAAATGGAATTGGAAAATCCACACTTTTAAATATATTATCTGGAAATATCAAACCAAATCTTGGAAATTATGATTCTGAAGTGGAATGGGATGAGATTATAAAAAATTTTCAAGGAACAGAGTTAAAGCCTCATTTTGAAAAAATTGCTTCTGGGAATTTACGAACATCAATCAAGCCTCAAATGGTTCAATTGATTCCTAAAGCATTCAAAGGAACAGCACAAGAGCTACTGAAGAAGTATGATGAAAGAGGAATGGTCGATTCGATCATCGACCAATTATCTCTCAGCAAGTCTTTGGATCGTTCAGTATCCGAACTGAGTGGTGGAGAATTACAACGATTAGCAGTGGCGGTAGCTGTCAATAAAGATGCAGACTATTATTTCTTCGATGAACCTTCATCTTATAATGATATTTATCAGCGTCTAGCAGTTGCAAGAACAATAAAACAGCTCGCAAGTGAAGGCAAAAGTGTAATGGTTGTAGAACATGATTTAACGCTTCTTGACTATCTCTCTGACTATATCCATATATTGTATGGCGAACCAGGCGCATATGGAATTGTTGCGCCAATACAAGGTACAAGAGTAGGTATAAACGGTTTTTTGGATGGCTATATCCCGGCAGAAAACATCAGATTTAGAGAGAAATCGTTTAAATTCGATGGTTCGAATAAAAATGAAGAATTAATAGCAGATAGGCCTTTGACAAAGTTTTCTGATTTAACTAAATCATTTCCTTCTTTCAATCTAAATGTTTCTTCTGGACAGATTAGAGAAGGAGAAATAGTAGGATTGGTGGGAGCTAATGCTCTAGGAAAGACGACGTTTATGAAAATGATTGCAGGTATAGAAAATGCAGATACAGGACAAATAGATATTCAGGCTAGTCTATCGTATAAGCCACAATACTTGCAAAATGACTATGATGGTAACATTGCATCTCTTTTGAGTGTTGCATATCAACGACCAATTGAAGGTTCTACAGTAGAACAACAAATTATAGTCCCAATGGGTATCAAAAAACTTTATGATAAAAAGGTAGATACTCTGAGTGGTGGTGAGCTGCAAAAAGTAGCTGTTTGTTGCTCCCTCGTAAGACCTGCAGACATTTATGCTTTAGATGAACCTTCTGCTTTCTTAGACGTAGAGGATAGGATTAACATTGCAAAATTTCTTCACAGATTTGTAAAATCACAGGGCAAATGTGCAATAATAGTGGATCATGATATGCAACTAATAGATTTGGTTGCCGATTCCTTAATGATCTTTTCAGGAAATCCTGGAGAGAAGGGATTTGCTGGTTCTCCAACAAAGAAAGATATTGGAATGAATAAGTTTCTTGAGACGCTGTCTATAACATACAGACGTGATGAAAATACAGGACGTCCAAGAATAAATAAAATGGGCGGAAGATTAGACAGAGCTCAGAAAAATTCTGGAGATTATTATGAAAGGACTTGACTGATTAATCGAAATATGACAAAAATGTTGAAAGAAGTATTGCAAGAAAAACTTGAGGTTGATGAGCTGGATAAGCTATGTTCTTCTTTTGATATCATAGGAAACATTGCGATTATCAAAATTCCAGAAACATTATCATCAAAAAAGAAATTAATCGCAGATACATTAATTGAAGAAATTAAGGTAATAAAAACAGTATTCTGTCAAGTATCAGGAATAGAAGGCAATTATAGATTGCGCAAATTGGAATTGTTATCCGGTGAAAATACTTCAAATACAGTATATAAGGAACACGGATGTACTTTTAAAGTAGATGTTATAAATGCATACTTTTCGCCTAGGCTAGCTACTGAACGATTGAGGATATCGAAACTGATTAAACCAAATGAAGTAATTGTAAATATGTTTGCGGGGGTGGGAACTTTTTCGATCATAATGTCACATAATAACAAGACATCTAGAATTTATTCAATAGATTCCAATCCAATAGCTCATGACTTATGTAAAGAGAATATAGAGATCAATAAATTGACGAGAAATGTTTTTCCAATTCTTGGTGATGCAAAATTGGAAATAACGAATAAACTCAAAGGAATTGCCACCAGGGTTCTAATGCCGTTACCAGAAAAAGCAAGAGGCTTTGTAGACACTGCCATAAGTTCTCTTGCAAATAATAAAGGTATTGTACATTATTTTGCCCATGTGGGTGCAGACAATAAGAAAATTGCAATCCAAAGTGGAATTAAGGATACAACTGATTCATTCAGTAAATTTAATCATATAACTAGAAATATTAGAGTTGTAAGAGAGGTGGGTCCTAGATTTTATCAAATCGTTTCTGACGTTGAAATAATTTAATAGAAAATTCACTTATCACGAGGTGCAGTAGCCATTGTGTAACCCATCCAAACAAGCACGGTCATCAGAATTCCTACAATAATTATCAACGTTGTTTTTATCACAAGAATATCCCATTCTGTGAATATTAACAAATATGAAAAGAGTATGAAAAAAAATAATGGAACTACAAGTAATATTAATCCAATTAGTTTATTTTGTCTCATACCACTGTTCGCACTATTGTTAACTTCATTCATAATAACTCTAATGCCATCAAGTAAGCGTCTTCACCATCTCTATAGTATGATTTTAGTCTCGATCTTACTTTGAAATTGAGTTTTTCGTACATCTTTATTGCTGAAGAATTGCTCACCCTTACTTCCAGGTAGACCTCTTCAGTCCTCCTTGATACAAGTCCATTTATTGCTTCTTCCATGAGCATGGTTCCAATTTTCTTGCCTCTATGTTCCTCCAAGATGGCAATAGAAACAACATGTCCTTTCTTTACAAAACCTAATTTTCTGAAATTTGAAAATCCAAATTCAATCTTACACATAGCATATCCAATTATTTTTCCATCAAATTCTGCCACAATAAATGCTTCAGGTAATTCTTTGAGAATTGACTCAAAAAAATACTCAGTATAGTGTTCAGGAAGTGAATTTAGGTTTATTTCTATAACAGATTGTAAATGTTCTTGTCCGCATCTATAGAAAATATAATCCCCATTTTTCCGTAAGCTGCTTTGCAAATCATCAAATAAATGATGTTTAATTATTTTAACTTTGGGTTTGCAAGATATGTGATTTAACTTTATCAGCCAAGCTAGCCATCTTTTTTGAATATAGCTATGTTTGGATCCTGAATTATTGAAATCCTATGACTCTTGCCATTAATATCAAGTATGTTTTCAGCAGCCACTTGAATATTTGAAAATATTTTAAATCCAAATATATCTTTCAAGTAATACCGCGGTAACGAAGAAAGAATTGCGATATTGTACTTTTCTTTCAATTCATTGATAAACATAATATGTTCCAAACCTTCAAAATAACTGGATTTTTTATAATCCTCCAATTTTAGTTCTCCATATGCAAATTTCTCTATTGCTTTACTTCCAAACCCTTTGTTATTTTCAGAAATAATTACAACAGTAGCATTTCTTTTTAGAACATGGATTGAATTCCATAGTAAATCCAATGAAGTTGATAAAGTTGAACTTGAATTCGAATCGATATTTGTTCCTACTATCAGAGATTTTAATTCCGGTTGATCTGTTAATGAAAGGTTACTTAGATTTTCATTAGCGCTTTGAAAAGATTGATTTATTTCTCCATAAAAAAAATTGTTTATCCCATAATTATTTGAAATAATTTCAATAGACTTTGCTTCCATACTTTGACAGAACATCTTCGCAATTTCAGACGGAGCTCCTTTTTCGCCTGGATGAGGCAGATCATCCACTCTTGAATGAAATGCTTCGTTCATTTTGTCTTGTTCAAAGTCACGTAAGAGATTCGTAGGAGTCCCACTATATCCAAAAAGAGGATCAATGTTTGCTTTTGAAATGAAGATAGTACTTTTTTCTTTTGTACGCTTAATAAGATGATCACTGTTTCTTTCAAACAGAGCAATATTTTGGTTTTGTATTTTGTTTGATAGGAGTCTGCGCGTTCGTGTAGAGGATTCGATAGTTATCGGAATACTCTTACTCTCTGCTAAAGAAACTAATCTAGAGATGATTTGAACGGTAGAAATTGAAGCGTCTAGAGGAATAAATGTTGTATTATCAGCTAGCGGAATAGATTCAATCTCTTGATCCAAGCTTTCACTGCTACGTATGTGAAATTTTGAGTTTTCAATAAGTGAAAGATTCTCTACCTTGAGATCTACTATAATGTCTGTACTCCCATAATTTAGCCATAATTCAGGCATGTTCGAATCGGATTAGAAAATTATACAATTGTTTGAAAAATAGACTAACCTTCATAAATCATTAAATTCTTTTCTTCAAGCAAATCATGCAAATTATGAACTGCTCTATATACCTCTGATTCTTTCTTAGCCCCGGTACAAACCAATTTTCCGCTCGCAAAAAGAAGAATAACAGTTTTCGGATCAAGCATCCTGTGAATTAGGCCAGGAAATTGTTCTGGTTCATACATACTGCGAGGTAAGACTCTTGCGGCCAATTCTAAATGAATTTTGCCACCTAAACTTGCAGAGGCTACGATATTTTGTATTTCTATTTGTGGTTCATTCTCAATAGGTATGCTGCCCTTTCTCAGTTTTTGAACTACGTTTTTTACGGCCTTAATTGCCTGTTCTTCAGATTTTGCTCCAGTACAAACCATTTTTCCAGAACTGAAAATCAAAGTTGCAGTCTTTGGTGATTTTAACCTAAACACAAGTCCCGGAAACTGGTCCGGGTGGTATTCCACGTCTGGAAAAATTTGAGTTATTAAATTAAGATTTACAGTTTGATTGACAGTCGCGGAAGCAACAACATTCTCAATGCTGACAATGGGCTTGGTTTCAGGCATACTAGGTTGGCTTTATAAATGGAAGTATATATACATGTTTGGAAGAATGGCTAGATTGCCATAACAGATAACGGCTTTGAGCTGATTGAATCGAATATACTGCGTTCAGGATGATTAAAGTAGTTTAAGTTCTGAAGTTACCTTATCTATTATATCCGACGGGGCAGGACCGATTCCAATACATGTCACTGTTCCTGTTCGAATCTGCGTCAGACCTTTGTCTTGTACGATAACCAGAGGAATCATGAGTTTTTCAGCATCATACTGTATTTTAAGTAAATCCTGTAAACTGTTTACTTTTACAATTATCTTAGGTTGCCCTTCGTTGAACCAATTACTCAGCCACAATTTATTCAATTTTCTTGACCGTTCAACTCCAAGTACTGCGGCGTGACCAACTTGCGATGCTATTTTTCCAACACCCATACGCAGATCTTTTCTTACAACGATGACCTGTTTAAATTCCACTATAGTTTAGTTAATAAAATGATGAATTAATTGTTTCCTTGTTGGCAATTGAATATTATGATGTCTTAGTTGCAGGCGGAAGCATAGCAGGACTGACAACAGCAAGGGAATGTTCCTCTAATGGAGCTTCTACAATTGTAATAGAAGAAGATCATGAAATCGGAACTCCAGAACATTGTGGAGGAATGGTCAGTCTAGGTGGACTCCAGAAATTGGGCGTTATACTTGATTCAAATAATTTCCAAAATTCCATCTCAAAAGCAAGAATTTGCTCCAGATCTACTAGTTTTGAATTGCCTGCTGAAAAACAAAACGTAATAGTGTTGGATCGTAGGGGCTTGGACAAACAAATTGCCAAGCAAGCAGAAAACGCAGGTGCTGAAATTCGTACAAGATGTAAATTCAAATCCCTTTCAAAGAATCAATCTAGATACATCGTAAAGACCTCAGAAGGAGAAATCGAATGTAAATACTTTGTTGATGCGAAAGGACTAGGCTCATTGAAGGATACGGGTAAAAATGGGATTTTAGCTTCTGCTCAATTTGAAATTTATGCCACATGGATTGATGGCAGAACTGTAGAGATTTTTTTTGATTCGGAAAGATATCCTGGTTTCTTTGTTTGGATAATCCCATCTGGGGAAGGAAGAGGCAAAATTGGTGTTGCAGGAAGAGGAATCAACACTTCATTGGCATTAACCGAATTCATAAACTCCAAGGGTAAGAAATATTCAATAATAAGGAAAATTTTTGCTCCGATTTGGATTGGAGGTCCAAGACCACCATTCGTTGTTGATAGAACGTTGGTGGTAGGTGATGCCGCAGGTCAAACTAAACCAACAACGGCGGGGGGAATTTTTAGCTGCGGAATGGCAGGTATTCTAGCAGGTAAAGCAATTTCCAAAACAATTGAAAAAGATGATAATCGGTCATTATATGAATATGAAAAAAACTGGAAATCGATGTTTCAAAAGGAATTCAACTCTATGCTATTTGCAAGGAAAGTATTAGAGAGGTTGGATAATAAATCCATTGACGAGATCTTCTCTTCATTGTCAAAAAAAACGATTAAGGACGTATCTAATTTTTCTGATTTTGACTTCCATTCCAGTGCGCTGGATCTTTTTCTTAAAACAAAGATAGCTACTAATTTAACAAAAATATTAATTGAGAATGAATTTCGTAGAGTTTTCAGCAGTAAGAATGACAATTGAGTAGACAAGACATGCCTGAATTTATCATCGAGATAATCTTTGCATGGATTATGAATTATTAGACATAAGGATTACTTCAAGCAAGATATAAATTCGGATTCATTGGATGTGCTTTTTGTGTCAAAATCATTACAATTGCCAGTTTGTACATCTTGCAGTAGACCAATCATTGCAAATGATGAATGCGTAAAATATTACTGCCCTAATTGCGGTTATGTATTAATTTGGAGATGTCAAAGTTGCAGACAATTTGCTAGGTCATACAAGTGTATAGGGTGTGGGTTTGAAGGTCCATAATTATGACAAAGTTAGTTGCCAGGATAAAGATTCTTCCTTCTGAATCAGAAACGGATATTATGTCGATACCTAAAACTCTAAGTGAGACACTCCCAGAAGAGTTGAAACTGATAGCCCATACAAAAGAACCAATTGCTTTTGGACTATATTCCATTTTAGCTGATTTTACATTGGATGATTCAGAAGGCCAAATGGAATTATTAGAAGAATCAATAAGAAAAATAAAAGGTGTTGGTCAAATAGAAGTAATAAATGTGAGTAGGCAATCGGTTAAGATAAAATATCCATGAAATGATTGTTTTTACTGTTCTAAGATTGCATTATAATAGTAGCTGCCTGTTATTTGTGAAATTGGCCTAAAACCTATAGTAGAATAATGAATCAAAAGCAAGTGAAATAAAAATAACGACAAGATACGGGGCCGTAATCTTATATGCTTTCCATGCAAAATCGGCGTTAGGGAATTTTGTTAATTTATAATGATATACAAGCACAAATGTTCCTGAAATTGCCGCTGTAATAAAATACAAAACACCTAAACCAAAAAAATATAATGACAATGAATATGGTAACAGAATTGCGGTGTTTGCAAAGATATATCCCGCAGTCTTTTCGTTTCCAATAAGTACGGGTAACATGGGAACCTTTACACTTGCGTACTCCTCTCTTGACTTTATGGCAAATGACCAAAAATGCGGAGGTGTCCATAAAAATACTAACCACCCAATTAGAAAGCCTAAGACATCTATCGATCCGGTGGTGGTAGCCCATCCGGCCATCGATGCTGCGCTGCCTGCAAAGCCTCCCACAACAATATTTGAAACATTTGAGCGCTTAAGCCACAAAGTGTAAACAAATACATAAAAAAATATTCCAAGTGCAATCATTCCTGTAGCTATCAAATTTAAAGTCAAAAAGGATATTATTATAGAGCTTGCGCATAATATGTTACCATAAATAAACACATTTCTAGGATTTAATCTCCCGGATGGTATTGGTCTATTTAACGTTCTAGACATGATTTTATCAATATCACGATCAAAATAATGATTTAGGGCGCTGGAACCCATTGATGCCAAGCAGCCGGATATTCCAAGAAATAAAAGATGATAGAAAGATACGTCCCATGGAGTTGATGGACTTGAATCAAATCTGGTTGCGGCTAAGGAGCTTGTTATTGCTGTGAGAACCAGTACGACTACTATCCTTGGTTTTGTTACTTCGATGTAATCAGATAACATTCACAGCTAATGTAATGTCCTATCTGTAGCATTTAACTTATTCGCTACTCGATTCATCTTTGTGAAGATTGACATGCAAAAGTTGAATCTTACATTACTAGCGACGAAATAATGATTGGAGGTGAAATAAAAGTTAATAGGTACACCTAAATTTTTACAACATTCAATGTAATTCATAAATCAGTAAACTGACATAGAATATCAATTAATATAGACGATTTCTGAGATAAATTTCATGAAAGGTAAGGTTAAGGCAATAGCACAACAAAGGCAAAGACCAAAATTACCTCCAGTGGAGCCATGCTAAAGTAACTCCTTTAATGACTTTTTTCTTCACCAGTTCTTTTTCACTTGAATCTTTTCATTCATTCCATTAGTTTGAAAATCGTCTTTGATATGATTAAGGCATGAATTTTATGGTTCCCAGTTAAATCTATTCTCTAATGCTATTTGATGATTCATTTTCTCTATGTCTACATTATCAAATGAAAATTTTTCATATCAAATTCTGTCTATTATAGAACTAGGAATTGATATTTTTCTACCGACAATACTAACAATTTCACTCCATACTACATCCTTAACTCCATCCATCGCCTTTATTTTTTCAAGGAAGTCAAGAATTGACGCATTATCTTTAAGAATTGTTTCTACTCTCAGATCAATTGTATGTTCCCCTATGCTCTTACCGATGTATGTGACCTCATCAAAATCGAGCATTTTATTAGCAACAGCATTTACCATTCCATCCCTTATGGAAATAAAAAAGTCAACACGCTTCCAACCAAATTTCTCAATATCCAATACATAATGCATCTTTAAGAATTTGCTTTCTAACCGCTTACGTCTCCTTCTAACAGTAGTAACGGGTATGCTTAATTTTGCTGATAAACCTTTGGTGGATTTTAAATCAATATTTGGCGATAGTAAAATCTTTAATAATTTTCTATCCAAATCTGATATGGCAGCTAATTTTTTATCCACCTTCCTAGACACTTCAATATATAATCGAACTACAGTTATATAATAATTACTTTAGTAAATGCATATATTGTAATTAATTTAAAAGTAACAATAATTATTCGAAAAACCTAGATATAAACGTAAATTAAATTTAGTTTTTAATCCAAACAATATGAGCACATCAGAATAAATTGATTAAATTTTTTGAAATTTTGGTTTTAACGATCAGAGTTATTGTGGTTGACGGTTTATTGGTACCGAAATCACCTATCCTGTGAATATTAGTCATTTATAGTTGACACATATTACAATTTAATGCCTTCAAACACAAACTGTGGGGGTTTGGTTGTTCTTGTTCATCGAACGCAAAAATCCAATATCCCCCAGTCAATGATTATTGATTGATCCATTAATAGCAAGAATAGAGAATATCGAACAGATTCTTTCGAACTAAATTCGGCAAATTAGGTTAGAAATCCTTATCATTATTTAGCAATCACCGCGGATTTATAAATCAGCTAATTGATATTCATTGTGGATCATGGGAAGAAGAAAGAGTACATCACGACCGCATAAAAGTAGAAGAACAGTGGAAGGGAGATGCCCCAAGTGTACCACAATTGTTAGATTTACTGTAAGTGGATCGGTTGGAAATGAAATTTATGAATGTATGGGATGTAGATCCAAATTCCACATTGATGAATTATAACTCGAATCAGATCCAGAAAGGATTTATCACATATACAACTCTCAATAAATAGAAATGGATTCCAAGATAGATTACGTTGATAAAGTTTATCTTTATAGTAGTGGGATGTCTTCAGAGCTGGTGCAAAGAAGTATAACAGTTCTGAATGAATATGCCGTAAATCCTAATGATATAGTAATCATCGAATCTCCAGAGGGAGTTCCAGAGGGTTCAATTATTATCACTATATGGCCACATTATCTCTCGGTGGCAAGAGTAAAGAAAGTAAGAGGAGGCTCGATATATGCGCCGCAGTTATTCAATATTGATATATGATATTTAACTGACATAAAATATGCAAGCGAATTCCAAAAAATATTGTTACTACTCTAGTGAAGTAATTATGCTAAAAAATTGTAATTAACATTATATTATGTCTATTTCAGATTTACTAATAAGCGAAACAAGAGTATCATAAATTTTTCAAAAGTTAATCTAATTGAGATGCATTTTTACCATTTCATCTATTTTATTTTTAGATACCGATCCAATGATCTTATTTACTTCTTTACCTCTCTTAAATAACATTAATGTGGGTATACTAGATATACTAAATTGTCTTGCTATCAATGGATTTTCATCAATATTTATTTTTCCTATAACCAGTTTCCCCAGATAATCTTTACCAATCTGATCAATTATTGGAGACATCATCCTGCATGGGCCACACCAAGGAGCCCAGAAATCTACCAACATTATTGGGAATTTGTTAATTGTTTGAAAGAATGTGGCATCCTCTAGATTTAGTGGCTCTCTAATATTTCTTAAAAGTTCCTTTTCATTTATTAATTGTTGCAACTTTTTCATTCTTTTTTCGTTTATCAGCCTTAGTTCTTCATCTTCCAATTTATGATATATTAACAAGGATCCATGATTTGGTTTTTATGTTTTTTGATTTGTTAATTCAAATTAACGATATCTAATTATCTGAGATGACTCAAAACATTTTCAATCATGTACGAAAAAGCGGATAATGGGGACGATAAACTCAATTCCGAAATTACGGAGAATGAGGTATTGAATACGGATAACAATGGGGACGATAAACTCAATTCCGAAATTACGGAGAATGAGGTATTGAATACGGATAACAATGGGGACGATAAACTCAATTCCGAAATTACGGAGAATGAGGTATTGAATAGAGAAATAGAACTCTTGAAAGGTGAACTTGAAAAGGAAAAAGAAGTCTCCGACAAAAATTTATCAAAACTTCGATATCTCATGGCAGATTTTGATAATTACCGAAAACAAATAGAAAAACAAATGGAATCAAAAATTGAAGAGAATAGGGGTAATCTTTTCATTAAAATACTTAAGATTTATGATGATTGTATATTGGCTCTTGAAACTCTAAAAAATGGCAAATATGATTCTACTGTGATTGGAGGTATAAAGGGCATTATGACAAACTTTGAGGCGTTTATGAAAGATGAAGGATTGGTAGAAATTGAAACTATGGGAACTCCGTTTGATCCAAACGTTCATGATGCGATTGGTTTTGTATCTAATGAATTGGTTCCCGATAATACTATAATGGAAGTGGTAAGAAAGGGATATTTATTAAACAATAAAGTTTTAAGACCATCTTCAGTCATTTTATCTAAAAGAACAGTTACAAATAAAGATATCAATGAAAAAGATAAGGAGTAGTGAAAAGAGATTATGGGTAAAATTATTGGAATAGATCTTGGAACAAGCAATTCTGCAGCCTCGGTTATGATTGGAGGAAAACCAACAATAATACAGGCTGCGGAGGGAACATCAATTGGTGGAAAAGCTTTTCCGTCTTATGTAGCGTTCACAAAGGATGGCCAGTTGCTGGTAGGCGAACCTGCAAGGAGGCAAATGGTTACAAATCCTGAAGGTACGGTAATGGCAGCAAAACGAAAAATGGGAACTGATTTTATATTTAAGGTCTACGGCAAGGAATATACTCCTCAGCAGATATCCTCCTTTATTTTGCAAAAAATAAAAAGAGATTCTGAATCTTATATAGGTGAAACTGTGGACAAAGCAGTAATAACTGCTCCAGCTTATTTTAATGATAATCAGCGACAAGCAACAAAAGATGCTGGAGAAATTGCCGGTCTAGAAGTGGTAAGAATTATTAACGAACCTACTGCGGCGTCACTTGCTTACGGATTAGATAAAGTAAACAAAGACTTGAAGATTATGGTATTCGATTTTGGTGGAGGAACTCTAGACGTTACTATAATGGAAATGGGTGGTGGTGTATTTCAGGTAAAGAGTACGTCTGGTGATACACAGCTGGGCGGAACAGATATGGATAATTCTATTGTAGAATATATCATTCAGGAATTTAAGAACCAAAATTCTATAGATGTTCATAATGATAAGGCCGCAATGATGAGAATAAAGGAAGCAGCTGAAAAGGCAAAAATTGAGTTGTCTAATGTTATGACCACTGAAGTAAACCTACCATTCTTGTCTTATGATGCAACGACAGGTCCCAAAAATTTAGTCTTAACCCTTTCCAGATCAAAATTGGAAGAATTACTAAGGCCAATAATTGAAAGATGTAAAGCTCCCATGTTACAGGCTATCGAAGACGCAAAGCTAAAACCCTCAGACATTGAGAAGATAATTTTGATTGGAGGACCTACACGTATGCCGATTGTGAGACAATTTATTACAAATATAATGGGTAAAGAGCCTGAAAGAGGCATAGATCCAATGGAAGCCGTTGCTATGGGCGCAGCTATCCAAGGGGCTATTATTGCGGGAGATGTAACTACAGATATTCTTCTAGTAGACGTGACTCCGCTCACTTTAGGAGTTGAAGTTCTTGGGGGTTTAAAAGAACCACTCATCGAAAGAAATACCACCATCCCGACAAAGAAAAGCAAAGTCTTTACTACTGCAGCAGATTATCAGAACGCAGTGACTGTGCATGTAGTGCAAGGTGAAAGATCTATGGCAGCTGATTGTGTTTCGCTAGGGATGTTTAATTTATCTGGAATACCGCCAGCCCCCAGAGGAATACCCCAGGTAGAAGTTGCTTTTGACATTGACGCAAATGGCATTCTGAATGTTACCGCAAAAGATTTAGCTACCTCTAAGGAATCGAAAATAACAATTTCTGCAAATACCAAATTATCTAAAGATGATATTGAAAGACTTAAGAAGGAATCAGACCAATTTGCAGAACAGGATAAAAAGAAGAAAGAAGATGCTGAAGTAAAGAATGAAGCAGATAATCTAATATACACTGCAGAAAAATTGACTCAACAGGATTTAAAAGATAAAATTAAACCCGAACAAATAGAGAAAGTGAATAACGCAGTAAAGGAATTAAAGGAATCTGTTTCATCAAATAATATCGAAGAAATTAAAAAGAAAATAGAAGGCTTAAAAAATATCGTAGGTGAAATAAGTACCGAAGCATATAGAGCTGCGGGATCCCAACAAACTGCATCGTCTCAGAATCCAGATAGTGCAAATCCAACATCAGATAGTGCAAATCCAACATCAGATAGTGCAAATCCAACATCAGATAGTGCAAATCCCTCTAACACTCCATCATAATACGATTGATCTAGAAAGGAAGTCCTGAATTGATTCTGTTATATTCAACCAATGGTTTTCGACCATGACTACAAAGCGTGACTATTACGAAGTTTTGAACGTAGATAAGAATGCTACTAAAGAAGAAATCAAAAATAAGTACAGGAAATTAGCTCTCCAATATCATCCTGACAGAAATAAGAGCTCAGGGGCGGAGGAAAAATTCAAAGAAATATCAGAAGCGTACGCCGTTTTATCAGATGATGAAAAAAGAAAAAAATATGATAGATATGGTCACTTGGGGTCGGAGGAAGTCTTCAGAGGATCAGAATCAAATTTTGACGAAATTTTCAGAGATATTGGATTTGGCGGAATTAGAGATATTTTTGAGCAATTTTTCGGAAGTGGATTTTCTACCAGAAATAGAAGCGACCCATTTGGATTTGGTTTTAATTTTGGAAGGACTAACAAGGGTGAAGACACAGTTATTGATCTGTCACTCACTCTAGAGGAGGTAATAAACGGAAAGAATGAAACTGTTGAAGTTCCATCATTAGAAAAATGTTCAATATGCAATGGAAGTGGTTGTTATCCTGGGACAAAACCTAAGAAATGCACATCGTGCAATGGCCTTGGACAAACAAAAAGAGTCTTTAACGAAAATCGATTTTCAACTTTTGTTACTGTGGAAACTTGTAGAAATTGCAGAGGAATGGGAGAGATCATTGAAAAACCATGTAGAAATTGTAAGGCGTCAGGAAAGGTCCCAGCCAGAAAAAAAATACAAATCGAGATACCACCGGGGATTGAAGATGGAATGACACTGCAGTTACAAGGTAGAGGAATTTCGTATGAAAATGAAAGCCCGGGGGATCTGTTTATCCGAATTCATATTAAGCCTCATCAAATTTTTGAAAGGCTTGAAAATGGTGATATACTTTATTCTCTAAAACTCAAATTTACAGAGTTGGTATTAGGTACAGAGATTGTAATACCGACGCTATACGGAGGAGAAAAGTTGAAAATTCCTGTAGGAACGCAAATTGATTCTATTCTCAGATTAAGGGGGAAAGGAATACCGGTACACGGTCGACGTTCCAACGGGGATCAAATTGTAAAGTTAAAGCTTGACATACCCACAAAACTTACAGAAAGACAAAAATGGTTAATCAAAGAATTGGATGATACAAAAAATATTTAGATTTATAGAGCCTATAATATTTATATTTAATTATTCAAGATAGCATATATGTCGACTCCGTTTGATGAGTGGTTTGGACGAAGAAGATCAAATTCATGGTTTCCTGATGTAGATTCCATGATGAAAGAAATGGAAAAAATAATGCAAGAAGCTGTCAAAAATATGGATCAAAATCTTCCAAAGAATCTCATAAGAGAACGCAAACTTGATGACGGATCCGTTGTGCGCGAAATGGGTCCGATAGTATATGGATATTCTTTCAAAATTGGAGAGGATGGTAAACCAGTTGTCCGAAAATTTGGAAATCTAAATACTTTCCCAAGCTCACTGAGTGGTAGGTTTTCAGTTAGCGAGCAGAGGGAACCCGTGGTGGATATCATAAAGGATGTTGACAAACTGAAAGTTATTGCAGAACTACCTGGTGTAAGTAAAGGAGATTTGAGGATAACGGCTAATGAAACTTCTTTGACTATAGAATCTGTTTCAGGTGAAAGAAAATACAACAAGAAAATAGAACTTCCTGATAAGATTGCGCCATCTTCGGGTAAATCAACTTACAAAAATGGAATATTAGAGGCAACTTTCAAGTTAAGGGACTCAAAAGACCACGGTGTTTCAATTAATGTGGAATAAGTTGGATTATTTTTATTTTCAATATCCAAACATTTTCTTGTCCAAAAATTAAATTTGAAGTATACAGCATATACATAATTGGCGATATTGAAAATATTTCTCCATGAGCGCAGTAGAAGCCGTTCAAGTCACTAAAAAATATAAAGGATCAGTATCCTTTGCCTTAAACAATATCTCATTAAATATTGAACCAGGAAGAATTTTCACTCTTCTTGGTAGAAATGGAGCAGGAAAAACTACATTCGTCAGAATTTGTGCAACACAGTTATTACCAACTTCTGGAACTGTAAAAATATTTAATAATGATCTTATTAAAGATACTGAAAAAATAAGAAATTATATTTCTATCGTGCCACAAGAAGGAAGACCTCTGCGTGCGCTCACACCATGGGATCATGTTTATTATTGGCTGAGAATTAGAGGAGTGAATAAATATGAATCATCAGAAAGGACAAAAAAGGTTCTTCGCGATTTTGAGTTATATGATGTAAGAAATAAACTTTCCATGTATCTTTCTGGAGGAATGAAACAGAAAATATTAGTAGCGATGGCCATGGCTACTGAATCTAAGTTACTTTTTCTAGATGAACCCACGATTGGACTTGATCCCGTGTCTAGACGTCAAATCTGGAAAGCAATAAAGGAGAAAAAGGAGAGTGGAACAACCATCATGCTTACAACACATTATATGGATGAGGCAGAAGTATTATCCGATGATATAGTCATCATAGATAAGGGGATCGTTATTGCACAAGGAACAATTTCAGACATTAGAAATAAGATAAAAGAAAATATCAAGATAGAGATTTCAAAATCTGGCATAGAAATGGAGACCTTGAAATCATATGGGTCTGTAATTGATACTGGAGCAGATATACTAAAACTTTTCACATTTGAATCCAACATTCAGGAATTATCAGGCATTGCAATAAAGAAAAATCTTTTTTTCAAGGTATCACCCATTACATTAGATGACGTATTCGTTTCTCTTGTAGGATCCGAGCCTAATAATTCCGATGATTCACATGTGAATTAGTTCTCAGTATTTGGGTACACTGTGGCTGCTGCATTCTTGAGGTAGGTATAATATTCAGTTGGCGTTAATGTTCCATTTTGATTTAATACTAAGTTAAAGCTGGCAGTAGGTGCATCATTATAATCCCATTTCCAAAAGGCAGAGCCAGATACGTTTTGGTTCTTAAACGCTTCAAGCATGGCATTTGTAATATCTTGGCTTAGACCACTCTTCTCAGGATCAAGCGTAAATACTCCGTTAACTTGAGTTCTTACTACATTGTTCCATTCACCAATGTATAGTGGAATACCAGTCAATTCACGAGTCTTTAAGAAAATGTCAAATCTTTGTTTTTGGTATTGATCTCTGTCTGGAACTCCATAAACACTTATTTTAAACAGTACATTTTCTTTATTTGAAGGGGCCATCTTGGCAAGATTTTCTGGTGACAAGTTTATTGGTCCATCAAGGTCTACAGGTACATTCATACTATAAACAATTGTTTTTTGAGTTAATGATCTTAGTGAATCAGTCATAAATGAATTAAAGTTTCCAATCTTGGCCCATTGATCTACGCTCTCTACATGAGGTTCGCTAAGGATTTCATATCCCTCAGTACTAGTATGGTTATCCAGTCTGGTAACTACTTTTTTTTCAAAGTCGGAGAGCAACTTCCATGCATCATTCCCTTGCCCGTCCTTAACAGATCTATCCCAAAAATTGGACCACCATAACTTTGCCGTTTTTTCTCCTTCTTTTCCACCAGCATTCATTGGATATAGTTGTGAATTATTTTCGAACAGAGATGATGGAAAACCTGTTCCCCTCTTTTCCAGCCAGGAAGAAGTATGCCATTGGTGATTATCATATATTACTTTTATACCATATTTGTCTGCTGCATTTGCTACTAGATCTAATTCTTTCATAAATGCGTCAGGATTTTTCTCGTATGCTTCCCAATAGTATAAGAACCTTACATGATTTAGTCCTGCTTCTTTTATGAGCTTAAAACTTTCATCAAAATAATTCGGTGGAGGTAATGGCGTACTTTCTCTAACTTGTTTTTGATTTACATTTCCACCCTTCATCACAGCACCAACTAGGGTATTATCAAGGGCAGATGACTGTCCAAAAACAGCAACTACCCCATTGGTCATTAACAAGACCATTACAAAAGTTAAACCAAATAAGATTGATTTTGTGTGCTTAGAATTGCCCATGGCAAATATAACCAAATTTAGTTTATATATATATTATGAATTGTCCTTCCTCCCATATTTCTTAAGCATTAACCAAAGCATTTTGTGGTCAGATTTAGTCCTAAAGTTATTATTTGGGAACATAGTTATATGTTAAAAAATACATATCTGTAAATTGCTTGGCTATGATAAGTAATAAAATGCCAGTCATGATAGGTGATCATCATTGAAGCGGATTGTTTTAGCTCTTGGATTGATAACTTTATTGATAGGGGTAACGATAATTTCAATTTCTTCAATACGTGTTCCAGATCCTCTTCACTCTACTAGTACTGTATTTAAGGGGAAAATAAGTAATGAAAGTAAACCCATGCTAGTCCTGGAAGATGTACAAAAAGGAAAAAACATATCCTTATCGATAACTCTGCAGAATTCTTTAGACTTACTTAATGTGAGGATATTAAATCCAAAAGGAACATTATTGATTGATCAGAATTCTTCACAAGCATTCTTTACTACAATCAACCCAACAATCAGTGGAAATTATTCAGCAGTACTAACTAATCTCAAGAATGAGGATATTTACACAAATAGTATGTTTGCAAGTTCGGTCCTCTTTGATAATAATAAAAATCCAAAAATTGAAATTTACACTATATTGGTTGGAGTGATTATTTTGCTCATTGGTATCGCTACATGTATTTTTTGGATAATTTTAGAATTCTTTGAGAGATTAAGAATGAGAACAAGATACAAACAGGTATCTTGAAATTGATTTAGTTTTCTTACACAGGACATATTTAATTCAAGATTAAATGAATTCTAACGAGCGTTCTGAAATCAACAAATATTTTTAGTATTAACTGTTAACAAAATCTGTTAGATGTTCTTACCCTTACCTGTTTGAATGTGCTCTGTCAATTTTGCCAGGAGCAATTTATTAACCTTTTCACCATCAATTTTACCTCTTAGGATTGCCATACATCTACCCATTAATAGTCCAATTGCATCAAATCCTTTTTGAGAAATTATCATTTTGTTTTCAGTTATTATCTTGCTTATGGTCTCATCAACAAATTCCTCGGTTATGCTTTCAGTTCCAAATGATTTTATGACTTCATCAACATCGTTGACTTCTCTCTTTAGTATTTTTTCTAGTATTATAGGAATTGATTCTTTAGATATTCTTGAATTATTTAGTTGCATAAACAGGTAAAATAACAACTCATCAGTAAGGATTGAACTATCATATCCTTGTCTCTCCAAACTAACTAAATCCTCTGTCAGTTTAGATACTACGAAAGACGGACTGAGTGAGGTCTGTGAGACTATCTTTTCAAAAAGAGAAAAATAGTGAGAATCAAAAATATTTTCTGCCAACGTCTTGTTAATCCCGTATTTTTTGCTGATTTGTTCTATAACTACGTTCCATGGTTGAGGAATATTTTTGGATAATTCCTTTAATTTATCATTATCTATTGAAATATAGGGAATATCCGTTTCAGGATACATTCTTGAAGACCCAGGTCTGGGTCTGCTAAATACTGTAATACCGTTTAATCTAACAGAACGTGTTTCGGGAGCAACGCCTGAAAAAGATTTTTTGATTCTATCGAATAATTCAATTAATACTGTATTTAGTAACATTGCTGATCCACCTATTAATATAAAAGCATCATTTTTGTCCATTTTTAGAATTGAAGATATCGATTTAACATCTTCACTACTAATTCCATAGTTTGGTAATTCATCTGAGTGAAAAATACCGCCGATTCCATAAGATCTTACAAGCTCTCCTAAATCCTTTCCCAATCTAATTCCTGGATATGGTTCAAAAGATAAGATTCCTTTAAAACCTCGCAAAACGAACGCCATAAACCTTGAATCATCATCAGTGAGGATTGTCTTTACTACTTTTGAAGATGATCTTTTTAATAAATCGGTAACATCTGTAATGCCATCTATGAATTTTGAATCATCAATGGTACGTTTTTTTAATTCTTTTGCGATTTGATATAATCCGTCTTGTCTTTTCGACTCATATTCAATAACAAGTGCGAGCTGTGATAGTTGCTGTACACCTTTCACTTCAACTACAGGTCCATCATCTAATGAAATGTTAACATCCTGTCTGATACTTCCAAGTCCTCTTGTCACTTTTTTTGTCGATCGTAGTAATCGTCCCACGATCTGAGCTACATTTGCTACAAAAATTGGAGAATTAGAAATTGGTTCAAGGGCGATTTCGATAAGAGGTATGCCTAATCTATCCAGAGAAAATATCTTGTTCCTGTCTTCGACATCCTCATCATCTTCATTTATTATCCTAGCGGCATCCTCTTCTAGACATATACTCTGGATACCCACTCTAACACCATCTACATCTAGAAAACCGTTTCGACCAACCAGAATAGTTCTTTGAAAGCCGGTGGTGTTTGAACCATCTATTACTATCTTTCTCATTACGTGTAATTCATCTTCAATAGTACAATGAAGTGCAAGTGAAATTGTTAATACTATTTCAAGTGCTTCCTTGTTAACCATTTGTGGAGGCTCTTCATCCGATTCTATTAGGCAGTTTGAATTTTTAGACGATTGATATTTTACAGTCTTGATTTTTTTTGATTCAAAAAGAGCCGCTTGATCATAAGATCCCATTTCACTTTGAGTCGGACGCAGGTTCCTAGTAAAAGTAAGATCATATTCGGTAGAATCAATTATTTTGCACTTGCAAAATAATTTATTCTTTGAATCCAGTTGTTGATGAATTTCAAGTCCAACTTTTAGTTTATTGTTAACAAAGGGTTCATTTTTGACCAATATACAAATAATATGACAGAACCTTATTATTATTATTTACAACCTGTCAAGAAATCTTTAATTTCCCGCCTTGGGTCTATATTTATGATTCGTAATGATAGCTCATCTTTCCTCTCTATTATTAGCAATTTTGCCAAAAGGCACAGTAAGAGATGAAAGTACTTTTTTCATATTGGTTTCCATTCTTGTCGGATTGGTTGTAGCCGCATATATAATGAGAAGGAGAAGAAATAGACAAACACAGTGACCCAATTCAGTAATTTGAACTGTCTCAGTTTTGATCTTTTGATAGTTACACATCAATTATCTTTGTATATTCTATTTATCTTAAATCCTAAACTTTGAAACCTTAATTGATTTAACGATATCTGTGATTTCATTTTTTAAAGAATCAATATCTATGTCAAGATATTTACCATACGAGTTATTCAATTTACTTAGTGCCCTTTTCATAATAGAAATACAAATTTCTAATTCTCCTTTTTGGTAATGCACTAAAGCCGCTGCAACAAGAATGATACCATTCAATAGTACCTTTTCATCTCCCTGGGTGTGTTTCCAAGTACCTTCAAGAACTTCATGCGTTTTCCAATATTTTTCATTGTTGAAAAGTTCGCGAGCCAACTTTATCGATTCTTTTTTATCAAGGTCCGTCTCAATAATATTATCAATTTCTATAATTGGTGATATCAGTGACAGTTTGGATTTTATTTTTTCAATTTCTGATGGAGTAGGTGTGCTTATATCAAATTCAAGAAAATGATTTGCGACTCTGACATCTCTAATTACAATTTTGTCGTCATGTAAAATCTTTCTAGATAAAGAAAGGATAGAAGTTGCGTCTTTTGGAAAATATTTTTCATTCTCAAGATATACCATGTATCTTATCAGTTCACTCACCCAATCCTTTCATTGTATTCTGTACATGCCACATGCCAAAATAAATTGTTACGTAACTTAGAATAACCTAATAAACGGATTGAGTCTTAACATTGATTACCATAAACACGTAGAACCCATTTGCATGGAATTTTTGTGATAATTTATCAAATTTAGCATTATGATATGTTTTGATGCTCGAATATTTGTGTCACTGCAGTTTTAAGACTCTAGTTGATTAATAATTGAATAGCGTAAACAAATATGGTGTTTCTTTTTTTTCATCAAGTGTCCAGGAGCTTGGTAGACTTACACATTCGACTATTTTCAATCCAAATTCATCTATGAATTGTCCCCATCCCCACCTAGATTTATCTCGCGAATATCGTCTATACGTTTGACTTCCCATTAATGTGATACCAACCTTATGTAACTTTTCTTTATACTTTTTAAACTGATTTACTAAGCTAAATGATATCATTTCTCCTAATTCAGGTAGGGCTGATATGAAGATCATTGTTTTTTCCAATTCGAATTTCGTGTAGTCTATCGAATTCGAATCTCCATTAATTATTTCATATTTTACGTTACTAGAAATAGATATTTCATTTTGCAGATCGCATAAATTTTTATCAATCTCTATTCCCACGGCATTAAGACCAAGTATACTACCGCAATATATCAGTCTTCCATCACCTGATCCGATATCTATGATATTTTCGAAGCCTAGATCTTTTGCGACAAGAATCATAACAAGAGCCGACAGTCCCCATGTTGGAAGAAATGGTTGATAATTTGTATCATATTTTTTGGAACTTAGCCAAAAATGATTAATATCTCCTTCATATGATATACACGGAATATTAGAAAGTGTAAGATTTTGTTCCTTATAATATATTTTGTTATACTTGAAAAAAGTATGCAGTTTTTCTATAAGTGATTTATCAAACAGGCTTTGATGATTTGATACTGGAATAAATTCTCTAATATGATTATAAGATTGAAATTCATCAAGATATTCGTTCTTAAGATTAACCAAAGATTGTGCCAAATACTTGTGATCCAATTAATTTTTACATCGGGATATTGTTAATAAAGTAAGTGAAAGTAGCTTGTTGGCGTACTTAACAGCATTGCAGTACGTGTTATCTAAATAGTTCATAATATTTGAATAGTCTCAATTTATCTATACAAATCTGATCTACTACAATCAATTCTAACAATGCTAAACAATAATTGTTACTTGAGTTTTAGATCATCTGACTCGAATTGAATAAAATAATAGATTGCTAGTGAATAAGATCTGATTGATAAATACTCATTTCATCAATTTCTTCAGAATACTTGGAATTTCGGCAGGTCTTTTTGCTACGGGAATATTTACTCTAGAGAAACTGGAAATTTTTGATTCTGCAGACCCGTAATTTCCATAAATGATTGCCCCAGCATGCCCCATTCTTTTTTCCTTGGGTGCAGATCGACCCGCAACATATGCTACAACCGGTATATTGAAACCTGTTTTTTCGATATATTCAACAAGGGATTCCTCAGCATCTCCTCCAATTTCGCCAACTACAACAACTGAGTCCACCTCATCTCTGTCGCTTATTAGATCAAATGCTTCTATCAAATTTGTCCCATTAATCGGATCACCGCCTATTCCTAGAGCTATTCTTTGTCCTATTCCGGCCTTTGACAAATGAAACGAAACTTCATACATTAGAGTTCCACTCCTAGAAAAGACTGCAGTATTTCCCTTGATAAATGGTTGAGAGGGCATTATTCCAATTTTATTTATTTTTGGAACTATTACACCCGGAGTATTCGGTCCTAAAATTCTTGCGCCATTAGTTTGGGCATAATCTAACGCTTCCATAGCGTCACGTACTGGAACATGTTCTGGAATTGCCACAAGTAATTTTATTCCACTATTCACTCCGTCTTTTACCGCAGCAAGGAAGAATTGAGCGGGAACAAATATTCCCGATATCCTTACATTAAAATTCTTGCTAGCATCCTTAACAGAATCAAAAACAGGTATTCCTTCAAATGATTGACCTCCCTTATTAGGAGTTACACCTGCCACAATGTTTGTGCCATATTCTCTCATCAATCTAGTGTGGACCGAACCAAAATTTCCTGTTATTCCCTGAATTATCACCGGTTTATTACCATAGTCAGGATCTTCAGGTTTACCTACCAGAATATCAAAAATATCAAATTTTTTAGACATCTATTTACTCCTCCCCATATATTGCACTAATGATGTGATTGCTTCTTCGACTGTGTCATACAGTTTTGCATTGCTATTTGAAAGCATCTGTTTAGCCTTGTCTGATTCCGCGCCTGAAATTCTGGCATAGATAGGAACACTAATCATACCATCCTTATGTGCGTCGAGGATAGCTTGAGCTACTAAGTCAGTCCTAACAATACCGCCGAACAAATTTACCAAAATCGCCTTGATTTTAGATAATTTGCTTATAACCTCTAATGCCTTGTAAATTGTTTCAGTTGTAGCCCTTCCACCAAAATCCAAAAAGGCACCCGGTTTTCCACCAGCATCATTAACAATGTCTAGTGTGGACATGACAAGACCAGCACCATTACCTATTATTGCAATGTTACCCTCTAATTCTACGAAAGAAAACCCACTCTTTTCGGCTTGTTCCTGCAACTCAGAAATTTGGATATATTTTTTTAACTCAGGATGTCTGAATATTGAGTTATCATCAATGATAATTTTTGCGTCCAGTGCTAGACAAGTTCCATCTCTTAGTATGGCCAGAGGATTTATTTCTGCTAATTCAGCCTCCTTTTCTCTAACGAGTTTTGCTAGCTTTATCACTATATTTGAAAATGAATCAGCAGTTACACCACTTAGGCCCAAATTTTTTGCAATGCTCTCTGCAATTGCTTCTGTTAATCCGCTAATAGAAATGTCTTGAATAACTTTATTTTCAACATTTTCAATATCCATTCCTCCCTGACCAGATGAAATTAATGAATAGGTCCTTTTACCCCTATTCAAGAATAATGAGAGATAAAGTTCTTTATCTATATCTACGGCCTCTTCAATTAGAATTATTTTTGGACGTTCTCCCTTTACTTCCTTATTTAATAACTCTGCAAACTTTGGTACAAGGTCTTCCTTTCTCATGCACTTTAATATGGCACCGGCCTTACCCCTTCCTCCAACAGTTAACTGTGATTTAAGGACAACAGGGAATTCCAGTTTGGCTGCAATTTGGTTCAATTCTGATTGATTTTTTGCAAGATATGATTTTGGAATAACAATACCGTATTCAGTAAATAATTCTTTTCCCTGATATTCTAATAATTTCATTCAGCAAGAATGTGAAGCCAATATGGTGACTTATAATCCTATTTAAGCAAAGAACCCAATTTGAAAATTTATATATCTACTTCTGAATCCGTATTTTATGGCTGAAAAAACGACTGCAGTGTGGCTTATTATTTTGACCATAGTTGCTTGTGCCGCAGTACCTGCTGTCATGATATGGTTGACCACTACTCCTACTTCCTCAAAACCTCATTTGATACTTGGAATCACTGAATATCTGCCATATGGAAATACTTTGTTTAACTAAGAAAATGTTATTATTCATAGTGTGACAAATTGTTGCAAAAATATCCTATACTCAATAATTTGTACTTGTTATATTAAGACTAGTTTTAATGAGATTAGAAAAATACCAACGAGTAATAGATAAAGGTGAGGGATTAAGACATAGTAATCATGACAATTGCGTTAAAGGTGCATCCGTCCTTCTTTAGGGAATTTGCAACTAAAACGTGGGTTTCTCCAGCTGACGTCATTAAGGAATTGGTTGAAAATGCCTTTGATGAAGATGCAACAAGGGTTCTGGTAACTGTACTTGATAATTATTCGATTTCGATTGAGGACAATGCAGGAATGGATGAAGGCGAGATCCAAAAGTTTTTGTTACTTGGTTCACCACATAAGAAAGTTGATTCTATTTCTCCTAGATTAAAGAGGGTTAGAACCGGCAGATATGGGACAGGCAGACTGTCTTTTCTTACATCATTTGAAAAGATGAAAATTAGAACTCGAAGGGGTAACTACCACAAATCATTTTTAATTGATACAAAATCACTGGATGACCTGTCTACAGGTAAATCGGATTTACACGAGATTAATGAACCGCGCTTAGCCAGAGATGGAACTGAGATAATAGTAAGTGATGCCAAGGCGCTTGTGGATGAATTAAGATTGATAAAAGAAATTAGAAAATTAGCAGTATTAAGGCAACCAGTGTTTGAAGTATATATCAAAAAATCAGACAAATTTAAAGAATGGAATTTTTCTAATGCTCAATTGATAAAGATTCCAGAAATACAAGGCCATAAAATACCATTGAGCCTTGATAATGGAAACATCATTGGTGAAATAACTGTTGCTCGCAGACCTTTAACAGAAGATGAGAGAGGAATTGCAGTTATGGTAGGAAGTCATATAGTAATGAGAACCTTGTTTGGTTTTGAAACCAAGTTACATAGAGTAACAGGATTTGTAAGATGTGATACATTAACATCGAGATTTGCTGATAAATCTGCAATAATAGAAGATAAAGAATTTGATAGATTTTCAAGCGTTATGAAAAAGTTCATAATTGATACGGTCATACCGAATCTAACTCTCTATGAAGACGTTCTCGTCACTCGCGAAGAATCAAAAATATATAAACAAATAGACAAAGTTCTTGGTCAGGCAGTAATTGAAACCCTAGAGCCATATGAAGAGATAGAAGGATACGAGATAGTAGAAACCAAGAAAGTAGTATCAAAACCCAGTAGTAAATCTCCGTCGATACCTGAGGAAGATAATTTGTTCAATAAATCAATAGAAGATGAATATAAAGACATTACTAAGAATGAAATTAAAATATCTACAGATGTAGTAGGTGAAAAAGGAAAAAGTCAGCAAACTGTAGAGGTTGAAGATAATACTTTGTCTAATTATCCCTACAGTGGACAAAATGTAGATAATCAAGGTTATGAAAATGTAACAGTTACAACTCAGATAAGAAAGCCACTAATTAAGAAAACATTCGCTTTGAAAAAGATTGGATACAAAATCATTCCTTACGAAGATGAATCTGATTCCAGATATAGCTTCATAAATGAAAATGTAGTATTTGTAAATAAGGCAAATGGAACGTATAAGGCTGAATCATCAAGGGGAGATGAGTTCCTTTTAAGACATATTATGAATATAGTTGCACAGGCAGTTGCAGAGTCAAGACATCCTGAGGGAAAGGAGGCATTAGAATTACAAAACAGGCTAGTCTCGGAGGCAATAAGGATTCATGACACATTTTTATCTAAAACCTCTTAACAAGAAGATACAAACATAGTGTGCTAAAGCTACGAAACGACTAAATCTAACTACATTCACTACTATTGAATCATATGGCCTTTCAATTTATGCCTGGTGCCACTGCTATAGGCTTGACTTGTCAAGATGGTATTATTCTTGCAGCCGAGAAGCGTATTTCATATGGAAATTTTGTAGTAAATAAAAATACCAGGAAAATATTCCCAATAACGGATCAGGTTGCTGCTGCGTGTGCCGGAATGGTTGCTGATATGCAGGTTCTGACAAGACAAGTAGGAGCGCTAGCAAAAATTAGAAAATTGGAAACTAGGAGAGAAATGGCTACCAATTCTGTTTCTAAATTAATGTCAGTTATAATGTTTGAAAGGAGATTCTTTCCTTTGCTGACGCAGGTAATAGTTGGAGGAGTATACACTATACCAGAAATTTATACTCTAGACCCGTTGGGTTCACTTCTTCCTGACAATTATGCAGCAGTAGGCACTGGTGCAGAATTAGCATTAGGACTAATAGATTCTGAGTATAGGAAAAACATGACTGAAGATGCATCCAAAAAACTTGCTATTAAGGCAATTAAATCCTCAATACAAAGAGACTCAGCAAGTGGTGATGGTATTGATGTCTTGGCGATATCCAAAAAAGGAATTGAAGAAGAATCTATTAGTCTATGATTTGAAATATCAGTATTAAAAAACAATCAACAAATTGTTTGGAGTCGTCAGTTCCGGATAGTTTTTTTCATTTCCCAGTAAATATCTCCAATATGATGTACATTGTTCAAGACGACTCCTTTCTCCATTTTTCTTGCATTCTCATCATTAACTAACGATATACATACTGCTAGTTCTTTTTTGTGAGTTTGATCTTTTACCAATACTATTTCAGATTCTTTGAATGTAGTAAAATCAGTGATTCCAGGCCTCATGATATTGGCGCCGTTGCATACAAATTTCACTGCATTCATATCGACTTCCACTGATGCAAAGTGATTTAATAATTCATGTTGTGTAAGATGTGGGATTATGAGATCAGGTGCTAATTGGACTGCTATAATTTTGTCTCCTACGAGAAGACGTTTATCTGAATCTATGACGTAGGCTTGCAAATTCTTTATACCAGTGAAGGAATTTGTTGGCCAAGTTTTATTAACGTGGTTTGTTATGTCATGTATTTCTCTCTTTGATAATGAATGCACCTTCAATTATTTTTGTTCTTGTTTTTCAATTATTTATTAATATCCATGATTTGCGTTTGCAAGCTTTTTCACTGAATTTAGTGTTTACAATTTCAGATTTTTTGATGATGTGATAGATTTGATATTTTTTTCACACGTTCTACTCCATTGATTCTTTTAATTACCTTTAATGTCTGTTCAGTAACAAGGTGCGTCCACTTGATATCTTTTATCATTCTCCTTCTAATTTCGGTTCCTGATAAATCATTACGGTCAAGTAGTTTCGGTTCCATTACAGTAATAGCTCGTTGAGTGAAAAGGAAACCTGTAAATTCATTATTTGTAAAAACAGCATCATACCGTGGTACTAACATATCGACATTATGAGTCCACATAGAATGGACGTTTGTATCAGGAATCGGAATTATCAAAGTTTTTTTGCAATCTATTTTGGGATCAGCATTTAGTGATTCTTTTATCATGGATATTCTTTCTCCAGCAGTAAATGGATTCTCCGGCTCGTGACTTGCCTGAGAACTACCAACAATAATTACTAGTTCATCAATATTTGAGAAGGCAAAATTAATTGCTGCAATATGACCCAGATGGAACGGTTGAAACCTACCAATGAACAAGCCCCTTGACAAATTGGTATAAAATATAAGATGAATAATTTAAATTTTGAACAAAGTAACTTAATATTTATATTATGTTTGAGAAACAGAAGAAATGTGGTTTTTTTAGAAATTCATAATTTGTCAGCCAACATAAGCGGTAAAGAAATTCTAAATGATCTTTGCTTAGAAATAGATAGAGGTCAGGTTCATGCTATAATGGGTCCAAATGGTTCTGGTAAAAGCACTTTAGCAAACGTTATCATGGGTCATCCAAAGTATTCTGTGACATCCGGAAGTATTTTGGTTGATGGCGAGAATATACTTGAGTTGAGTACAGAGGAAAGAGCTAAGAAAGGCCTATTCTTAGGTTTTCAATATCCTACAGAAATTCCCGGGGTAGGCTATAGTCATTTTTTGAGGAACGCGTACAATATATTGAATAAAAGTCTAAGTGGAAAACAGGAAAACAGAGAAGTATTTTTAACTGTAAAGGAATTTCATGAGTATCTAAAAAAGAATCTAGATAATGTTGGTCTTCAATCGACATTTTTAAGCAGATATCTGAATGAAGGCTTTTCCGGAGGAGAGAAAAAAAGATCTGAAGTTATGCAAATGCTTGTACTGAAGCCAATGATTGCTATACTTGATGAACCGGATTCTGGATTGGATATTGATGCAATCCAAGCAGTTGCAGAAGCCATAAACATTCTAATATCAACAGGAGCAGGCATATTAATTATCACGCATTATGCAAGAATTCTAAGGTATTTGTCAAAACTTGATCAGGTACATGTCATGTCAAAAGGACAGATTATAAAGTCTGGAGGAAAGGAGCTATCTGAAGAATTAGAAGTTAAAGGATATGGATGGATAGGTTTGGATGAAGATAATACTGCTACCGATAATACTGCTACCGATAATACTGCTGCTGAAAATACTGCTGCCTGAAATCGTTCAATATCATGGATTAGGCTTGTTTGCTGCTTGAGATTTCATTTTTAGGACGTAGGGTCTTGATAATATTGGCGCCATAATTGTTGTAATCCAGCCAATTGTCACAGTTATAGAGAATATGGTTGAATCAATGATGCCAGAAGAAAAGCCAATAGATGCGATAACTAACTCTACCATTCCTCTTCCATTCATGAGAAAGGCTATAGCAAAACATTCCTCCTTTGAGAATTTAATTAACCTTGAACCAATGTAACCTCCTCCTACCTTAGAAAGTACAGCCGTAATAGTCAGTATAATGAAAAAAGGGAGCATTTTGACGATTGAATCCATATTAATATCAATTCCTATAACAGCAAAAAATATGGGAGCAAAAAATCCAAATGTTATTGCGGAAATTATTCCATAAACTCGCTCAAAATTTTCTTTCCTGATAATTTCTTTGTAAACTAATAATCCAGAAAAGAAAGTGCCTATTATAAAATGCAAACCAAAGACTTCTTGTGCAACAACAGATACTAAAATAGTGGAAATTAGCAAAATGCCAAATGCCGCTTCTTTTGTCTGCAATTTTTCAAAAAAGTATCTGCCCCTATTTTGAAGCCAAACGTTGGCTTTTCTAAATAAAATGTCGATGAGAAATATTGCACCGATAAATAACGAAATCTTGATTACAGAATTTGTAATTTCTTCGAAAATATTTACAGGCGCGCCACCGGCTTCGTGCAATTGCAGGACAACTGATAATACAACAAGTGAAAAAATATCGTTAATTATTGCTGCAGTTATGACTGTATTACCCAATTTACTTTCTAAGATTCCAAATTGCATTAAAATGATTGTCGTAACCGGAACAGCTGTTATTGATAGTAACAAACCAACAAACATTGATTGAATCATTCCTAGACTAAATGCATACGCTACTGCAAAACCACTTGTGAAAGGTATTGAGAATGCTATGATTGACAGAATTGCTGCGTGAAATCCAGCTTTTCTTATTTCTCTGGGATCCATTTGCAATCCCGCGAGGAACATAATAAAGAAAACTCCTAAATCTGATAGAACAGTTAGACTTTCAGTAGGAGTTACCAATTTTAAAACATAAGGGCCAATTATTATTCCCGCAGCCAATTCCCCAACTAGTGGAGGCATACGCAGCCTTTGGCAAAACTCACCAAGTAGTCGTGCTGCTACCAGGATGATAACGACACTGACGAACAGCTGCTCTGTGGCCATGATTTATCAGATTTATTCTTACCAGATTTATCCTTTTGGAAAACTAGAGTTCAATTCATTTCTAACGATTCACGATACTTTTTAGGTACTATTGCTGTGTTCAATTATTTGTTTCTGTATTTTGTGCAGGTCATTGATCAAAATTCAATTCTTGATGACAATTTATGAACATCATTGTAAAGGTAACTGGTCGCATGAAGGATAAAGAATATCAAAATGTAATAATATGTTTCTTAAAATGTTTCTTAATATAAGAACAGAATTTTCACTAAAACATAACTTTAAAAATCAATAAAGAAATAGTTCAAAGAAGTATAGGATACTATTGTATCTTTATCAGCTAAATACCTAATTTCTCTTTGTAGTATCACTTAGAATCAACTAATTTCAAGATTCATTCATTTTAGCTTTTGAGTTGGATTCAAACTATGATATTTACATCACATTAAGATATTTGGAAAATCAATTCTCACGCCACAAAGCTTTTACTTTTGCTAAAAACACAAAACCTATCAGATATACTAGTTGAACTAGGAGTCCTAATTCAATTGACCATCCGCTTGGTGTCGCTATTCCCATAATATTTTGGATTATTAGAGATGCGTGAGTACTTGGAACGAAATAGGAAGCATATTGCAACTCAAGAGGTAATATATTTATACTGTAAAATACTGGTGGCAGAATTACAAGGATCACATTCACAAATGATATTATTTGGGAGACATTGCGCAGGTGTAACATATGAGAAGACAGAAAAAATCCCATAGATGACATCGAACCCCACACAAGTAAGGCAGTAACCAATAAGACGGGAATGTAAATCAAAGATGATAGAAACAAAGTAGCAAGTGAGATCAATACTAATAGAGCAGGCAGTCCGAATAATATTTGTGAAATTGCCAATCCGACCATATAAGTAATAGGCGATACAGGAGACGCTACAAAGACATCTTGAATCTTGTATTCATTTTTATAAAAAGAGATATCTTGACCTAGTGACAATCCATATCCAACTAATGCCATTACCAAACTCCCTGTAATAGATAGTGGCAAATATTTTCCCTCACTGACGATAAATAAAATAAATAACAAAGAGAAAGGACTTATTGCAGAAAAAATCAAAGATAAAGGATTTCTTCTTAACCATAGAATACCTGTCATATAAGCAATGAGAAAAGTTTGCGTTAATGCCGTCCTACTTTTACTAATAAACATGGTTTGATGAGAATGAAAATTCAGATAAATTTATTCATTTATGTATCTCACACCATAATTATTAATACTACTAACTCAGTAGAGCCGTGCAAATCGTTGAATGTCTGAGACCATACCATCTCTTTTCATCCTCTATAAGGTTTGAAGTGACAAAAAAGGCAGAATGATAAAGGCCATTACGATGTAAGCAAAACTAGCGGATTAGTGTATAGACAATGAGTCTTAGTTACTACTATTTCTCTAGTATTGAATTATGTAGAGATTAATTGGAGTAACGATATTAGATTATCTTTTATGGTAATTAGATGACCAAATAAAGGTGCATTGTGGTTTAAGCCCACATGAGCGAAAGATGAGTTTTGTATGTATGCACCCTTTCCTTGTATTCCCATACCCAACATCAGATAAAAAGTTTAAAAAACGAATGGCAACAGGAGTGAATAACCAATGTCCTCTAGTGAGTCTGATGAATAGTTGTATAATAAATATCAATAAAGATCAATTTACTCGTAGTTAGCTGACTGGTCAAAGACTATTTTTTTCTGTAGCTCAAAACGCGAATATGATGGCCGATATTTCAATTGTTTGTTTCTCCGAAAAAATAGTTCGTTTTAAAATAAGGTCTTACATTCCCACAATTTGGACATTTTTCCAGCTGTTCGGTGAAATTTGTTGCTTCAAACGATAACTTATCTTGTTGATAACTTGCAGGAACCGTTTTTCTGCAATCCTTACATTTTATCATCAGCATAAGAAAGTATAGTCGTTACTAATTTAAGAAGTCTATGTTAAATTGACTTGTAGAATTATGAATTGTGATTTTAACATTATCGGTTCACAAATCAAGATTAAACCCTACGTTGTAAAAAGATGCATGTGTTCAGAATTCAATATGAATAAGTCATTGCTTTTTTGTGCTCGCTATACCTTCTAGAAAATTCTTTATCTATCTCTTCACTTTTAATTTCTTCACCCCTACGCCCTGGCGTCCTCATAGCTTGGTGATTAACCATCTTTCTTTCTTCCTCCAATTCGTTATATCCTAGATAGGTATCGTAGATTCTTTGTTTCATGCTCCTCAGGTAATTGTTGTATCTTTCTCTAAAGTCATCTTCCACATCAGGATAAATTTTAACAGCCAATCCTGTTTCCGTCCACAGTTATATCTGTATCTCACACTTATAAGAATGCATTGTTAGACAAAAACATAGTCTTGTAATTGAATGAGCTACTATGACCATAACTGCAAAGACTGTAACTTATCTTGTGGAATTCTGATTAACGACTGTTGGGAGCTTAGTGTTTGATCTTGATGGATAAAGCAATTACTATATCCAACTGACTAATTGAATGTTATCGTATTGGACTAAACCTGAAAAAATACCAATAATGATGATAGTTGACACGCTGAGATGACTATATTGATAACCACTATATATTAGAGGATATGATGAAATTCCTCAAATGGAAAAATTATGTCAAACATGTAACAAGAACGAAATAGAAGTATATCAACTGGACTTTGAAGGATGCTATGACTGTTGGATGAATCAAACGAGCCCTAAGATTTCTCACTGACGTTACCTTTCGAACTAAAACTAATTTTAGTACCAAATCTTATATTAATATGATCTAAAGCTGTCTATAATAGAAACTAGGATTTCTAAATCCTTTTATCGTGTCTAAACCCCATTTCTTTATTCATCCATTCTTATTTGGTTTGCGCGATCCCGATTAATTACCACTTGACACCGAGGTTATTCCACCGGTGAGAAGAGGTTCATTCGGCGATTTTATGTATAGATAATCAGTTTTTTCTTGATATGCCAAATCTTTCATAGTTATAACTCGAAAATTATTATCGTGTAGGTATTTCATTTCCTCTTCAAAAAGCTTTATGTGTGTATTGTAATCGACAGCTTCATTATCATCGTCTGCTCTGTGGTATATGATTATGGGGATCGCTCTTATTGTCCCATCTAAATTATATTCACTTTGAGTGTTCACAACTTGAATGAATCTATTCAACAATTGATCGTCGGTATATGAATTTACTAATCTTGACAGGTCGTGACTCCATCCTCTAATTGAATATCTATTGGCAAAAGTAAGATCATCTTTTTTAGTATAAGTTCTACAGTCCTTTTGATTTGATTGATCCTGCCAGCCATCACAATGCAGATAGGTAATCGGACTGCCAGCAGTCCGGGCCAACTCGTAGTATTTTGATACAATTTTAATTATTTTTTTATCATTTGAGCCCTCGTTAAAAGGGTAGGCAAAACTTGTGACATCAATCCCATGGTCTTGAAGGCATTTCTTAGATTGGCCTATCTCAAATTTAACATCTTTCTTTGATAGATTACTTAGATTAAAGTGATTCATACTGTGTGCACCAATATCATGTCCCTCTTCATACAATTGCATCACTTGCTTCCAATCCATATAACCAGCTTTATTTTCGATATAGTTGCATACAATATAGAAAGTAACCTTGAATCCATATTTGTCAAGAATTGGTTTTGCCTGGGTAAACTGTGTTTTGCGACCATCATCAAAATTTAAAATTA